>JAAUXT010068415.1_pt1 | contig 14820 bp, 14 predicted proteins | sample 7278171 | NCBI WGS metagenome assembly JAAUXT01 (sample SAMN14350112, study PRJNA611818) | marine sediment metagenome | isolation source: surface marine sediment (1.8m) | place: French Polynesia: Moorea | collected 2018-08 | reverse complement strand
GGGGGTATCCCGGACAATGTCCGAGTTACCCCTAACCTGGACAATCTATAGCATTTCTATTGTAATTTCATGTCATTTTTTCATCATCAGAGCAGAACAAAATGATACCATATGCAACATGTAAAGCACCCCAAAGGGTGTCTGCACCCACTGTGATTCCAGTCTGTGATCACTGGATCAGGGGTAAAATGGAGGTTTTGTCCGCTCAAGACGGACGGACGCGGATACAGGGGCAAACCAATATCAGACCGCTACCGCGGCTGATAATCAACCCTTGCAGTTCTCCAAACTTTTTTTTGTGACGTGCATTGAATGACTCGTGAGAAAATGCGCACAAATTGGTCAGAAAATAATAAAACAAATGATTGAATAAATAAATATTGAGCGGAAAACAAAAGTCACAGCTGCTGAAATTATAATTATAAAGACAGGCTTGTCAAGCACAAGCGGAAATGAGTAGTACACACAAAATGTACACCGCGAGTTCCCTGCACTATTTACATTGTAGACACCTTTGTCAAAACAAAATCATTGCACTGGTTTCACCACCGTATGTCAGAAGACTAGCTTCTTCATTCCCCGTGAAAGAAGAAAAGTGATCCATGACGTATTTTTCGGGCAACTAAAGAAAACTACAGTTTCAGTGAAACTCAACGAAATGTGTGCGCATGCGTTGTGTGCGCATGCGTTCTCTGCGTGTCCAATAACAGCACAGTTTCTGCAACACCTTTTGGAATGTTTTTCACGAGTTTCTAAGCTCACCAACCTTGTTGCTAGGAAACATATCACAACACGTGTGTGAGTACGAGCGAGCGAGCGAGCGAGCGCAAGAGTTTCTGTTTCGGCAAGCAAGTGTGTGGGATATGCGAGTGCGTTGCGCAAACCTGTGCGTGTGTGTCACTAAGTTCCGGTGCTGCAAATCCGTGGATGAAGGGTCGGTTGTTGGCACCAAACATTGACTGGCAAAGCGCGATGCAAAATGCAGCAAGAACCAACTTGGAAGAAGAATGTACGTCACGAGTTGTTCCGGTCCAACCAACAGCTTCTGTTTGACCGATTGCTTTGCCTAAGACCCACACACACACACACACACCGCGGGGGTCTTGAAAACTTAGAACAATATGGTTAGTCAATACAATTCCTTCACCCGCGAATATTTACATACAACACGTTTCTTTTTTTGTGCCTAGTTCGTCATTTACATAAAGCTTTGTCATCCACGGGTCACATCAGTCACGCCCTCTCGAGGACAGCATTTTCATCATGGCGGCTGCACACCCGATGCCACGTGGGAGGAGTTACCGGTGTGTACACGCCACGTCAGTTTCATAAGTTACACATGGCATTCAACGGAATTTGAGTCGCGTCCAGTAGAACTCTACATCGTTTTTGACAGAATCTCTGATCGCAAAAAGTGCGTTTCAATGTGGTGTGTGAAGAAAAAGTAAAGGGGTGGGGGCACAAGTTTGATCCCGTTAGTATTACCCATCATTTTGACCGCAAAGTTTTACATGACCTGTACTTGTGTAATGCTCCAAATTCAACTTCAAGTCAGTCCTTCATATGATACCCTCAGGGGCGGAACCAGGCTTGTTCAGGGGCGACACCAACCTTCGGGGTGGGGGCGCCACCCATGACCGTCCCCAGAACCCCCCTGGATCCACCCCTGAAACCAGTACCCGAATATAGAAGAGAAAATTGGTGGACTGTCACTGAGTACATGACACCCGACCCCACCCAATCCGAACTCCCAAAACGAGGAGTCTGCCGAACTTTCGAACCGGAAGTGACATTCTGCCACAGGATCTGTTGGATGGGGGAAAAATTTTGAATGAAGCTGGGCAGGTTCGGGTCAGGCGGGAGGCGGGTGTACACCACTCCACTCACTCGCCATTCCTCTAGTTTCTGACCTCACACAAACGCTAATAACAGGCACGGACAATTCCTCCTATATCTAAGGAAAATAACTCGCGCCACAATAAATCGCGGCAGTTCAATGACAAGTAATCACTTGTGCACACATCATCATAGTTCATAATTTTTACTCATTACTTCTCGCTTGATACCCCTGACAATGTACATCACATTACTTGACCCCTCCTCCTAAGTCTTGACCGTCCGACACAAACATCTTCCACAGAAACACGCGTGGAAGGGGGAAGAATAAAGATAGACTCCAGTGGACTTGGTAGTAGAATTTTGCAGGTTATGGCCCGGTTGACACAGGAGGCGCCACGCGCTGCGTCCCTGTACACGTCGATTTGCGCTGCGGCGGCGTCGGCGTCACGACGTTGCGTCGCGACGTGACGCCTCCTGCGCCAACCCGCGCGGCGGCGACTCCACAGAGCACGTGGTCAGTCCTCGGACCGACTGACGGTCACGTCCATTTGATCTGTAGCACATCTCGCGACCTCTCGCGGTGGCGGTGCTGACGCCCTCTCGTGTCGGAGCGGGCGGCGCCGCCGGGCGTTAGACGGGTTCACAGTAGTTCTTAGGGTAGAGGCCTATCACGCCGTCCTTCTGCCCCTTGCACCAGCCCTGCTCGTCCTCGTCTTCCAACTTCATGAACGTGTCACCTTTTAGGATAAAGAGCAACACGCGTGAAGCAACCACGAGCGCACGCGATGGTTTGAACAAAGTGTGCGAACTCACGCGCGCGCACTCACGGAAGCACCCATTTTGGAATTTAGCTTGAGTCCTTTTGCCCAACCCGCTGTGCAGTCGTGTTGCGTACGCGCCTGCACGCATACGCGGACACGCACGTACACTCACGCACACCCGCTGTTCCACACACCCAAACTCCACGCACATACGCACATCCCTTCACTTCGCACGAGCACGCGCGCACACATCTGCACGCACACGAGACGTACCCAGTTAGAAGGTCCTCTGCCAAACACAGCCTACGGAAACACGCACACACACCCTTTCCCGACACATACGCGTGTGAACACACACCCTTCCCGACACACGCTTTGAAGGTCATTCGTCCACTTGCCACACACACACACGGAAAGACACGCACACACACATACACCTCTTCCCTACGCATGCGCACCAATCTCAACCCACGCACGCGCCCCCATGCACGCACACCCGTCCCCACCTACGCACGCACACCCGTCCACCCACGCACGCACACCCGTCCCCACCCACGCACGCACACCCCACCCACGCACACACCCATCCCCACCCACGCACGCACGCCCGTCCCCATCCACGCACACCCCACCCACGCACGCACACCCGTCCCCACCCACGCACGCACACCCGTCCCCACCCACGCACGCACCCGCTTTGAAGGTGAGCTCGTCCTCCTCCTGCCCCACGTAATCGTAGAGCGCGCGCACCGGCACCGGCTTCATGTCGCCCGCCGGACCGTCGTCGAACTCGTCCGACCCGAACGGGTTGTCGTCCAGCGCCGGCTCGTTACTGTGGGCGATAATAAGGGCCGTGATACACGTGCAGCAGAAACGCCTCCGAGGGAACGTTGGCTGCAGTTTTTTTTTTCCTCATCCTGTTGACACTTCAATGCTCAAGGCAGTCTGAAGATAAATTTCCCGTCAGTCATCAGTTGATGAATCTTTTATATATTGAAATGGACCTGAGACTATCGTGACGGACTGGAGTGTCTTCAGGACAGAGTTGTGATAGCTTCTCTTTCAACTGAATGAATGAAGATGTTCTTGTTCGCTTTCATTCACACTTGATTCGTACTCAAGAGCATGCTTTACGTGGGCAGATGACAAATTCTTTGAAATAAGACTGCTGCACCACAATAAGTACTGGACTGGTCCAAAGTTTCACTGGCAACTAGAATTTCTTATTACGAAGTGGACAACAAAATTTGAACCAGGTTTTTTTCTCTCGTGGAACGAAAATTGAACTTTTTCACCAAAGCGACAAATTTACGATACGACAGTTGAGCTGAGAACGAGATATGCAGAACAACATACTGATGAAATACCAAACTCAAGCAAATGAAATGAACGGTTCTCAGTGGCAACCAATCATAGCTCAGCGTCACCATGGTGACAACCAGACTGTGGCTACGTTGACTGTAGTTTGACGCAGAATTTCAACTCTCCTGCTCAGTAGCAGAATTTTCATTCCGCTTTGCACAACAAGACAAGCGAAGAAAATTTCAAAGCAATTCTATCGCCAAACTCAGGATATTTTGCACACAGCACAGACAACACTCGATTGTATGGCAAGACACAGCGCACCAAACTCCAAACGTAATAATTTCAGAATCGGAGAAACTTAAAATACATACTAGTACATGTAAGGTTGCACACTGAAAAAGAAAATTAATTGCAACGCTCAATTTTATGTTGAAATGTTTGATAAGGCGTTCAGCATGCTGTGAGTCGGCGGGAAAAAATCAGTAAAATGGCGGGAAATTATGCGTACACATCTTGTTGACGAAACTTAAAAAGCAAATAGAAACTGGAATGATTAGCACACGGAATCACCGGTAAATTGATGACCATGCATTTCATGTGAGTGCGGGAAAACGGACTAACTCATCACAGCGCCAGCCGGCTGAATGGGAAACAGACTCGGGCAAATTTGAGAAGAACGCTAGCACACGGAGCTGACGTGCACACATGCATGGTCCCAATTCACTCATCAGCAGCAGCACACAAACCAGCGAACAGAAACAGTGAGAATGGGCCAGGCCAACAGCGAACAGAAACAGTGACAGGAATGAGGGGGCCAACAGCAGCCAATCACAAGCGGAGGGAGAAAAGGGCGGGAACCAGGCGGGACTTCCGGCTGCTGTACCCCGCTACGCGCACGCTGACGTGGAGTGAAACAACTGAAGGGGAAACGCCCGCTATGTGGCCGAAAAAAAACCCCTGCGTCTCTTCATTTTAGCCTGAAACAACATGGATGTGTCTTCCTCGCCCCCCCCCCCCCAAATCAAAAGTCATGAATCTCAATGCGAAACTCAAAAGCAAACCAAAATGGATTTTTGACACAAGAGTACCAATTTTGTACAAAAGATCAGAACTCTATGAGCATTCCTAAACATTAGATTCCCCGTCAGTGCCATGAACGCCACGTCACGTCCACGCTACGTGCACGTGGCAGCGCGCTGCAGCAGCGCCCCCTGGCGGACGGCGCCTGTACTTGTGGAGGCCGGCGGAGGGCGGGGCTGCGGCGCTGCGCGGACTCTCCTCCCCGGCGCCGGGGCTCGCGTCCTCCCCGAACGGGTTAAGCCGCGAGTCGTACGTCGAGCTGTGCCTGTCGGGAGACAGAGGGAAGGGCGGCGCCGCCGTTACACTCGGGTCACCAGGGAAACCACGACACACGGTATCCAGGGGAACACACGCAGACGCAGAAAGCTGCACTCGATAGAAATACGTGGACACTGGGCGAGAGAACCTGACCACACACACACACACGCACGAACATTTTTTGAAACTCTCGGACGAGTTTTGAAGAAATTCACACAACAGTTTGCTCAGTTCAACGACAGTGGCAGCGATAGCGTGAGAACTGGGCAAACGTTCAGGTCAGACACAGCACACGGGTCAAGAACTCATTGCGGGTAACGAACGCAAAACCGGGCCTCAGCGTTCGTTACTACTGGCCTTTTCAACAAAAACTTGTCATCTTCAACTTATCAAGTCAAAACTGTGTTCGTGAGTGAACAAGTCAATGTAAGAAATATGAGCTACGTCCTAAAACTTGCATCAGAATCGTGCTTGTCAAGTTTTATGCAGTATGGTAAATCAGTATGCAGTATGGTGCACACAAATATCCTTGTCTGAAAATGACGAAGAAGTGTTAGTGCAGGAAACTTGTGTCGCTTGCTTTGGACAAGGTCGGATTCCACACTGGAAGACTCGTCCAAAGCAACGCGAACCGGCTTGTCTCTCATCTACAGGTCACAGCTCTGGAATGGTTCAGTTTGGACCACGAAATGAAGCCCAAATGGACACCGCAGGGGCGGACCCAGGGGAAGGCGGGACGCACAACACCAGAAAACAGAGAAACACTTTTATTTCTTTTCAGCAACTTGGAATCGCCCCCACCCCACCCCGAGGGTTGGCCAAATCCTGGAGCCGTCCCTGCGAGAGTTTCTGAAAATTATCACAAAGGTGCAAACGTATCAGAATTGCCAGTCTTGTTCCAAGCTTTCAGATAACTTGTTTTTGAAAACTTTCAAACAACAACAAAATCGTGCATAAAATTGAAGCTGGCATCCCTGTGCGTTGCTTAGCAACAAATAGTGTTGTTAAAATGTGTGGGGGGGGGGGATTTCGGTGGTGAATCACTTGTCGTCGTCAGCAGCAGCGGCGGCAGCGATGGCGCCTTCTGCTTTGGCGGCGTCAAAATCGGCAAAAGGTGGCGGCGTCTCCGGCGGCGTTGTTTCCGGCGGCGGCACGTCCGGAGGCGGCGGCGGCGCCGTAGGGTCCATCTCGACTTCGCTCAAACCGGAAGTCTGCCTCACGGGCGTCGCGTACTGGTTGGCGTCCGAGTACGCATGCTCGGAGTCGCTGACGCTGGCGCTGCGGAACATGCGCAGTCGCGGTGAGTGAGCGCGCGTGTTCGATTTGCGTCTCGAGTACACCGCGAGCTGTTCGCGCCCAACTGTATTTGCGCGCCAAACACACTGTGGACGCTTCGCGTCAGTGAGAGCGAACAGCCTGAGCTGAATCGTCGCGCAAATCGAACACGCCAAAATGCAAAAGCATACAGAGCTCAAAGCGCGGCAAGACACAGGTCAAATTCATAACATCAGCGGTTCATTCGTCATGCATCCCTCATCAATGTGATGTTGCTTCTGCAAGACACGTGGAAAAACATGGCACGCAAAACTGACGAGAGGCAACAACAAAAGGGAAGAAACGAAAAAGTTGAAATTTGCACTCCTCTGGAAATCTTTGTGTTGTGAAGAGGCGTTTGCTGTGTTTCCACGACCCATCCCCAGCTTCCCTTAGGCTCCCAGGGGTGTGAAAACTTGAGCAGTCGACGTTTTCGTTGAGGAAAATAAACTTGCTTTGGTTGGAGTGCAAAAATCAATTTGTTTGCGAGTATCCTGGAGTCAAAACACATTCCAAAACATCATCAAACTGCAAGCAAAAAGAACTGTTATTTTCATTCCAACTGCAGACAGAAAACCACGAGTTAGAAACAGGAATTTACGTTTCGAAGAACTCCTCGTCCTGGTCCTCGGACGTAGAACCAGTTCCGCTCTGCTTCTGGTCACCACTGCCCGATATCACAATTTCCGGAATGTGTGCAGCTGTCCGCTGTTCCTGCTCCTCCCTCTCCTCCTGCTGCTCTTTCCTCTCCCTTTGCTCAGACTGTTCCTTCTCAAACGAAGTCTGTGTCTCTACCGTCGACATTCTGTTCGACCTTTGGGCGGAGTCAGTGCTCGCCCTGCTGGCGAGGCTCCCTCTGCTGGCAGGGCGGCTGGGTCTCGGGGGGCGGTTCGGCCGTCGAACAACCTCACCCTTAGATGACCCTGAGGACGCGTTCGAAATCTTATCCTCGGCTTGTATCGCATTGGGCGTGTTCGATGTGCGCCGCACCTCCTGCCCAGCCTCACCCTTGGAGGACGACCCTAAGGAAGCGTTCGATATCTTATCCTCTATTTGGGTCACATTGGGCGCGTTCGTTTTGCGCGCGGCGGCGGCGGCGGCGGCCTCCTGCTCGCGACGCTTGATCGCGGCCACAGCGAGCTGCACGTCCTCGATCGTCTCATAGCGATCATCGTCGTCGTCGTCGGAATCTGAATAGGGCGGGTTACTGTAAGGGTCATCCCCGTCCGCGAACGGGTTCAGGGTCGGGTCGTACCAGTCCTCCTCCTGCGCGCGTGGGGGTCTGAACATCCTGGAACAGAATCCAAACCGTTTGTCAATGAGCGTTGTGACTGAACGTGTTGTGATGGGTGTGTTCGATTGACGCGCTGAACGCACCGCGAGTCATAGACGCCAATGAGGCTTGCGGAACGCGGGACGTTCCAGCGCACAAATAGAACACGTCCACTACTCAGAGTTTCAGGTTTGTTTTCCTGACACCCCCCCCCCCAAGACTTGGACATTATAATAATCTGCGTTTCTTACTTCTGATTTTCTGGTTTCTTGACCTCTGAATCCACAAACCCAATTTTCTACGAACTTCCGTGGACAGAACAACGGCATCATGCAGCTGAACAAGGAAAGCCTCGCCCCCCACGCCATGTGATAACACTGCAACACTCCGCACTGAGAACCCAAGTCCGCTGCAGCAACAAAACATCACACAACTCTGCAGGGGCGGATCCACCGAGACCGGGGGGGGGCGTCCCTGACCCCCCCCCCCCGTAAAATTCACTTCCCACCACACACAGTTACAATTGTGTATTTTTTGTTTGGTTTTTACTTTTCTACACGGCAGGTTCAGTTTCTCCCATTCTCCATTGCAAGGGGTATTTACCCCCCCCCCCCGCGGAACACCCTGGAGCACATCTTGGATCCGCCCCTGTAAAAGTCTCGTTGAATGAGCTGGACACACATCACATCAAATATGTACATGTACATTTGAGTTGCACCCTGTCACATGCAACTTACATCGTGTCTGAAATGTACAATGCTTCAGATTAGTCCATGTTTAGCACAGGCAACAAACGAGTCACAGATCAGTAGGGGGAGAGGGGGACTAAACTGTATCTTATTCAACGACACTGCAATCCTTCCCACGATGCTGCGACATGCTGCAAAAAGCCAGAATAACTTGTGAAATTTACTGCAAAACCGACTGGTTTTGAGTGGTGGCGTCGCTGTGTGTGCCGGCGGCGCTGGCGGTGGCGGTGGTGACGGTGCGGGGGGAGTCACAACGCTGCGGCGTGCGAGCGCCGGGGACGGGGGTGGCGGTGCGGGGGCTCGGGCTCGGGCTGGGGGACGGGGCGGCGCGGCAGCGGGGCAGCTCCGCGCTGGCGCCGCCCCCGCGGGCCCCGGCGTCGTCTGACCCGGAGTCGAGCGACGAGTCGGCGAGACTCCCGGACGCGTTGAGCGACTCGCGGCTGCTCGCTGCGGACGCCGACGCGGACGCGCTGCGACACAGAGACTCGTTGACCCTGTTGTCCAGACTCTCCTCGTCGCTCTCCAGCGTCTCCTCGGCTATGTCCTCGCTGAACGGGTTCAGGCTCTGGTCGTACGACTCCTGCTTCTCCAGCGGGGGCGGGGGGCGTGTGTGCGGGGGTTTGGGTGGGGCGGGCAGGGAGCGCGCCTCGTAGTTGATACCAGAGGGCGGGACAGCAGCAGCAGCGGCAGCAGCGTCACTTTGCTTCGGCTTCTTCTTGCTAAACGGAGACCGCACCACGGGCAAGGATAAAGGCCTGGGTTTTAACCTAAAATGCAGTGGCAACAATGTTGAAATCAAACAAGAATGCTTGTCAGTGTGGACACGCATCTCGGGGAGGTCGCAGTCTCGTGACTTCATTCTCAAGAATTAACGGAACAGACACAAGAAATGGGTCTTTTCACTGAAATACAACTTCATTCAACCTCATTCAACCTTAACACATTTTCCAACATGTGGATCTAAATCTATTGTTGGGGCTGCTTCACTTCTGAAAAGGGAACAAAACTTCCAGGCTGGTCCTTCGACATGAAACAGGCGCAAAGTACATCAAGACATGTTACACTAAAACACATTCGCAAATCAGACAGCAGAGGGATTCGTCCTTCACCATCAGTACGGGTGTCAACTGAAACACCCCATGGACAAACATGGGGTTCGAAGAGAAACACATCGACGCAACACTCCGACGCGCATCAGCTCCACCGCGCATCCAGGGGCTGAAGCAACACCAGCCCCAGACGACGCGTTTCCAAAAAGCCTGACCCGGTCAGCACTCGCCCCTGGGGAAACGTCACCCCCCAATGCAAAGCTTAAAACACGAGGCGTTGGAGCCGCAGAAACACCAGCTGGACGCGGTTTGCACGTGTTCACACAGCTGGGGATCGTGCACCCGGTTCTTTCCATTGCGCAGGCGCACGGTAACAACCACGTGTGCACCAAAGAAGACTGACCGCCATGTTGTGTTGTTCCGCATGCGCACAAACGGCCCAACCACGTGAAAGCGGCTTCCACCCACGTGACACTTCGCCCTGTGACCCCAACGCCCTCCAGTGGCGTTCTCCACGACGCCATTACTCGCTCACCTGGAGGTGGTGGAGACCTGCGTCTGCGCGGCGGGCGGCGGCGCCGCGTCGTTGGACATGCTGTAGTTGTTGTAGGACTGCGGCGGTGGCGCCACCTGGGGCGCGTTGTTGGAGGAGCGATGGTGGATCAGCGTGATGCCCTCACCACCTGTATGCGCCTTCTTCTTGGAGATGCTGTGCAGGTCTGGGGAGTACTCCTGCAAGTACCACACAGTACTGATTCAGTACGGCTCAACAGAACCTGAGCACCACAACATCATGAGTACCCTTGTGGAAGTGAGTCCAACCTCTGAACACCTGCAAGAATCAACAAGAACAACCCAAGTGGAGTCGACAGGAAGTTGTTCAGAGGAAAGACGACGGAACAAGACAGAACTCAGCAAGAACCCAAGAGAGGAACAGGAGGCCTCCGTGCAGATTGCCAAGTTAAGGCACTTTCTGCAGGAGCCAGTTGAGTCAGCGCAGTCCAAGACGTTTCTGAATGAGACGGAGACCCAAAGTGCTGGTGGTGAACAGCCAAAGAGAACATCACACGCACGACCACTCTCATCACATTTTCATCCGAACAAATTGAGGCAGAAAAATCAAGAGAGAATGAATGTAGACAGGACGAAGGGCGGAGAAAATCATTTCTGCAAAGTCAAAATCGACGAGGCCTGGTCTCTGCTCTTCAAGTCCCTGAAACAAGTCACACTTTACGGGTGGAATATCGCGTGACAAGTGCAGTTTCAAAACCAAACGGAAAAAGTTTCAAATTCAAGTTGTGTGAAGGTGACATTCTTGACTGTCACGCCATCGTTCGCAATTAAAATTACGCAGCAACAAAACACTTGAAAATCAGCTACAAACTTGGGTACATCATGTGATCGCTGCAAAATTTCATTGTTCAATCAAAATCCTCGAATCTCCCCTCTTCAACTCGGAGGGCAAAAGGTATTCACGCAGATGCAGCTTTTTCCAAAACTGACAACAAAAATTCTCATGCGCACACACAGTTATCCAACGCCACACATTACACAATCCACGAACCAACACACGAGACGGTCACACTCCAAGCAAACAAAGCAAATTCCCGATCCCGAAACCAAGTCCCTGGGAAGCAAGAAAGCGTGTCGTTCACCGAGCTGAAGTCCGGCAGTGCGCACACGCCGAGTCAGTCCAGACTTTTCGCTCCTGTCGGAGGGAGGCGATTCTCCACCGGATGCAAGGGGAACCCAGGCAGTCGACAGTGGGTTTCGCACCAGAACCTTGAGGTGACCGACCATGACAGAAGTTTGGAAACGACATACTCCACAAGAAACTTTGTACACAGTTTTAGTCCAGTTGTTTCAGGTCAGACGAAAGCGGGGAAAATAAGTACGGCGTTCAACGGGGAAAGATCGCAGTTCCACCATTCCGGACCCGAAGTGAGGGAACCGTCGTATCTTTCTCTGTACATTCCGTCCTCCACCCGTGTGTCCGCTGCATGCTACACGGTGTGCAAACAAGAGGGTCCAGCTGAAACACGGTCAGGCAAGCACACGTGTCCCTGAGCGATAATAGAGTTGCACGTGAATGTGAGCGATAATTACAGGCAGGTCCTCCGACTTCATGACGATGCCCTTGAGCATCACCTGGTCCGTCTCGACCCTCTTGCGCTTGACGATCTCGTTCAGTTCCGGGTTCCACTCCTGCAGTGGGGAGGGCGACGCTCGCTCAGTCAAGTCAGGCTTTCATCAAACACGCGCACGCTCCGCTCAGTCACACTTTCATCACATACGCACGCCAAGCGCGCACACACACACACACACACACACACACACACACACACACGTGCGCGCGCGCACACACACGCACAAGGGCGCGCGCACACGGACACACACACACACACACACACACACAAAAGCGCGCACACACGGACACACAGACCACGCACACGTACACTGAATCCCGCACGCACACATCCACGCCACACGCGCACACACACAAGCACGCACACACGGAAGGACGAAAACACACGCACACATACACAGGACAGGGTGTTTCATCAGTCAGAAACCATCATGTCTTTTCACAACACACGCACACGTGAATGCATAAGTGCTCAAACTACACGCACACACAAAAACCCTGGGTGTGCGCACTTGTAAAACACTTCAGCTACAAAATGCATGTCAATACGATCTCTCACACACTGACGTCTCAAGCTAGGAAAGCTAGCGACATTTGCGACAAAGATGTACACTGTGTGACTTGAACTTCCATGGAGTGCACGCATTCAATGAATCTGAAATATTCTCAGTGCATTCTACTTCCTACATCCTGCAGTTCTCGCAACGCAACGCGCATTTTGTCCACGCGTCACGCACGACGCACCTCAGCACACAGCCTCACCTCGAAGTTTGGCCAGTTCATGGGCATGTCGACGCCGTGGTTGTTGGACCACCATTTCAAGTCTTGCGAGTAGTCAGCCATGCCGATGGTGGAATGAAGCTGCTGGTAGATATTGCCGTAGCTGCAAAACAAGACAAGAGGTTTCAACGCACGTCAAGTTTGCTTCAATCCAGCGAAAAAATCACAACAAACGCAGACAGACAGACAGACAGACAGACAGACAGACAGACAGACAGACAGACAAGACACAACACACACACGAATAATTTTGATGACCACGCAAACAATTTCTCTTTTTCTGTAACTTCGTCGAGTCTTGGACAATCTTGTGCCTGTCCGCTTTTCTCGTCAGTCGAACCGCAGGCACGCACACGCACACGCACACACACACACACACACACACACACACACACACACGCGCGCGCGCGAATAACAGTGTTGAGGTGCTGTATCTACTCACTCTGGGTTCACGGACAGGTCCAAACACTTCTGGATACCGAACAGCATTTCTTTGAAGAACTTGAGTCGCTTCTCCTCCCACTCCTGACTCTTGTGGAAAATCTGAAATGGAAAGTAGATGACGTCACCAGGTGCCGCCTCAATGCGCAGTCGCATGGCGCAGTGTCACGCCCACTGACCTGTGAACGGCGTGCAACGAAGCTCACTGAGGTGAGCAGGCGGTACCCAAGTCTTCGAGCGTGCCTTGGCTCGAGGCACACGAAGGAAAACGTAGACTATCTGGTTCACAGAGAAAAGCGGGTTTCACATTGGTGACGCGCGGTCGTGTTTTTGAAGTCGGCGTCAAAATTTAGCATTGAACCCAATGGTGGAATTTTTGACGTCAACTGCGAAAATGACACTCAATGTGAAAACCCCTGGACTCTATTGTCTTTACATAACAGGGCGACGGCCCCAGGACCCGCAACAACCACCCCTGGGAAAACCACAGTCTCACACCAACGGGAGCACCTGTTTCACAACTGCACTGCGGTGTCAATCAGATTTCCCTGCTCGCCAGATGGCGACATTGGTGGCATCAATGAATCTCGCACGGTGAGGGCCGAGTGAGGCCGGTGATTTCACGCACGACCTCGCGACACTCCCCCTCTCAACACACACACCTCATGGACACCACAACTACACGTGTGCGCCTGTCAACCTGGGCTCGGCGCGGCAAAGCAACGACGACGCAGCTCGCACTGACGGGGACGTAACGTGTGACGCATCTTGTATGAATTGAACTCCCAACTTCGCCTTGACGTGAAGGTGTGGGACGCGTGAGACGTTGAGTCTCTGCTCAACACGTGCTGCGTCGTCCCTGGCAACGTGCCTTGTGACGTTGTCCCCATTGGTTCAGACAGAATACCGAGTACTTACTGGCTACGTGGTAGGGACGGAACACACTAACGCATCCAGTGTGTACGAAGCACAACAGGTTTCAGGATGCTGCGTCCCTTGCGACGTGCCTTGTGACGCAGACATGCTACATACCGAATGGACTTGGATTGGAGGAGTCTGGTCAAACCTCGCCTTGGACTTCTGGGACAGGGAAGCTCTGGAGCTCTCAGGTGTGATGACACACACTGACGTTGGATGCGTGAGACGCTGAGTCTCTGCACAAGTCAACAGACGCTGGGGACGCAGCTCCAGGGCCGGAATGCGTGACGCATCCTGTATGTACGAGCGGTTTCGGACAGGGTTGATTTCGTCTTCCAAATGAGGACAGAGCCGGAAAAGCCGTGTGTGTCACTTTCCATTTTTAGGACCAAACGAACCACTTTACATTTGAGGATCGAATGAAGTTTACTTTTCAAAAGGCTCACTTCACCTGTCGCTCAGCTCGTTCGATCTCTCTCTGATAAGCGACGCCAGTGACGATGACACACACGGCTCGAGTATTCCCGCGTGAGTAAAACGAACGTCGCACCTGGATCTTCCCTTGCAAGTGTGTTTCACACTGGGTGGTGCCTGGGTCTCCGCTCCCGTCGCAGCGCGCTGAACATACTGGCGGCGTAACGCTTGACGCATGCGGTGTGATGAGGCCCAAACAGACGCTGCGTCACGCTGCGTCTTGCACGCTTACGACGCAGCGTTCACTGACCTCAAGAGCGCAACGCGTGACGCATCTAGCGGACCCCGTTCTTGACCCAGCTCCCGTCCTCTTCCTCTCCCAGGGAGCCAGGATCAAACACACGACGTAAATGACCCAGCTCCCGTCCTCTTCCTCTCCCACGGAGCCAGGATCAAACACACGACGTAAATGACCCAGCTCCCGTCCTCTTCC
>JAAUXT010041018.1_pt1 | contig 14820 bp, 10 predicted proteins | sample 7278171 | NCBI WGS metagenome assembly JAAUXT01 (sample SAMN14350112, study PRJNA611818) | marine sediment metagenome | isolation source: surface marine sediment (1.8m) | place: French Polynesia: Moorea | collected 2018-08 | reverse complement strand
TATAATGATTCTGAATTTGAGTGATTTCAAGTCATATTGATGGCTTTTAAAAATAATAATTGAAGCTTAGCTTGGCTTTAGAAATTAATATAAAAGTTGAACTTGGGGTGCGTCTTATACATGAGTATGTTGAAAATATGCAGTTTGGTCAGTCAAAACTTGGGGTGCGAGTGCGTCTTATACACGAGACGGTACGGTAGTTCCCCAGGCTTGTGCGCGTTCAATTGTCAGGGCCACGGATTAGGCGATTCCTTCGACCTCAGCTGGGTGATGCTCTTTGGCAAATTTGAAGCAGTATCGGAATCGCGTTAAAAGCGAATCTGCAGCGAAGCATCTCGCACTGTGTAGTTGTACGATGAGATGCGTGGCATGTGTTGTTCCTCAGCAGCTTTGCTTTGAAAGGAAGTTTTATGAAGCTGGATTAGGTCTCCGCTCTCAAGTGGTTTTCTAGCACACAGGTAATTTAATTGCTTCTTCTTTTTCAATCCGCGTTTTTTAAATGGTGTCGGTAATTAAAGTAAATTTGTGTTTTGTCTTCATTTATTGGATAATTGGCGTCGAGAAATACCGTTCTTTGTAGCTTAGTTGCGCCTTTAGCTCACAGTGGACGAGGCACGAGTTGAGCCGCTGTGTTCACGCGAGAAAGACCGACGACTTGACGCTGAGTACGTCTTTGGTCGAGTCGAGGAAGAGGTACCGTCAGCGTGCAGGGTTGGTGGGAAGAGAAGCTGGTCTCTGGGGTCGTTTTTGATCAGCTCCAACCTCGCAGTGCCGAAGTGAACAAGTTCTGTTGTCGTTTCGGATGCGTTGGTTCAGTTGCTTTCAGGTGAAGAATCGGACGCTGAGCTGGTTGTGCACACGCACGGATGAATTACTCTGTTGTGTATCGATCGCACGGCAGTTTAACTGCTTCTTTATTGTCTTGTTTACATACTTCCCGCAACTGAAAAATCACATACTTTTCCGTAACCGTGGCGTGAGCAAGGCGAGATGAAATCCGTGTTTTATCGGCATCAGTCATTTCACCTGTCCGATAATTTTCTGTTTGTCAAACCTGGAAGCTCAGACTGCGTTTTTACAGATGGCTGAAGAGCTTGACTTCTCTCGCCATTGATTTCTTACATTGGTGTTTCACTTCACATCATATTGATTTGGAGAATTAGGGTTGCGCTTTTTTCATTGGCACGAATTCTGAGAGCCATTAAATATTGCAATCAAGACGGTGCGTGATCAGCTCTGTTGCGTGTATCTTTACTGAGATCACTTCACTGCGCTCTCATACGACAGCTGAATCGTGGTGTCAAAAGGCTATTCTTGTGTATCTAGGCAGACAGTGTGGGGGTTTTCGTTGGGTACTGTGCACGTCAAGTGCAGACGTAATCCTTCTGAGCAGACTTTCGCCATCAAACTGCACGAGTGCGGTGGACGAACGTACGGGTGTACTTTTTTTGGTGGGGGGGAGGGCGGGGTGGAGATGTTGAAAGAATGACGAAAATGTCCAAACTGTCGTGACTGCTTTTTGATTGACCCTGATTTCAAAACCAAGCGCACAGGCCTCTCAGCAGGACGGCTTCAGTGTTTGTGTAGACGTGACCGTTTCAGGTTGACGTTTCTGTAAGGGTTCACATTTCATTTGCCGACAAGGCCTGTTCGGTCTTTCATTGGACGTACTTTCGTTGTATCTGAAAACCTCATTGGATTATCAGGTTTGCTCTTCACGTGGAAACACGTTATCGTACGCTGCTCAGACACAACCGTCATCACTGGAGCCAACTTTCCCAAAGTGCACCCACTGGATTCGAGCAGGGAGAGGTGACAAATTCCCTCGTTTGTGGCAAATCTTATTTCTTTGGCCCTAAATCGACTGCTCGGTACGAGGCTCTCACAGGAAGCGGGATATGTTGTAGCTGGCAGCTCGCTTTGTAAATGTATCAGTGGCCAATGTCTGCTCAAGTGCCTTCCCAAATTGCTTTCTAAGACGGACGGATAAAAGTCTCAATCTGTCCGCGGTCTTAATATGGTGTTACAACCAGGCGTTGCTTGCTCTGTGAAACAGATATTGACACACGGGCAGACACACATGATACACGGAGTGCACAGTCGTGGCACATCTTCAGATCTCGACCTTGGTGGAAAGAAGGATGTCCAGAAGGTGTCGTAACCAAAGCTCGTGTGCGATGCTCGTGCAAGGGTGTTTTCTTCTGATTCACTGTGTTCCTGTTCCGACTTACGAGGTAATAACTATGATAATACACCATTATCGAGCATCAGGCTCGTTCCACGGACTGTCGTATTGGTCATAAATAAATTACCACAAATCTGGTGAAGACAATAGGCAAGGATTTGGTCAATCTGGGAGAGGTAAATGAGATGATTTCTTCACTTGGCGCCTTTCATATTGATACTTGCGCTGGAGCGGAGATCGTCAATTTTGTTCGCTTCCTGTCAATCTGAAAAGTAATTTCGGTTCAAGAAGGTGTCGCAGTATTTCACTGCATCGAGGAAACGATGGCTGCGCGTTTGTAAACACAAACGAGGCGGGGGGGTGCCACTCACCCTCTTCTCAGAACAAATAGGAAATGGATAAAATACTTGACGTCCTCGGCATTGTATTTTCGCAGCAACCCCAGCTCCCAGCTGACAACCCGAGAGTATTTCGCAGTTTGAGTGACGGGAACCCACGAACAGTTTCGCAGTGAAGCTATGATTTCTGTCAATTAACCGCTGAGCAAGGCTGCGTTCTCAAGCTGCTTCCGAAGCTGTTGGGACGGATCATTAATACTTTTGCATCAATTGTTAATGATATTCATAAATGTGTCGCATTTAACTGCATTGATTCGTGTTGCTTGGTTGCTGGTTTCAAAAATGTTATCGAGCTGTCAGTTGGAGTGAGAGATAATACGCTCTTTTTCCTTGTGCACTTTCATGTGTGTGTACACACATTGCAAAAATCTTTGTGCAGGAAAATCTGCAGATCAATATCAGTTGTAAATTCAACTGACAGATTGTTGTGCTTCCTCAGTGGCGCTTCATGAGCATTGCAGGACCAGAATCTTTTTCTTTTCACAGTTGCCTGTCTTGTGAGGTGCGGAATTGAACATTGAGCTTCTGGCATTGTCAAACATGATTTGTTTGTACTTGTGAAAGTTTTACGGAGATCACTTTGCGACTTTGTCACAGATGTGTTCGGACGGGTCCAAAACTTGAAAAGGCATCATGTTCACTTTCAACTGGCCCGCGCCACCAAGGCGTGACTGAGGTCAAACCTTGACCGGCTGCCTTTTTGCAGATTTGAGAAGGATGTTTTTGTTGATTTTCAATCTTGCACAAACGAACGACTGGTGAATAGATCTGATATTCGTGTCTGTCGTGCTGGGCCATCACTTTGCTGAACAACGTGAGTTGTGTGAGAGAATTTTGAGTCCTGTTTCCCGGATTCAAGTGGGTTGGCTTCTTCTGTTCGCATTGTCACCACTGCGTGGAATGTTTTTGTCATTTGTTCATCCCTTCACGCCTGAAGCACAAATTGAACTTTCGGAAGCAGCTCTGAATTATTGCACGAGTGATTCCTTTCCTTGTCTGCTTCTGTTGGTGAGGCGACATGATTTAGTCGTCGAAGCCGCGCATTACGTGCTCAATTACAAGCCGAGCTAATATCCCGTCAGGAGCTGCTTGCCTCCTCTGATGAAGTGCCATTGTTTAATTTCCGTCCCAAAACACTGCAGCATTCCAGTGCGTCTGTGCCCCTCACAACTTGAAAGCATTGCGAAGGAAACAAAATGTCTGAAAATCGATCGTTCTTCGACTTGTCTGACGATATCGAAGTGTCATTGGTGACAATTCGCGGTGGCAGGTCTCGAATGTCGCGATGCTCGTGCAAAGCTCTAGCAAAAGTAGCTCTGGCTATCAAGTTTTCTTCAAAATCGACTTGCATTTGTGAAGGCAAAAAGATCCACGTTTTTGTGCACAAAACACGACTTTGCGCTAAGTTTGTTGTAACCTGACCTTTTTTACACCTCAAATGTAACTGTTTCTGAAAAGCAAAAAGACAATGCACAAAGCACTTCATGAGGAGACACGCTCGTATCTTCAGGTGTGTTGAGAGAGAGAAAGAGAGTTCGTGTTCTGAAGACGACATGGCGACTTCCGTGACGTTTGAGAGTCGGCACAAGAACACCACGATTTTCACTCAGGTCACATCGAACGCATCAGCTCCGAGATCTCAATCACGTTTGGAAATGAGAGATTCCAACGGTTCTGTGGACGAAGCAACGTTCAAGTTCAGTCTGGCTTCGTGTGTACAATTGAGTGGATGTGAAAACGGAAAGGTCGAAAGATTTGGGTGTGAAAAGCTGGAGGCGTTGCAAACCTGGTGTCGCCGAATGTGGTCTTTTTGTTGATGCGTGTTGCCTGAAGCTGCTGATGCAGGTTGGTTGCATTTCACTCCGCTGTTGACAAGCAAACTGCAAATGCCAATTGTCCGGCGCGCGGTAAATAATTGATGTATTGTGGTTGGTCGTGTGGTTTATTACTTCTAGAGTTGTGTAACCCTTTCGTGTCCGATCTCTGTCCTGAAACACATGCGCGAGCAAACAGAACGGTATCTACAGTCGAAATCTCGATTATGAAAATGCATGAGTTCAGTTGCACCGCGCAGAAATGGTGTTTTCGTTTGACTCATATTTCGGGATTGAACATCTTCCTTGGGTTATTGCCTTAACCAGACGAATCCATCAGATACGTGAGACCGTCCATTCTGCAAAATAACTCTGCAGAAAATAGCGAATCATGTAATTGATTTTCCCCAAGTGCCACGAGAAAAAAGGCAATTGCAAGCCACAGCTTCTTTTCGACGTCAGTAGTTTCCCCGTCTTACAACGCTGCCATGTGGCTGGATATTAAAAAGCCATAATGTGCGGGGAGCACTGATGGCGGCCAAGCGATGGCTGAGAAGAGTCTCTGAAGTTTGATTTCGGGGATGGACAGACACTCGTGGCTTTTGTGCGTCTTCAAGTGAGAGGAGTTTGAAGACCAGAACTGGACAACCGTGTCGTGGAGAGCAGACCTCATGCTTTTTGCAACTTGACTGTTGGGGAAATTGAACTCGTTGCCACAGAAATCGTTCTTTTGGTGCTTCCGATGAATCTGTCTCCCAATCTGTTGGCGAAGTTAGTTGCTCACAGAATTTTGAGTTTCGTTGCGTACTTCACGCGGTGCTTCGTCAAGCGAAAGAGAGTTGTGATCAACAAAGCACTCTACTGAGAAATTATGTAACCAGCAACGTGTGCTTTACAAAGGTTGATATTGAAGATAATGTTGAGCGCAACACATGTTTGATCAGCTGTGAGAGCATCGGCCGCTCCTGTGCTAATATTGTACTAAACAGGTCTTTATGTCTGCCTATGTACACAGCCAAGCAATAAAACAGACCTTATGAATCAAATCAATATTCTCTTTTGTTTGGGACACAAGAAATGTTGATGAGATCGATATTACTTGCAAGTGTAGGGTTAAATCACATTGTGTATGCTCGCGTGGAATTTGATAGGTCACTTGTGGCCACGTCGCGTGGACCCGACGAGGCGTCCAAGTAGCAAAAGGTGCGATTGATGTCTTCATCGCACGAGTCCACGATCTCTTCGCAAGGTGCTTCACACAGAAAAATCGAATCATGATCCCAACAGGGTGACTCTTGTTGCTCTTGTAACTGAACACTTGAGTGGCAAACACTGAATTTAACATTCTTTTGAAATTTTCCATTTGCAGAAAGATGGGAACGTACAAAGTGACATTGCCCGGCTGACTTGCTGACGCCTGGTGATCCACTGATGTGAGCAACTCTTCAACTGGTTGATCGAGGCAACCAAAAAACAACCTCCAGTCATGAATGATATGGACAGACATGTTCAGCAGACAAACGACAGACTACTGTGTATCAAACAGGTAAGTGTCAGCCGTTAAATTGAAACAACAAAAACTCGCCCTGAAAATCGTGCTCTGTTCTCGAACAACAAGAAGTTTGGAAAACTGCAGAATGTGTGGACTGGGCCGAAATGTGACACCAGGCTCGTTGTTGAGAATTGTTCAAACACAGAAGACAGTGTTGTGATCTCAACCGAGAAATTTTCAGAAGGTGGTCATCCTTGACTGCTTCAGAAATTTGTGGGTAGTGATCACCCCTGATCACTGAGAAATATTTCGTGGCTTTTGGGACGGGTAAACAACGGAAAATTTTCACTGGTAGCATGTCTGTGTTCAAAGCTCCACTTTCTTCTTTCTTTGGAATCAGCACAGCGATTCTCCTGAATTTTTGCATCGCCCATCAGAGGTCAGACAGCGCATTTGTGAAAGTTTTTTGACACCATGGCAGTTTGGCAGCCTCATGTTCTGGGTGATTGGGGCTCGGAGTGTGACATGTCATCTCCTTTGCCCTTCTGCACATGCACGACTGGGTGTTTTGCCCTTCGAACAAAAATGTTGTCTTTGGTCCAGACAAAAATGTTGGACTCAGTCAATTTGGATTCGGGTTGGGCTTGTAAGACCGCCTCCCGTCTCCAACCAAGATTTTGCTTGATTGTTGCAAACCGAAATTTCAGGGTGGCCCCCCCCCCCATTGTCTTTTAGAAAATTGGACCCAATGTTTTTTGACAAAACATGGGGGGGCAGGAATTTGGACACCTTGGCACAATCAAGCAAAGCTCCCTGGAGACAAGGTTGTAGCAGTGACCCAGCACACTCATATGGATGGCATCCACACACCCAAAGAAAACGTCAGGTGACGTCCACAACGTTGTCTGTCCGAATTGTGGGTGACTACAAACCAAGGGAGGGGTGACGTCCACACTTTTTGACAAACAAGCAAGCAATGCGTGAAACTGAAAACATCTGTGGGTGGGTTATCCCAAAATTTCCTCAATTCCAACCTTCATATTCGGGGTGATGATGTGGCAGGGTTGGGTGTCAGGGAGTTGTGCAGGGAGTAGGAATATCACACCCCCACACAACGCTCACACTTGGTGCTTTGGTCTGAAGGGACATCGGACAGCGATCACCGATTGCCCTGACTGTTTTATCCACTTTGTCCACATGTCGCTATCAGAGGTGACCTCCACCCTTTCGAAGGAAACTGCGAAGTTGACCTTGTGATGTGTAGGAATGCTCCATCCCAATGCAGAAATGACTCGGGCCCCGATGTCTCGGCGCCCCTGTGTTCAAGGCGTTGTTCTTGTTTGTACTGTTCGTCCAACGTGTCGGAACGGATCGTTCATTGCGAAAGATTTTCTTGTTTGGGTCGGAATAGCACAAAGAATCTGGAATTGCGAATGTGTTTTGGCATCAACTGTTGCAAAATGCAGGTTTGATGGCAAAACACTGGTTCGATGACAAGTCCTCAGCTGCAAGTGTGTCTCTTCACCAGACGGTTCGTGAACACAAAAAGTAGTTCTGCTGTTTTCGTGGGAATTCAACTTTTTCCTGTGAGTAAAATTTTGTTTTGACAAGGATCGACAGACAGGGCAATAGTTGACTCCAAACATCGTGTAGTCGCCACACTGAGTTGGAAAGAACATGTCGGCTGCAAAAAAAGAAGCAAGAAAAAAGTTGGATGATTTATCAATCTTTGTCTCAACTCTTGTGGTGGGGAATGACTGCCAAGAGAAAACACGGAGTAATTTTGGCTCAAGCCTGTTTCCTTTTTGTTCTTTCGTTGTTTTCGAAAACAGACACACAAGTGTCAGTGCAACATTATTTCGACAGGACAGAGAGGCTGAGGCTGTCAAAAAGCATGAAGGAACACAAGAAGTTCGGTGACAGTTTGAAATGGTACTTGTCGCAACAGACTTGTCAGATCCAAAGTAAACACAAGAGAAGTAACCAGATCGCAGAAGTGTCGGGTCAGAAACTACGCCTGTGGTGGTGGAAGCTCCAGGACCTTGGATGAGTGGGGGGGGGGGGGGTTCACGTGCAGCAGGTTGAAATGGTCGGCTTGCCGTTATGTTTGTTGTTGACTGAGGAAGCAGTCAGCTGTCTTCCTCGCCCCCCCCCACCCCCGACAAAATTAACAATTGAAAGACCATGGGACCACGCCAGGATCGAGGTTTGAGTTCCTCGTCGTGTGTGACACACATCGCAAGCGGGAAGGAACCGAAGCATTCATCTGTCTGTTGGCAGGTCGTTTGAGTGTGCGTGCGTGTGTGTGCGCGCCCGTTCTGAATTTCTTGCTGCTGTTTTCTTCCTTTGAGGCAAACAACAGAAAACAATTTTATCTGTCGTTGTGAAGGGAGGAAGATCTGAGGATCTTATCTGCTTATTTCTCTTGTCAAACACGGTGTGTTTACCTTTGACTGGCTGAAGACCCCCAGTGAAATGAAAATAGAGCAACAATTCCTGTGGACGTGGTGCTCTGCTCCGGCTTGTCGCCTGAGACGTCTGGGTCGCACTGAAATCTTGTTTATTGTTCGTGCAAAAGTTACCTCGGAGTCTCACAAATTAAACTGACACACACAGAGAGCCTCTCCGGGTCGAAGAGTCGAAACACTCAAATATTTGTGAGCAGCAAGTGTGTCGTGTGCACTTCGGTGCCTGAATTCCAGATGGTGAGAAGTGCAGTTGAGTCTTCTCGATTGGACGTCAACTTCGTGCAGAATTTTGTTGGATGGATTGTCCCAGACGTGTGGTTTCCATTCATGGCATTTCCCTGTCAGAAAAGAGACTTAATTAAATTTGTCTTTGCCCAAGTTCCTTGTTGTTACACACTTGTTGCCGCCAGCTTGGAAACATCAACGAAGACACGACGTTCTCTCACCTGTGAGTCTTCATGCTCTCCTTCTTCCTTGCAGCACCTGAGCAACCCGAATGGCTTCGTGAACGCGGCGCGAGAACTGCTCGAGTGGTGCTCCGACACAAGGGCCTTCCAGAAGCCGTTTGAGGAGTCGCTCATCGCCTGTCTCACTGTGAGTACTCACTGCTTCGTCTCGCTTCTTTCAACCTCTCACTCTCTCGTCTCGCCTCTCTCTGTCTGTCTCTCTCACTCTCCCTGTCTGACTGTCTGTCTGTCTCTCTCTCTCTCTCTCTCCCCCCTTTTGTCTCTGTCAATCATCCATCTATTTTCTCATTCCACCTCTTTCCATCTTCTCTTATTCTCTGTCTGTCTGTCTGTCTGTCTGTCTGTCTGTCTGTCTGTCTGTCTGTCTGTCTGTCTGTCTCTCTCTCTCTCTCTCTCTCTCTCTGTCTCTCTCTCTCTCTCAGCGCCACTTCATCGTGCTGTGCTGACCTGCAGCAGGTGAAGAAGAATATACTTTCGTTCTTGACAGGGGAAATTGCAAAATGGTGCACCGCACTGACATCAAACATTCCCACTCAAATCAGTGCCGTAACGTGCCCACCTCTGGTCCCTTCGAATCGTTTTCCAACTTGGACAGGAGAAACTGAATTGGACCGGTTTGTTGGGGGGGGGGGACAGGACGGACTGCAGACACACTCTCATCTCATTCTGTGAGGACGTTGTCTGAAGAAGCAGAACACAACGATGTGGATGGAGTCTTCCAGAGTTGCAGTTTGATCATTGTCACTAATTTTCAGGGCCCTTGTTTGAGATCAAGATGTGCTTGGAAGATGCCCGTGCTCGGCATTCGCCTCGTTGTTGTGCACGACGAGGTTCATTGTTCGATTTGACGCTGCCGCAGCGAGATTGTCAACATCTTGGGTTCTCGAATGTGCTGATTGCGTGAACAAATGTCATCTAGCTGCGCTCTGTACAAAGCAGCAGCACTCTCCTTCATCTCCCCTCCCCAAGTCTCTTCCACTCCCTCTGCTTGTTTCACAGATCTGTGGAGCCTTCCTTCTACCTTTGCTTTTTTTCTGGTTTGACAAAGTAATCTCACAGTAATTGTATCTTACCTGTATTTTTGGTGTGTGTGTCGTCTCTTAACCCTTTGAGCAGGCGAGCGGTGGAAACAATGCCAAAACACCTGGAAAGACGACAACAGCTTTTTGATGTTTGGTCACAGACGCTTCAGTTGGATATCATTTTGTTGGATCTTTGGGCCATTGGAAATCAGTTCAGTATGGATGACGGGTTTGTCATTTCCATGTTCCACTGTTTTCGGTTGACCGCATGTCAACGTCCACTCGATTTAGCAAGTGATGAAAAGTGCGCAGTAACATTTGAAAAATTCTGCGGTGTATTTCTCGAAGATTGTTGCGACAGTAGAATCCCTCAATTCCTCTCAGCAGCTTCAGTCTCATTCGCTCTGATTAACAAAACAATTTCGCGTTTTGATTGGCTTGACAGGCAGCTTTCACGAGAATCGAAGAAAATATTCTTACAATTTAATTGCAAGGAGCTCCCATTGTTGTTTGGTAACATGCAATTTGATTGCGAGCTGCTCTGCCGGAGAGTTATTCAAGGCTTTAACAGTTTGAGTGCGGTGTCTTGAGGCAGAGACAGCAGCTCGTGGATTGAAATCAGATCCTTTGTCCTTTGTTCTCGCAAACCGTGCAACATCTCAGAACTGTTAAGTTCAAAATCTGTTCTTTTTTGGGAGGTTTGCGGTGAAAGATGGACAGTAGCACCCTCGAAGTGTGAACAGTTGTTTTCTGTTCAAAGGCACAACGCACCGACACTCAGACTCTTTCGACGTGAGGCAAACGCAGCTTCGACGTCTCACGCAGGCAGAAAGTTTATTTGGGAATCGCAGCATTGTTCATTAGAGGACAAAAGAGCTTCAGATTTATTTTCATTGATACTCCGCCGCATGTTTAAGGACTTGATTTTCAGCAGTGATTAAGCGGAGGCAGCGGAGGAACATGCAAATTTGTTGATGTGATAACACAGCGAGCTTGAAAATTAATTGCTGTGCTGGAAAATTAGAGGCAGCGAAATGTATGTTGCTTCCTCCTACGTTTGAACATGTTGCTGAAAGGCTTCTTAACGGAGCGAAAGAGATCAGCCGCACAGCCAGTGGGAAGAACACTAATTGCTTGCTTCTTCGCGAGAAGATGTGAGGCGATGAGCATGGGAACAACATCCACGGATGCAATCCGAGGAAATCGTTGTGACGAAAGAAGGAAGCTGTTTGTCCGCGTACGTCCGATTGTGCGATTGACACATTCAGATCTGGGTCCGAATGTTTTGCGGTGCGCCCACGAGGCTCAGTGGTCGTTGAGAATTTTTGGCTTGAATGCATCGAAAACCACTGACGCAGCTTTGAGAGAATCAGAATGTCAGCTTTACCAGACACAAGCGAACAAACAAGTGTTGAAACACGTGTCACAGGTTCCGTTCAGATCTATCGGCAGATCAATCAATTGAAAAGCAGGATAATCTTTGTGGTTGGTTGAGTAAGTGACAGGTTTTTGATGCGTATTTGTGCCTCGCAGGAGCAAGAGTTGCATTGATCGGAAAGCTGTTAAATCAAGTATTTGATTAGAGCTTTGCTTCGCGGAGAGTGAGAATAAATCAATGTGTTTGCTCTATTTTGGCTGCTAAATAATTTGACTAATGGTCCCTCGATGTGAAAGGCAGCGCGAGGCGATGCAGGCCGGAAGAGGTGGTGGGATCGGAAGCTCCAGCAATGCGCAGCAACCAGTTTTGCTTGTCCTGCGCGGGCGTGTTCGACGCGCTCTCGAGCTCCGTCGACTCGCAAAATGCGTCAGACAAAAATCTCGTTTCGTTTCAACGAATGCTTATTGAATTGTTGCCATTTGAAACTCAGAAAAAGTTTTCCGATGGAATTGACACCGAAATCGCGTGGTCCTTATTTTGACGCGATAAAGTCGCTGATACAAAGTATCGCTGCCTGATAATTTCCGTCGAAGCAGTGTGTTCCCACCAGGAAAATGAACTGGTGATGTTTGCCAAGTAGAAATGTGGGTTGGAATTAGCAAATACAGGAACGGGCTCCTTTATCATTATAATCTGTTTGCAGTTTGACAGTTGTCCGCCCGTTTACACTGTTGACCAAATAAAGCGCCGGAGCAGCGTCGCGCAAGCTGCGTGTGACTGGAATCCGCGATGTGTCGGTGGCCGCTACTGCGGCGGACGAACGCAGCCGCCTGTCGCGTCGGACCAACATCCAGGAGCCTCTGTTGTCGTCCTGTGCAAACCCAGACCCTGTTGCAATGAAAGAAGTGTTTGGACAATCTGTCTGCGAAAGTAGGAAAGAAGCAGAGAGCACAGGTCCACATCCGCCATTGGCGCCCAGAGGTGCGACAGCCCAATCGGAATTCAGCAGGTGACAACAAACGCGAGCCAGATACGAGTAAATGAGCCACAAGGAGAAAACATGACCTTTTGCAAAAAAAAACAACTAGAAACTTGCGCGGAGGAAACTACAGACAAGAACGAAGAAAGCAAGAGGAAAGAAATCACAAGAAACACTTGACTTGCAGAGAATAGAACAGCATCGAGAAAACCACTTTTGTTCAGAATTTGTGTACTCGTACGATTGTGTCCTGCACCCGAACGCTGAGGGGCGCTCGGGGTGAAAGAGTCACGGAGTTGGACTCAGTTGAAAAAGCTGCTTCCGAGAGACATTTGGTCTGCAATATAGATTATGAATAAGCACAGGCAAACCAATCTGGCTTTATTGCCAGTTGCATTGTAATTGCAACAGGGTCGTTTGAGATGTTCATGAACAGCGGTTGTTCCTCCTAAGAAAGGCGTGCTGTCTGCGCCTGCGCATCTGGGCGTCGTTTCAGTCGTTCAGCCGCAGAAGGATGTCAAGAAGCACCTCGTGTGCGGTCAATTTTCAACCAGTGCCGCACATGATCCCTGGAGGGACTCTATTGGCGAACGTGACCGGCATCCTTAACGGGTAATACACGGCCAAGATGCTTCTGGTCAACTGCTACTATCTGCATAAATCTTGTACAGATTAAGGTGGTAGCGGGCAGAATGCTCTTCTTAATTTGGGACTGACGTTTCGCCTAAGTGCAGTGAATTGCGATGCTTTGGCATTTTAGGGTCAGGCAGATTTATCCGAGTCTTGCGTGTGTGCATGAAGCTGGGTGCCTGACTGTTTTCAAAAAGGCGATAAAAGACAAAAGCTGGATGTGGACATGTCCGCGCCAGAGTCACCCTTAAAGCCATGATCCTATTCTGGAAACCAACAGATCTGCTGCTCCCTCCATCTTCCCGGCCTGTGATCCCCTCTTTTCCTCTCTCTGTGTCCTGTGTATTGCTGTGTTGTGATCAATAATTTACACTCAATCTGTGTCACCTTACAACCTGCTCAAGGCTCCCTCCCAATGCCTTTCCACCGCAGCGCTCATTACGACCGCTGCCATATCTCTTCACCTCACAATTAATGGTGCAGCGAGTCGCTGATAAAAAGTACATTGTCATTACTGATAACGTTGGGTCGATTTCTTTTTACGTCTCTGTCAATGGCACATTTAATGATGTCAGGCGACACGAATTGGTGAGGTCGTGGAGGCTGAATATGATACCGGGAAGGGCGGAAGTGTGACCGTCTCGTACTCAGCCCAACGGCGAGGCGGGTGACTGAAGCTATGGGGATCAGAGGGTTTCTGAACACGGGTCAGATAAATCGCAACACCTTGTACTCACCATTTGTGAATACAGACCACCGAGACCGGGAATCACACAAATGTTTCTTCGAATGGGGAATGGGATTGACTAATTTTTGTCCCAAGGGCATTTGGTTGTCGGTTGTCGCCGAGCGTCACTGCGCTTTTACTTCTGGTTTGAAGTCCAGAAGAACCAGTAAAGGTGATTGCGTATGCATGAGAGGTGCGATGAGAGAACAATGGCCGCTGCAGTTGGTACATGTAGCAGATGCGTTTCACTCCCCGTGGCTGATATGAAGCTGTACGCGCTCTTGGTTCCAGCCTGTAAACGTCGACTGGTAATTGGTGCTTTTCTGGGAAGGCGCTTCTTTGTTCGGATTCCTCAACAGGATACAGCAGTTATTTTGGGTGTCCGCTTTATGTTTGCTCCTCAGGGATCCCGTGTCAGTTTGACCCAGATTCCAGTGCGACCCGATATTTCTTAATTACTTGGTATGTACGTACGTGAGCGGTCGGGATTTCCTGGTGGCGGCTTCTCCACCTTCCGGGCCAGTGTCTAAACAACGGTGATCGTAGGTGGATTTTCGACGTCAGGGTTTTCCCTCACCTGTCATGGCCTACACATGTGCTGTGGAGACGTTGCAGTCTCTGGCAGAAGCACGCAAACTTATTTCGAAATTCTTGAAAAATTGTTTTTGAGTTCACAGCACTTCTTTTTTCTGGAGTCATTTCACTCTGTCGAACTCAAAGCGTTCAGTTCACACGAGCACAACGGAAGTCAAGTACTCCACCGTTCTCGTCCAGCTCGAGCAATGCACTTCCTCTCGACGTCGACCTCTAGCTGTCCACATCTGTTGTCAGGTTTCATTTCGAAAGTCCGCTCACTTCGCTTGTGACACACGTCTATTTAGGTATTGTTGGAGCAACTATTTTGTTCTTTCCCGTCATGAAAACGACTCAAATTACACCAGTATCTCGCCATTCCTCTTGATTGTGTGACTCAGTGTCGTGAAAATCGTAGTTTCTATCTTTGAAAGCGTTTGGCATTTCATCCGCCAGAAGACAAAGTCATAAACAGTCGTCAGGAAAGATTCGTGGAGAAATTTGATGGTGTCGCCTTCAGAACTTGAGGCAATCCAGAGTTTGGTGTGTGTGTGTGTGTGTGTGTGTGTGTGTGTCTGTCTGTCTGTCTGTCTGTCTGTCTGTCTGTCTGTCTGTCTGTCTGTTTTTCCTCGTTCTTTTTCAAAACCGCTTTGCTGGACGTTCACGGAAGGGACGACAGTGTTCACT
>JAAUXT010017300.1_pt1 | contig 14820 bp, 17 predicted proteins | sample 7278171 | NCBI WGS metagenome assembly JAAUXT01 (sample SAMN14350112, study PRJNA611818) | marine sediment metagenome | isolation source: surface marine sediment (1.8m) | place: French Polynesia: Moorea | collected 2018-08 | reverse complement strand
GGCATTATGTGTTGGCATCTTCTGTTGGCATATAAAAAGGTTCGGCAAAGCAATTCCGACTCGGTTGTGCTTGACGACGGTGAAGTCAGAACTTAAAAATACAGCCTCGTACAAAAAGTCTTCAAAATTCCATGTCTGTTCAGTTTTGCTCCAGCTGCTTCATGCACCGCACCCATGACAAAATGATTCGCAAGGACCACCCAGAACCACACTCACCCTATATCCAACAGACGTACACACTACACTGCTGATTTCAAGTTGCTGATGGTCTGTACCTGGTGTACAAATTCCATTCTTGTTCACAAGTTTTCGTTTGTCATCAACCACCTTGCCTCACTCACGCACACTCGAGCATACATCGCTCGCGAAACTCAGTTTCTGAGGTAGACACTATGCACGCACAAACTCAACAAAACTTTCAAACATAAGCAAACAAAAACTGTTCAAGCTGCGTATAAAATTCGTACAAAACCCCTGCTAGAAGAGCCTCAAAAAATCAAATGCGCGATCACTTGAATAAACCCATTCAACAACGAGCAAAAATCATGGCACGATTGGAATGCATTGCGGGCCTCGCGAACACTCAGACGCTGAAATCCAGACAGACGATGGGTCTGCAGAGCAGAGGTTCAGATGACACAGGTCAGGGTTTGGGTCTGATAGCACAGGTCTACACAAGAACGGTCATACGGCACAGGCCCGTACAAGAAGGGTCAAATGGCACAGGCCCAAGTTGGATGCGTCCCGCCCCCCCCCCACGCAACTCCCCAACGTTGAAACAACCAAAATGATCAGTCCTGACCCTTTGCTCTGCAGAACTTCGTCGTTACCTTGCTGTTCCACTGCAAAATTCTGACCACACTAAAAAGTTCAAGCAACCATGACTAGAATAGCTGTAGATTCAGTTCACTGCAGCACCACTGCACAAAACGCCACTTCTACAAATGTCATTGATGTGTATTTGACTGTTGTCCCATCACGTTGTGTGGAATCGTGAAATCGAGTTTTTCCATTCATGGACTGGCTCAAAACCTGGATAAAATGTCCAAATTCTGAAACAAATGAGATTTTAAAAGTTGTCCCTTTTCGATAGCAAAAGCGGATCCAGAGGCCCTCGCCCAACGAAAACTTGTTTGGCGCAACAGGCACACCGTTTTGCTGAACACATGCTGAACTGACGAAGTTGAAGTTGCCCCCACATTTGCTCTGCGCCTCCGTGGATTAAACCCTGGCTGAGACTCCTGGTCCCGATCCTGGATCCGCCAGACAAAACGAACGTACAAAAGCACATTCGTCTCAGCGCACGTCACGTCACAACAACGAACCCTCCTTCAGAGCACTGAAAACTCAACCTGGTATACAAAATTCACTGACTGAGATATTCACGATGGTAAGATATGTACATGTACAGTGCATTGTCAACATTGTTCAACTGTATCTACATATGTTGCTTGCATCAACGCAAGTACGGCACTGAAAGCTCACCAAAAAGCTTTGTACAGTTCCATTACACAAGTGAGATTCTTCACAAGTTCAGCTGCATCACTCACAATAGTTCGTTGAATGCAGAACACATTCCCAAATGTGCATCAGAGAATGCTCACAAAATGCTCGCAATTTGTCAGCATCTTTCACACAAAAACTTTTCACAAAACTTCAGCTTCAGTGATACACAAACCAACGCCGCTCCACAAGCAGCCATATCCAGATCCGCAGGTTCGTGCTTCTCGTCTGACACGGAAAGAAAGCGTCCGTGGAGCCTTCTCCACAACTGAAGGAGAACGCGTCATCTCGGATACAACAAGAGTCGCTTCACGTGGTCGACATAGAGGGACGTCACGTCACGTCAGAGGGTCACAAGCAAACATCAACAGAATTTCTCTCACCCCCAATTCACACCGCGTGCGCCAGCGCATCACGCACAGCTTTTATGACATTCCACACCATGTGCCAGTGCATGTTTGGGGTTGGAACCCATCTGCAATCATGGTGGCACACACACACTCAGTGTGAACACAACCATGGACATGTGTGAGACCCATTTTGGTGCACTGTGACCTTGGCATGCATGATGCGCTGCTGCATGCGGTGTGAATTGGGGGTCAGGGTTTCCAAGAAAATTCAGCCCGTGCCAACACACAGCTGCAGCCCGATTTATGCTGCACGTTCCCCAGAGACGTATCGCCCTCAGAGTTGGAGACCCAACGTTAAACGCATCCAACGTGAACCCGGCCTGCATACAAACAATGATAGTTCACGTTCGGAAGCGTTCACCCACAGAATAGCAATTCGGAGGTGAAGGTGGGGTCACCTAGAGCTGACACACAGGCTGTCGAACAAGCGTGTTGAAGCGTTTCGGAAACACAAAAAACAAGTCCCCCAGAATGCCTTCGGAGTTGAGTAGATTCTAGTTGGTCCAACAAAAATACCGCTCACACGAACGCGGTCAATTCCAACTCATTTTTCACTGTGAAGTTCGAATGAACCAACTTCGAACTGGTCAAGATCGTGCTGAAGCACGCTCACTTTGTTCGAATGAACGGAGTTTTTCCGAATTATCTGAGAAACCCAGATCAAGTACGAGTATTCAACTGCTGCCAAAGTAAAAGTCAGTTTGTGAATTGGCTTCGAGACGGTTTTGACCAGAAATCCGTGAAAGTCATACAGAGTCAGAGTGTCGTGTCTGCGCTGGGTACGAGGTGTGTTTCACAAATTCCTCCTCTCCGTTGACGGAATTTGGTAGCTCAGCATTGCCTCTTGACACACCAACTGCATCCAAAAGACTCTTCCTTCACTTGTACTCAACTGTTCGGATCGTGTTCGAAAGGAGTCAGAACTGCAGCTGCAGACGACCCAGGCTCCATCTGCTGCAGCCATCATGAGAAACTCAGCTGCAGGACTCCACAGAACGCGACGCGGCAGCTTCGGCGCAGACAGTGAAGACGAGCGAGGGCGCTGCGACCCTTTCACCAAAGCCCTTCGCCAGGGGGCGCAGCTGTTCATGTCGGTGGTTCAAATGATCAGCTACGCGCAAAACGACGAAAGTGAAGTTCTGAAACTTGTCAACACGATGATCCACCTGACAAGACTGGATCAGTGCTGGTGTTGGGAGGGGCAGACGCGGCCAGCACTGCAGTGTTGGAACTCGTACGCCTTGTTGTTCGGGAAGGGGCAGGGCGCGACGCTGTTGCTTCCGTTGCAGGGGCAGTCGAGAGTCTTGCTGGTGCTGGAGATGCTGGCGTTCTTGTTGGAGGTGACTCGTCCTGGTGCTGGCAGGCGCGGCTAGTACTGGTAGTGGAGGTACTTGATGACCTTCGAGGGGAGCGGGAGCTTGTGGAGGTCGGAGGGGAAGACGTGTCGGCGGATGACGCGGCGGCACCAGTGCTGCAGCGAGTAGCTCAGCAGCGGCAGCTTGTGCACGTGCACCTTGCGCTTCGACGTGCCGTTCTTCATGACGGCGACGGCCGAGTCGCACGTCGAGAAGCGCGGGAACACCTGCAGCGAGAAGAGACGCGTGTACGGCACCGGGTTACACAGCACAGGGGTGTCACGCTCGTGTCTTTGGGGTTGTGCTCACACCACGGCGTTTTGCTCACGTACCCGGGGGTAACCCACCCTGGGTACGCTCGCAAAAAGTGGCATCGCCATCGTTGCCAATGTTACCAGACTCACACTGCAAGCGTGATCATTTGGTCAGCGACACAAACGCAACCAGTGTGTATCAGGCGGTACCGGTACATGGTGTTGGCGCAGAATTGCAGGGAAACCCTTTCGGCGACACCAAATGTGTGACAGCTTTCAGACATCCAGGTGACAAAAACTGCCACGAGCATATTGCAACACTTTCATGCGTGCGAGACCACAAACTGTGCAGACAATTTGATTCTGACAGGCACGTAAAAGAAGCTGCCACGCGCTTCATCGCGGAGTTCGATCTGCACAGCTGAATTTTTCCGAATACACAAATCAATTGTGCTGTGGTCCAGATCAACGCCGTTTCTGTCAAAATTTTAACATCGAAGCCACGAATGATTCCAAGGGTTGTGCCTCCCGAACCCCAAATATTTATTCCCACCTGAACCATGCACTCACAAGTTGCACACAGTGACACTGTTCTTCATTTTTCAGATTTCAATTGCAAAGACAAAATCGCTCCCATGGGTTGGTGTTCACTGGCTAAACCGTGGATCCGCCCCCTGGGAGCAGTGCTGAAACTCCAGCAGACACCGCGTCTCACCGCAATGCTGCTGAAGCTCCAGAAAACATGCGTTGGGAATGGATGCCCTGCGGGGAAAACAACTTACCGATATTAAAGTTCAAATTAATCGTAAAGTGCCTTCCCAGCTGCATCTGATGAGAACGATAATGCAATTGCAGGCGAAATATTGCAACTTTGCCTTCCAGAAGAATTTCTTTAGTTTGGGGCTCGTAACTTTTGCCAAAATGAGGTTTTCTGGTCTTGTGGCAATGTTGCAAAATTTGTGCAGACATGAATCCGTTGAACTTCCCCCAGACACAGACACCTGATATTCACCTATCCATTTGATCTGGCCAAATACCAAACAGCTTAATTCAGGCCTGGAAAACCATGGTTGCGTCGCTCGTTCCTGTGCGAGTCAAGCGTCAACGGACATGCAGAGACGCAACCGGCGATGCCGACAGAGCAGCCACAACTGTCTCCATTGACACGTTCTATGAAGCTGAGCAAGACGCACTCATTGTGCGCTCACATTATACGAGCGTACCTGCAAGTTGACGCACTCGGAAGCGAGCCAGAAGGGCCCCCTGGCGTCGACCTCGAAGAGCACGTCGAGCTTCTCTGCGCTGAGGATGGCGATGGTGTTGGTGATGAACTCCATGCTGAAGATCGGGAAGACGCAGCGCGCCGCGAGGTAGTACCCGCCGGGGCTCGACTTGAGCTGCCGGATCTGCGCCTTGAGCGGCAGGTTGTACGCGCTCTGCACCACGTCCATCGTCTCCAGGTCAAACACCTGCACCTCCTTCTCCTTCCCGCGAAAAATGTACCTGTTTGCGTGACGGTTGTCAAAAGTCAGGGCGTGGCCGCCCGAGTCAGCGAACTTCTTCATCGTGATCACTTGAAATCCTTCGATTTCGTGAACTTTCAGGGTGTCACCACCGCTCCAAGTGTGCGTGTTCATGTCGGGTCGCAGAATCACACGACTTCTGTCTGGAGCGATGTAGCATTCGTACCACAACAGCTCGGCGTCTTTGGTGTTGAACTTGGCTATGCACCGTCGGTCCTCCAGGTCAATGAAGTAGAACTCGGGTACATAGCACTGATGTCGGTCAAGGAATTGTATCACAGCCAGGTTTCCAAGGCAACCTATCACGCCAATGCCGTCCCTCGTCGTGTTGTTCTGAACGTAGTTCAGCACAAGTCGTCTGTAATCAAACCCCAGTTTCTGCGGGATCTTCCCGCTGGTGAAACACGGCGGGATATCCATTTCAAATCCTATGGACGTCTGTTTCTCTTCAATGAATACTCTGCGGTTTGAGATCTTTTCCACTTTGAGGTACCGGCCCTCTGTGACGTCAGGCCGGAGATGCAGCCCTTTTGCACGAAAGTCGTTCCTGGGCGTGCAGTAGTCGGCGCTGTCCCAAAATCCACACAGCGCCGCGTGGTACTGAGACCCCCACTTCTCGAAGCTGCAGGAGTAGATCTCCATGCCGCCATTGGTCTGCTCCAGCCGGTCTGTGTACATGGACAGCCTCTGGTGGAAGTTGTATTTTCCCGAGAAGTTTCCCATTCTGAGGCCTGAGTACAGGCAGCACAGGAGGTCCGACATCGAGGCGATCTGTGTTCCAGCAGCAGAGCCGAGCAATGCCCCTTTCAGGTGAAGTGTAGAGTCCGGTTCAAAGGAAGGTCCGTCAATCTGGAACGCAACGCTCAAGTCACGCGCTGCATGGTTGCCATGGTGCACTGCGTCCGGACTGAGCCCGTGACATCACACTCTGACAAATCCAGTGAAGTTCACCACACGGTGAAGCGATGTTGAATTTCATTCATGCAAGGACAGGGTCACACCCCCTGGCATACATCACCGAAACATCTTGAATGTACTCAGGTTGTACGTCTCAGATTCAACTTTCGTGGCCATTTCTTCGTAGAAAATCATGTCCTCTGTTTGATGCATCTAATAATGCATTGCAGATGCTTGTTGTGGTCACATTTTTCATCGGTTTTCTTTGCATTCCACAAATAAAAAATTCATCCCTTGATCATTCTTCCATGTTGAGATCATGTGATCAGGAGGGCGTCAGCGATTGGCTAATTATTCCAACTTCCGGTTAGTCGCGCTCCTTCAGTCTCTCGAGTTACTTTTATTTGTTCATATATTCACAATATTTTGACAATTATACAAATTGCCCTTTCGTTTGACAAAAAATTTGATGTGCTGAAGCCTACCAACACTCTTAATCGAATAGTTTTTGTCCCATTTGTTCAGCTCGCGATAGTTAGGTCAAGGTCACGTCAACACCATCACGATGTTGCTGGACTGGTGGAGAAAAAGGCAGGCTCAAATTGCCTCCACGTACATGCCTGATGTCACTCCAGAGGACATCAGAAAGATGACAAAAGTGGAGCGATACTACATGGAAAAGGCCAACCAGTACTGTTGGAAGAGAGGCATCGAAGAACGCGAGTTTCGGCGAGTGCCACGATACTACGGGCCGATGCTCTTCGCCGGTGTCGTTTGTATTTGTATCCTTTGAGTGATATTTCAGTGGCAGGCAAATTGTTCAGGTTCATCTGCTGATCTAACGTGCAGACGAACAGTAGGCTCTAGAATTGTTTTGCGAAAACCGGCAGGAACGAACAAGGGGCGGGTTTGTTGTGCAGACTGGGTTCATCCGAGCTCAGTTTGAAATCGGGTCGCCCTATTTTCGTGGTGTTCGACAGCGAGTGAAGTGAGGGTTCAAAAAGGGTTCAAAATGTTGGTTGGGCAGCTCAACTGCAGTGCAATCTGCGCAACAAGAACAAGAGATCAACGAGCCCGCGGCCTGTTCGTAAGGCAGTGAGATTCGAAACGAAACGAGAAGTTGAAAGTTTCGACAAAAATGTGTTCATTGGTTCACCAACAAACCAACTTGAGTTGGTTTCCACAGGGGGTAAGGGTTTGCCAACTGAGTTTGTTTGCCCCCAGCTGAAAGTACCAGCAAGAGCAAGCCAACCTGGTTGTTTTGCCCCCCTCCCAACCAAACCAACTCAAGTTAGTTTGAGCCTGGTATTTTGAACCAGGGAGCAAACCAATGGTTGGTTCAGCCCGCCCCTTCAAACCCCAACTTGGTTTCAATCCACACCGACACACACCTGAGGTGACTGCACTGTGCCCGCAGCATCGGTAGAGAGTGCAATATGCAAGAGTGAGTTTGGTGCCTGAGGAGAGGCTGTGGAAACTTCACATTTCATTGAGGTTGTGGCCCAAGTGCGAGTATGGTTCCCTTGTTGAAGACTTATCACTCAGGTGGCGAGTCGGGGAAGGGAGCGGGTGTTCACCCAACAGATGGTCTTTGCTCCTGTGTTCCCAGTGCAAAACAAAGACTCGCTCGCTGCATGGTGCGTCTGTGTGAACTGTGTGAAGAGACTTGAGAAAGGAACAATGCGATTTTTCGACCAGCTTATCTTTCTCCGAAACCGAATTTCAATCAAAATCAAACCAAAAGTAGTTCGACTGTGCGACAAAGCTTCTGTCGGACTTTTAGTTGTGCAGTTGAGACTTAAGTTTTGTTCCCTTGACGCTGCCGTCCAGATTTGTACACGATCTACACCATCAAACAGGAGACGTTCCTGGACATCGACGACGACCCAAAGGCCAAGTAACACGTGCGGACTTGTTATGAAATGGACATTCGTGTGTGCGGCTCGTGGAACGCGACGACGCAGCTTCGGGACGAAACGTTTGCATCCGACCGGCGCTGCTGACGTCATCGTTCCCGCCCTGGTGAACTGGACAGATTTATGCAGCAGTGAACTCACTGGCGACTGACGCTGGCGTGAAACAGGAATTCGCCGTTGGAGCGTATTTTGCAACAGAAGGATGGATACTTCACAGCAGTTGGACAGAATTCATGTGCAGCAGATGTGTGCGGAATAAATGTTTCTACAATGTACCTATTCCTATTTACTTTTATTTCACCTTTGAACAGATTGACCTCAACACACAAAATAACGCGCTAAACATGCCGCAACCACACAGGGCCACGTCGCAACTGAACCAACAATTTTTGTTCCCCACATCATTTTCACGGCCGAACGAAGCACCGCTTCCTGCAGCCGGACTGGACTGAAACAAACCGATCCCCGACCAAAAGATGCGCCAACCTGCCTGAATTGCCGGAACTAGTTTTTGTTGCACTGGCGCAGTGCGAAGTTTCACATTCACAAAAAAAAATTCCGGCTTCTTTTGAATCGGCCCTCAACTGTCAGTCCCAGGTACAGCGACAGACTCGGTCGAGCCCCAGAGACGAGGGAAATTTGCTCCGCAATGAACGAATAAGTGCTGCTCCCCAATCAGGTCTTCAGCGGTGTGTTGCTGACGGGCGCTGCGGCTATTTGAGTAAAGACCACTTGATCTGTTCCTTGGCCGACTGAAGAACCTGCAAAGAAAACATTGATTGGTGAAACGGAGCTGGGTGAATGCAGTGACTTGGGCACAGTCAATATACTTTTGTAGGGGTCTGCGATGAGAAACGAGGTGCATTCTGAGAGCAGTTTCAAACAACCACAGTTCTACGTCTACGAACAGTCGTGCGAAGAGAGCAGCCAGAATTGATGACGCACACGAGGCTGAGGGCAGCGGATCCAGGACCTGGGGGCTCCACCTGGTGGTCCCTTGGAGGGGAGGGAGCGGTCTTTCTAATCCGAACATTTACAAGAAACTGAACACCTCCGTGCGGTGCACGGCGAAATATCAGCAAACCACCAGAAACTGAGGTGAACAATTTTCTGGCTGACCGCACACACGAAGGCTCGGAACGTGTGACACGAGAGAACTCCCTGGGTCAAGGGTGGGTCCCTGGGTCCGTTGGAGGAAGAAGTCCCTCGGAAAAGTTTGTGCACACGAAGACCAGTTCCACTTTCAAAGTTTGCTGAGCGCAATCTCAGTGGTTTTTGCTTCAGCAATGGTTCAACAATTTTGGGGGAACAACTTGGAAGACTTCATTTTCAACGCATCAAGTGCGCTCAACGTGCTGGAAAATTTGTCCGAACTTGGGGAGAGAAACTCTCGACAGTTGGGACCGACTCCCTTGACCCAAGGGTGGCACTTTTGTACCAACAATTTGATCCGGGGGGGGGGGGGCAGAGTCTGATAATCCAAAACAGGACAGCTTCACCCTTAGAGTCGGCAGTGAAAGGTCCCAACGCCTCACAACATGTTACTTTTGCTCACCGAACGACCAAACCGAAAGTGGCAACTCGAGAGTTCACATCACACTCAGGTGAGATGGGTGATTAGAAAGGAAAAGAAAACCGCAACCAGGGAGGGTAATCAAAAGCAAAACCCCCAGACCTACACAGAGTGCTTTTGTTGTCATAGTTACCTGAAGTTTAGCCTTAATTTCCTTCACAAAGGAATCATTTGTCGTTAGTTTGTGGTATGATTCAAACTTAACGGCTCAGGGTTAGTGACAAGCTTTAAAACGCGAGTGTTTCTACTGTGTAAATTTTTGCAAACAAAATTGACCTGCATGCATAACTGCTAGTCTAGTAGTTAGAAATGTCGCTTAGAGTTTTTGTGGCAAATCTTCGAAGAACCTGAAAGAACCACGCAAAATGCACTCGAAAAATATCTCCCCCATCCCGACAGACCACAAATAAGGCGACAAGCTGTACAGATTGCTTTCACTGGATCTAGTTCACTCACACATGGATTTCTGAAACTGGCCGAGGTTATCAGGACTGAACTTGTTGGCTGCACCTTTGGTTTGCAAATTCTTCTCAGAGAGACGAAGCCGAAGGCAGCACGTCCCAGCGGAAACGCTCAAGACTATCACACTCCCAGAGATGGGTGAGGACTGCGCGCTTTTAGTGTGGCCAAAAACTCCACCGTCAACACAAACAAAGTAAAGCGTTGCGCAAAGGCAGAGTCAACCCAAAACTGTCCAAACAGTTCCACCATGTCCGCAATTTGGTTTTGACAGCAGTCGTCAAAACGAAATGGTTCACTCAAGTGTTCACTCTGCCTTTGTCTCGATGGACCGTGTTACAGTGCGCAAAATTAGTTCTGAACAAGAAATGAAAACCAAAACGAAGAAACAGAACGGAAACGAAGCAGCAGGGCAGTTGTCATGGGAAGATGTGCGGTGGCCATGGTTACCTGGGCGACGGTCTGCTCGCCGAGTGGAATGTCGTCGCCGCGCAGAGCGACCCGCTGCGTGATGAGGGTCGGGTCCGACTCCAGGATGATCCTGCAACAACCACAACGTGCACCCGGGTCTGTCTGTACACGTCGCCTATGATCCATGCGCGGCACAAGTCAACAAGGCTGATTCACAGCGTTGAGCGCGGCAGACTTCTGGAATCTGGCGACACCGTGCACCCACACAGGTCGCGCGACACCACGCAGCCACACAGGTCGCGCGACACCACGCAGCCACAAAAATCTCGCAAACGCACGCACCCGTTATCACAGATCTCGTCCATGATGAGGAAGGCTCCGTCGAGGTTGTCAAGCAGCGCGCGCTTCTCGACGTTCTTCTTCAGCAGCTGACTCGTCGCGTCGTACAGGCAGTTCAGCACGCTCACCAGGATCAACTGAATAGAGTGTGCAGGTGCAGGTCAGATTCACACACAAACAGGAAGCCAAGTTCACATGTTGAATGCGTTTTGCAATGTATTCTTGGCATAACTTGGGTCAACAGTTTCACTGAATGTCACTTGCAAAGCCGTGAGAAAGGAGAAAATTTGCTGGGAGTGGTGAATGTTTTCAAACCTCGTTTTCTGCCGAGCTGCCGATGACGTAGAAAAACAGGTCAACGTTGCTTCTGTACACGCACGTCAAGCCTTCGAACATGATAATTTCAGCTGCAAAGAAAGAGAGTATACCTTTCAGTGAACACCTGAGAACAGGCAGTGCAAGGCAAGTGCAATGCTTCGTGTGTTTTCCACACGACACAAAACATCTTCAGACGAGCTTGATGCATCTTATCAGATTTGGTGAGGGGTTACGAACCGTTTGCTCTGTGTGTTTTGTTGAACAGGTTTTTCTCGAACGTCTTCTGTTCTTTGGTCGTCGGGAACGTTTCATCGTAGTACTGAAGCAAAGAACACGAAATTGTTCACAGGCGCGAAACCAAGTGCCGCAACAGGGATGGAACCACACCCCGAAACCACAAGGCGCAACATTTCCTTTTCGCATGACACATGTCTTTCTGCTCTGCCAGATCCTTTCCATTTCTACCAATTCCAGCTTTTGCACGGTTGGGAGAACTTGTTTTTACTCGCACGTGGCAGAAAATGACAGAATGCTGTTTACCTTGGAGATGATTCTGTTCCCGTCGTTGTCGAGGATGAGAATGGCTTTCACCGTGTAAAGGGACGGCTCCTGCAACACAGTGAGTGACGATTGTTGATACTGGAAAGCAGGGACCAGTCGCGCAGACAAAATCTCGACTCAACTACAAGCCTGACTCACTGAAACTACTTTGCACTGAATAGATTATCATTCACAGTCTCCTTTTCGCAGAGCGCTGCACAACAGATATTTTGCACGAGCACAGGCAACGACGCAACAGCGAACGAGTCAACAACCCAAGGTCCATCCCACTCCACAGGATCAGCTGGTCGGGGATGAAAAACCATTTCTCCAACACAAGAATCAAATCCCAATCCAGGAGGAAAATTGCATCAACCCAAATTGCAAACACATTCATTGGCCGTCATTTTCACACAAAAAAAACAGCAGTCGCGAACATCATGCGGAACTCAAAAGACACATCTACAACTGAATGGAAACGTCTGGCCACCTTTCTGAATTGCTCATCGTCATAAATTTGCTGAAAATACAGTGACATCATGTTCACACTCTTTGAGGGATTGAAAATCTCAGACCATGAGTCTGGAAATCAAGATTCTGGTTGTCTGCCAGAACATCCGCCTGACTGGAGTGGGAGGGGGGGCGGTATCCGCGCCAGTACGAGGTGGTATCAGGATACGAGTATTCGTATCGCTGTCTTCAGCATGTTGACGGCGGGTGTACCTTCTTGTCCTTGGGTACAACAGGCATTTAACCCAGATCGACACTTTGTGACGCAAGAAGGTAAACAAATAGTGAAGGTGCAAGTTCATCTTTGTTGACAAACACTCTGTACAGGGAAAGTCCGGTCAACAGAATCAAAGTTAGTGTTCACAGGGCATTGGAGGTGGATTCTTGATTCCCTCGAAATACTGTCCATCGTGCTGAATGCAGCGAACTTCGCCCTCCACTTCCACTCTTGGAAACACCTTCTCCATTTCCAGGATGGGATCTGTCCCATGAGATGCTCCACCTCAGACATCAGCTGGAAGACATTGTCGAAGTTCCTCCCCCTCAAGGCACATTTGATGGCTGGGAAAAGAAAAAAACCGCACGGACTCAAGTCAGGGGAGTAGGGCGGATGGGCCACATTCTTCCAGTTGGTCAAGGTCTAGTATCTGACTGTATCCACACAAGTATGAGGGGAGGTGTTATCATCATGTAGCAGAAAGGACAACACCCTCCTTCTCCTCCACATCCTTGGTCTCTTCATTCTGATACACTCCCTGAGAGCAGCCAAAGCAGTCCGGTAAACCAAAGATGTCACGGTTCCGTTGATGACCCAATGGCAATAGATGAGTCCCTGCCAGTCAAAGAATGGAATTGCCATGACCTTCTTGGTGTTCATGGGTCTCCGCACGACCTGAAGACGGTCAATTCCAGGCAAGCTCCACACCATGTTGTCACATTTGGGGTTAGGATTTGTCACATAGAACCAGCTCTCGTCTGCTGTGATGACACGTTCCAACCATCCGGACTTCTCACATTTCTGCAGGAACTGGGCACACATTGAAACTCTTGTTGCTTTTTGCACATCAGTCAAATCATGTGGAACCAATTTACAGGTGCACTTGCGCAATTTAAGTCTGTTCTTGAGAATTTTCTGAGTGGTAGTATACCTGAGACCAGTCCTCAGAGCCAACTTGGCAATAGTGCTGCGGGGTTGGGCGTTGACGGCTTCCTTCACCTCCTGGACCTTGTCCTCTGTTGCTGCAACCGGCGGGCGCCCACTTCTCTTGAGGTCACACATCTCTTTCCTCCCATCTCGGAACTATCTGAAGAGACTTCTGATCGCAGCAGATTTGATGGCATCCGGACCAAAGACACTCTCAAAGTCTCATGCAGTTGCAGCTGCAGACTTCCCCTGTAGCTGAGAGTACCATGCGCAGATGCGCAACCTCACTTTCCACGGGACATCTCCCTCAGGAACATCTGCCTTCCTCGCCTGCATGACCAACCCTGTTGTTTGGAATGCCAACTGAGTCAATGGAACCGATTGGCACTGTCCACAACTGCAATTGACTCTTGACTAGTGACCCACGCTGACCACAACACGCTCAACATGCTGAAGACAGCGATACGAATATCCTGATACCACCTCGTACAACAGAAGACTGTTGTCAGATTCTGGATTCAGGAATCACACTTGCTCTCCGTTGTCAATGACATTTACAACCCTACCAACTGACCAAAAGTCAACCAGAATTTGGTTCTTTTGCGGTGAAATATGCAGCTTCACAGATTTGACCAGAAATCTGCTCTGGTGTTTTCGGACTACATACGTCAAATTCCGAGCAGAAATCTGCATGCGCGTTGTGTAACTACACGCCATGAAGTCAGCGCTTACTCTACAAAAGAAATTTTGGGACAAATACAACAGAAAACAGTGAAAAACTTACTGGCAATGGAACATCCATTTTCCGTGTTTTCACCGACGTGGAAGATTCGGGTCGCGCTGCCGATTTCGCTGAGCGCTGATTGGGCCAAAGAAAACCAAAATGGCGCAGCGCAAGAAAGACGGATCGCCAAACGTGCGATTCTACGAGTCTGCAGACACCATTGCTCAGTTCGATTCGGTCAAATCTTGGCTACAGAAAAACTGCAAGAAGGTAGGAATAAAGTGGCCAAGTTATGGAGTCAAAAGTTTGCGACTTTTTCCGCAATCAGCTCTTCATTTGGCCGGTGTCTGGCCTTTGTTTTTTCAGAATGCTTGGTTCTCTATTATCGCCCAAGGGGAAGCGTCAGTTTTGAAAAGAAAGGTGTGTTCTTGTATTTCAGTACATTCAAGCAGAGCCACCGACCAACAAGAGTCTGACCGGACTGGTTATTCAACTGCTATCATTCCAAGAGGACACATTCGGGAAAGGAGTCAGCAAACCTGCATTGACTAAACTGCCGGTGAGTGCCGACTGCGTTAGTTTTTTCCCCGAATTGATTCAGGGACGCGTTCCCCCCCCCCCCCGAAAAAAAAACCCCACAGAGAACCCAGGGTTGGATACAGGATCCACCCCTCGCCAAGGCCACAAATCTTGCATGGTTGCATTGTCGCCTCGGGCTGTGTTTGGTTTGCCAAAATGCGATCTGAACAGACCACGGAAAGTTGGTGAAACGTGGCATTTTTGAACGATCATTCTTGTTTTTCAGCAGTTTTTGGATTAAAATGTGTGACATTTGTTTATGATTCTGGATTGAGTGTGAGTTTTGAATATCTATCAATCCAAATAACCAAGTTCTGATGGCAGGTATTTCTCAAGTCATGTAGTTGGAGTTGGTCACAAATGGC
>JAAUXT010049309.1_pt1 | contig 14821 bp, 16 predicted proteins | sample 7278171 | NCBI WGS metagenome assembly JAAUXT01 (sample SAMN14350112, study PRJNA611818) | marine sediment metagenome | isolation source: surface marine sediment (1.8m) | place: French Polynesia: Moorea | collected 2018-08 | reverse complement strand
GCTGGCCCGAGCCCCCGCGAGGGGTTTGGCCCGCCACGCAGTGCGGGGTTTGTCTCGAGACGCAGTGCGGGGTGTGGCTCGAGACACAGTGTGGGGTTTGGCTCGAGATGCAGTGTGGGGTTTGGCTCGAGACGCAGTGCGGGGTTTGGCTTGAGACGCAGTGTGGGGTTTGGCTCGAGACGCAGTGCGGGGTGTGGCTCGAGACACAGTGTGGGGTTTGGCTCGAGACGCAGTGTGGGGTTTGGCTCGAGACGCAGTGCGGGGTTTGGCTTGAGACGCAGTGCGGGGTTTGGCTCGAGACGCAGCGCCTGACGCGTCCAGCGCGACACAACTTCGGACGGACGCATCACGAAAAGCCTTCCTGCTCAAGGACTTTTTTCCATCCCGCTCCTGCAGCTGTTTATACACAGAGGTGAAGATTGTCCCAGAGGGTAAAGCTCTCCAGCCTTCGTTTCCGTCTTTGGCGTGACAGGAAGTCAGACACGACGGCGCCGGCGCACTGCGTCTGTTTGTTCAAACCGAGCGCTCAAGGTTGTCGGCTCCGTGTGTTGTTTCAGGCTTCGTGACAAACGTTGCCGAGAAACAAGTTCCCAGGACAAAACCGCTGCTCAACGTGAACTCGCCAAATGCGAAGAATGGGAAGATGAACTTCATGTGTTTCCTGCAGATGAACAGTCGAATTGGCCACGCAAACTCGAGTCGACCGAGGCTTTTGCAGATCCAGACGGGCAAAGTCGTGGTCACTGCAACTGCTACACACACAGTTGTTGGAGTGGAAGCCCGGGCCGTCATCGTCGGCTACGCCTCGGAGCCTCTGGATCTGCCAGGGTCACCAACTCCATCCAATTTGCGAGTGTCGCTGCTGTGCAGTTCAAACCGCGGTCCTGCAGAGCCGAGACAGAAGCCCTCAACGTCTCCCCGCTGTCCTTCTCCGAAGGCTTTGAAAGGAGGCTGAACTCAAGAGCGTGTCGGATTCCAGACAGCGAAACGGTTCACTCCCACAGATCCTGCAGATTCTCCGCCTGGCCAAATGGCCCCATTTTCAATCTGCGTTGCAGGCCAGATTCACACTGGATGCGTCGTGTGTCAGATCCTGAACTTTTGACTTGTTCAGGGAGACAGTGCACGACGCAGCTTGTGACGCCGCTTCCATCGCCTCTAGAGATGAAAGAAACACTTGACGCACCCGGTGTGGAAGGGCTGTGACCGATTAGAATACCAACGTGTAGTTGTACGCAGAGATGACCACTCGGACACGCCGTAAATCAGGTCGGTTACGGGCGCGGCGGCGGCCGCGGAACGCAGCGCGCATACTAAGCCTTGGGCCCGACCCTGCACGGGGGAAACGGAGCAGATCTGTGTCTGGATGTCGGGAAGCTTGAAACAGAGATGGCTGGGCAATCTCTCAATTCTTTCGTCCCTGACAGCAGTCTTTTGGTATCAGCTCGTACACGAAAATGGCATTTGCCCACACGAGCCGAGCACACACCACGAACACACACACGCACACACACACACACACACACACACACACACACACACACACCTACGAAAACTCTGCACTCACACGTGTACAGATTCGCCGATACTGCAATCATTACACAGTCCAGAATCGTTGACATTGGCGAACAGCTGCTGCGACAGTCCTTCCGAGCGATTGAACTTGGGGCCACATCCACACTGCGCTGAATCCATTTCACGACCGGTCACCTCCCGTTCCTCCGCCAACACTTACAAACTGTGTCACTCACCGCAGCATCTATTCATCGATCGCTTCAGCCCCATTCAAAGCAAGAAAAGTGTGTTTCCCAGAGTCCACTCTGTTTGATTGTCAGGGGGCTCTGTCTCCTCATCAGGGCACCGAGAGCCGACCTCGATCCGCCAGTGCCACATTTGAGCAGCGCCTTGTATTGCAGACCCCAAGTGAAGTCGACATTCGTTCTGTTGACAGAATTCACTTGTGTAAGGACCCCAACAAAAGCACACCCACTGTGGACGCAGCGCACACCACTCGCTCACGGCAGCACCGCGTGACGCGTGAACCCGACCTGCTGGCCCCGCTCCATCGAATATGCAGCTTCGCTTGACCCGAGAACTCAACCTGGAGGATGAAATAGGTGACACGGCGTCCGGGTTCAATCCACCAGTATTTATCTCCAACGACCGCGGACGCCTGGCGACCGGAATCGAGTGAGTTCTGTTGGAGGGCGCGAGCCCATAAAATACCGGCACAGCCAACAGCCCTCACGGCCGTTGTCAACTGCTGTGGGACCAAACTCCATCACGAAATTTGAAGTGACTGAGGTTCATGTTTTTCCCTGTGTCCATGCTGAGGGAAAGAGGATCGTGCGTGCGGGACATGTTTCCGTTTGACGGGATGTTGTGGTGTCGCGCACACGTGAAATTCACACTAATTGACGAGTTTCAGCAACCACGTGCGGCGCTCCAACTGACAGGTTGGTACCTCAGATGATCGACTTTGCCCTGAGAGCTCATGGCCAGCAACCAAATGGCATGTCACCGATGTGGCAATTGGGGCACGTTGGAAAATGAGCGGTTTTGATGTGCTGAAACTCCTTCGACGGGCACAGAATCGGAGACACAGATGCGGTGAATCGCGCAAGGCATCTTGTCCTTCACGTGACGCGTGAAGTGATAATCGTGCGCACAGACCTGACGGTCCTCCGCTCTTTCTCTCGTTGCGTGAAGTGCTGTGATTAAAAATTCTGACACCGTCCCGAACGATCCATTTCACTGTCCGGGTTGAGGAGAGGAATCCGACACCCATGAAGCGCACGCCTTTCAACAGAAATCATATTTCTTCGTCTTCAGCGGAGAAACGAATCCATTTCGCCTCCTTCTTCCAGCACGTGCTCTGAATGCGGAACAACTTGTGAATTTGTCTGGAAAATGTCATTAAGAATGGCAAACAACTTGCAGGGCCATTTCAGCAGAGTTGTCATCAAGGCTCGTTTTGCAGTGGGCGCGTCATGCAACGCAAGCGACGGTGCGATGCAGCTCCAGTTTCGACTTGAGCAGAAACGCAACGCGTGACTTGACCGAGGCGCTTCCACAATATGCACAATTCCGCATGTTGTGTCACCGTGTTCAAATGGTTGCTGTCACGCCATGTACGTAGCAGGCGGACGCGCGTGGACGTGGTGCACAAATGTTGCAGCAAAGTCGCGGCGACTGTGAAAAGGGTTCGACTGTTTCAAACCGAATGTCGCCTGCGGAGGAACATCGGAAGCTCGTGTGTTCCACGGCCCCGCTCCGCCCCGAGCCCCGGCCTCCTGCAACACAAACACCCACCAGTGCGAAAAACACCGCTACAATCGATCGAGTTTTATGTCCCTTCAGCGGCCTTTGCCTAATATTTCTTTTCCAATTTGTAATATAAATTGCCTCCATATCTCACGCAACTCGCAGCTCCGATCCGCTTCTCAAGTGTTGTTTGTCTTTCATCTCGCCGCCATCTTTGGATAACAATGAAGCTTCTACAGATGTTTCCTTTGCTCCAAACTGAATACACGTGATCGTCCCGAATTCAAACTCGCCTGATTCGAACAGATCTCCCAAAAATTTGGTTCTGTGGTTTGACGTCAGGTTCTGTTCTTGACAAATTCGATCTGCAGAAGAATCATTCGGGACAGAAAGACGTTCTGGTTTGGTGGGGCCGACTGTATCTTCAGACCCTGCGCAACGTTTGTTGTCGTTCGAAGAAGAGCCTCTCGGACACGTTGTTGCAGCGAGGAGAACAGGCCGGTCGAGGGGAATGTTGTGATTTGCCCCAGCGGAGACGGAGCGCGCAGACTCGCACGTTTGAGGACACGAGTCGCTTCTCGGTTTCAATTCGCAGCTGTAGTCCGTCAACAAAAATGAAATTTCAAAGGTCTTGTTCAATTTTCCCAAATGAGAAGATTTCTCTTCGAAAAGAAAAAGACACGCGAACGCACGTGAAGGTCAAAACACTTGAAACAATTCCTTTTGTCACACTTGACATTTTCCTCACCTTTGTTCATGAAAACAAATTGCATTCGAAATGTCATCCAGAAGCCCTGAAACTGCAACGGTTAAATGCAGCCTATTGTTTGACATGTTGACTGCAACTTTTGTGGCTTTAGACGCTGAGGCCTTTGGTCCTCCATTTGCGATGCAGATTATCCCGGTCGGATTACACGGAATTAAGGCCCAGACAATGCTGCACGTCGCTGCGAACACAAAGCGCATGTTTTCTCCCGATGTGTGTTCAGTTACCAGAGTGATTGATTCAACCCACAACCCAGCAACATTGAACAACAAGTGAAGTTCTCTCTTCTTTCACCAGAAACCTTTCTGTGAAAGAACCATTCTCCCCAGCTCTTCACACACATTAAACCCTCCCTGGTAAATGCGGACTCAAACATGCAATATTTCCGAAGCAAACTCAAAGGCATGTATTGCAGTCACACGCTTTTAAGGAAAGTGGATTTTCCCAGTGATTTGCGCCGTGTATTGAGGGGCTCAGCTCGTGGTGGAAGCGACTGCAATCTCCCAACAGCCCCGCCGCCGCTAAATCAAGCAGGACAGATGTACATGCAGTGGTTCCGATTCGTGGTGGTTTGCAGCCACAGACCCACAGATCAATACGTGTCCAGAACTAAGCATGACTTTTGCAGAAGCCAGTCCTCAGTCTTTCCCCCCCAAAAGTCCATTTTGTTGGATTATTAGGGGTGATGCCAGGGGCAGAAATAAACAAGCCTCAGCAGTGGAAAATGGACCCGCTGTTTGTCCATGGGGCGGAGTAAAAATAAACACAAAAGCGAACAAATAGCTTTGAAATCAATGCAGAATGAAACACGCATTGCAGGCTCGTGATTTGCAATGCGGTGCACAATTGGAGTTCTGTCTGAACCATTGATCTGCACGCAGCCAACAGGAGGGTTCATGTGGTGAGAAAACAAAATACGTGTGAGAGAAGGACAAATGAGAGAGAGCGCGCGAGGATACGAGAGAGAGACACAGAGAGAGAGGGGGTACGAGAGAGAGAGAGAGAGAGAGAGAGAGAAATCAAAGTCAGCCTTGTCCAATCACGCATCGAGGCTGAAGTGACCCGTTTGTGCCGCTGAGACCCGAGGTTGAATAAAGAGACTCACGATGGAGCTCCGTCCGACGCGTAATGAATGCGGATAGGAGGCCGAGCCGCGCCGCGCCCGCCGCGCGCTGCAGGTCCGTGCGTGCTGAGCGGGGAGTGACGACGCAAACGCGCGTTGACTTGTGCAGCGGACACAAAGCAAGACGCATCCAGTGTGAAGCAGGCCCAACAGCGGGGGAGCCTCATTAGACAAATGTAATGCTGGTGGCACAGTGAGGAAGAAGAATTGCGTTTGTTACGTTGGCTGTTTCTGCAGTGGATCCAGGGAAGTAGACTTCTGGCCCAGAACCACAGGTCTTCACCATTCAAAAGTGCTCAACTTCGCTCGTATTCAATTCCCACATGGCGTGTAGGAAGTAAAGACGCGACCCCCGGTTGTTGGCGGGTCCGTCGCCTGGATCCACCCTTGTTATGGCGGTGGGAGGAAATCAGGGCAGGACCGCGGAGAGGTGACCCGGCCCTGAGCGCAGGTAACGACCCGAGATGAGCCGGGGCGGGGCGGGCTGCTCGTTGCGATTGGGTCACCTCATTCGCAGGACGCCCGCCTTTCGTGCATGATACATGATAGATTCTCCATTTCTGCAACAACAAATGTCACGACGATCACGATCGAATTTATGCGATCTGACCCTGGTCCATCAGGCATGAATCCCTTTGCACAAAATCGTAAGCCAACAAATTTTCAGGGACCAGGGGACTGGGTCCATGACACCCGCAAATGTATCTGCATGCCAGAGTGTGGAACAAACACACGTGTTGCTTTGTTTTTGCCTCCTACCTTGGGTTCGACCTTTTCAATTGCTGAGAGTTTCTCCGACCCCACAGCCGGACCGGTGCCAAGTGATGAATGGCCCAACAACACCGGACCTCTCGGCTGATGTGGTTCAAATTGAGAAAGAGTCCGGCGCCAATCGCTAACTCGGTCCATTCAGAGAGGGACTAACGCGCTGATTGAGGCAGCAGAGTCAGGGCAATGGAACCGATGCATCACCCGAGGGGAGCCTCGACTTGACTGACGTCTCCGACCTCCAGGGGACCCAAACCCAACTGTTTGGGAAACTCTTGCCCCAAATTTTTATGTGGGGCGGGGATAATTCAGAGGGCACCAGGGTCACCTGGATCAGCCTCTGCAGGCAGATGGTTCTCTAGATCGGACCCAGAGGAACTGAGAAAAGCGATCGTGACTGATCCGTCTTGAGAATCGTGAATTAAAGACCAGGTGACGGTTCAGATCAATGTTGTTTTCCAGACTGCTGTATTCTTGGCTATCCCAATTCGTCAGTCCAACATCGTATCCACAGAAAACCACCAGAGCAGCCACTAAATTCCATCTGTGTTGTCGCCTCAGGTAAAATGTCGTCCTTTCTTTGCAAAAACGCTCCCTGAAAAAATTGCTTTCACAATGACCCAGCTCTTGCCTCATCCGTCAACCGAATTTAATTCATTGTGTCCAATTCTCCCGAGAGGTATTCCACGCATGTCAGGAGGGACTCTCTCACGCATGGACAAGGATTGTCAAGAGAGTGTGCGGCACTCCGCACAAAGGTCTTTTTTTGCCAGGACACAGGACTGGTTGGTGGACTCTCGTACAGGACAAAGACACGCAGCGGTACGCGCAAACACTGCCTGCGAGAATTGTGCACTCATCAGGTCCTGCCCAATGCGAACTCACTGGCTGAAAATCTCTCATTGCAGCCAATCCTGTTAGTGGGTGACCTGTTGTTGACTTTCAAGCTCAAATCTTCAAATTCAATTGGGCTGCGTCTGTATCAAGCAGAGCCGGTTGCGACTGCACTTCGCTGTGTCCCTGATTCTCTCGGCTGACCATCTTCTCTCAACTTCTCCATTTTGTCGTGTGTCGTGAGTTTGCGGTTGGCACATACAATTTTGAAGGACTGCTCAAGGACAAGAGACCCGGCTCGCCACGTGGTGCGTGGAGAACCTGCGACCTGAAACAAGGACGCAACGCACGGCGCATTCGGGGTCAACCCGAGTGGCACGCACAAGCGTGTTACGTCGCCAGGCGAAGACAGCCGCTCGTGTTCCACGGGCTGATCACGCCGGCATGAAATGGTGTGATCTATTTGTTTATGGCTTTCTGTGAGCACGGATTCTTGGGGTCTCTGAAGCAACACCTCCAACGACTGTTTCACTGTTCCACGGAAGGAAATGTAAAACAGCGCCAGACGCAGCTCCATCCTCTGAACTTTCGTGCACAACAGCTTTCTCTCCTGTTCGTCCACAAATAGCCGAGGACGGAGATGCCGTTGTCGCCCGGGTTTTAACCGTCCGCGCGAGACACGAGGCGGAACCAGGTAGTGGGGCCCGAGGTCCAGCCGGGGAACATGTCTTCAACACTTTCGCCAGGGGAAAGTGCGGCTTTTGCACCCGACAGCATTGAAGAGAGTGGGAGTTCGACGGTTTTTCTATGTTTTGGGTGGTCAGGGCCCCGTGGTTCGTGGCCTCCTCCGGACCCACAGTGAGGGGACTGCACACACAGCGGTGTCGGCGCACTGCGACGCCTCCTGCCGGTTTCGAGGGACGAGTCGAGAGCGTCCACAGCGCGCAGGCCTTCACACGGGCACCTGCAGAAGTTGCAGTCTGTGGTTTTGTAGGAGTTCTTTGCAAATGTAAACACGCATGACACACAGCTGTTCTGTTGTGTTCTTTCTTGATGTGTTCGGATTGTGAAGTTTTTCCAACATTCGAAGTCAATTTTTGACCTTCATTGAGACAAACGTCGTTGTGTGGTGCCTGTTTCAAAATTCTTTTGGTCACGTCACAGCAGCTTCGCCTGAAGTGTTTGGACACATCACAGTCCTGAGCCGTGCAGCGGGTGGAGACTCAGACTTCCTGATCTCAGAAAAAAAAACACCCTTGGTTGTCAGGGGCAACTTGTTATGTTTTCCATGCACGCGTTAGTTTTTCGAAGTTTGGGTTCAGCCTGAACAAAGGTTGCCCCACCTTCGACCGAGTTGTGAATCCGCCAAAACATGCCAGACCTGTGATGCGGCGTCGCCCTGTCAACGGAAGCACCTTATCGGTGGCGTGCAGGTCTCGAGGTGTCGCTCCGCCGCTGCGCTAACAATGAAGGACTTTGACAACTGATTACACGGGGCTTGTCAACTCCACGGAGGCCTCATCCCTGTTTTGGAGACGGGGACACGCGAAGCGTGAAAACTGCAGGTCTGAACTGCAAACGACGCAGAGCTCGTTCGTTTGTGTGCAGGTGCATCACATGGCGCATCCAATGTTGACTTGCAACAGCGACGCAACGCCTGTTGACCTGGAGGAGGACGCAACGTACGACGCACCCAGCGTGATCACGAAGCCTCAACACCTTGCTCCTGCAGGAGTGACACCCTTCTTCCCCTGCAGTGTCTACATCCAACCTGACTGCTCACTTATCCCTGTTACCATCTCCCTGATTCTCTGCATCGCACGATCAATCATTTCCCTTCGATCACTCACGTGCCCGTGTGAGCGTATTGTGAAGTGACAACAAAACTTGTCACAACCCAACAGGAAGTGTTTCAAAGAGAACGGTCCCACGCTTGGCTTTGTGTGTGTGTGTGTGTGTGTGTGTGTGTGTGCCGTATCCAGCCATGTACAAGATCACCCGTGTACATGACGTACCCCAAGTTTTGACCATGAAATCCCTTCTTTTTTGACATACCCAGGGATAAGATGCACCCTAACTTTTGCTGAGGTACCAGAGCAATAAATTGCTTTTGAAGACAGCAGAAACTTTTTGACACGTCAAAAATCCTTCACTTTTGAACTTCTCTGTTCAAACTTCTCGTCAGAGTTTTCCAGCTTTTGAGAACCAATTTTGTCTTCCTATTCCATTCTGCCGGCTCAAACATTTCAATATTTTAAACAACACCATAACTTTGAGCCTTTGTTCTCAATTTTTTCAACCCACCCATGTAAGACGCACCACTACTTTTGATGCTCAATTTTGGGGCAAAAAAGTGCGTCTTGTACATGGGTGGACACGGTATGTCTGTGCGGGTGTGTGCGTGTGTACACACACGTCGCTGCGTCTGCAAGTGTGTGCATGCCCATACTCGTGTTGTTTGATGAGACTAACAAAGAGTTCAGATCAAAATTCGAAATCGGCCCAATCCGTGTCACAGTATTGCCCTTCTCGAAATAGTGTATTCACAATGCACCAGCGCGCAGTTAGTTTTCAAATTTATACTCGTTCAATCGTTCTGTGCACCGTTTTACCTGTCCGCTGTAGAGCTCTGTGTCCGTCTCCTCTGTGCTCAGGGACTGGATGTGTTCCTCCAGCTGAGCCATTGTCACTGTATCCACAGTCCTGTCACTGATATCTCTGCCACTGTCTCCGCAGTGCTGTCACTGACACTTCTGGATGCAACCTGCTGCTTCAACAAGCATTGCCTGAGGTGAGGACAACACAGAAGCTGTCCATTATTTCACATGCGTGCGCATTCACACACACGAGAGTGTTCGATCAGTGTTGTCGTTTTTGACCTGTCAATGAGTCGAGATATCGGACGCCACTGCGCTGGTACATCGCAGTTCACAGGCCACGAGAAGCCTGCTGCCGTGTCCGGAGTTCATCCAGGATTCGTGGGGATGCAGTGCGCCAGAGTGGCCCTCGGGGCGCTCGGCGAGCAAATCGAACACGTGTTATACTTGTGTGTTCGTCGTGGCATTTATGATGGGATAATAAATAATAGATTCGCAAGTATTGTGGAGGCGCGGGCCGAGGCGGAGGTGCGATCGATCCCGTGTGTGGAGGATATCGCCCAGCACGAGATGGACCGATAAACGCGTGTTTGGCAATTGTTGCGCAAACACGTGCACGAGACTCGATTCTGTAGAGAAGGATGAGAGAGTCTGAGGACATTGCAATCACGGGGTGTCCGAGGCAGATCCAACAAACCATTTTTGATTTTGCGCACCTGAGCTGACCTTAGCTTCTGTGACAGGAACGGCTTTTTGCCACTACAGGTTGGACTGAAGGACAAAGCACGATCGGCCTTGATGTGGACAGGTGGACAGTGCATCCTTGCTCATGCCATCATTTCGTCTCTCTCGTTTGACATTCAATACTACATACGTTGAAACAAGGATGAATCAAGGATTCGGTCATGGAGAGCGACTGCTTGAGAGACCAAATACATATTGTTTGGTTCAGGACACAGCGCAAAATTCTGACTGTTCGAGCGGAGCAGCGGGTTCTGGATTCACCAAGCCCGCCCCCCCCCCGCGCTAGAACTTGTTCGAATTTTCGCAACACGAACGTCCTGTTCATCCGTGGTCATTGACTCTGCGCAAAGCTGAGTGAAGCCTCCTGCGACCCACTCCGCTCCACAGTCCGGGCGGCGACTGTGAGGTTCGTGTGGGCGAAGGTCGTGTAATTTCATCCGTCGCTTGATTCGGAGAAAAGCAGCTCAAAGCGGTTGAGCCTCTGGAATCAGGGGGAAGCTCTTTGGGGCCGCATCGCTGTGGAGAGCCCATGCATCACGTGTGGCGTCCCTGTGCAATGTGTCCCACCGTGTGGTGCACCAAGCGTTGCATCCCAGAACAAGTCAACGGGTGCTGCGTCATCGACGTGGTGTTCTTTGGTTCAAGGACGCATCGCACGACTCATCTGGTACTGGCCGCGATATGGATGAGAAAGTAGGGCCGCGCAGAGACACAATTCGCGACGCATCCGATGTGAAGCGGGCCGAGAGGACCCCGCAGTCGAGACCCCATGCATCAGTGCGCTATCAGAACTGGAGGGCTCCCACCGCCGGAGCCTGTCGAACCTCTCCAACCACCGCGATGAGTGAAGGCGCAATATTGAACTCCCACAGAGATCCATTTACATGTCAGAACTGAATCCACAGGCACAATCCAGCGAGGACCCCAATTTCAAGTGCAAGAGGCATGGATCCAGGTGTGGATATGACAATGCCACCCGGAGGGCCCAGCTCCACTCCTGGCTGCAATACGAAGAGAGACAAGGAAACGATGTGCTTGGCAGTGAGAAGCCCCAGCTGCCACCACTCGTAGGTCGCCTTCGGGAAACCCAGCCCCTCCGACGCCCCGAAACACGTGCTCGCCTGTCTGGTGCGAAGTTGCATGGATTCACACCTCGGCAGACCAGAACGTGGCGGCTCCCGACAGAACCGCCTCTGCTTCACCCCAATCCTGTCGGCATGAGGTCGTCAGGACCCTGAATCCGCTGCAGACGAAGCTGCTTCCTGACCAAACCCGGCCCGGCCCTGAGCAAAGTGCGTTTGTTGATTGTTTCTTTCACAAAACGTTCATCACAGGAAATTGTCATCGCCGATGGATCGATACTCGCCACAACACTCGGCTTCTCTACGTCGATATTTCCTGACAAGGAACCCGTCGATGCGAGGGGCGATTCTCGTTGTCGTCAGCCTCGCGACTCTGGACCCGGACGCACGCGCCTCTGCACGCGCACCACTTCATTAGTCTCGCATTGCGTATCCTGTATGAACCTTCGATTTGATGTCTGGTATCATTTGAAGCAAAATTTTTACTCACTGCTCGGGAAATAGCCGCAGTTTTTGGGTGATTTGAAGAGGTTGCGCTGTTGAGGGAGCTCAATTAAAATTGAGAGACCGAAGCAGGGCGACTGAAACAAATCACCATTACGCAGCATCCACCAAAAGTATGTGTACAGCAGTTTCATAGCAAAGATAAATTTCAAATTTGGATCTTTTGGGTCTTTTTGAATTTGTACGGGTCAAAGACAATGCACGGTGAGGAGTTTATCAAGTTTGAATTTTTGGGATGTATATTGCTGAAATGTAGTACAGTAAGGGTTTGGTGGTGGACTGTTGTCATTTGTTTTGTCATTTTCAAAAATTTAACAACCCAAAACATTTGAACTTTTTGCCACCGCAAACCTGAAAGTCAAATTGGACAAATTCCGTACTTAAATTCCTTACTCACACAAGTTCCTCAACCCAAACAAATCAAAAAGAACCAAAATATCCAACTTTGAAAAATATCTTTACCCTAAATTTGGTGTTCACGTACAAAACCCCCTTACAACCTGTAGGTGATTTGTTTCTGTTGCCCCTATTTCGGTCGCTCAAACTTGAGTGACCTTCAACAACGGTGCAACCTCTTCAAATCACCTGAAAAGGACTCAGTGCCCGTCAGTTTCCAAGTGAACGCAGCGAATGCTGCGCCCCTCCACACAAAGTGCTTGAACATTGAACGCTAACTGTGCGACTCCGCCCTCGCTTCGTCTCCGACCCGCGTCCCCCTCGGCGGGGCCATTATGGTCTGCATCCATCTGGTCACATGAATCTACACGTCCCCTGAGGAGCGCGGAAATATACGACGCCGTGTCGGACAACATGAAGGCTGTTTCTGCAGGACGCGTCGCCCCCCAGGGACGGAGCAGGTCGCTGCGAACCGGCTGCGGAGTCAAACAGACCAGGGGCGATTCCGGAGCGAATCGGGAAGGGAAGTGTGAACAAATCAGTACATGTCCTCGGGACTCCCCCGACGCAAATTCTGATCTGACGTGGAAGAAGCCACGTGTGTTGACGGGTTGCTTCGACAGAAGGACGGCTCTTTCGGACCACGTGACGCTCGCATTTTCACAAACGCAATACATGTGGCAGAGTCGCTGTAGATCTCAGGTTGGACCCAGGGGGCACTTTGGGCGTGGGTTGTTGCCAAGCGCCAAAAATACAGAAAATTTTCTCCCATTTTCCTGCCGACTGGAACAAAGAGTGAAATGTTTTGTCCACACAGGATCCAATTTCTCTGGTCTCCAGTTGATGTGATCCTGACTCGGGCTGCGGGATCCAGGTGTGTGTTGGATGAGGCGCGCGTGTCTCGCTCCCGTCCATCTCCGCTGACTCATCAGCTCGGCCCGGAGGGGTCCGCGCCTCCCCCGGAGACCCCGTCTTCAGGTCCAACAGGGTCAACAGCTTCAAGTCCTGACAACTGCATGTCGTCGGAATCCAACAATCGCCGCAGATGTTCAACCGTTGCTTCTGGTTCCTGAGGCTCGTGACACGGGGTGTCCTCGTGGAAGATCTGCGAGGCACACAACGAGGTCAACCTACCAAGTCAGGCAGCGGGCACCACACAGCGGCTGAAGAGGCCGTGCCTGGTTTGACTCTTTCCAACCATCACACACAACATGTATACGAACACGTATGAATTCCCGGTACTCGACTCAACACACGTGGATTGTTGCGCGCCTGAAGCAGCGCCGCCGCAGCGCCGCCGCAGCGCCGCCGCAGCGCCGCCGCCGGGCTCTGCGCCCGCGGGACGGAGCGCAAACACCGCTCCGCGATCCATCATCCGCCCCATTCACTTCCAGCGCCCCAATTCCATTTACATTTTTGCTGTCAAAGTGGGAATTTCTTTTGCAAATGGCAATTTGTGCCCGGAATACAATTTCCCAAGGTAATCATTTTGCCGTCGTCGTAAAAGAGGCGTTAAAACAGCGCCGCGTCGTCATGTGAACGACGCCGTAAATGCTGACAGGCTGATCGCACTTGGTTCGCCGAGCTACATGTACGGACCGAACACTGTGCCTTGTGTACGGTGGTACAAAATGATGTGGAGAATAGAAACTCGAGACTGGGAACTTGATATGGCCCTGTCCGGGGAGGCCTCAAAGGACACAGCGCCCTGGCTCCAGACAAACGCGTCAAAAAAGAGTCGTCCCCATTTTGCACTTCAGGTGCAAGACATTTTTTGTCATGCAGGGTCCCCTGATGCATTGAGGCCCACAGAACCAACAGCTGGGAGAGTACCCAACCCCCTTGCGACGTGCTTTGCGTTGCTGTGCATGCAAGCAGGCAGTTGCAGCAGATCGAATTGGTCCGCCACCAACACGCCTTAACACGTGGTGACACGCAGCGACGTGAGTTCGGTCAGATTCGCCAGTGCTAAATTCTCCCAACTCACAAACAAGCAACAAATGAGTGTTTGCAGACTACACAACACCAAAGCGTAACAGGCTTTTCCAGTGATTCTGGTTGGTGAAATTATGCCACAGTTTTTCCCGTGAAGCTCGTCTCGGCATCAACTGCCACGTTCTGCGGAGACAGGAGACGGACACCTGCGCTTCATCTCCATTGCAATCGGCCTTTGAAGCGAAGCAGCTCATCAGACCCGAGACTCTGAAGCCCCGGGAGTCGAGCCTGTACAAGTATGAGTTAACACAAACACCACATGTGCAACACAACTTGTTTATTGCCAAATATAGCTCATGATGATATGAGCCCCTGGCAGGCTGATTTGTGACATTGAAACACCTCACTTATATTGAATACATCTGAGACAATTCCTGGTGTCCCGTACACGCAAGCACGCAACATTTGTGATATCGAGCCTTACTGTAACATACTGTAATTGTCAAATTCTCAGATTCTCGGGTGTGAATCGAACAGGATCAATTGATAAACATTCATATTTTGGAAAACAATTGATCTTAATTTATTGATCCCACTCACTGTTGACCTGCTGACCTGTTGAGCTGGTGGCAGAGTTGCAACATTCACTTAGTTTTCAGGTGATTTGAGGAGGTTGTACCATTGAAGGGCGCTTTTTGAACAAGAGAAGCAGTGCTAAAGGCAACTGCGGGTGCGATGTCCCCCTTCATTTTGTTTTGGCAGTAAATTGAAACAGTCCTTTCTTACTTTTTTGACCTTTTTGTACTTG
>JAAUXT010083412.1_pt1 | contig 14827 bp, 15 predicted proteins | sample 7278171 | NCBI WGS metagenome assembly JAAUXT01 (sample SAMN14350112, study PRJNA611818) | marine sediment metagenome | isolation source: surface marine sediment (1.8m) | place: French Polynesia: Moorea | collected 2018-08 | reverse complement strand
GGGTTGGGTTGGGTTGGGACAGGTTGGGACAGGTTGAGACAGGTTGGGACAGGTTGGGACAGGTTGGGACAGGTTGGGTTGGGTTGGGACAGGTTGGGTTGGGTTGGGTTGGGACAGGTTGGGTTGGGACAGGTTGGGTTAGGTTAGGTTAGGTTGGGTTGGGTTGGGTCAGGTCCACTAAAGCATTCACCATACCAACTGTATACATATAGTCTAGATTGTTGGTTCTCACCTTGATTCTTCTTCAAATTCACTTCAAATTCATACCAACTCAACATGTGCTTTAATGGCAGCAGGAAATGTGCCTAGACAGGAAGTGTGGGCTTTCTCAGGGAAGAGCAAGGACAGTTTCCGCTTCCGCGACCATCAGGGCTCCCGCCTCGGAACTTCTTGTTCTAATCTTACCGTTCTTTCTTTTTCGTGTTGAAAATCTGCAACTGTGCAACAACTCGATCACAGACGCCGAGTGTGCGCATCTTTCTTCTGTTCGATAGTTTCTCACAGTGAAGTTATGGGACATTTATTGTCCGTGAAAGAGAAGCTGATGTCATGCGAACTTGTTTTCCTCAACTTTTTCAATTGTGTTTATGATACTTTCTCAGGTGATAAGTTAATAAAAATTGATCTGCCTGTTGTCAAACATTAGTTTTTTCCAACAATTATTCCCATCGTCAATCTTGATGTGACGATCACTGCTTGCTTCCTGACAGAACACACGCCTATAGACAATAAATGTTTTTGCTTTGTGGAGACTTTTCCACTGCAGAGATCGGGATACGTTTCTTGGGCAGCTGAGACCATCGTGAAGACGGGAACCAAAGATCAGAACCCTTGTTCTGCAACAGCCTCATGCACACCACACGTCCGTACGGACAAGTACGCTTCTTTGACACACACACAGACACACACAGACAACACACACACAAACACACACACAAACACACACACAAACACACACACACACACACACACACACACACATCCACTGCAATTCATTGGGGAAACCAGTGTACAAGTTTCGATGACTGCACAGAACCGAGTTTCAAAAACCACAGTTGGTTGAGGACAAAAACAAACTCATAAACAACCAAAATGTAAATCCCTGATTGTGTGCGTGTCAGCTATAAAGTTGGGGCCAACTTTTTTTGAACTGCCACAAGCGCACCTTTGTGTGTGGATTGTTGTGCCACACATCTGTTCTCATGCGGGCCATTTGGGTTTTTTCTGCAGGTACGACACGCGTTTGAAGACACTTGGTCCATTTGGGAAGCAGGGTGCAGTGATCTGATGAGATGAGAAGGTTATTGGTCAACATTTTGGACGATGTCTGATTGCAGCCGACAGTACGGAGGTTTAGCTACGTCCGCTCCTTTTCCGACGTGCCCCCACTGCCAGATCGGTGGCACAGACCGCTTTCACGTGTCATTGGCTCTCAGTGCGCAATCATTATAAGTTTTCTGGCCCACCGATCTGGCATTTGGGGAACCACACGTCTGGAAATAAAGAGCGTGCTGAACCTCTCCCATCTATCCACTCCCCGTGGAGACACGGTCAGATGCACGCGCACTCGCGCGAATGCAGAGACTTGTGTGGGGGGGGGAGAAAGAATGCAAGAGAAAGAGAAAAACGCTCGACATATTCAGTAACATGACGCACGCGAGGCGAAGTTCGTCTGCAGGACCGATGTTGTGCACCCTTCTGTCGCGTGAATGGATGGGTCACCAGTGGTGGATCACCAGCACCTTCGTGGGGTTTGACAGTCAAGGTTGGTTGCAATTGTTCACCCGGAAGAGTCACAATCTCGGAAAGAACGTCGAGACGGCTTTTGTCACCGTTTGTCACTCTCTGGGCTTGTCACCATCCACACATGTCTGCAACTCTACGATCACAAAACCTGTGGTGCACGTTACAAAAAGGGTTCCTGTTCAACCACACAACTCTATTCTCAACCAAAGGTCTCGAGAAGTCATTGCATGGTTTCACAGCAAGCAACCATTTTTGTAGTGTGGTACCCTGTCTTCTTTTCGTCGACGGATCCGCGGCAGTATCTGCACACGCTCAGCAAAATGATTCACCTCTGGCCAGCTTCACACCGGATGCGTCAGACACCCTGTGCAAATCGATGTGTGCTGTGTTGCTGCACGTACACATCGACTCTTGCACGGTTGCAATGTATCCCACATCCAGTGTGAATCCAGCTTCACACAGTTCAGCGATGATGTGACCTGCGCGTGGAAAAGTGAACCGCGCAATTGATCATGCGTCGAGCACATCGGCTTGTGCAAGGGACAAGGCAAGCTGGCAAGTGAAAAAGAAGATAATAGTAGCAATCATTTATGAATTCTCGACTGATTGTAAAAACCTGATCTGCGTGGGCCCCAAATCACGTTTCAACAGCTGTGCTAGGACGTCCGGGTCATTGCAATGAAATGCGCGCACTTGTGGTGTGGTGTGGTGTGGTGTGGTGTGGTGTGGTGTGGTGTGGTGTGGTGTGGTGTGTGTGTGGTGTGTGTGTGTGTGTGTGGTGTGGTGTGGTGTGGTGTGGTGTGTGTGTGTGTGTGTGGGTGTGTGTGTGTGTGTGTGGTAAACCGCTGCGTGACACAACGTCGTGGGTAACCAGGACCGTGAGCTCAGCGACGTTCGTCCTGAAGGGAAAAACCAAGAGTGCAGAAGCACAACATCAGGCACAGGTGCCCAGAAAGCACGCGATTTATGAAGCTCAGATCTTGCTGAATGCGGCTTTGATGGGAACTTGAGAGATCTGTGGGATCGGCGCAGACACGTGAATCAGACAAGAAATGTGGTTGAAATGCGCAGAACGCAGCGCAGCGCGTTCCTAACCGACTTCTGGGTGGCAGATGCGAAGCACAACAAACTTCCACACAAAATCAAAACATTTGCAGTCCTTGGGTTTGTAATTTGGCAAGCTACATCACAGAAATTCCTCGGTCTGCGTAGCTGTGCAAAATCAGTAGTGGATCCAGGATTTGCTTGAGCGCTTGTGAGCTTTTTCTCTCATGACCCCTTGAACTCAGTGCGGTTCTGGTTCACCGTTGAGGGAACTTAGCGCTAGTGTCAACGAGATGGGCAACAGCTCAAAGTTCTGAACACTTGAAAACCTATCTTTCTGGCCTTCATTGCTATCTCTCTCTGTCTCTGTGTCTGTGTCTCTGTCTCTCTCCCTCCGCTAACTCGTGAAGCGGAGTTGTCGTGGCTGCGCCGAACTGTCACGACCGCAAGAATCTGTTTTCATAACCTGAGGACGACTTCATTCAATCCGACACCAAACAAGTCAAATTGAAGTGGAACGAATTGGAATATCAACTTTTGTTTGCGTACAGGACTTGAGTTTGAAGGGTCGTGGTGTTGGTGCCGAATGGAACGATTCTTATCCGCTTCGCACAGGCTCGAGATGTTCTCACATCCAGTTGGAATCCGCGAAGGGCAAAGCGACAACGGACACTGAACTGAGTTCAGTTTGAAACGGCGTTCCATCAAACCACATGAGGACAGGTGCCTCAAAGCAAAGCTGTCTTTGTTGATGCCTCCCGTTCTCCCCACATGTCTGACGTTGGCATCAGAGCCTCAAGAGTCTCAAGGCTCCGCGGCTCAAAAATCCGATGGTATGGTTTGGCCTGTGGGGTTCGGGACTCATGGAATCTTCTCACTTGGTTTGCTTGAGCTTGTTGGATCCTGAAAATTGCAGGTGAAGTTTTCGATCATTTTTGCAGGCACGTGGTGCGCAGAACCATTCTGCGTCTGTTTTCTCGCCACGGTGCAGGCCACGCAAAGGTTTCTCAGAATCACACATCGTTAACCCAATTCCTCAAAATACATCAGTTGTTAGCATGCTAATGAGAAGTTTGGAAATTAATTCGTCACGGCAGTCGTAAAAATTAATGGGGTCTTTTGTTGAAACAGTGCGCAGAACAAGTTGGTGCGCACGATGAATTTGTCTCCGGCCGGGCCCGAGGACATGCAGGTGGAGGCTTGCTCTTGTATTTCTGAATCTTGGAGAGTCTCTTGATGTGTCTGCACTTTGATTGGTGTCTCCAATCCTTCGGGCTTGTCTGCACACATGTGTCATTTGTGTGTGTGTGTGTGTGTGTGTGTGTGTGCGTGTGTGCGTGTGTGTGCGTGTGTGCGTGCGTGTTTGCGTGTATGTGTGTGTGTTGTCCTGATACTCGTGTACGCATGAGGCTGTTGTGATGTGCATCTGTTCCCTGGTATGCATCTGAAGCCACATTTCGTGCAGCTGATGTGTGTCGCCCAGGCACGTCCACGCGCCTCAAATCTTGCGATATGTTTGCTGTCTTTTCAGGTGCGCGGTTGTGATTGCTAATTGGTTGTGAAATCGAAAAATCTTTTGGTTTCACTGCCAATTTGCCACCACAACCGATGCAGCTGTCAAACATTCTTTGCACACATGAATCAACTGAATAATACATAAACCATTCGTGAGACCAATTCCAATGCATCTTGCATGAAGTTTGAAACTTGATGTCGTCGTGTTTGTCCTTTTGTCGGAATTGTATCCGACTAATTTTTGAGTTACGGCTATGCTCTCGGTTTTGCAACGGCGTCAAAGGGGAAGCGGCTGCAGTGTCGTTCCGTGGCTTTGGACTTGAAGAAACTCCGTGTTCAGGCTTCCGTTTTCAAGGAGAAAAATTCGATGCCTGATCTGGTGCCTGCAAGTTTAGTGGCAGGCTTTCTCTTGTGTGGCAGAGTCGGTGTCGCTCGTCGTGCGATACCCCTTTTCAAAACACCCAAAATCTGAAAGTCTGAAAGTCTCGTATCCCACCCCAACACATTCACACCCACTTCCCACCCTTTGCACCCAACCAATACAAACAGGAGGAAGTTCTCCTGCGACACCGCACCATTTTCACCTCAAATAGACTTGACAGGTTCTGGTCTTCCGGATCCACTGCTGGGATGACATATTGTGTCTCGCAGCGTGGAAGGCCTCGACTGAGGTGTGCGGGTTATGATGAGCGGCTCGCGTGTCACAGGCGCTTTGTAGCCGCCGCGAATTCATCAAGTATTCATGGTCCCCGCACAACGGGCCGATCGGGGTCGATGTCGAGTCCTCCTCGCGCCGACACAGATCCGCCGAGATCAATACGTTCTGTACAACGCAACGTCAACCCGAGGTTTACACTGCACTCCCACTCGGGTCCACGCTGTTCTACTCTGAACAACTCAACCGCAGGAGGGTCTTCCCCATGGTGGGTCGCTGAGCAGGGGCCCACCTTCGTCCGTTGTGCCTCTGACAGGCCTGAGGTCATGCACGGTTCATCCGCCAGGGTCATGTCAACCGCAGTTCCCTTTCCGAACCATCCTGCACAGTTCGTGCTGCAGATATATGTCAACAACCAGACTGTTCACAACAAGCTGTTCACAACAGGCTGTTCAGCGCAACTCACACATCGATCACCCCAGTTGCGTTGTAAAGCGAAGCGTTGAAATCGAGATTCGTCCCAGTGGATCGTCCCCATTGTTCTTCAGGGATTCGCGACGGGTTACCTGCCTTGGGCAAACACGGGACAGTTTGGTGTGTCTGACCCTGCGTATTTGGGTTCTGCAGCTGCATCCTTTGGCTGAAATGAACTTGCACGAGTCAAGAATGTGGAATCAGCACCAAAGCGTTGCTTCACAATAGACCCAATTGTCGCTCAGAACAAGGTCAATCTCAAAGCACCTTCTGGTGACAGACGCGCTATCTCAAATTGACAAAGTTCTGCCCTGCCACATGTGCTTCAGGAATTCTGCCCCGCCACTGGTGACGCAATGTGTTGTTGCTTCTTGATGATCCTTTCCACTCGGCGCAGGCCTGTGATCTTTTATTGATCAACACTCAGACGACGTGCACCTGTCTAGACGCAGACTTCACGAAGTTCCTGCTTGACTACCGGTTGCGGAAGGTTGTTCCGGAGCTCTTCGTCTGGAACTTGGAGGAGCTTCACGCTACCACTTCACTGTTGGAAGTTTTCTGAAAAAAGATGTCAGAGACTCAGAAAAAAAACCGGATTCACCGCGAATCAATGATTTTGCCACTGCACAGCAAGATTCGCAGTTGAAAACCAGGACGAATGTTGGGGTGAGAGTTGAAAACGACGGCCAGTGGGGGTTTTTTTCCGCGGGGGGGGGGGGCAGCAGCAGCTGCAAGGAACATTTTGTGTGCTGACAGCGAGTCTTTACGAGAGTTTGACCGTTGTCACCCACTTGAAACGCTTCGACCTTGGATAGGCCCAAAAAGAAAAGGGTATCTGCTTGTCTCCTGCACACACCTCTTTTATTGTGTGAATGAAACGAACAACTTCAGCACAGAAAAAGCTTTCTTGTCGCATGTCCGTTTTCTGTGGCAACAAAACACCGAAGAAGAACAAAAGCGGTTTGGAGCTGCATGTGAAAGACTGTTCTGTGGAGGTTCTGATCGTGAGAACCCAACACTCGGAAGCACACTGCGTGCACAGCAAAGACCTGATTTGTTCAGAGGCGGATCCCAGGGGAGAGAGAGAGAGAGAGAGAGAGAGAGAGAGAGAGAGAGAGAGAGAGATTGTTGTTTGTTTGTTACCGCCTGACAAAAGCAAATGTGCGTGTGTGCAGAGAATGTTCTGCACAAACAGTTCCGTTCAAGTCGAAGATGAAGTCCAAAATCTGCATTGTGGTAATTGTGTCGTGGAGAGTTTCAATCAGGGATTAAGGGCCGGGCGTAATGAGCTCTCTTCAAACAAGCAGCTCTTGGGCCACAACCTCATTTCTCTCCAACGAGCAGCTTTGCCTCTCACAAACTTTCTTCACTTTCCTTGAAAACCTGAGGCGGATCTTGGAACGCTGCAGGGACAACATGACCACGCAAGATGAACCATTTTGTTTCTGTGTTTGTGCAGGCATGTTGAGCCTCTTTCTCGGCGCAGTGAAAACTTGGAATGTGGTGTTTTGAGGTTCTGTAATTGTCCAGTCAGTGGCCCTTGGTTTGGACAGGTATGTTCTTCCGCAACATCCCCACACAGATAAACTTCTCTGCTGCTCTTGCTAGTGAAAGTTGTGTCGCACCTCCCATTGTATTTTCTGAGTAGGAGGGCTGGGTCCGCCGCCGGAGACATCCAGCGTCGTGTCTGAAACTGGGTCAGGCTGTAATCAAACTTATTTCCCAATGACACAAGTGCTGTGTTCAGGGGATATTTCCCCAGCTTTTTTGTGCAATTAGAGAAGCAGGTTACGGGGCTCACCAGAAAGTCCTTTGTCCTCTTTTCTTCGCGAACGTTGATTGCTCTGCGGCACAACTGGGCCAAAATGCAGGCACATAATTGCTGAAGGGAAAACTACAACTGGAAAGCTGCAGAAAATTAAGGTTAAGGAGGCAACCTGGCTAAATTTGGTGTTTTTGAGACCGATTAGGCCCCTGGACCACCTTGGCATGCATTCAACCTTGGGAACCCAACACGGACTTCTCATTGCAGGAGACAGACCCCGGTTTCCACAAGAAGCTGCAGGTCACCCCGACATCTGGATTCATGGCAATTGAATGGTGAGGGGAATGACGTTGCTTCCTCGATCATGTCAACATTCTGGTTGACAAGAAGCATATTCAGAGGCATCGAATCGTACCACTCTTTGAAACGTGCAAAATCGTGAGACGGTTCCAGAAAAAGAAGACTGCCAGCAGCACATGCAACCCCGTGGATTGCAACGTCCATGGTGCACAGTCCACCATCTCTGAATTTCGGAGGTTTTTCTTGATAGGTGTCGAATGAGAATGCAACCCTCGGGTGGCTTTTGGAATTGCACTGTGTCTTGCGAGTCTGGTTTCGTGTCTGGTGACAATTCATTCAATTCAATCTTGTCTTTACGTGTTTGCTTGTTGTCTGATCTGTCAGCAGACTCCAGAACCTGTGTCTGGATACGTTCAGAGGTACTCGTATTGCAGGGTTGCAGGGTTGATTTGGTCAGTGCACCTCAACTGGGATCCCACATCCACTGGGAGCTTCTTCGTCTTGACAGCGTTCAGCGTGCATCTGACAACTCTTGAATTCTCTGTATTTCAAGAACCTTCACCTGAGGTGCCTTCATCAATTTTGTGCCCCACCAAGCGGAAATGTGATGTTGTGGGTCTGTTTGCGGCAACAAGAAAACGTTGGGAATATCACGCTCCGACTGGCAATTTTGAAACAGTGTACTCGGAGCGTTTCCCTGGCCAGTTTTTTTTTTCTCTTCGAGCCTTTTCAATTATTCACCATCTCAAAGTTTATGTGACGGCCGTGGTGTGATGTTGCACTGTCAGAAACAACTGTGACCCAAGCAAATCTTGGGCTTGGCCTCAAATTCGTTTTCATTGGCAATGCTTCTGTGTGCTTTCAGATTGTGTGTTCTGAATTTCAATATTTCCTTATCGTCGTTGTTGGGTTTGTTGAAAGGAACTTGGCAGTCAAGAAGAACATGAGATTGCAAGCAAGAGAAAGTTTTCAGAGAAACAACATGCAAGTGTGTGATCACTCTTGATCAGGTGAGGCACCTGGATGTGTCAGATTTGCAACGTTATGCTCTTTCAAACGCACTGCTTTGCGATTGTTTTCCAGATAAAAGTAACTTATCCACGCAACAAGAAGAAAATAGTCGCAAATTAGATTTCCAAGTGAAGCATCCTGCTGTACGCACACGCGCAGGGGTCGAGCTCTGCCTCCTCTACCCGCACGCGCGACCGCGCGCCACTCCCCGCGTTCACACCATGCAAACTTGACCAAGAAACTTGCAGATCACCTCACCTGCACTTGCAAAAGAGGGTATGATTGGCACCATTTTGGAGGGTCTGCAAGGAACTGAATGATTTGAATGATCTGAATATTATGTATCAATAATATCAATTCTCATGTTCTCATATTTGGTTGAAATTGAAGCACTCCCTGCCAAGTTTTTCACAGGCCCACAGATCTGTTTGTGCCCATTTTGAAGATGGTAATTCAGTTATGTGACCAAAAACACATAATATTTTGAAGGCCTCAGAAAGGCCTGGTATGTATCAAGTAAGGTACACTTTCACGAAGAATTGAGCTTAGAATGGGCCAAAGTGTACTTTTATAAAGTCTGATGTGATAACCAAAACCATGTGACATACATGAAACAAAATAGAATTCCTGAAAGGAATTTGGGCCTATAATTCTCCTGAAAGTTTGGTGAAGACACAATGAGTACCTGCAAAGTTGGCAGGGGGTTCAGGGGGGGGGGGTCAAGGGGGGCTTAGTTGGGCCAGAGGAGAGGGGGTCAAGGGAGGTTTGGGGGTTTGGGGGTCAGGGGGTCAGGCTGGGTGTTTCAGGGGGTTCAAGGGGGTCAGCGGGCCTCCTGTTGGATAAAACAGAGACACACACCAAAGACACGCGGGTAACACACGATCAGCCATCGCGGCTGGTAAACATGCAGTGACAGTAGCACTTCCCTGTCAGGGTGCAATCGGAGATTTGTTGCAGAACTCATTCACGCCTGGGCCGGGTAAATCGTGGCTTTTGATATCGGGTCTAGGTCAGGGTCTGGTGTCTGTGGCTTCAGGTCAACGGCTCGGACACAGGAGTCTGCAATTTGCGCTTGAGCACCTCCGTCGTGTGGTTGGCAGCCAAAGCGATATTCTGGTATCCATCTTGAATTCAACGCCCCAAGTTTCTCTGAGACCGTTCTTTGCCTGCAGAAACGAGCCTGGAATTCCAGAAGCCTTTCCACTGGCGATGTTGCTTCTGCAGACTGAGCTGTGGACACAGGCCTGTCAGCTGCGAGGGGACATGTCATGCACGTTTGGATTTGGAGCACTGTGGGGAATGAACTTACGTGCAGACATGGTCTCGTACGCGGGTCGAACCAGGAGTGGGTTGCATCGTGAACCGGTTACACGTGGTGCAACCCAAGGACAACAGCGTGCAAGAAGTACAAGCATGACCTGATGGTCAGTGTGAGGGTTACAGTTTTCCAAGCATGTTCTTGGTTGAGTCGACCCAGACTATCAATGCAATTTGTTTATTTTCACATGTGTCTGTACAATTTAAACACGATAGCAGTTCCAAGGACTGTACTCGTTTCTGTCCTATTGTATGCAATTGTTTTTATCACATAATGACACAATAGAGAGTTATTAATCATCTCTATTTATTGTTCCATTAAGCAAATTGGACATCCGAACCCTGGGAAGTTTCATGTTTACTTACTTGTACTCATGTGATCTACATTTTGGACACAATAACAACACTGGGCAGAGTGTTCTTTTCACTTCACAATGCGAGTGGCAAATAAATTTCTTCTTTGAGAAGATGGGATTTTCCAGTGTTTCCCTTCTAAGCAGGGTCCAGGTTTCCTGCGCCCTGTGGAGATCCATCTTCACGCACAAGCGTCACCAACTGCTCCACAAGAATATGGGCCAACTTCAACTGTGAAACCAGAGTCGAGCGCAATAAGATTGTCAGGTACAAAATGAGGGAGTGATCTTTCGTTGGGGGTGGGGAAACGACTACTTTTGGATTTGACCTTTGCGGCAGAAGGTTTTTTCATTCAGCGAACTCGTTTCCAGGCCTGCTTGAATTACTTCAGATGGTACTTTCAGGTGACTGGGGCTGGCCGGGTTTCTCGGTGTGAGGAACGAGGCGACACAGCCAAATCGGGAAGCAACAGCTGAGATTAAATGCGGAAAAACGAGAAGTTTGCGTGAGTCGTGCTGTCGCTCTGAATCCAGAATCTTCAACATCTTCAACATCTTTTTGTGTCGAGAACTTTGTACACGAACAAAACATCGAACGAAAAAAAGCCAGTGAATCGCTCTTTGCTGCCAAGAAATATTCTTGGGCAACGCAAAACCAACACCAGTGGAAGAAGGCTTTGAGAATCCTTCCGTTTTGGGTATTCACCAGAAAGAAAAGAAGGAAACATTAACTTTGTTAAAGTCTGTTCGTTTGCTGTCTTCGTACTTCTGCAATGCAATCCAAATCGAAATGGGAAAAATTGGACATCGTCTTATTGGAGGCTTTCTTGTTTTGTCTGCTTCTGAGTCAGAGGTCAGAATTCAAGCCGCAAGAATATCTCTCCACCTCACTTCTCCGAGGGAACAAAACGAAGGAAAGCTGTAACGATCTGTACTCAACAAGAACACGCAAAAATTACTGGATTGGACTGCGCCTGATTCGGTGCTCTCAAGAGCAAATTTCCCAGTGGTCAGATCCTTCATGTGGCGAAACTGCGACATTTGACGCACATCGATCACGAACACGGATCGGTGAACATGAAACTGACAAGGACTGCGAGAAGTCATGGCGGGCCGAAGTTCCAATTTCGCAAAACTTTCTGCGTGAAGACCAGGCCACGGTTCTCAACCTCTGCTGTCATTTTTTTCGATCAGCGCAACCGAGGACCTTTGGTTTGATTTCAAAAAGCAAGCGCAGATATATTTGATACCCGTGCTCCCTTCGGACTTAAAACGCAAAATGAATGAAAGAAAATCGTGTTCTCGTGTTTTTGCCCACTCGTTTGAATTGCTGTCCTGGGAGGTGGGTCCAGGGACTGGAGAATGTTTCAAACTACGAGGTTCCTTCGCACCATGTCAGGAACCTTCCGTCCACGACCGCGTGGTTCTGCTGTCTACGCCATTGCTGGCCTCTGCTGCAGAAGGAAAACAGATTTACCTGGATATTTTTAGAAGCGAATTTCTTTCCCTTTCTGAAGCAGTCTGACTGACAGCCTCGCCAAACAACGGATTGACTTTCTCTGCTGTGGTTCAATTTTGTATTCTGGGTGGCGAATTTGAACATCAAGCTTCGCACACTTGACGGGGCAGTTCTGCATACTAAAGCGGCGTTGTCAGCGGCATGCAGCCAGCATGTCTAACAGGACGCGACACTTCATTAGGGGAAGATTTGGAGAGAGACTTGAGAGTCGGCTGAGAGAAGATAGAAACTAATTGAGCTCACACCACCGTCAGACTGAAGTGATCAGTGCCGAGACCCCGAAACACTCCTGTGGAGTCAACTGCAAACGATTTGCGCCCTTCAAATTCAGAGCGCTACAAAAATGAGAATGGTCGCTTGTGACGAACAGAGTCAAATTGTCTTGCCTTGTTCTGCCTTTCCACCCAAAAACACACAAGTGGAAACTTTTTTTCAAGGCGTGTGCGCAAACAACAGTCCAAGGTTCGTGAGCCCTGTCAGTTGTTGAATCACTGTCGGGTCATCCGCGAACAAGAGTTGCTTCCCAGGCACTCCAACGGATCCAGGTTTGGGAACTGACCCCGTTGATTGCTTTTCTGTGCAAAATCAAGCGATTTTAACACCTGGTGCGCACCGAGAAAGCAAAGCAGGCGTTCGAGACACACGGAGGACTCACACAGAGGCGCTGCACAGATCTCAGTTGAAACCGTGTTGCAGACCTTGGTGTTGGGTCGCTGTCACACGGGGTCCTCATCTATGAATCCTCGCTCCACATCCTCTCCTGGCGCAAGTGTGTCCGACATTTCGCAACACAGTAGAGCTAACAACCCGTCGTCTGCCGTCCACTGCCCCGTCACCAACTGAAGTGAGTGCTCAGCTGCCGGTCAACGACCTCCTCCCTGGGTCCCTGGACAGAGGTCTGCAGAGGCGGGTCACCCGAGGCGTCGTGTGTCATCTGTCAACTTGAAATTACTTACACTTCAGACACGAGGATGGCCAAGGGACACTACTTTTCCATAGAGTTGAGGCCTGGAAGGAAGGAAGGAAACTTCCTCGTTCTTCTCCACACTGTTGCCATGCAGCTTACAGTGGTCGGCTCGAGTCCAGAATACACCCAGGCGTGAGAGTTTGAACACTGAATCTCAAAGAGGACGTTTCAGTTTCCCAGCTATGCACTCGTTTGGTGTGTACGTACTCTTGAATTGCAGATTTCATACAAAAGATGCAAATGTTGTCGTAGACAAAGCTTTCCGCACGGAGAACTGGGACAGGTTTAGTATGAGCTCCAGATGGGCTCTGGTGCTGAATCCAGATTAAATGCAATTAATCTGACACATACATAACGGCATCGAGTGGCATTATGCAAGCATCAGTCGCCGTCAAACGGCAGTAACGATGCAGCTCTGGACTTAGTTATTGCACAATAAAAATGCGATTCAATTAAGGTCAGGACAGACATCGTGACGCGATTCTCGGCGACGCAACAGACGTTGTGGCGTCTCGGAACAAAACTGATGCGGAAGACTCTTGGTCGCATCTGATCAACTGTCAGTTGTTTTGAGGTGACTTGGATAGATTTGGTTTGTCGGTGGTAAAAAGCATTAATCTCTGGCCACTGATCAATTTATCACTCTGATTCTATCACGAGCAACAGAGGCAGCAAAATCTGCATTGGTTCTATACGCTCTCAACATTCGACTTGACGACTGATCAATGTTGTCGCCTTTTCTGCTCCAAGATTCGCGTGAAGTCAGAGCAACCTACGTCAACTCATTGGCGGTCAGGTGTCAACACTCGCAGATCGAGATGGCCAGGCAGAGCCGTTTGTGACTCGCTGACAAAGATCCACCAGTCCACGTTTGCTGTTTTGTCAGGGGTGGGGGATGACATCTCAAGTCACAAGTGCCATAATTTTGGCACGCAAAACAGGCTTGCATTTTGACAATTTCTATTGTGCGCTCTGAATGTATCACACCTGTTGTGAGCAGATAAAAGCGTGTCTCTCAAACGACCGTCATTTTTCACTCACAGAAATGAGGTTGGTCTAGTTTTCACTCGCGGATCAAGAATTTGAAGGCAAAACCACGAGTGCTTCGAAAATTGCCAACAGAGGTCCACAATCAACAACCTCAGGAACCTCAGATTTCCCTCAACCTGGTGGAAAAACGCTTGCAAGGACACCTTTGGGGTGGAACTGTGCAATCGTTTTCGCGTTTGCTCCTGATCCCGACTTCAAAACGTGCGTTTTGTGACACACTTTGGATTTTGAGATGCGGCAATGATTTTGACGTGCCACCGGGGAATCCGCCGCTGAACTTGAAGGTGTGTGATGAAGAAAGCTCCGGGAAGGGTTGGACCCGCCTCCCCGCCCTCCTCAACAATCCGCTCGAGGCATCTGCCACTCAAACACCCCACACAATACTTGAATTCCCGCCTTCTTTCATGCCTCTGAAACAATGTGCAGAAAGAAGCGTGTCACCCACGATGATCAATGGTGGTGCTTTCACCTCAGAATCAGGCGCGAATCCACGATTTTGCAGAGAAAACGAATTCAAATCCCACAATGTTGCCGCGCAAATCCTATGGTCTATCCAGGTCAACGGTAAACATGAATGAGAGAGAAATTTGTTCCTGGATGATTCTCCAGCACAGGTGTCATTGCAATTGAAAAATGCAACGGAAGGTATCACTGCAGGGGACTGGCTTGGTGATCAAGAACCAGCTGACGAAATGAGACCTTGTTCTTGCTTGTCTCATGCAGGATGGCCTTGAACCTGCCATCTTTGTCGTTTCCGATGATACTTCCCTGCAGGACTTTTGAGCAGCACTGTGCTGTGTGGACACAGCCCTGGACACAATGCACCTAGAGAAAGGCTGCTTTTTGTGCCTGCCCTTCTTTTGTTCAACTGAATGTGTTCAGAAGTTGTCCAAGGGTTGTCCTGTCTGGGGAAAAGCAATGTTGGTTCACAATGTGTAGCCTATTTTTAGGTGATTTGAATGTTGAAGCATACATTATGTATAATGTATGGTGATGGTGAGAATCACCTATAGGCATCAAAAGGCTAAATCTGTGAACGCAAGTTTGAAAGTGTTCTATTTGTTCGATTTTGGTCATGTTTGGTTTTTTCGTTCACTTTTGGGCTGTAGTT
>JAAUXT010047951.1_pt1 | contig 14828 bp, 15 predicted proteins | sample 7278171 | NCBI WGS metagenome assembly JAAUXT01 (sample SAMN14350112, study PRJNA611818) | marine sediment metagenome | isolation source: surface marine sediment (1.8m) | place: French Polynesia: Moorea | collected 2018-08 | reverse complement strand
GTCTGTCTCTCTCTCTCTCTCTCTCTCTCTCTCTCTCTCTCTCTCTCTCTCTAACACACACACACACACACACACTTTCCCCTCAACAATTTTCTCCAAATATCCGAACACGATGTGATATTTACCAGCGTCAAAGAGGCAGACGGAGAAGGGGAAAACGACCAGGATGAGAATCCGCAGCCAGACGGATGACGCTGGCGCCGCCTGCGCGACAACCGGAAGTAACAACGCGCACGCGCCCATCGCGAACGTCGCCAGGAACAGCAACAGCCACTTGTTGTACGTGGTCACAGTTCGACCTCGACCGAGGATGCAAGCTGAAAAGGGAAAGAGAAGCACATGAATTCTTCTTGTATTGATGCTGTGCGTTGCTTGGATACGGTCCTTACCACAATGTCAGTCAATTCTAAATGAAAGGATCGATGCCCCGTGGCTTTCGTGCAAAGGTGTTCTGTCACACGCAACACAATGCAGCGTGGTGAGGAGGCAAGAGCTGGAGGAAGACACAGCAATTTGGACGTGACCTTCCATCAGAACACTAGTCTGTGTGCAAGGCCGAAACGCTCTTGCTCGAATCAGGAATATCGCAGAAATGGACGTACCCACGGCAAAGCAGAGGAGCAGGGGTAACGCTATCATCGTCAAGGCGCAGTACAGGATCTCGTTGAAGTTTGTCAGGTGTTTCGTCAGGGTTTCAACGTAAGCTGCGTTACACATGTACAGCATAAGGGCCTGCAAAAAATGACGAGGAAAACCATACAACCACGCGAAAAATTACATCCGGATCGGGAAATTACCAGCAACAATTGAGCTGCATGATGACAGAAAAATTCCCTCACTTACCATCATGAAAGAACCAGCGAAAACGAGGAAGGTTTGGAGAACTTTCAGCGCGGTAATGTCCATCCATTTGGGTTTCGCCGGCATAGCCCAGGGGAAGAAGTCGACGTCTTCAGGAGGCGGTGACAGTTCTTCTTTGTGTTGGTTGAGCAGCTTGGTGATGACCTTGTTGTGTTCGTCAACGTCCAGAACCAGATCCAGTCTCTTTGGCCCCTTGTAGATCGGGTTGCTGACAATCTCCATTCCAGACAGTAGTGTCCTGTAAATTCCCAACTTCTTCTTCGTCTTCTCTTGTTTTTCCATTGTGTCCTTTGTTGAAAAACAACGTGCAACGTGGTCCTCAGGCAGGTGTGTCGAACTACTGAGTTCTCCAAATGTTCACGCGACGATCATCCTGTCCAACCAACCGCACTGGTCTGTGTCACTTCGACTGTTGTGAAACCAAGACTAAAATCACAGGTCCACGCACATGTATTTTGTTTCACTGTTCTGAAGTGCCTTTTCGACTCCTTCTCCGTTTGCGTCATGTCACACTGTGCTGCACTTTCTGTGAACAGATGTAGGTAGGTTTTGATAATCATATGTGCGCTTTATTTATTATGCGCATGTGTGAGTGGTTTTCGGCCCTTGCGATCCAATCACAAGCTCCGATATCTGTGATGTTGCGCAGTTGTTTTCGCACTGATAACCAGGAGCCACACACTCCACATAGAATGGGTTCTCTCTTTTCAGGAACACATCCCAAAGTGCCGTCACAAGCAAAACGCAATTGCAATGTTTTTCGAAAAATGGCACCAGTCTTCAAACCGAAGCTGAAAGATACTGTTTGATTGAAATTGGAAAAGGAAGTTCTGTTTTCGAAAAGAAATGTGTCTTGTGTCCACAAGTCGTGCACAAAGTTTGAACTTCACAACATCAGCGCAGACACGAAACTACAAAAAAGTTCTAGCACCTGCCAAGTTCCGGGACTGGAAATGCCGTAGGTTCAGACGCGTCAAGTTTTTGCTGAGTTGTGATTCTCGCTCCCGCAATCGCTTCGCTTCGGATCCGCCTTTCGCAAATGTTTTCATTGTTTTCTCCGAATCCAGGAGCTGACAACTGAGCCCTGGGATACGATGAATTCCTTTACAGGCTTCGTGAGGTGTTTTCATGTCATCCGTTCTTCCAAAAAGGAAGCAGTTGTCACAAAGAGATGACATTACATTTTGCGCCGAAAAATTTACGAGTTCCAAGTTTCTCCTCAACTTGTTTGTTGAATCTTGCGCACTTTGCTTGTGGTCCAGAAAAGCTCCAAGTGCGCAAAGAGCAACTGTTTTTGTTGCCAGTTTGCCAAGTACAATCTACATACACAACACTGCAAAGACAATGGTGTCAGTTCCGACAAGATTTTATTGTTTCGATTTTGCTGCATCAGTGACATAACACGGTGTAAAACGCAAGAAATAAAAGCGACAGGGCACAAAAATTATCGCAATAACACACAACAAACGAAGACAAAATTGCACTTTGAATGCTGTACAGGTCCAAATGTGGGAGTTTGTTCGAATTACTGCGTTGACAGACCCTCAACATTTTCAAAAAGTTGTTTTCAGACAGGAACAACTCACAAACCCCACATCACGTACGAGCACACGCAGTACCTCACGTGATAATGAAAGTTAACTCTTTCTTTTTGTTGCATTTTGACACCAGCCCGTTGCCCAGAAATAAGCGTGGAAAACATGTGGGTCAAATTATTCTTGGATACTGACTTGGTCTGAGAATCATTTTTGCTGTCAAACAGCTCGTCAGTCGAAGACGGTCTGGAGTGATGACACAAACCAAACTCACCATCGGTTTGGAGAACGAGCCAATACAAAACGCACAATAATGCTGGAGTCAAAATCAAAACAATTGTAGCTGGTGGGTGGTTATCACAGTAAACTGCTGTTAAATACACGTACATGTAATCCATAAATTACAAGTTTGAAGTTGTGTGTTGGGCCAAAGACTTTTTGAAACGTAGGTCTCAGTTTCACTTTGTTCTTCACGTGGGGAAGACCCAACTTTCGAATTTACCCAGAGGAGCAACAACAGGGAATTTTTTTCTCTCGCACTTCTGTCAAGACACGGTGAATTTTCGGTGATAATTCAAAAACAAATTGTGACTAGCTGTTCCGTTGTATCACACGCAAAACTATTCTGGTTCCGCAAAACGTGTACACTTGGGGGGTTTGTGATGAAATCTTTTGCCAGGAGAAAATCCCTGAAATTTAACTCACAACAGTGGAAGCAGAAGCACCTGAACAGCTTTGGACAGAGATACATGTTGCATAAAAGTGATTGATTCTCCATGAGCTCTGTTTGTCCACCAAGCACGAGACACTTGCCGTGTAAGTTCCGTGCACAAGACGCGCCCCACATTTGCATTGATTTTGTGGCACTGCAGCAGGAGCAATCTTGAAACAATGAAAACTCCTTCCCGTGCACAAGATGCACCTCTTCTTTCAATCCTCAATTTTGGGGCAAAAAAGTGCGCCTTTTGCACGGAACAGTACAGTACGAGTACTTGGTGCCAATGCCGCGAAACAGACCGTCCTCTGAAAGCATCTGTTCGGTCGAGGAAAATCTGTGACAGAGTAGATTCTACAAACGTTATAATTTCCAACACTCCTTCGTTCACCGTTCCGAGACAAGTGACGAAGACAGAGCTGGGGCGGTTTTGTGTGACCGACCAACAGACAAAGCTGCTCGCAGAATCTGGCTGCAAACGAACCAAACTTTTGTGCGTGAACTGATGCAAGATGCGTCAAGCACAATTGGTCCAACAAAAGAGACATCGAACCTCGACACAGGCGTCGACATTCGCGGTTGTTTTTTTTTCCAACAAATAAGTTAGAAAACTGCACCTTACGATACAGGAAGGAATAAGACCCCGAGTGGAAGAGATTTGTCTACTTGACGAGTCCTCTCGCTGTTGGGTACATCTGCCTCGAGTCCTGTTTCGCTCGACTGCAAAAGGAAACTAAAATTGTTCAAGCAAGCGCCAAAAGAGGCAAGTCTCACACAAATACGAGCATTTGAAATCACGCTTCGACACAACACACAAGCGTACATTTTCCACGTGCACAAAGTTCAAACTCACACCGAAGACTGCCAAAAGAAGAATACCTTTTCGCTGCAGGTTGTTTCCTTCCCTTCTCCTTCCGTTTGCTACTAAACACCGCAGGACTGCAGCAAAAACAAAGACACAAAAACAAATGAAGATTGCATGCCCATCCAACGCATATATCTACAGACGTAGTACCCGGAATTTACCATTTTCCAAACCTCACACCTGCCTACAAAACAGAATTGAAGTCTGCAACATGCTGACCTTGAAACCAATCTGAGAACTAATTCATGCACGGGCAAAAAAAAAACCAAACAAACAAAAAATTTTTGCTGTTGGCTCTGGCGCCATTTTCTTTATCTCTTTGTTTTCCTTGATCCTTTGCGCAGCTGATTCACGGTGGCAAATCCATCTTTTCGAGTCTTCAATGTTGGTGCGATGCGGTTTCACGACGATGCTCATTGGCAAGTTTGAGCAGATCTGTGTGGGTTTTCTGCTCGTGTGCCCCAATTGCCACACCAGTTGCACACCTATCATCAAGTCACATGTCCTTCGCTCTCAGTGGAATCTTGATTGTCTGTGCTGTTGTCCTGGCGATTGGGGCACCGTACGGAATGAAAGCAGGTGGTTTGCGAAAACTCGCGATCGCATGATCATCTTGCTGTCACAAATGCCTGCTGCAATGCGCACACCTAAATACGCTCCTGCCAGGTCACAAAGTCTCTCGTACGTGACCTTGTGGCAGAAGTGAGCTCACACACTGAAAAAAGGGTTCCTGTTCAATCATACGTACAACTCTTTTCTCGACCCAAGGTCTCGAAAAGTCGTATGATTTCACAGGAACCACTTTTTCAGCGTTTCAAGTTTCTCAAAACCGCCTATGGCGTGAGATCCCTGTCGTCTGAACGACACGGGTTCGCGACGCCGCTGACTGACCTTCCGTCGATGTCGATGTCGTCCTCGTCCTGCAGAGCCGCGTCCAGCGCCGCCTGAACCCGCGGCGCCACCGACGGCCCCTCGTAGTCCTTCGTCGTGCGGTTCGGCATGTCCAGCTCCAGCTGCAGGATGTTCTCCCCCTGCAAAGCATCAGGTCACATGTATACGGGAGGCTCAGCCCTATTGCCGTTCGTTTTCAGGCATCGCACGATCCTAGAGGATCACGAAAAGACGCAGACTCAGACAAGTCGCCTGAATTTGGACTCGGAGGAAGGCGTCGCCTGTTACAGACACGTGGGATCCACGTGTCGGGTTTTCAGTTTGATGACAACTTCGCACAAGGGTTTCCTGCGGATCACTGGGCATCAACACCGCTGTTTCAGTGTCTACCTTGACCGAAATACAGCCTTCGACTCCACCAGTGAAATGCCGGTGGAAGGAACTCTGAACGATGACGGAAACATGCATGGCGCACACTCCGTTGATCCCCTCTTCAAGCAATCACAACTCCACTTTCGCTCCGAGACAAAAACAAGCAAAATATTTCAACCGGAACAACAAACAGAGACATGTTGGAACCTTCTTGTTGAATGGTTCCGCATCAATCATGTAGACGGTGGTTCTGTCATTGCAGAAAACTTCGATCTCGGGATCGTACATGAGCAGTCCCGCTGGGCAGTAGTTCTGAAGACACCCTGTGAACTGTGCAGTGGGGTCCAAAATCACCACATTTTCAGAAGCAGATTTCTCGTGAAAGGGACAAAAAAATCTTTGTCAGCCCTGCCATTCTTGTGGACGTTTGTTACTTTCCGTCCATTTCCAATCAGTTGTTCTGTTTCTGTTCAAAAAGTTTGTGTCTATCTTTTCTGTGGCAAAAATCGTCAGCCCTGCTTGGGTGCGTTTGTTAGCTTCTGTTCATCCAAAAGTTCTATTTCTGTTCAAAACGATTTGTGGCTGGCTTTTCAGAAGCAAGATGAGCCGAACTCAATTGACTTGTGACTCGGGGTCAAGTAAAGCCAAGAAAATAAACAACCAACGTCAAGAAAGTTCAACCTCCGAACCTGAGGAGCCTCAGGGACTTTCAAGGTGATTCTTCTGTCCTTGAAATGACGAAATGTCCTCAGTTTAGTTCTGCCGACCAAGGCAACATCAACAACTGTGAAAACAACCCACACAGAAGAACAAGAAACAAGAAACCTCGACTCCAACGCAAAATAATGCAAAGGACCCACCATGAATGTTCGAATATCCTGTACAAGATGAAAAGATCCAAATTTTTGAGAGAATTTTCGACCTCTGTTTGTAGCAACACAAATCTCGACGTCTCAAAAATGGCCAAAAACTTTGTTCCCGGTGAGAACCAAAATGTGATCAAAAATTTCAACACAAAACTTGAAAACAAATATCAACAAAATGTTTTTTCCTGCTTTTCAGACCTGAACAGTCGACACTGAGTCGAGAAGACCAAGCGTCATGATGTTTTCTGCCTGCACAACAAACCAAAGGCCCAATGCCAGCGACTATTTCATCACCAGGCGATGTCCTCTCTGCGAACTTCTGCGCAGCAGTTTGATGTCAAATGCCTTTGTTCTTGTCTCCCATCATGTTGCAGGCACGCAATTCCCAGAAACATCATTTTCAGAAGGCTGCAAAATCTGGTTCTCAGCGACAAACTTGACGGCGTATCCAGGGATACCAAGACGCACAAAAACTTTCACTCAAATGGAAACTTCTGAAAACCGAAACTTCAAGTTGTGCTCCGAAAATCTTCCCAACGTTCATCACGAAACATAAATTCTGAACATTATTTTCTTGACTTTCCAGACTTTGCAGAACTCAGCACCATTTGAACGTTTTCGCTCAACCAAACTATCGGTAAGCTGCCCAAGACATTTGCAGCACTGACCTTGTATCTGGGGTTGCCACCCATGGATGCCTGCATCCTTGCGAATTCCGAGGTCGGACGTCTGTTGCCAACAGCGGAAACCGGCCGCTTTGCCATCTGCTCCGTTCTGTGGGAACGAAAACTTTGTGTGCAAATCCAGTGTGCAGTGTGAGAAATTCAGCAACTCAAAGTCACAATCAAAACAACACGCTTGCACCAGTTCGTCCAATGAGGTTTGGATAAGGAGCTCCAGCGGGTCAGTTTTTTTCTTGGGGGGGGGGGGATGACACAAACCGCGTGTGTGTTTTGTATCAGCATCTCAGCGGCTGCTGTCCACACGAAATCTACCGTATTCAACCGTGTGTAAGACGCACCTCTTTTCTCCAAAAGAAGATATCAAAAGCAGGGGACGCACCTCGCCCAAGGGTGTGATTTCTAAACAATGGGACCTCAGTGCCAGAAAAAATAGGTATGTGACGTGTCTGTATCTTGAGCGAGACTTTTGCTCGGGTGAATACGGTACCCGTGCTTGGTGAGCGCCTGTAGCTTCCACGTATCTTCCTCCTCGTCGAAGTACGCGCGGTTCATTAGTTTGTTCTTCTCTTCGTGAGGGATGAAATTCTCGATGATCAACATCCTGGAAAATAGATTGATCGTGGAGCTGGTGGTTCGTTCAAATCTAAGCAAAACTTGATTGTGTCTTGTCTTTTCCAGAGTGTGGTCGAAAGAATAGAACAGAAGATTGTGGGCATCGGAATAAATATCACAGGTCTGGGCGTTATGAACATCTTAAAAGACAGTGACACACGAGAAGTCGCAAAACGGAGGAGAATCAGGGTCGTCCGGAGAAACACGGAGCTGCACGAATTTGAGTCAGCGAGAGAACCCGTTCGACTGAATAACTCCTGGACTTACTTCAGCTTCAGCTCCCTCGTGAGCTCGTTCTGAGTCCCCTCGAGCTCCTGTCGCTCTCGCACATGTTCCTCCTGCAGGTCCTGGATCTCTTGCTTCGTCGCTTGCAACTTCGAAAACAACTGGAGAACAACAGATGAGAACATTTTAGACAAAAAACTCTGACCCCAACGTCCACGTCAAATCATGAGATGCAACCACACACGCCGTTCAATTCATTTCAACAGCTTTGTTGTGGCATCAAAGAACGAGGTTGTGAGAATCTTCATGTCTGATGGCTCGGGGCATTGTATGTAGGTCACAAGCACAAAAAAATTCACTGACGAACGACACAACCTCATACCCCATCAACCATTAGGTTCCCACCTTTTTCAGTTTCTTGGTTTTGATCTCGACCTCCTGCTGGAGGGAGGTGTACGTGTCCTGCATGTTGATTCCGGCTTCCTCCTGCTCCTCGAGTTTCTGCTGCATCTCGCGCTCGTGTCGCTTCTGCTCGGCGATCTGGTGTCGCTTCGCCTCAAGCACCTTCTGCTGCTCGTTCGTGTGGTCCACGATGTTCTTCCCACCGCACAGCAACTTTCCTTCCATGGCCTGAAGGAGCAGAGTCAAATCTTCAGAATGGACAAACTTTTTTGTTGAAATTTTCATTTCATCAAAGAATCGTCAGAAAACACTGACCTTGATTTTGGCCGTTAGAGCCTCTTTGGCCTCCATTTCTTTCTTCAATTTCTCTTCCTTTTCCTGCGTTTCACCCAACAGCTTTTCTCTTTCCTGTTGGACACAAAGACAGGGCCACACTTGACATAAAAAGAGTTCAGTGCATTGAATCTCAGACTCAACTGACGTGAAGACTTGCTTCACCAAGTGAGTGTCAGTGTGCTTTTTCAGGTCAGTAACTTTGCTAAGACCTCGACGAAACTGCAGACGCACACACTTCGTTCGAAGTCGGGATGAGTGACCGACCTCGGCGATGAGGGTGGAGTCGTTCCTGATGGCTGCGCGCTCCTACTCCCCCAACCCTCCCGCCCTGCCCTGCCCCGCCCCCACCCCAGCCCCACCACCACCCTGCCCCGCCCCGGGACTGACCTCAGCGATGAGGGTGGAGTCGTTCATGATGGCGGCGCGCTCCTGCTCGAGCTTCTCCCGCTGCTCGGCCTCGTACTGCTCGGCGGACGCCTCGTCCTCCTCCTCGCTGCCCGACGCCTCCACCAACTCTCCTACAGGTATGGAAGACGTCAACAAATGTACCGTGTCCACCTGTGACTGAGATGCCCCAATTTGCGCCAAAATAAGAATAAGACAAAATTTTTGAGGTGCATGTGCTTGTGGGTGTGGCTCAGTGAACACTGTTCCTGTGAGATGCGAGAGGAACGAAAGCTGGCCACCCGCAGGACGGTGCAACAGCAACAAAGCAGATCGACGTTCATTGTTCGCGGGGTGTGAAACTTGCGTGACGAAACTTGCCATTTTCATTTCGCTTCATCTTCTTTTTCTTCTTTTTCTTTTTCCCTGCTGAACCTCCACCACCTTTCCCTCCGAGGGCTGCCTTCAACCGAGCGATTTCTTCTTGGAATTCGCGTAGCAGAGCATCTTTGGGATCCTCGTTGATCTTTGGCTTGTTCTTGATGTTCTTGGCTCTGTTTGCGTACCTAAGAAAGGGTGACTGAAGCTGCTGAATCTCGTTCTTGGCTCTTGGCTCTCGCTCTTGCCAAGTCAAGAAACACCAACACTTGAGTTTTTCTCACCGTAACGTTGTCACAGTTTCATCAAAATTGTAACTTGCAGGACCAATATTTGCCACCATCACAGTCTTTGCGTTGCCCCCAAGAGAATCTGTTGAAAGAATGCAAAGTAAAATTGAAACCCGCTGCACAAATTATGCATTGCTATATCATCTGGTTTGCATTCACAAAACAGCTGGTACTGACCCTGGAGTAATCGAGTGAGCTTGGAGTCCCTGTAGGGGATGTGTGAAGACTTGCCGTCCACCAAGGCAGAAATGACGTTTCCCAGCGCAGACAGGGACAGGTTGATTTTTGTTGCTTCTTTCAGCCGGTCCCCCTGAACGACAGAAAGGCACGTAAGTCGCACTCCACTGCGGCTGACAGACCCTGCACCCACTCAAAAAAGTTCACGAGTTTTGTGTTTCTACAGTGCTACTCACAGCTGCCCCCGTCTTCGCTTGTCTCTCACTGCCGGCCAAATCGACGAGATTCAGTTTCCCGACACGAATGTGATTCTCACCGTCGGTTCCTTCCTGCAAACACAGTCGGACTGACCATCACACACCGACTTCGACCGGTAAAAATGCGTCAGGGAATCAAGAGTCATTCACTTTCACACGTAATAACTGAGCCGTTTGGCCACTTTGTGTCCACCCCAGAAACTCCAGAAAAAAAGCAAACGCAAAGAAAACGCCACGAATCAACCACACCAACTCAGGATTTGATCAAAACGGCATCGAACATTCCAACACGCCAGACAGTTTTCGGATATCAATGAAATGTGTGCAATGACGCATTGAGGTGCATTCCGAAGGGACAAGTGAAGGCAAAGCCAACACACAAGGTTTGGATCTCACTCACAAACTTCAGACGTTTCTCGGAATTTTTTGCAATTGCAACGAAAATCTTTCCCTCTAACTTTGTGCACAATTATTACACCAAGCAAAAGCACATTCGCCAGCCACAACTCAAACAGCATGACAAGGACGATTTCAAGCAGCGAAGCCGTATCCTGCAACAAAGCTCACACCCGGAGACATTTTGTCTTTGTGATACTCAAATCAAGAGTGAAACGGGGGAGTTGTGCAATTTTAAACACTACATACCTCTGACGGGAGGGTCTTTTCACCAATTTTGGAGAAGCGACAATTCAGTTAATTTGTGGATCGACATGAATCACTGGGGTGACAGTTCCATTTTCTCTTCGAGCACATTGGCGGGAAGAACTTTCAAATCACTGCAGACATACCTCACTGCATTCGATTGTGATGATGAAGATGGCGTGAGATCTCGAACTGTGTTCGTTCATATTTGTGGCACTGAAACAACGCGAAAGACTTTGTGAGCAACTCTGGTTGAGCCCAAGAAATTTTTGCTCTCAAGCAAGTCTTTGGATTTGAATGTTCCGGTATGTGTGTGTGTACACGTGTGTGTGTGTGTGTGTGTGTGTGTGTGTGTGTGTGTGTGTGTGTGTGTCTCACCCGACGGATCTGTTTTGATTTCCGACGTTCATCACATGTTCGATTTCCTTCCCGCTCTTCGTAACAAACGAGGACAAATCCTGAAACACAAACAACGCGTCTTTCGCCTGCATCGTGAGCGTCAGAACTCTGCTTGTTTGGCAAGGTTTCTTTTGTCCACCAACCTTGACATAAACTCCAGTGTCTGGCCTCTCCTTCAGTTCAAGTCGTTTGGTCTGGTCCTTGGACAGAAGATCCCGAATTTCTTCCATGTAGATTTCAAGGTACGACGCCCTCACCAGGTACTGCTGGTCGTGCGAGCGCGATATGTGTTGGAAGATGTGCTCAAACGAGTTGGGAATCACTCCTCGTAACTCAGGATCGTTCTTCACTCCTGAAGAAGGAATCTCGTCTCATAAATACGTTTTCCTTCTTTTATGGTTTCTTTCACTGCAATGCACAAAACTGCCCCGTTCCACAACGAGGTTTTCTTCGCAAACATCACCCACCTTGCATGGTGAAAGTTTTCCCGGTCCCAGTTTGTCCGTATGCAAATATTGTTCCATTGAATCCATCCAGAACGGACTGGACCAAGTCCCTGAATGTCTCTTCGTACAAGTCTTTCTGTTTCGAACTGAAAAAATCACCCCATAAAATCATGCTAAACGTTCAGAGAGATTAGCGTTCAGAGAATGTTGCCATCTGAACAGTCAGAATAAACGTAAAGATACACACTCCCAATCGTAAACAGCATCGAAAGTGAACTCCTTTGCAGTTTCGCCGTGTCCAGGTTTGGGATTCCTCACAGCAACGTGCCCTCGTTTGCTGTCCATATCCACAATTCTGAACGAAAGGGAAATCGTTGCACAGTAGCACAGCGAGCAAAAGTGGAGCTTGCGTTCATCTTATCAGATTCAGATTTTACTCACCTTTCATGACCCTGTTCTTTCTCTTTGGAATTCAACGGGCGGCATCTTATCACAACTTTGACGCACTCCGATTTCGAACTGGGCTTCAACGGCGGCTGAAAAAACCCCCCCACAACATCGTAGAAAACGCACCTCAAGCAGAATTTAATATTTGGTGCTTTCTGCAGCGCATCCAGGGATAACTCCTCTGATCCGCCCCTCCACAAAAATTGCCTCCCACTCTAGCACAACCGAGCACAATTGTTTTTCTGCGTGAGTCACGTGTCGCACGTTGGTCAGACTACGGTTGGCAGTTGGGCTGCCTGAACTCAAAACTCCAGTTCCGTTAGAGGCGTTTTGGTTTTGTCGACAGAGCGTTACATACCATTTTGAAGCCGGAGTGATTCAGCCGTTGAGCCAAACTCTCTCTGGAATCATCAACAGGAAAAATCAAGAAACGTCGCAACAGAAACAGTTGCCTGCGCTGTGTGGACCACAAAGATCAAACACACCACAAGCCGCTCTGTATGTGAGACCTGCAAAAGCTGTAGATCTGCGTCAGTCATCCAGAGAGATTCGTCACGCATTTTAACAGCTTCTGTGCATGATCTGGGGAAACATGGAATAGAGTCTGTAGTAGTGATATCACAAACACACTGGTTGGTATCTCAGGAGAGACTGCTCCCGATGGCGGGAACCGCCCTATTTATTGAGTACACAGTGGTGCCATCTGTTGAGTGGTGGTTCTAAATCGCAGCTAGTGTGTCACACTACACTCCTCCCCCACCAGGGGGTGGTGGCCTCAGCCAATTTTTTTATATTCTGAATATTTTTATATTTAATTATTACATATATTGGACAGGGAATAGATGCATAATATCAAAATTCTGCTATTTTGCTGGAAATTACCCAGCATTCCTCCCCCAGGGGCTGTCACGTGACCCCTTGTGGTTCTGGCTCTTTGACTGTCATGGTGTCTGCCCACAGGAATCTGCGACCAATCACCCCTGAAGAGTCGGATATATTGAGTTTTCTGAGGCAAAACATTGCCCGCAAGCTTGCCATTGAAGCACACAACCAGGGTCTTCCCAAGACCCACCCCAGGGTGGTCCAGGCGACCATGAGGTACTTCAACCTCGGGCCGACCACCCACCAGAACTTCGACTGCCTCGTGTGGGCGGTTGCCCACGGGCAGTAGTCGGTAAGTGGTTCTCAAGTCACTCCACATGTCCTCTGGACCTGGATTCGGGATCCAGTTTCCTTCTTTTGCCCAAGTGGTGCCTGGAGGGGTGCCAGGGTGGGGCGGGGGCACAATCAGACTCTGAATTTACCCTCAATAGATCGACCAACTCGTGTTGTCTGCCTTCAGACTTCCGTTGGTTCCAAAACGAATCCATCCACACTTGGTAGACCAGAGCCTAGTGTCCACACCCTAGCACCAGCAGCTGTCCAGAATGTCTACGAGACCGTTCTTGTTTGTTGACCGTGAATGACTGAGTGCTCCGATTTGTATTGAGCGAAATGCATGGGAACCAAAACGAAGTTGATCACTCTGCAGTATGAAACAGGTCCTGCAGATACGAGGATGAATTCCCTTCTACCTTTCGCGACCTGATCATGATACAATTGAAACTCACTCGTGTCGTAATGAGGTCGCAAAAGGCAGAAGGGAATTCATCCTCGTACGAGCGACGGAGTTGGAGATTCGACCTGTCAAGTCTGGAGAGAGCTTCTGGAATGCAATCTTTCTCAAACCATCAGTGAGGCGTTTCTCACCTCTGTCAAAAAATTCCACAAAGATTTTGAAGGATATGTCTCTCAGATGTCTTCGGCTTTCTCAAAATCCAGCCCTGAACCTACATTGCGCCTTCAGAGCCTCTTGAAGTCCAACATTTTCCGTGTTTTGGTTTCTCTTGTCAACTATTTTGCCGCATGCGCAATGATGACTTCCGGTCATTTCTGACAGGGTGGTCACCTCAAGAACTCAAATCTACCAATTTTGTAGTCATATTCGTTTATTTTGTGAATTTATCTTGATTATGTTAAAATGAATATATTTTATAAATTACTTACGATATTTTGGTTGATCTTTACACAAGTTTCTGAACTCTTGTCAACCAAAGCTGTCTCTTGTCCGAAAACACGGAAGAGACTCGGGCGAGCTGCAGTCGACGGTTTGCTACGTGTCCGACGCAAATTTCTCAATTTTCCAGCAATTTCTGTGACGTTTTTGTTGTCATTTGAGCTGCATGAAAGACAATATGACATACTTTGTGTTATGATGCTGCAAGTGTGACCATTTTCGCAACATGCACTGCGACTTCGTCAACTGATTTGCAAACCTGCGTGAAAACTTTCTTTGACGCCAGAGGAAAAGTCGAAATGTCAAGAATTTACAACGGCATCAGGTCGTATTGGAAGAAACCGGACGCCGAGAGCAAAGGGGATGAAGGGTCTGAGGTGAGGGCGTGTTTCAGTAGATCAGTTGTCCACCCATTTTGGAAACTGATGAGGCCATGAAAGCAAAACACTCAGTGTCAAATCCTTTGTCTTTGGAGTGTACAGTCAACGAATCTTGTGTGGTGTGACTTTAGCTGAGAACCACGAACCACTTACCTAAATCCGAGCCAGATGTATGGACAATGCCAGTCAAACCACCAAGGTTCTGAAGTTGTGGTTTCAAGTTGGAGACCCAGCAGAAAAGTACTGAACCACCTGGTCAATTACCACATGTGAAAGTGGTTGTTGGCCAAGTTTGTTGGCCTCAAAGTACAGCCTTCTCACTATCTGTTGTCTGACAAAATTGTATGCTTCGATGTCCATGGCATCCATTTTGCAAAAGGAAAAAAACCCAGTGATCACATGATCACCCTGTGGGGGGAGGGATGCAGGCTAAAGCCAGCAAAACAGTGATATTGTACTATTATCTATCTATTTTCTATCTAATTATAAAAATATTCAGAATATTAAAAATTGTCTGTTGATGCCAGCACCCCCTGGTGGGGGAGGAGTATGGTGTGACACACCAGCCTCAAATGTCAGAACCACTCACCAGATGTTGCTTCTGTACAT
>JAAUXT010098072.1_pt1 | contig 14829 bp, 14 predicted proteins | sample 7278171 | NCBI WGS metagenome assembly JAAUXT01 (sample SAMN14350112, study PRJNA611818) | marine sediment metagenome | isolation source: surface marine sediment (1.8m) | place: French Polynesia: Moorea | collected 2018-08 | reverse complement strand
TTGTATTTGCAGACCCGATAATGCAACTTCCAAGTACAAGTTGATCTTGTGATTTATCACAGTCAACTGCATCGGGATATGTATCATTGTCGGCAGAACAGACTCTCACTCATTCACGCTTTACTCGGTCTACACTTCTACCATCACCACCGTCCTTGCAATTGCCTGGGTTTCTCTGTGTGACCCGATTCGCCACCCAAACATCCCAGACATTGGGTTCAAATTGCGGGTGCATGTTCTGGGGGTGTCCGTTTTCTACTGATACTGTTGTGTGGTTCAGTGATCTATTCGCTGTGCTTTGAGTCCAAAACAATCTTCAAACATGGCAAAGGTTCAAAATGGCAAATTCCAATCAGAATATATTTGAAAATGGGGTTTTGTTTCGTGCTGTCTTCCGAAGGCAAGCAGTATGTGGTCAAAAGTTTGTCATCATGTTGGGGTTTCAGTTTAAGTTGGTACTGTGTTGATAGATGACAGTTTCTCAGATATTTTTAGGTGGTGGAAATATAAATTGAGATTTGGAGTGTGTATCAAAATATGTCTGCATGCACTTTGTGCAGAAATGTTTTGTGCAGGAAACAATCAATTGTGTGGATTGCAAAGCAAATGAACTGCAAATAATGCCCGTCTGTTCTTTTTTCTCTTGTGTACTGCTTTTGTTGTGGAGCTGGATGGGTAGTCAAAATTTAGAAAAAAAAACAAACCCAAGAAAAGATTCTGAGCTTTCTGAGCTTTCTGATGAAGCAAAAGTGCAAGACAACAGCAAAACAAGAACCCCGGCTGGTGTTGATGATGCAGCGCAATCCACAACGAGAATAGTGAGAATAACTGCTCATATTGTCACATCATGCAGTTTGAAGATGGAAATTTGGTTGCCCACAATCACCAAAGCAAACAGTATGTGTGCTAGCTGGAGTCAAGTTTGATGTTGGTCACCTTGTGTTTCTTACCCGTATGTGGTTGTTTCTGCCAAGGGATGACGAAGAGCCCACTGACGCAGCTCAGGAGCTGAAGGATAGGACATCTCCAGAACCCAGAGTAGATGAGGTGAAGAGGGGAGATTCGGCTAAACAAGAGTCACATCTGACTTTTCCTCCTGTTGAGGACTGGTAAGATATTTCATGTCTCAAGCCCTGTGGCGCTCCAACTGTGGCTTTACAACACATGTTTTTTAGTTCACATGTGACAATTTCAGCCTGTGCTCACCACTGTACTCACACTGAGAGTGGCGGAGAGCATCAGCAATGAGTTTCGCTTGCTGTGGATGGCGGCCAATCTTACCTTCTCTGAGGACGTCACAGGGGACATCATCGCAACCACCCCAGATGTGAGACTTGCAACTCACAGAGTGCTCACCCTGTGGAGGAGTGGTGTGTCTACCCCACAGGAAGCTTACAGGAAGCTGAAGAAGGCTTTGAAAAACACCAACCAGAATGGAACTCTTGAACCACTTGCATGGTTGGTGCAGGCAGCAAGGGAATATTGGTCCCACAATGGAGAATAATCACTCTTTGAGGAAAAACTTAATGTATTCAGATAGTCACTGAAAGTTTAGCATCAACAAAACACCAAGGTTGCTTCCAAATGCAAAGAAAACAATATTTTTGCAGGGAATGGCTGTGGTCTACAATGTCGATTTATCTTTTCTTGTCTTCAGCAAAGAGTATTGTGGCTTTTGCAGGAAATAACAAACGGCCTGATCCAGCTCCAACATTCTATATTTTTGCCTGAGAAACACATCTTCAAAATTTAAATTCACACAGAAGAAGAACACAAACAACAAGTGATTTGTTCTTGTTGGAACATGTACAACCAGGGGAGAGCCAGCAAACTTGACACCAGTGACAGGATCAACATTGATTGTTTCTTGTTTTGATATGATCTTCAGTCTGGTCCCTGTGTATTTTGTGTGTGTCTTTTTTTTTTGGGGGGGGGGGGATTGAAGGTAACAGGTCTATGGGCATTAAAACATGGGAGTCATAAGCAATAGAAACATATTTTGCAGTATGACCATCTAAGTTGCGGATACAATCCACTCTCAGGTTTGCTGTGAAGAAATAAAGACAACATCAATCAAAAAACATCCATGTTGTCAGAAAAAGACTTGTACCAAGCAGGTAAAAATGCTTTTGTGAAGCTGAAATGTCAACTGTGTTGAAATTTTGTTTTTGGATTTCCCTTCCAAAGAAAAGTGTGGCAAGAAGATTTTACCTCACACTTATTTCTGAATCAGACAAAAAGTTTTCACATTTTCACATTGTGGGTTTTTGCACTTTTCAGAAATTGCGAATATTGTCAATGTTCAAGACACTCAACTTTAATTTCTGACTCATTTCCTAAGATGTAGGCAAAGAAGGCCACCAGAAGACACCTGCGTGTGGTCATCTAAGGTGAGATTTTCATGCCAGAGAAGCCATGAACCCATAAGCGGAACAGAGGGGTCGTGCCTGCCGTGCCGCCTGTGTACTGGACCATCACCCTCTCACCTACAACAGAAACAAACACAGGTTGTCTGGTGGAATGACCTTTCTGGTATGAGCGTGATGCGGCACATCTGAAAAAGGTGAGCATTCTGGGAACTCTCACCGATAAACATATTTGAACTGATGCCACATCATACTGCAGGAGAAGTGTCTTCCAGAACATGCTTGCCACTTGTGTGAGACCCCAGAACTTTTCCTTGATTTTTCCAGATCACAAAACTTGCTTTCAACAAAGTTTGTCCACAAAGTCTCAGGCATGTCTTATGATCTGGAGAAATATGTTAAGTATTCTGCCATCTCTCACTCGCCATCAACATGAGTTTGGCAAACCTTACAATACTCACCTACATTCAGGCGCACAGTGCCTGAGCATCCCGTGTGAGCTCCATCTCCAGCGCTGTCACTGATCCCCATGGTCTCACAGAGGATGCCTCCAGGTTGAACAATCTTGAACCAGGCTTCTTTACCATCTCTCACATGGAGATACACTGAGAAGTAGTACACACCATCCACAGGAGCTGTGAACTCTCCAGTAGCAGGGTTATAGCTGAAACAACAATTGATTTTTACACACCCAAATATGTTTTGGATATTTCTGACTTCAACTACATTTCCCTTCTGTTGGAGTGAGTCACCGAACTCACCCATTTCCTTCATTGAAGGTGGCAGTGCCAAAGACAAGAGTCACCACTGCAGTCAATGATGGCGGAGGGTACATCCGGGCATGGAAGGCCACAGCCTCTGCAGAATAAAAAGTAGTCAATATTCCTGCATGTCTTTTGACAGATGTATTCAGCAGAAGCAATGTGAAATATGCAAATGCACTCACCCAGACTTGTGTTCATAGCCTCAACATTTGCCTCCAGAGTCTCAATTCTTGCTGCTTGCTCATGGTTTGTTTGATTGAGAATTGTAATGGTGTTCTTCAGCTGCTCAACAGTGGACTGCAGCTCTTGTGTGGTGGTTTGATACCCCTCAATGACTTCAACGTAATCCTTCACCTTGACAACAACATTTTTGATCAAGCTGTTGTCTTCCGCCAGCATAGAGGGCAGGATAACCACAAGAGAAAATGCTGAAATCCACTGAACCATGGTTGCTGAAATGATCTGGTTCAGGGAGAAGAAAAGGAAATATTATTGCTGTACCAACACAAGCTCAATTCTATTTGAATTCATATTGGACTTCAGGCAAAAAGCAGGGATGTTCAATTTGGAGCCTTCATATGGACAGATGAACATCACACTTCTCACCTCAGTTCCTCCAACTTGCACCTGCTTTCTTCTGTGATAAATAACACAAGATGAAGCTCAGCTGACTCCTCAAAATCTTATAACCAACCAGATTTTACAACACATTCTCACCATAAAATTTCAGATAAAATAATACTTTTCTTGGCTTCCAAAAGAAAGAAATGTACATTTGAACAAAGGCATCCATCCACTCCTGGCAAGGCTGACAAATTTTATTCAACAACAAAATCAAAAGATGCTCAACCTTTGGCTCTCTCTGACAATAACTTTTTGAAAGCACTGTGCTTCTCTAATGGGTGGGTGATCCATCTTTGATGAGTCATACATTCCTCTTTTGATCAGCATATAATGTTGTGAAAAGATTGATATGAAGATTTTTGTTTGTTTCCCTGGGTGACATTGTCCAATGCTCCCTGCTCAACAAAAGCCCTGAAAGCTCCTGTTCACTTAGGTCAACAAACCTAGTGGAAAAGGACATCAGCTATAGATGTAGTAGCATCCAGTACTGCGAATGCCAGGCTTTGTTGTAAGCTATGCCAAGTGTCATCATGTTGTACACTTGATTCTCAGATGATTTGAACAGCAGAATACTGCTTGCTCAAGCAAGCGGTATTTTGCCATTCAAATCACCTACAGGCATCTAATAGCAAAATCTGGCACACACTGTGGTGGTCAGATTTTTGGCACAAATTATATTATGGGCTCAATGGTCAATTTGTTGTATTTTAGGTCACAAATCATGCCCAAGGTCTCAAAAGAACAAAATGGAACATTTTTGAATTTTTGGTGCAAAAAGTTCAAATTTGAAAATTTCAAATTTTTGGACATGGGGTTTTATTTTGGGCTGTGTTAAGAAAGTGAGCAATAATTTTCATAATATTGGAAGGGCTTTCAGGTGTGGTGTTTCTATGATGAAATTTGTCAGTGGTTTTTTGGTGGCTGAAGTTGAAATTTTGATTTTTGGGGTTTTTGCATCAAAATGTGTTGCCAGGCATAACATACAAAATATTTAATGATGAAAACAAAACTTTTGTGGGTTGGGAATTGGTTTTGGGAATTTCTGGCAAATGTAGTGTGTGGTTTTGAATTTGTTATGAGCCGCTTGTATGAGGCAGGGCAGGGAGCCAAAGCCAAACTTTGAAAAAATGAGGAAAAATATTGTTTTGAATGTGACCTTTTTGCACTTGTTTGGAATGCTTCATGGGCTTTACTGGATCAGTATGATAAAGTATATGTTGAGACAATCATTTTGGTGTTGAGATCATGCAAATCAGTTGGGGCAAGATGGAGCTATGGTGGTTTGTATGAGGATTTTTGGTTGTCAAGCAAAAAGTACCAAAATGTTGTCACTTGCGTAAGTCATTGCAAAAAGATTCTGCAATTTGTTCATGTTGCTGGTCTGCTAGGGGGTTTGGTGGATTGCTTAGGTCAAAAGAGTTTTGGAATGTATCTGCTGTATTTGGTTTTGGAGAAGCAATTTTGTTATTTTTGCTGACTTGGCAAAAAAGCAAGTGGAATCTGTTCAAGTCACCCTGAGGCACATGGGCCTATTTTTCTCTGTGTGTAGGTGTTTTTGTGTGTATGTGCACATCTACTTGTGTGTACAACAGACAAAGCCAAACTATGCATGTATCCCAAAAGGGGAGCCCAAGACTTACTAAATATTTTGCCAGAAATCCCCATTAGTTTATTGATCACAAATGATGATTTGTTCAGATGGGTCCAGAAACAGACAAAACCTCACATTTTTCTTTGTCCAGACTTGATCTCATGCATTTCAACTGTCTCAGTATCTGAAGTATCAGTGCATGCACCCGGCACCTTCTTCTGGCTATGTTGTGTGAAGCCCCTTTGGGGTGACGCACCATGTGGAAGTGCAGTATGTGGTAAGGTGGATGAAATGTCTCCTGCACCTTCCCCCTAACCCCCTTCCCCCAACCCCCCTCCCCCACCCAAACCCCCTGCAGCTGGACCCCTGCAGTCAGACCCCCCCCATGGACAGCATGACTGGTGGAAGACAAGGAGGACAAGGAAGACTTGATGAACAAGGAAGATTTGATGACATTACCGACGCTGCAATGGACTTCGCACTGCAGTTGCCTCAAGCACTGCTTCTTGTTGTTTCCATCACAATGCAATGAATGTGTTGTATCACACAAAGATCTGTTTGAAGAGGGGTTTTCACACAGATGACCCCGTGTCAAACTTTTGAAGTGACATTGGCAACAAACTGGAGCATTTTTTATATATGCTCTCCATTGGGCATCATGTTGAATTGTGGCATTAAAATCTATCTGATGCCACCCTGCCTGTGTGAAAACCCTAATTCCCCAATCGAGACAAAGCAATACAACAGACAATGTGATGGGGTGTTTGAAAGGAAACTATTCAAATGGAGGTTCTGGTCTTCAGATTTACAATCTCCACAAACTTTGATGTTTCTTGAATGGGGCTTGCTCTCAGGTATAATGGGTGTTCCATAGCCTCACAATGATATCCAGAACTTGTGTTCATGTGATCAATCTTGTGAAGGGGCCGGGCCAAGTACTGTCCTCTTGATGGAATGTGCAGCACCTTGCATGATGAGTGCAGTATTGTCTTCAGAATGCAGCTGGAGCTTTATGCTGAGACACTATCCAGAGAGTGGTGTAAGATTTGCCAATATGTGTACTATCAGTGGTGGCAACAATGTTCTGTGCTCTAAAATATATGTGTGTTGAGCACCTCTTCCAAACCTATCTCATCACCACACAGCAGTACAAATGAGAGGAGAAACTTTTTCTGAAGAAATGTGAAATTTATTCAGATAGTCAGGTTTCCACAGGGTCCACTTCACTCAGTTGCAACAAAAGATGAGGTTTCCTTCCAAAAGTAAGGACAACAATTTGTCCCATGTGGTAAATTCATATGTTATACAGTATGAGTTTTGTGTTTACTGTCTTTTTTGTCAGGATCTTTTGCATTTTCTTTTGCTGTATGATGCAGCCACAGTATTGTATTTTTGAAGGGGGCAAACTAGCAGATCAATAAGTGGAATCACATGGAAAAGCAGAATTTTGTACACACAAAATAAATGGACAACTGGGGCAAGTTGAACAATGATCACCAACAAAGAAGTCAAGAGAATTTGGGTGCTTGTGTTCTTCAATGTAGGCCCAATGTTGTTTTTTGTGCTTGTTTGGTTCTTTTAGCGAATCTGGAAATTCTTAATGACAAGAATACATCTCTAAATTTGTAGTCAACATGAACAAAAATTCCACCAAAATGGCATCCTGGTGATTGAAATTTTTGTGAGTCTTTCCCCATGTCAAAATGTTTGTACACTTTGTTTCAAAACAAATATCTGAGGAGTCACCAGTACACTCTGTTTTAACAGATACAAGCAAATAGAAAGTTACAAAGATGAAAGTCTGTCATTCCCAGACATAAGAACAAATAAATGAACCTAACTGGAATCCAAATGTCTTTTTGAACAGTTTTTACAAAGTCTCAAGTTTCCATGCCTCAGTTTTCATTTAAAATAAACTGAAATTTACAAAAAGAAAAAAATCTGACAAGTTCATCCATAATTATACACAAATGAACCCAACACTTAACCAAATAGCCACTTTGAACACTTTGAAAAAATTGAGTTTTCAACCATACCTGATGTCAAAATGTCAAAATGTCAGCTGCATGTCAAAATGTTAGAAAATCAAAACTTGAATACTACCATGCAAGCAGTCAAACAAAAAACATTTCACCACTGATCTTCTTTCACCAAATATTTGTACTTTCCGAGATACAGAACAATTTGTGCAAATATGTGCCAAATTACTTCCAAACAGTTTGACAAGCCATGACTTGTCTCGCTTTCAGGTTCTGGTGCACATTCTCTTGCAATGTTGCTGATATTCTATGAAAAACATGCAAATAGCAGTCAGGTTGCTGGTGCACTGCCCATTGGTGGGGGTGCTAATTTGTACCTGGGATTCTGTTTTTGTTTCAGGTTCTTTTTTCATTCTGGAATTGGGAACACTCGAGTGATCAGGACCAAATCTTCACTTCTGAGTCATTTTCTCCAGGTTATGGCAATGCTGCAATGAGAACCCCTTCTGCCTGATCTGGAAAAAGAGTTACCACAATTTTTGTTTTGATCTTTTTCACACAATAGGTGGCTGCATTGAGGCAATACCTTCATCCTGTTGTCTAATGAGAGATTTTCATGCCAAAGAAGTCATGGACCCAAGCAGGAAACATGGGGGTTGTGCCTGCATTGCCACCTGTGTACTGGACCTTCACCACCTCACCTACAAGATAAACAAACACAAAAATTGTGATGGAAAATAATGGTCTGACCAGGAACAGCAGCTCATTGAATTGTCTGGTGGAATAACCTGAATTCAGGTGCACAATGCCAGAGCATACAGTCTGAGCTGCATCTCCAACACTATTGCTCCGTCCCAGGCAGTCACAGAGTGTGCCTCCCGGTTGAACAATCCTGAACCAGGCTTCCATTCCAAGATTTGCCTGCAGGTTGACTGAGAAGTAGTACACACCATCCACAGGAGCTGTGAACTCTCCAGTACTAGCATTGTAGCTGAAAAAGCAACACATTTGTAGGCCTGTCATTCTTGTATTGTTATCCTGAGAGGCAATGCCTTTCGGTTGGAGTAAGTAGTGATGCTGCTCACCCATTTCCTTTGTTGATCACGACACCTGGGAAAACCAGAGTCACCACTGCGGTCAAGGATACTGGAGGGAGCATCCGGGCATGGAAGGCCACAACCTCTACACAAGGGAGAGAACAAATGAGAGAAGGGGGCCACAACCTCTACACAAAGGAGAGAACAAATGAGAGAAGGGGCCACACTTGTGATTGACAAGATTATCAAGAAGAAACCAGTGAAACATACAGGTGATTGACTCACCCAGACTTGTGTTCAGAGCCTCAACATTTGCCTCCAGGTTCTCAATTCTTGCTGCTTGTTCCTGGTTTGTTTGATTGAGAATTGTGTTGATGTGCTCCTGTTCTTCAAGGTTTGCCTTCAGCCCTTCTACTATTTCATTGAGATCCTCATTCACAGCCTTCAGCTGTGCAACAGTGGATTGCAGCTCTTGTGTGGTGTTTTGATACCCTTCAATGACCTCAACATAGTCCTTCACCTTGACAACAACATTTCTGATCAGGCTGTTGTCTTCAGCCAGCCCAGAGGACAGGACAACCACAAGATAAAATGCTGAAATCCACTTAACCATGGTTGCTGAAATGATCTGGTTTGGGGAGAACAAAAGGAAATATTTTTGCTGTGCCAACACAAGCTCAATTCAGTTTGAATTCATTTTGGATTGCCAACAAAGATGCAGGAATATTCAATTTGGAGCCATCATATGGACAGACGAACATCACACTTCTCACCTCAGTTCCTCCAACTTGAACCTGCCTTCTTCTCTGATGACTAACACAAGATGAAGCTCAGCTGGCTCCTCAAAATCTTAGAACCAACCAGATTTTACAACACAGTATCTCCATAAGATTTTAGATAAGAGAATACTTCACTTGGCTTCCAAAATAAAGAAATATACATTTGAACAAAGGCATCCATCTACTCCTGGCCAGGCTGAAAAATATATTTCAAGAACAAAATATAAAACTGTTCTTCCTTTGTCTGTCTCTGACAAAAGCCTTTGAAAGCACATGGGCTTCTCTAATGGATGGGTGATCCATCTTTGATGAGCCATGCATTCCTCTTTTGATCAGCCCATAATTTGTTGTGAACAGATTGGCATGAAGGTTTTTGCTTGTTTTCCAATGTGATATTGTCACAAGCTCTCTGTTCAACAAAAGCCCTGATAGCTCTTTTCACTTCTGTTAACAAAACTAATGGAACAGGACATCAATTCTGGATGTAGTGGCATCCAGCACTGCCAAAGCCAGGCTTTGTTCTGGATTTCCCAATGCTGTGCCAAGTGTTAGCATGTTGTATACTTGAGATTTTCTCCGTGTGTGAGTGTTTTTGTGTATGTATCTGCACATCTAGATGTGTGTACAACTGACTTACCCAAACATGTATCCCAACACTGGACCCCAAGCCTCACCAAATAGTTTGCCACAAATCCCCATAAGAATATCACCAATGTTGTTTTGTTCGGGTGGGTCCAGAAGCAGACAGGGTATAAACCTCACCATTTTTACTGATTTGCCCTGGTACAGGTGGAGTGCGAAGCACTACAGGCACCCTCTTCCAAAAGTATGTCTACAGCACTTTCTCTATGAATATGGTGCTCAATTGTATTCATATTTGGTCTGTAAATTTCTTCTTGGTCAAGGATAAGGTGCTAGGAAGGAATTGGACCAGTGTTTCTATCCTTTGAATTTGGCTCTGTTCCAATTTACTCTTGTGGGGACTATTGACAGCAAATCATGCGAGGCTGGTGGGCCTATTTTTTCTCCAGACTTGATCTCATACATTTTAACTGTCTCTGTATTTGAAATATCAGTTCCTGAACCCGGCACCTTCTTCTGGTTTTGTTGTTTCCATCACAATGGAATGAATGTGTAGTATCACACACAAATCTGTTTGAAAAAAGAGTTTTCGCATAGATCACCTGGGGTGATGTGACAACAGGAACAAAATGGAGCATATTCCTATGCTCTCCATCAGGCACCATGTTAAATTTTGGCATCAAAATCTATCTGATACTACGAGGTTTCTCTGAAAAGTTTCCTTCTTTTTGCGATGGCGACCGCTCGGTCGGAGATGAAGGCTTAATTTCAGGTCAGTCGCATTCCGACCACTGTCCTGCTTGAGTGAGCAACTTGCTGTCGATCTCGGACTGCACAAGTGGGTCAGATGGGCTTACTCGGTGTGTCGCTTCACAGAGACATGGCGATCATCATGTGCCCGTTGCTGGCTTTGGCCTTTCTATTCATTCCAATGGAGACCAAACTGGAACAATGCTCCACCATCAAGGCTGCAGTGCGCGCAGGTGATTCCTTCCAGGAAACTCTCCGCCGGAACAGAGCAGCTTGGGGTGACCACACCCTTTCCATCACGCAAGTCCACCACTGGTTCAAAGTGTTTTCATCGGACAGGTATCACACAGCCAAAGATGCCAAGAGATCATGAAGACCATGATCGGCCCGCTGCGATGCCAATGCTGCACAGCTTCAAACCCAGCTGCAAACAGTCTGCCAGCTCGCTGCAAAGGTGAATCTCTCTGTATCCTCAACCCATTCCATTCTGCGCAAGGATCTCCAACTAAAGAAACTGAGTCCAAAGTTTGTGCCAAGAGTTTTAAGCCAGCTTCAAAAAGACACTCGTGTTGAGGTGGCGCAGGAGCACATCCATGAAATCGAGAGATCCAGGGATCTTGGTCAGGATCATTGCGACTGATGAGTCTTGGATTTTCACATTTGATCCGTGCACAAAACAAGCTAATATGGAGTGGGTGGCAAGTGATGTCCAAACAAACTTGAAAGCAGACATCAAATTATTCTGAGATCTTCAGGGTTAATCTCACTAGGACCAACAACTTGTTGGTCTCCAAACCAGTGAAGACAAAAAGAAACAAACAGGTGCAGGGCCAGTCAGTCTGACATAGCTGCACTCAACACATTCAATGGCATTTCTGGTGTCCTGACCTGAATGAAAAGTTCCACAAATTGATTAATGATTGGGTCATATCAAAATATTTGTTGGTTTCTCAGTGACCTTTTTGCAAAGCTCAATGTCACTCAATTCAGTGGCTGTTTCAGCATCTCACAGGTGATGGCTTTCCTGAATGTGTAAGAATGTGGCACCATGAGCAAAGAAATGTGTTTTATCAGAGTTTTGGTTGTGCTGTGTTTAATCACAAATTTTGGTCTCTTGCTTGTTCAGTTTTGTTTCCTGGCTTCTAAGTGTGGAGATGTTTGGTACCTCAGCCATGTTATGAGAGCCTGACATATGGAAAGTCAATGAAAACCCACCTATCAATGAGATAAGAAGCAATCAATAGATCATGACTCATTATAGTTCTGAGACATGTGATCCTCATTAGTCACAAGAAAGCTACAACACATGAAGACTGCAAGACAGTGAAACACAAGGCAGTGTAACCTGGGCAATTTATCCCACTGGCGCAAGCCAAACTTACGCAGCTTTTCTCACGTAACGTGGCTGTGCTTAGCTTTGCTGATCATGTGGCAGCTCCCACTCTCTTGCATTATGATCAAATCAGCAAACAGTGGCCATGCGACCTCCCCCCCTGCTGTTCTGCATCAAATCAAAATCAGCAGTTCATCTGAAATCAATTCAGCCAAGAAAAGCTGAGCTATCTGTATCATCTGTATTTTCCAAACATTGATGTGGGAAAATTGTGACGCCACAAATGAAAATCCTTGTTTTTTTTCCGTACACATTTTGTGGTGTTGTCAACCATACATTCCACAGAAACTTGTCTTGTGGTACTTGTAATCATTTGATGCTTGAATAAATCTTGAACAAACCACACACTTCCACTCCGAAAAATGCAGTTACATGTTTGTTCGGTGTCCTGTTGCTTTGTAAGAATTGTTGGAAAGTTGGCTAGAAATTATTACAGAAATGTCGTCATGAATACAGGAGGACAGGAGATAAATGAAATCCTTACGCTCAACCATTACATGCAGAAAGAATTTCTTGGTTCAGCTTTTCTCTACAAGGTCCAACATCAGGAAGCTCAATCCTTGACTGGAGGAAACTTGGGATGTGACTCTTGGTAAGGTGACTCTAGTCACCCAAATTTTCTTGGAAATGGGCTCTGTGTCCTCCCTCCTCAGAGTCAAAACTGAGGTGTTTTCCTTGAGTTTTACCAGACCTTGCAAAACCATGAGTGTACACAGGAAAATTATATTGGGATGTTGCCATTGCCATTTTCTGCCTGACAAGCAAATCAACCTTTTCATTAGTTCTCACATTTGGTTCAACCCTGTTGTATATTTATTGCCTGACAAGTGAGAGAAGCAAAGCTTGTCCAAACCAAGTGTCAACTTAGCTTGGACCAAACACTGTGGTATTGTTGGAATGTGTAGCACATTTCAGGAAGAGTGCAGCATTGTCTTCAGAATTCAGCTGCAGTTTTATGCTGAAATACTATCCAGAAAGTGGTGTAAGAAAAGCCAAAATGTGTACCATCAGTGGTGGCAACAATGTTCTGTGACCAAAATATCTTTGTGTTGAGCACCTCTTCCAACCCTGTGTCACCACAACAACACAGCAGCACAAACAAGAGGACTGTTTTTTTTCTGAATAAATTTGAAATTTATTAAGATGGTTAGGTTTCCACAGTGTTCACTTCATTCAGTTGCAACAAAAGATGAGATTTCCTTTCAAAAATATAGAGAACAATTGGTCTCGTGTGGGAAATGCATCTTCTTTATTTGGGGTTTGTGTTTGCTGGTTTATTTGTCAGGATCTTGTGCATTTTCTACTCTTGTATGATGCAGCCACAGCATTGTATTTTTGAAGGGAGAAACCTACAGATCAATATGTCCAATCAGATGGAAAAGCAGAATTTTGTACACACACAATAGACAGACAACTGGGGCAAGTCAAACAATAATCACCAACAACAAGGCCAAGAGAATTTGGGTTCTTCTCTTCTTCAATATGGCCCCAATGTTGTTCTTTGATTGTTTGTTTCATGTTATTTTGTGAGGTGAATCTGCAAATTCCTCACGACAAGAGCACAGGTCTCATTTTGTGGTTAACATGAACACAAATTCCACCAAAAAGGCATTGGGGTGATTTAAATATTTATGAGGGCTTTCCCCATGTCAAAATGTTTGGGAGTTCATTTCAAAACTAAATCTCTGATGAGTCTCCTTTGCACTCTGTTTCAACAGAACTAACAAATTATGGAATGTTACAAAATTAAAAGTCTAACATTTATACACCTAAGAACAAAAAAAAAGAACCTAACTCTGTTCCAAATGTCTTTTTGAACAGTTTTACAAAGTCTCAAGTTTCCATGCCTCACTTTTCATTTATAATGCATGTAACTGACTACTGAAATTCACAAAAACACAAAATCTAACAATTTCATGCCATATTGTAGAAAATGAACCCAACTCTTACCCAAATAACAATTTTGAGCACTCATGTAATTTGATTGTTCAACAATACCTTTGACCCCACCTAAAAGCCATGTCAAAATGTTGTAAAATCAAAAAATTTGTTAATATTGTATGAAGAACAACAAATGGCAGTCAGGCTGCTAGTGCACTGCCCATTGGTGAAGGTTTTCATTGGTACCATGGGTTCTGTTTTGGTTGTGGTTCATTTTCTCTGGAATTGTGAACACGCCGTTGTTAAGGACCAAATCTTCACTTCTGAGCCATTTTCTCCAGATCATGGCAATGCTACAATGAGAAACATTTTTGCCTGATTTGCAAAAAAATTATTACAATTTATGTTTCATCTTTTTCAAACAGCAGGTTTGTCCTTTGTTGCGACATTGAGGCAATACCTTCCTCCTGTTGTCTAATAAGAGATTTTCATGCCAGAGAAATCATGGATCCAAGCATGGAACAAGGGGGCTGTGCCTGCACCACCACCAGTGTACCGAACCATCACCTTCTCACCTACAACATAAACACACACAAATATTGTGAGGGAAAATGATCTCAGACTTGTTCCAAGGATCTTAGCAGGAAGAGCAACTCATTTTGATGGTCTGCTGGAATGACCTGACACTCACCTGAATTCAGGTGGGCAATGCCAGAGCATCCAGTCTGAGCTGCATCCTGAAGACCATCACTCTCTCCCAGGCAGTCACAGAGGGCACCTCCAGGTTGTACAATCCTGAACCAGGCTTCTGCCCCATGATTCGCCTGCAGGTTGACTGCGAAGTAGTACACACCATCCACAGGAGCTGTGAATTCTCCAGTACTAGCATTGTAGCTGAAAAAGCAATACTGTTGTAGGCCTGACATTCTTGTGTTGTTATTCTGATAGACAGTGCCTTTTTAGGTGATTTGAGGAGCTTGGTTTGATTTGTAAGCTTTTGGAAAAAGCAGGCAAAATTGGAGCAAGCGAAATCAAATCACCTATAGGCAGGGTCTTCCAAAAGTATGTCTACAGCAGTTTCAT
>JAAUXT010001045.1_pt1 | contig 14829 bp, 13 predicted proteins | sample 7278171 | NCBI WGS metagenome assembly JAAUXT01 (sample SAMN14350112, study PRJNA611818) | marine sediment metagenome | isolation source: surface marine sediment (1.8m) | place: French Polynesia: Moorea | collected 2018-08 | reverse complement strand
TTCTGATGCGCGCTGCATGTAGATATCAACTCAAGCACTTGTCCACTGCACAAGGCATTTAACCGGTATTTAGGTCGGTCGAGTTCAAATTAGCATGCCAAGTCAACATGTCGCTAATTTATTGACTTGTTTACTGTTTTTGTTACTTTGCAGCCACAAAAAGAGGCGAAGTCAATGCAAAACTTGTGCGCAATGATCAAGTAATCCCGCTCGACACATGTGAGCACCAAAGGTTGGCAATTCTTCAGTTGACGCGATGATTAAATGAAAAACGTTGATCCCGGCCGTCGCAGTTTCTCGCTCGGTGTCGTTCGTACTCGTGCTCGACGGATTCCGTGCGCTCGACACGTTGAGGGTGGGTTTGACCGTACCGTATCGAAGTTTCGTGTGCCTCTCTTGAGGGTGGATGGGTTCTGTGTTCGACATTGGACAGTTTTGTGGATCTTTCAGAGTTCTTTGCGTAATAGTTTCTGTCGGGAAAGAACGCAGACGCCTCCAAGGCGTTTCCTCCTTGATTGGAGGAAGCCCCCCTCCCTGAGAAACAGTCCATCCATGTGTGCGTGCGCACGTGTGTGGGTGTGCAAAACTTACGATTTGGCCAGAGTTTTAGGGTGATGTGTGGAAACTCTCGACACGTTCGCGACACACCTGAAAGATCTTTTTTTGTAGTTGCAGATGTTCTTGTATATAAAAAGATTTCATTTCTTGTGTTTCTTGATCTTCTTTCCACGCAGCCAAAGAAAGGAATCCTTTTGTCTTGTTGGGAGCTCGGAATGTTGGTGTGGAAGCGAGTTTCGTACTTGTTCAGTCTGTGTGCACTGGTACACACAGGGCTCCTGTTTACTGTCTGTGCGCAAATAGCATGTAGAGAATGGGCGGAGGATCCAGGCAGGGAAAGAGTGAAAGAGCCGGATCCAATAAAATTTTTGCAGCAGCCGTAAGGTGAATTGGAAGTTGCGACCATTGTTGGATTGTTGCGAATTTCTAACATCTACAACTCGGGAGAAAAACGTTTGCAGCAAAGCACTTTGTGAATCATGCTACGCGAGCTTCAAGTGGCAGAGATCGGATAACTGGTACCAGGCCTCAGAGGGGGGGGGGATCTCGCCAGCTTCCCGAGTCACATTTGTGCAGAGTGCCGGCAAACGTGGATCCGCGAACTGGCATTCGTGTAACAACAACAGACCGCTCGCACTAAATCTTGTCAACTCGCTTCAGCAGCAAAAACCAGCACGGACCAGTGGCTCTTCTACCCGTGCTGAATCCGTCAGACACGGCAGGTCACGTTGTGGTTTCGACAGTCTTCTCCGTGGCGATGATGTCCATCTTTCAAGACGCAAACGCTTCTCACTTCTCCGTACGCCTCCAGGTCGTCGAAACTTGACAATGTTTTATATACCATTTTTTCGTTTGGTCGGTGGACTGTGGGCTGAGAGATTCGGGATTCATCCGATTGGATCCGGAATTCTGAATCTGGAAAAAGACAGTGTGCAAGTTTTGAGAGTCTCTTACTTTGGTGTGCGCTCTCGTACATGTCGATTTCTCTGGTTTTTCCGGGCAGGCGCACAAACAAAAGAAGTTTGTTGGTGACCCAGCAAAGCAACCACTTCTGTTTTGCGAATTGAAACGGCCGTGGAAGATTTGACAAAGCGTGCGACAGCGTTCTGTCGCCGTCTGCAAATTCAACGGCTCACTTTTTCTGTTCGAGTTTCAAACTCCAAAGAGATTACGTGCACGTGCGCTGGACGCTGTCTGTGCGCCTCGGCTAGCCAGTTGTGTACCGGTTGCATTCCCAGGTACCTGAAACCTCTGATGTAAAGCAAAAAGTTGCTTCAGTGCGGACCAGTGCTCAAGGGCATTTGGGAGTTTCATCATGAGGAGTCCGTGCAGTCATGCAGTCTGCCTGTCGGATACACAGCGCACGGTGGATTTGCGTCTGCATCCTGAGTTCGGTTGGGATGTGTTTGAATGTGCTGAAAACAAAGGTCTACGAGGGTGATGGCCTCTCGGCAAATCTGTGGTGTGCAAGGCCACCTCATGCATTGGGTGGCCGCCACAGGTGCAATTTCTTTTTTCTCGCCAGAAACTTGCTTTGCAAGTGCAGAACAGAAACGAACACTGGTGGTGCCTTGTCACGTGGGTCGAACCAGTGCGGGTCTTGCGGTGTCGGGAGCTCGGCTCTTGTGTCTGCTCGCGGTCGTGTCAAGTACATTGGCAAGTAGGAATCGGAGATAAGCGTTATCAGTGCAACTGTAGTTTTGCGAATTGTCTGACACTGTCAATTTGCCAACTCACTCTTTGTACGCATGCAGTGACTGCGGACAAAGTTGAAAAAGTGAGAGGTGGTCACTTGAGACACGGGGCTGTTTCAATTTGGTCATCGCGATTGGCCGTGAACTCGGTGAGGTTTTTGCAATTGATTGTTTCCATTGTCCGCGCAACGTTCTTTTCAGTTCAGCGACACCACTTGACTGTTGACAGCGAGTCAGAAAAAAAGCAACCGCGAACAGTTGGGCTGATTGGTCAGACAAATGTCTCGAGTTCGAAAGTTTCGTTGGCTTTTGGGTGACCCAGGCCTTGCGCGGTTCGCAAGACTCGCGACGCTGGACGCGGCACCACAGGTCCTGTATGCCCTGGTGTGCATGTGGTGTGTGTGTGTGTGTGTGTGTGTGTGTGTGTGTATGTGTGTGTGTGTGTGCGTGTGTGTACATCGTCTCAGGTCAGGTCCGGGTGAACAGACGTCCGGCATTCTGAGCAACTACGGACGAATTTTACGAGATGCTCCAGCATCACTTGCGGAAAGTGCCTGCGCAACCAAGTGAGGCAGCAACGTTGCTCAATGTTGGATAACGGACCTGAATTGAACTTTGGTGAGGACAAATGTGATGTAACCAATAAATTATCCGGCAGCACGACCGCAGTGGAGGGTGCGACGGCGCGTTAAGCCAATTGTCTGACAAAAGGAAAACAATTTCAATCGCTTTTCAGACGGTACATTTCTTTGAATGAAATCAGAACTTCAGCAGTCATTATGGACCCACAACCGAGAGGACACAAGTAAATCTGGTCTGCACCTCAGCCAACAATGTGCCCTGGATCCGCTTTACGGTGCAGACAGACAAACATGTGCATCAGACATGAAAAGCTTGCGCGGTTCTCATTGGCTCAAATCGAAGCCAACTTTGCTTCCAAGCATGACACAACCAGGGCAAGCAAAAAGTTGCAATGCATGGGGAGGGGATCGTTGCTCCGAGTCAGAGGCCGTAAATTTGGGAGCGGGATCAACTTTGTGTGCGCCCGTGGTGAAAGTACCCTTGCTTTTATCTGTGAAGCGCAGTTGGGTTTGCTTGCATCCACAAAAGATATCGACACAGTTGGTACACTGCTCGGATCAAATTCAGTTGCAGTGATAAGTTTACCTTCAGCACTTGTGGAAATGTTCAGCACAAGCACATTCATGCCCTGGGAGGGAGGGGAGGCCTTGTGTGTTTTGCAAGCTGGAAAGAGCCCAAAACATCGACTCGCTAAAATTGTGCTGAAAGAGACTTGATTGCACGTGGAGTTGCACGCGAAATCAACATTTTCAGTTGGAAACCAGGGATGAACAATCTGGCTGAAAATTCGAAGCCCTGGATGGCGCAGGTGGTTGCGCCAAATTGACCTGGTTCAAAGTCGTCGCGCTCTCCGCCGATGAACTCTCTCGTTACACTGGCTGCAGACACAGGCGAGACGAAAGTTGCAGATTTGACCCAATCTGCAGGTTGCATTTAGCGCAGAAAATTTTGCCAAAGTGGCGACCCCGACACGCGCACGATTGAATTGAACTTTTACGACCTTTCGTCCTTCGAAGCCGTGGCGAGACGATGAGGGTTTGATTTATCTGTTGGATGTTGTCTGTCTGCACTGCACTGCTGCGTTCAGCAGGCCGGCGGATCCAGGGCTCCGGTGTGAGCACCTTTGTGGTTGTTTCTCCCCCCCCCTCGAGAAAGCTATTCTCGCTTGGAGAGGCAGCGGTGAAATTACAACACCTTGTGTGGTGAGTTTGGGACATTTGAATTTGAATCGAAAGGTGTCCACAATGGCTGGAACAATGCGAAATGTGTCAGACAGTTTGCATTGCAAAAATCCGCGGTTTTTGTCAAATAAATATTTGGTGCAACAGTGCAACGCTTGCTGATGACAACTTGCGCACGTCTGGGTTGTTTTGGAGGATTGTCTTTCATGATCCAAACCAGTATGTCACCAGAGTCTGCCTGTTGTAGAAATGGTGAGCATTGCAGTCGCCAGTCGATGTATTTACGTACTCGTAGAATGTTCAGGACTGGAAGTCTTCAGGAATGTCATCTTTGGATGCTTGTCAATGTGTCTCGACGCATGTACGAGTAGATCTACTCGTACCGCACATTGCCGTCTCGCACATCATTGCCGACTTTTTGCATAACCGTTTTCAAAGGCGCAGCAGACCTGAGACGAAAAAAAAGTTGAATGGAAATACCTGGTGTGCGCGTTACCAACATTTTACATTGGCCCCGTTTGTCACTTTGAATGTCGAGTCGGATTTCTGCTTGCCCTTTCGTGTTCCATTTGTTCTGGATTCTGCAAGTTTTGTGTTTTGAGAAAACGGTGTCAGTCGCTGGAAGCTCTCGCATGCAGTTCTCGCGCCATGCCCAGAAATTTCGTGCCGTCTGAACTACCTCTGGCTCTTTGTTGTCTCGTGCGTCCGTTTTTTCTGTGTCTGTCTGCCTGGCTTTTTTCCGCGAGAAGTGAGCGTGCATGGCATGACATTGTGTACAGAAAATGCGTGTCTGTTCCAAAGGCACGGAACGTCTGCAGTGCAGATGTGACCGGGTTTCCACGAACTTTTTATCCACATCCAGCAAGGTGTACCTACCAAATAAAGAAGAAAGCATGCTCGAAGAAACTGGCCTGAACAAGGCACGCCTGAGCGTACAAAATCGAAACTGAAGCAAATGGCTTGAACGATTTGTCGATTCTCACCAACTTTCTGTTGAAAGCTGTGCGCGAGGCATCCGGGGACCATTTTGAGTCTTCAATGTTATTTCGAGTTGCATAATCTGCTCACGTGATGCAGAGAGTAGCAGACCAGATGGTATTCATAATGCATAAGGACTTTGTGCGGAGAAATGTCGTGCTGTCGAAACTGCTTTTACGTTCCTTTGTGCGTAAATGGATTTTGGGTCGGAAAGATCGCCGCTCCAGACACCCTGGAGGAAAGCGGCTCTGTCGAAAGAGTGAAGGAAACTTTCTGCGAGTCTCGGGTCGAGAAAAGCGCAGGAAAACAAGTGCTTTATCTTGTTCCGTATTTGGCCAATTTTTGGTGAAATGCTCATTCTGCTGTCGGGGAATTTCTCGGGGGGATTTTCCACTCCGTCAATTTGATGGGATGAGATTACACCAGCGAGAAAAGGAAAAAAATCATCCCTATATACTGCAGCGCACCAAAAACAAAAAACTTTCCAGACTGACCAACTGAAGAGGGTCCAAAGGTGTCCTTTTCCGACAGAACACGTCGGTGTACGTGCAACGTGGAGGATGTCCGTGAAACAAACGAAAGACAAGGCCTTTTTGTTGCAGCGTCTGCTTTATGCGAGCAGAAAACAGTACTTTTGGCAAAGAAAGGATGTGGTGAAAACTCAGTGTTTTTCGAGTTTTCTCCATGCGCAAGTGGACCCAGTGTGTCAACACAAGTTGGGCACTGCGCTTCAAGTTGGCCAGAGGCGATTGGCTCGCGCTGCGTTCTGTTGTGGAACTGGGGTGATTGATTGATTTTTGTCGGACCAGACGCATATTGGGAAGTCGATTGTCTTACTTGTTCACTCGTTCATTGTCTGGTGCGCACGTGCCCCCAGGGAGCGCACGGCTCTATGATTATGGGTGCGCTGTCGAAAACGTCCGCTCGTGACGAGAGAAAAATGGCGAGTTGACCTCTTGGTCTGTGGGTCACTGTGAGAACTGGTCTATCCTTTCCATGCACAATGGCAAAACTTCCAGACATATCTGTTCGAGTACTTCAAAGATCTGTGATATGGTGGTTGTGGAGGACACAAAACCAGAATGCTGCTGCAATCCACACGGAACTTTTTGCTGTCTTTGGACAAGATACCTACTCTGTGCAGACTGTGCGAAGCTAGTTGAGAAACTTCCATGCAGGGAGAGAGAGATTGCATAATTTGGAAAGATCTGGTCAACCAATGACTGCTCAATGTTAGGAAAATGTGGAATCAGTTGTCGAAGCTGTCCAAGCTAACCGCCGACTGACTGTTGCTCAAATCGGACTGAGGGTCAATTTGTCTCACAGCAGTGTTCACAGAATTCTCCGGGGTGATCTCAAGTACAAGAAAAAAGCAGCCAAGATGGTGCCACACCTTCTGAGTGACCACAACAGGAGGACAAGGGTGTCTCTCTGTCAGGATGCACTTGACTGGATACGTGATGAACCTGGTCTGATGTCCAAAGTGGTCACTGGAGACGAAAGTTACATCCACATCTATATGGCAGAAACAAAGGAAAGGTCCAAGGAATGGCTGGACAAGGACAATCCAAGACCCCAAAAAGCTGTGAGGGGGTGGGGCACGAAATACTCCAAATGCATGCTCATTCTGTTTTTTGACTGCAAGGGCATGGTGTACAGACAGTATGTGTGAGGTGAGACAATCACAGGAAGAGTGTACCTTCAGATCCTTGAAAACCTGCTCACAGCCATCCAACACCGCAGGACACGCCTCTGGAGATCTGGCCTATATGTCCTCCACCATGACAACACCTCTGCGCATACTTGTGACGATGTCCAGCGCTGGTTAGGCCGCCGACACATCAGAATCCTTGATCACCCCCCCTACAGCCCTGATTTGGCCCCTTGTGATTTTTGGCTGTTTAACAGGCTCAAGAAACACCTTCGTGGAATCAGATTTCCAGACCTGAACACCCTTGAATTTGAAACAGATCGCATTCTTGGAGAGATCCCTGCACATGAGTATGCTGATGCGATCCTGCGCTGCTGGCCCCGTCGGATGCAGCATTGTGTTGATCATGAAGGACAGTACTTTGAAGGACTTAGACAGTGACTTACAATGGCAACAACTGCATGCCACAATTTGGACATAAACTTTGGGACCTGTTCTAACAGTGCTTGTGAATGTTGACATTCTGTTGCGCTCACATGCCACGCGCCGACTTCATTCGTTACGTGAATAAACCGGGTTGCACTCACAGGTGTCGACCAACAGCGAAAAGGACTTTTGGGATCAGCCTCGTATTTGGTTGACAAATCGTTTTGCCTGACTGTTTTCCGGTTGAAATGTTCCATGCCCGACGATGTGGGGTTGATTGTGGCGTGATGTCTGGACCTTCGTTCACTGGTTCGCTTTTCCGGATTGACACCGTCGATCCAGCACATTCTTAGGAACATGAATCCAAAACAAGGAGGTCAACAAATGTGTCTATTGTTTTTGGAGACACAACTGGTTGCATAATTGCTTTAGCTTCTGTTTATCACCCACTTTAACGCCGACATTGTTTTCGGCTTGAGGCCGCATTTATTTTTGTCCGGAGTGACTCAATTTTCAGATTTGCGGGTGACTCAGACAATATCCAGACAAGGGGAGAAACTGGGACAATGTAGATTAGGTGGGGAGGGTAACCCAGACAATGTCTGGAAGAAATTTTGACTTTCTGCGTTTCCAACATTTTGACGGTCCCCACCCCCTTGTGCAAATACTCGGAAAGCTACAGGCAATGTACGAGTACGCTGAAAGCGGCTGATGTTTCCACTTGAAAGTCTGGTTCTGTCTGCATCCTACTGTGTTGAAGCACTGTCTGATCAAGAGCTCACGAGAGGGTCAAAAAACATGTCCGTGTGGTTTTCCTTTTGCTTCTGTCTCGTATTTCCTTCTGTGGTGAGGTGCTGTCCGATCCAGTGTTGCTGCCGCGTCTTCGGATTCACCTCCTGCGGTTTCGTCACTCGTGGAGCCTTTGGCAAAGAATCGACTTGTTTCGGTGTTGCAGGTGTCGTGACGACAGGGCGAAAAACGTCAAGTGATCGAGACGACAGAATTGTGATACATTTTGGAGAAGTGCGTCTGCCAGCTGCCAAGAATAAAGGCAGGACAGTTCTGGCCTTGAACTTCACGAAGTGGATGCACAGTCGAAGCGCGCGCGCATATCACACACACACACACACACACACACACACACACACACACACACACACACACACACGAAGGGATTGGTAGTTCTCGTTGTTTGTAACCCTGCAGACATGTTGACCTCAGAACAAGTTTGAATCTGTCCAGATCTCGCCAGAAATTTGTGACTCAGTTTGTGGCAGAACCACGGTGGCAGCAGTGGTGCGTGTGCCTGACACCGGACATAAATCACTGCAACAACGCACAGCAAATTGGGCAAAATTGCTTCACCCATAAACCCCACTGTCTGAGCGGATCCACACTCGCAAACAGGCTGCTTTCAATTTTCCCCGCTTTGTTGTGTTCGTTCACCGATTTTCTGTGGTGAAATGACGTTGAAATTAATGTTCGAAGCGCACTTTTGAGTGAAGATTTTCACTCGTTTTCGTCTGTGTTCGCAGCGAAGTCGGTCCCTGTTGACGGATTGCACAGGGTCATGCGATTGGTCCATTTTTTCGCAAAAATGAGAAATACCTATTTCTGCTGCACGACTCGAAAAGGATGTCAGGGTTGAACGCTGTTTTTGCGTTTGTTCTGCCCTTTTCTGAAAGGTGATTCACGCATGTTCAAATGACAGGTGGTTCTTTGAGCAGACCGAATCTAAGGTGGTGTTTGATTTTCTAAAACTGAGCGCTGAACCAAAATCCCAGTTGGGTTTGTACCCAAACTGCCTCCTGAGTTGGTTTCATTTTTGGCTTAGATTTGATAGATTGGTGAAATGATGTTTGATTTACATTCATCTGAAGCCAAACCTTGACAATTGGTTTCGGTTTTGCGCTCAGTTTCAGTGAATCGAACGCCACCTAAAATCCCCAGCAGACAAATCGCAGATTTGCCCTCCAACAAATTCACAGATTCCCCAGTATTGATGACTTCTATTGTTTTGCTGCTTTCTGTACAAACTGTGTGCAAACCGAAACAACTTGTACACTCTCGTCGTTCTTCGCTGGAAGGGATGTGCAAAGCGGAACCTTTCCCCATCCAAAACACCTCTCTGTGCTGTTCTGCACCATGGAATCCATTCTGACTGACAGTGCGCAAAAAAGGAGTCGGCTGTCTGCAAAAAAAGGTTGCGGCAGCGATAAATCGCTCTGACGCAACTCGCACTGCGACAAAAAGTGCTTTATCCTGTTATCAGCCGATGGTTAAATTGTGGCTCCGTGAAATGTGCTTATGAATGTCATATGGACGGTTTGATCAGAGGACGGTTGTTCTGTTCCATTTGAACTGAACATTGTCCTGAAAGCCAAACCTTTGACGTGAAGTCGCTGAGTGGAGTGAGGACTGACCTGACCGGTGGGACGCTGTGCGATGGCTGCACGATACAGCTAAAAAGTGTCGCAACCTTGGCAACAGCGTTTCGGCATCAAATAAGGTGCGTGTGTGTGGTGTGTGTGTTGTGACTGAAACACAGGTGAGATCTGCACTGAACTTTACGTCAGGAGAAAATTACGCAGACAGGGACAGAGTCATCATCTGCCTTATTTTTGTGTGCAACGAGTATTTTCTGCGCAGTTGTCTGTTTCCTCAGCAACGTCATTGGCATCTGTCTGTCTGTCTAGACACTCGTCTGGAGGCCATAGTTGCAGCGTAACTCGAGATGGCAGCACCTCCTGGCGCACAACTTATGGTCCAGCCACCAGCAGTCAAATTTGAAGGCCTCAAAATAGCCGAGAACCAACCGTCTGCACCTGGATTTTGGTGGGGTTCTTGTGTCCAGTATCGGAGTTTGCGTTGGTCTGTTTTGCATCTGTTTCTCGAAAAATGTGGTGAAAAGTATTTTTGCTGTTCTCTGCAGTTTTTCTTCATTTCAAGCCAAAAGTTGAAATTGAGCGTCAGGTTGTTGTGGCGTTAATAGTGATTGATGTGTGTCGTTGGTTGGAACATTTATGGTTTTGAGGCCTGGCAGGTCTTCTTCGATTCACATCTCATTAACCCGAGGGTGGTCTTGGGGTGTCACGTTGCAGGAAAAAGATACGACAAGTCGCGGCTCGACTGTTAAAAGAAAGAACAGCGCGGTGATAAACTTGCCTTGAAAACAAAGAAAAAGTGTCGCCGGCGATGACTTCTCACGGGGAAAGAAGCAATTTTGCTGGGGAGATGTCACGCTGCAAACCTTACAGAGATCAACACCACGCGAGAAGAAATTGAAAACCACGACGTGGGGATGGGGGGTGGGGGATATTTTGTCCTTTTGGGTAAGAGTGCTTTACATTCAAAGGTGTTCGCAGAGAAACAATCTGCGAGATTCTCGGCCCGCCTCGCCCTTCCCCGCCCCCTGCAATGGAATCGGGGAGCTGGAATTCCGCTCGATTAACTCAGAGCTTTTATCTGTATTGTGATCAAAAATTTCATCTTTCCCATCCGTCTGGAATTGCTTTCTTTCATCCTGTCTCGTCTGTTTCTTCCAGCAAATTTGAGAGATGTTTGGTCGAGTACAAAATCGTCGTGAAACTTCGGGCTAGAAATGCGCAAGACAGCAAAAGCAATTGTGCGTGTTCCGGATTCCGTCTTTCAAGCAGTTTTCTTTTTGCTTTGAGTGTGGATGAAAGTGCAGCGTTGATGTGGTGTGAAGAACCTTGTTTGCGTTTTCGCTGTCAAAGGCTTTCGATTATATAAAGAATTGGCATTCGTCGGTATTTTCAGCGAATAATTTGCTCGGATTGGTCTTACTGTATGCTCGTAGCTCAGCAAAACCAAGGCTTTCCCAGGGTTCGCAAAGTACCATGTCTGGGATCGGCAGGAAAGGTTGACACCCTTCAGATACACTGACGTTTTTGCCAAAAGAACTGAGAAAAGTTGCGAGAAGTTTTGACACGGTTACATATTTCTCTGCGTCGGGTTTTGACAGGCGTAAAACGCTGTGATGGATGCAGCGTTGGCGTTTTTGCCTGTGCAAGTTTTCAGCGTTGCTTTGCCGTTGCTTTCATCAACCGATAGTTGGGTCACTGCAACGCAGAATCAGTGTTTAGTTGTACTGAAGTCTTCTTGTAAACCCTTGTGAGAGTTTGATGGACATGGGTGGAAACCTATTTTGTTCATGTTCAGCAAAACGTTCTCCCTATCAAAATCCGCTCGACGAAAATAAATCGTTCATCAAAATTAAGAGCTGTTCAGCGGATCTGTTTTGGCGAAATTTAAATTTGTAGATTTGACGAAATGGCGCGCCGACTGTGCAGGCGCCCCTGTCGTGCAGCGTCAACCCAGATCCTCTTCCGTGTCCGCGTCAAACGCTGTTTCCATGGCGTCGCTTCCTGTTGGTATCCGGCATTATCAAACTTGCACAGACGTTTCGATCATCACACCGACAACCGCAGTTCATTTGGGCCGTGGTTCCTGAATATTACATCACTCACAAAGGCTGCACTGATGGTAATTTAGCAGGGAAATGCCAGACGTGTGCGCGCAAGTGCAGTTTATCCTGACGCCTTGTCGGGAGGTTCAGCTCAAAAAATATAAAATTCACTCCTTGTTTGGTTGTTCCCAACACAACGATTTGTGCGCACTAGCCTTTCAGCGCCGGTTTCATTCAATTTCACCAAAGTGGGGGGGGGGGGGGGCGATGACGGGGTACATATGATACGAACTCAGTCTTGGGTTGTTTAGTCCTGGGTTATGAACAGACGTGTCTTGTGTGTCCTTCGTAGCAGCGATATATTCGCACAGAAGTTTGTTCGTATGAAGTGGCCAAATACCGTATGATCAAGGTGACCCGCAAACTCCATTTTGACTTGAAGCTGTAAAGTTTGGACGTTTGCTGTGAACGTGGTGACTGTAATGGCAACGACCAAGCACCAAACTTCATCTGAGGAGAAAAGTTTCCTTCGGCAACAAAGGCAAACTCAGAAAAAACGGGCAGCATGCGAAAAAAGTTGAAGAGTCTGAGACTGTTGGTTATAAATTTTGAATGAGGAGAGGAGCAATTTACGCAGGGCGGTTGACAGTTTAGATATAGTGAGAGACAATCTTCCCTGACATTTAGACGGCGGTGTATGGGCTTAAAATTGACGGCTCGATAGAGAAGGCGTCCGTGCGTTCGCAGCGCGGCGTCTGCGCTGATGGAGAAGTGTAGTGCGGTGGTGGAGATGCGCACAACGATTTGCCGTCTGGCTGTCCGTCGTGAAGCGAGTCGGGAGGAACCCCACATGGTGGCGCTGCAGAGCACAGTCGCTCCTTCTCCCAAACAGAGAAACTTTCTCGAAATTGTTCGAGTTGCTGGCAGTCCGTGAAGGGTTTTTCGCTTTGTAGCGACTGAACTGACTTGCTGAGGTGGTCAGCCTGTTGCCGCACCAAGCTGTATCGTGGTTTAGCTCTCACCAAATTTGAGAGGCTTTTTGCTAGAAAACGGTCGCTATTTATATGCAGACTGTGTCAAGAAGAGACTCAATTTTTCCTCCCCGAGAGCCCTGGGCTGTGTTGAGACCAAATTGAAGCTGGAAAATGCGCACTTTGTAAGCTGAAGGAGGCGGCGCTAAAATTAACCCCGCTTTTAGAGGTGGCTCTCGGCAAAACTGGTCTTGAAAGATGAAAACATGATGGTGGCTCGTTGGTTAGAGGTGGCCACAGTCCGTCTAGCTGGCAGAAGAAGTGCTCAACATCTGGTGAAGGGAGCGGCAGACTTGCTGCACGCGAGGTTGAAAGGGTGGACCGACCTGGACCTGTTGACAGAATGATCGAATGAAAATCATCGAGCGGTTGCGCAGACGAAAACAACAAATCTAACGTCGCAACGTCCACAAAGCCACAAAAGACGATGTTGTTGCTGACACAAGTTTCACTCGACGAATTGCTCGATCCCGTCTTTATTTGGTGCGAACCTTTTTGTGCGAGTGTCTTCTCGAGAAACTGGGGAATCCAATTTGTGTGGGGGAGACATGCAGTCGAGTCTGTGAGCAGAGACCGTGGCTTCTCTTGCGTTATCTGATGCTATCGCATGCAGCATACACAAGCCTTTCACGATCAGCTACTGTGACTAATACGAGCAAAAAAGTTGGGTGGGTCCACAAATTAAAATGTCAAGAAAGGCAGCACATGCACAAACACACACGTTGACGCCATTTACTCTTCGTCCTTTCCATGAGACATTGAAAGTGTTCTGGGTGGGCGCCTGCGAAGTGACAAAAAGACTGAAAAAGACACGGCCCCTGTTGCTCGTGGTGACATTCTGTGGGGTGCAATGATCGATGACTTGAGCCAGGAATCGTGAGAGGTGTGTGTGAACGACCCTCCTGCGGGTGAAGCGAAACCGTGATTCAGCATTATGAACTCATTCGTGGTGAACATCTGAAAAATGTTTTTCTTTCGCAAAAGTCAGTGGCAATCGGGTGAATATGGAAATGTTACGTATTCTGTCTGTTGGTCAAGGGGACTGCCGGGCGTCTTTCGCAGCTCGCTCTGTGGAACCGACCCTGCCCCACGCTCTCTCAGGTGAATCCACTCTGTCCACCGAGACGTCTGGCGTAAATCAGGCGTAACTGCCCCTTGTCTCCCTAAAACCGGATGGACAGACACCACGATGCTTTACTGTGACGCAGATAAGACGCTTGTCTCGTAAAGCTCGCCGGCGGCCATTCATAGCCCCCGCAACAACGCATTCGGTTCTCGATGATTTGAGGTTTTCAAACGAACTGGTCTTTGGTGGAGCTGGGTCTGCGTTGCGCGGGGGCCGTTTCTCTTCTCGGAAGCTCAAGGGATGAGACGGACACAGTGGTGTTCCGCCGATTGTTGGACCAGTCGAGATCTCATGCGCGATGTCGGGAAATTTCATGTCATTTCAGCGAAAAGTCGATGCCAATCGGGAATCGATGTGACTGCGATTGCACCCGCTGGTTCTGTCGCGTATCTGGTTGCTTGCATGTGCGTGTGTGTGTGTGTGTGTGTGTGTGTGTGCGCGCGTGTGTGTTATGTGAGGATGTGTGCGTGCTCAGCCATCCTGTTTTCGTTGTGTTTGTGCGTCTGTGAGTCGTACCAGGCTTCTTCTGACACACGATGTTCTTGTTTATTTGCAGGTGGTATACTTCGCTGGATCGGAGTACGACCGTGAGATGACGCTGGCGCGGGAACGCGAACAGACGACGCGCTCCCTGCCGCCTCAAATTGGTGCGTTTCTTTCGCATCACCCACAGATGGCGCCAAACAGTGGCGCAGTCCCGAGAACAGCGATTGTAGCTGGTGCTGAATGGGACTTCTCTGCCACGCAGCAAGGACACAGCTTGAAATGAACAGTTCTAACGTCACCATTTTGATGAACGGTCCTGACTTTGGTACCTGCATTGTGGTTTCAATCTTCACTGAACATCCTGAACTGAAGCTTTGCAAAAGTATCTTTGTGTGTGTGTGTGTGTCACAAAATTCTGACCAACCGAAGCAGCTTCGGATGTTGACTTTGGAACAATTCTGGACATGTGTGTCATCTTCCTCACAACACAACTCATATTTCGTTTGCCTGTTGCAGGCGATGTGATGAACTTCCCCGTGTCTGTGCCACGCTCGCTGGACGGTGAGGAGGGATACTCCGCGGGGCAGCGGAGCCTGCTGCAGCCGCGGCGCCGCCAACAGCGGCACTGTGATTCGGAGATCGAGCGCGAGGCGCTGCAGCCGCCGCCCAACAGGACTGCGTGCGACG
>JAAUXT010129606.1_pt1 | contig 14831 bp, 14 predicted proteins | sample 7278171 | NCBI WGS metagenome assembly JAAUXT01 (sample SAMN14350112, study PRJNA611818) | marine sediment metagenome | isolation source: surface marine sediment (1.8m) | place: French Polynesia: Moorea | collected 2018-08 | reverse complement strand
TGTGTGTGTGTGTGTGTGTGTGTGTGTGTGTGTGTGTGTGCGTGTGCGTGTGCGTGTGTGCGCGCTTGCGTGCGTACCAGTATGTGTGCGTGTGCGTGGGAAACTCCGCAGGAATGAGTCGGGATTCTTTCAGCAGGACTCTCAAACTGAGAAAACTCTTGTTGGTTGCCATTTCGAGTCGTCCAAGAAACTCAGCGACCTTGTGCCCACATTTGTGAACTGGCACGCTTGTGTTTGCTGATAAATTTCACACCTCGAAGTGCAGGGGGAAAAAGTATTTGAAATTGTAGTGGCGAGGGGCCGCTCCCTTGCACTCAATGTTCAAATGTCACATTGTCCAAACTGTCACTGTGTCCGTTTGCTCAAAATTGGTTTGATTTTCTCATTATGGAAATACGCAGAGACAACACCTGAACTTTTTTGCGCGAAGAGTCGTGAGAAGCTTCCTTTGGTCTGCGGAGCGGTGTTTCCGCTTTATCACCAAATCCAAGAGGATAGAGCCTCCAGGTCTTCCGCAGTGACGGCCTGGAAATTAAAATTTGTTGTGACAATCCGTCTTGAAAACAAACCAACGTTTTGTGTTTTGTTCAAATATTTGTCTCTTCTTTTGTTTTGGACTTGTGGGAAATTGCACCTGAGAAACATCAAGATGGGGCCTTGTCAAGTCAGCGAGGTGTCTCGGTGGATCAGAACTTGCGCCTTTCAGCACGAGGTCGGATTCAAGAGTCAGCCCAGCACGGGGGAGGATGTTTGTTTGCCTTGTCAAAATTAAGAAGCGTCTAAATCCATTCTTTTCTTCTTCATAATTTTCCCAGTAATGTTCAATGTGAAATGGCTTGTTGACATTTGAACACACAGAGACATGGCTTTGCATAGAGAGCACATTGTTTGAGAGAATCTCCTGAGTACTCAAATATTGACGCACAGGACGACTCTGGTACCATGCACACATTATACAATTAAAAATGCTGCATTCGAGTGCAAACTCTCTTTCTGCCGATGAGCAGCCATGGTATGACAAGAAACTGAACTTGGATTGAAACTTGAGAAACAGTTTCGGACCGGAACGAAAGGCGAAATGGATTTTGTTATCAGGTGTATCATTCTCGTATCATGCCTTGTCAGCTCTTCCGTTTGTGGTAAGTTTGGCTTTCTTTGTGACTTTTTGACAAAAACCAGAAAAATTCGCTTGTGATTTTGTCAAGAATCTACAGTTGTGTCCGCAGTATTTTTGTCTCGGGTGTTTTTCCCGTTTCAGACAAGCCGGGCGCGTGTCCGGGGGTTGTGATGTTCGGAGCGGGACAGAGGTGTCCGGCGACCGAGTGTCAGGTGGACGAAGACTGCCCCCTGGTGCTCAAGTGCTGCGCGGTGACGGACGCGCTGTGCGGGGGGCGCAGATGCGTGTTCGCGGAGTTCCCACCCGCCAACGAGCAAGCTTCGAGAGCAGGAGGTGGGTACCGTGATTTCGTTGAACGCAAGTCGACACTGGTGTGCAGAGGTATGTTTGCTCAAGAGGTTCTTCAGTACTGGGGACGTGACGACAGGATTTACGGACGGCAACATCTTTCGCGTGAGTGAAGTCTTCTGTCGTCTTGCGGACCGAAGCTTGGTTGGCTTGAATCTTCGAGGGGAGGAACAGTTTGTCAGCTTTGAACGGGTGTGGCCTTTTCCTGCACGTTGTGGGTCCTCGCATGTTTCTGTGATGTCTGTACAAAGAGACACGAACTGAATGAACATCGGAAGACAGTTGTTGTCGAAACGTTGTGGCAAATTTGAGGGCCAAAAATGCTTTTGTCAACTTGAGTTTTTGGCAACTGTCTGGAGCAGAGATTCATTCAGATGCGTTCTGCTTGTTTGATTGACAGCTTTGCGGATACAAGGTAGTGACAACAGCGCGTGTCCGGACATCCTCTGTTTAGAGGAGTGTGAGTTCGGCCACCGACGCAACTCTAAGAATTGTGTGACGTGCGAATGCGCCCCTAGATGTATGTAGCTCTTCCTGCTTTCTAGATGCTTTTTAAAAATTTATAAAGTGGTCAAGTTTGCAACTCCCGGGTTTTGAATTTTTTGTTGTGGAATAGTTAATTTTTGCCCTGAGCTTCCAACAGTTCACAGCAGACATGATCTTGTAAAGTCACTCTCTCGAGAGTTTACAAGAGAAATTGTGTTGTGATGAAAATTGCCTTTCCAGTGGAGCAATTGCATTGCCTTCTTTTATTTGTTGTTTTAAAAAGTAAGCTGTGGTTCGCGCCTTTGTGAGCTTTGTGATCTCTGTGCGAAGCTGTGGCCCGAGTGCGCGATTTCCGAGGCTGCTCGGTCTTGACGTGTGATCTCTACTGCGGGCACCGAGGCTATCAGACGGACATGTACGGATGTCAGCTCTGCAGGTGCAAATCCAGGTGGAGAAGTAAGTGCAACGGTCAGGATTTTTGTTGGGGGTGAAATATCTCGTGGTCAACACACGCGTTCACAGACGTGTTCTCAGTTTTGGGTTTGTCTGCCTGGTGTCACACACGAACTCGCACTTTCGTGCGTGGCACTGATGTTGTCTTCTCTTTTTGTTGCAGCTTGCCCTCCGACAGTCTGTCCACAAGACGACGACTGCACAGCGGAATTCATCAACGAAAACGGATGCATGAAGTGCAGGTGCAAGTGTCCAACTTTCAACCCCAGAACCGACTGTCCCAGGAACTGCCCTACCAAGCGTGTGGAAGGGAAGTACGGCTGTGAAAGGTGAGTTTGTGTCGTGTAAAAACGTTACCAACTTTCCAAATTGGGTATTGATTGTCACCAACAACCAAAAACATTTGGGCCAGCAATACCCTCCCCCCCACACACACACCTTCCCGCGTTTGGGCAAGGAGGGACATCGCTAATTCTCAGAAATTATCAAAATGAATTTTTGAGGCCGTGGAACGTCCTGCGCTCGTTGGTCTCTGATCTCTTGTTTTCAATTTTTTGATCCGTTCTGTGTTTCTGCAGCTGTATCTGTGACCCGGAGAGAAGCACGCCGAGCACACGCCGCGCCGCCGCCGGCGCGCAGCCGCTCGGTGCCAGGTGGCCCTTCACCAACCCGTGGCAAATCCAAACGAACCCCTTCCAGTCTTCCTGGCCTCGATTCACCGGCACAATCACCAACCCGTTCGTGAGCAACATCAACACCAATCCTTTCTCCCCGAACACAAACAATTTCCAAACCAATACGAACACGAACAGCAACTCCTGGCCGTGGACGTCGAACACCAATCGATTCCCGAACACCAACACCAATCCATTCCCGAACACCAACACCAATCCCTTCCCGAACACCAACACCAATCGATTCCCAAACACCAATACCAATCGATTCCCAAATACCAATACGAACCCTGTCAATCCCTTTGCGCCTTCCACGACGAATACGAACAGGAACCCCTGGTTTCCTGTGACCAACCCGAGCAGTCCTCCCAGGACGCCGTGGTGCCCCCAGAGCGACTGCAGCAGACTCAACTGCCAGTACGGAGTTACTCAAGAAACCGAGTGAGTACTGGCCAAAAGAAAACGCTGAAGAGAGTGCTGCGTGAGTGAGAACTGAGTGAGTTCTGCGTCAGTGAGGACTTTCTGAGCGAGTACTGTACGTCGCCCGAGTAAGTGCTGTCTGACGTGTTAGCAAAATGAGATCGTGAGAAACGCCCTTGAACAACATCCACCAACGACAGTGCTTGTGTGATTCTGCTCAGAGCTGTTTGTGCTTTTCAGTGCAAACAACTGCCCGACCTGTCGATGCAGCCTCAGTCGGTGTCAGGTGAGTGGAATGACGGACTCACACACGAGACCAGACGGAACCAATCTTCCCTGTCGTACCATATACGTGTGACGTGACGTGGCGTGGCGTGACGTGACGTGACGTGACGTGACGTGTTTCAGGAGTCGGGGCTGATTTGTGGGGCGGGCTCGTCGTGCCAGCTGACAGTGGGAGGAACCCCCCGATGTGTGAGCAACATCAACACCAATCAAGGTGAGCGTGCGCGCAGCGCTGAGCACAGTCTTGCGTCGCATTCCGATGATCCCTGATGGACGTTTGGGTTCAAAACAAATGCACAGGCTGAAGTCTTGGCTGTCAGGGGGGGGGGGCGCATTGGGCCAAGAGCGGATGAAGGGGGCACCGCCCTCGCCCTGACAAAGATAGAGTCAATGTTTTTCGGCGCTTGTTTCCAGGGTGCGGCTCGAGGCCTGTGTGCAGAATTTGGTGCCCAAGTGGCTTCATGACAGACGCGCAGGGCTGCGCCACGTGTCAGTGTCGACCCCAAACCTCCTGTACGTATCGATTGGTCTTGCTTTGTAAAAACGGGTGTGGACAGAATTCCGCGTGGTTGTAAAGTGTTCTCGTCGCGCATCATTCGATGGAGTCAAGTAGTGTCTGCTTATGTGAGCACATCGGAAGTTCGGAATAGCTGTACTTTCGCTTGGACTATCTTCGAGCCGTTGAGACTGTTCGACCGAGTAGACGAACGGGTAGACGCCTGAAGTCATGTAGCAGTCCAAAATGTACTCACTTTGCACATACTTCTTGTTGTCATGTACAGAAGTCTTGATATCTGCCACTGAACATTAGTTGGCGCTTTGCAAGGACCCCGATGCGCGGCCTACCGACCCCCGCTTCCGTCATGCTACACAGTGGAGGGAACGCTCCCCGTCTCCGCCCCGGCCAATCCCGGGCAGCCGCCACCCTTTCCATTTTTCAGGAGTGATCAGATCATTTCAGGTAACGTTGATGAAAACACCTCACGCAGGCCTAGTTTCAGTTGACCAAACATAATTTTGTCTGTTCTTGTTTTGGCATACGCTTTGAAGTTCGCCTGGTTGACAGCACGAAAGGAAACGTGCGTCATCAGGAATTGTTGTTCATCCTACATCGGTGTATTATTGTAGACAGCGCCGCCACGTGCACGCCGTGCGCGAATGAAGCGCGGTGCACGTACGGGTTGGTGAAGGACGCGGACGGGTGTTCCGTCTGCGCAGGCGCGTGCGCCGAGACAGCGTGTGACGTGAGTCTTCACACCGCGTTGTTTGATGCAACGCATATCAACAACTGTATTCACCCGTGTGAATCTTGAGCATCGGGAGGGGTCCTTTTTGACTTTGCCATTACTTCAATGGGATCTTGGTCAAAGATGTGTCTCACAAGTTTGGGTGCGACATGAGTAAATACGTTGAACCGACATTCGGAAAGCGACATGCACGCGACTCAAACGTTCCACAAACCCACTTCAGGCGTGTTTCCAAGGAGAATACTGCATCCCCAGTCTCTTCTCGACCGCGGTGACTTCGCGAGTGTCGTGCCAGAGTGCGGTGACGGGAAGAATGTGAGTGACCTTCTGGCTGTTTCAGTGCGTTATCTCACACCGTGCTTTGCCCTGGCGTCTTGCAGTTTGCGGTTACAATTGAAAAAGACAGATTTCCAGAATACAAACGTGTTCGACTGACACAGTTTCGTTTCTTTTCAGTGTCTCCAGGCAACTTTCCAGATTTTCAGATTTGATCCGCCCGGTTTCTCCACCACCACCTCCACCACCGCCACCCACAACAGGTGAAAACAGCAAAACGGAACACCAACTTCCGAATTCCTTTCAATCAGGCGTGCAAACCACGCAATATCTTGTTGTTTGGGGGAATTGATTTCATTTTCGGGCAGGTCAGTCAGGGTGCTGGTTCGAGCCTCAACCTGAATCCGTCTCTGACTGAAAATTGTCATTGCTGAAGCAGGCAGTGTGTGTCCGACCTTGAGGCATTTAAACCCGTGTTTTTCTTGGGGGGTGGGGGCGCGCAGCCAAGCTGAAAACCAACCTCTTGTCAACTTGGTCATATTCAGCCCTGCGTTTTCAGTGGACAACAATCCGCCGCGGTGCGACCCGAGATGTTTCAACATCTATTGCCCCCTGGGACTGAAAAAGAACTCAGTCGGATGTCCCGTCTGCCGGTGTGCCACGACTTCATGCGACGTACGTAGGTGTCATGTGTGTGTGTGTGTGTGTGTGTGTGTGTGTGTGTGTGTGTGTGTCTTTGCGAGTGCACGCACGGGTTGTTGCAAAACTATCAGGTGATGACGTGTTGAGGTCACGAATTTCACTCTTAGATTCCGTCACACACTCTACTCTCTCGCTCTCTCACACACACACACACACACACACACACACCCTTAGACAAGGAATTTTTTTCGACAGGCTTGCTGGCAAGGAGAACGGTGCATGAGTTCCAACACGCAATGCTGGGACAACCCCCGAATACTGCGTTGCCCGAGCGTCCAATGCTTGACAAGCGCGGGCACAAGGTCAGTTTTCGTTTGTCGGGATTTGCAGCTTCTTTGGATTGTCTGCTCTGGTTCTTGTGACAAAAGTCGGAAATGTGTCGACACGACGAACATCGCTTTGATGAGCTGCGTACTCGATCACTAAGTTCGTGTTGATCGACTGCGGTGGGGGCGCCGCCACACATCTTTTGCAAAGCTTTGAGCCCAGTTTTTCGAGTTTGGTTGCGCATTGCTTGTTCAACTTCAGCTTTTATTGTGGTACACTGTCCATTTCAGAGAGACACGAGCACTTCTGGACAGTACCTTTCCAAGATAAATTCTCACCAGGATATTTGTACAGATCGAAGAAGAAACATTTTTGGAAAAACATATCACTTGTTTTATTGTGTTTTGTCGATGAGAAATTTCAAACAAGTTTGTGTGTGATCTGAAGAAATAGAAGTTTCGAATCGAGCTTCAGCGCAAGAGGAACTTTTGCACAACAACGAAAACTTTTGCTGCGCTTTGCTTTGCGTTCTTGTTCTACTGTTCAACAGTTGATGATGTACGATACTGGAATAACGAAGTTCAGTCATTGGAACGGAACGTTACACTTTCTTCCGGTCTGTCAGCACCCGAACTATGCAGCCCAAACCTCCCACCGCGTAAGCCTGCAAAGAAAACGCTTGAATCTCGTGAACACGGTCTTTTGGTTTCATATTTGCCGAGACTGCAAGATCGTGGTCCGAGGTAGTACTGAGTCAAACTGACAAACCTTTTCATGCCACAAGAGAAGTTGCGCACTGCTGCCTTCTGAGGGGAACTCGAATCCTCGGTAGATGTATTTCATGAGGGTGTCCAACGAGCGGGCGTCGAGGCTTTTCACGGCTTGGTCGATGTCGTTTTGCTTGAAGGACAGCATGACCCGCATCACCAGCTGCAGAGCTCTGTCCTGCAAAACGAGTTTTAACACTGACATGACAAGCTGTCTTGTTGAGAGAAAGAGCCACAATCTGCACAACACAAACTCGTTTCAAAGTAACACACGATTCACTCACCTTTGCCCCTTGGTTTTTCGTGTTGACGGGGGGATTTTTGAGAAGCAGTTTCAAGGCATCTGAGTTTCTGTTTCTGTGTGAAAGGGTCAAGGAATTGTACTCGTGTAAGGCGTGACGTCAGTGTCACAATATTTAGGACGTTGTTGATCGGCAGAACGAATACACAAACCAAAAGGAAGTATTACTTTAATTTGGTTCACACTCGTAACTGTGCGTATCAAAACTTTTTGGGTGCAGCATACGAACGAAAGTCCACTGCAGGGTGTGCGGTATTCGCTTGACTTGACCGCACTCAGCTGGGTGCAGCACTCCTCGTTTGTACATTTTGTTTCCGACAAGGCAGCAACGCCCTCCCCGACCAAATTCTGTTCACAACAGGTATATTCACAAAAACGAACAGTGTTGAAATGGCAAAGAACTCTGAAAATCTGTTCGCCACTTTCAGGTCGTCAATTGGCAATGCCTCTGTACAAGCAATGCTGAAAGCACTGAAGAGATGTCACAGGCGTGTGGTTTCAAAGGCTTTGGATGCTGGAGCAAGATTCTGGTGCCGTTCTTTCACGCTCTCCGAAACCCAGTTTCTGCCCATAGAACATGAATTCCTGTTCCAAAACATCTGGGGGTTCATTGCTGGGAACCTGATTAGAGCCTGGGATCCAAAGGGGAGAATGATGGTGCACCAAAGATCACTGACTTCTGGGGCACATTACAGTGTGTTGCAAAACCTAAGGTTCCCAGGATTTTAACCCTTCTCCGTTCTCTTTTCGGAGAAGCTCTTTTCGGAGAAGGTAAAAGAACGGCACCAAACATACTCGTACAGGCAAGAAATCGATCTGATCAGGGGTTGAGACGGGGCGTGAGAGTGGGGGGTGGTGGTAAATTTGGAAGTCTCAGTGTTGTTAGCTTTCACCCAGTTGACTTTCTTTCAACATTCCCTGTTCAGGAAGGGAAAATGTCTGTCATGGAACCAGAATCAAGAATTCTTCGAAGACATGGTCTGAATCGATCACACTGACTCTCGTTGAAACATCATTTGACGCGACTCGTTCGTCCATGGTGAACAAAAGTCAGTGAGCTTCAACCAATGCCTAAATGTGTGTGTTCACTCCCTCCTGTTGAAGTGGAATCCGAAAGAGCGGTGTCAAAAAGGATACTGGTTGAGGAGCCCTGTGACCTCCCCTTCGCTGGGGCCCTGGACGTCTCCGTCTCCCAGATCGTCGTCGATCTCATCGTCGCTGTTCACGTTCAGCTTTCTGAACGCTACGTTACCAGTGTTCTTGGACATGGCCTTTCTCGAAAGAATAGCACCCCACGGATCCCAACAAATCAAAGCAAATCCTGAATTTTTCACCCGGAAACTGAAAACAGCCAAACGCTATTATCGCTCACTTGTCCGGAAACCAACACTTCGCGCCGGGCAAAACCCGCGACTTCCTTTTGGAAAGCCGATTTCACCATGGTGAGGGGAAAACGACACTTTCTCGAACAAAAATCCGAAGAAATCGGGGACTGTTGGTGGAACTTACCAACTAAAATTTAATAGAAATGTCTACCAATGCCTCAGCTGTCAGGTGGAAGTGATATTTTTGCGGCACAAGATGCGATAAGCGTTGAATTCACCGCTAATGTTGCTGTGGGCGATATCGCATCACGAAACACGAAGGCGACCTGATGTGTTGTTGGTCTTTTGAGGCGAACTGCTGTCACTCCTGCCTCAAGACTGACTTTTGTTTTCTGGCAGGTTAAGGTCAAGGCGAAAGAACTTCGCGGCAAGAAGAAAGAGGAGTTGCTGAAGCAGCTGGACGAGCTCAAGACCGTGAGTGAATCGAACGTTGAATTTTTGTGTTGATGCCAGATCTTTTGGTCACCTCTGTTACCTGCAGCCAGAACAACGTCGGGTTTGGACTGTGAAGGTTGCGCAGTGCAAGTGTCCCCGCGTCGTGTTGTGCATATGATGACAAAGTAGTGGACCGAACCTCCTTTGAAGAAAGTAACAATGGATCGATAGGACTGATGCACACCCAAGAACTTTCTCGAGCTGCAAGGCGTTCAGTTTGTGTGGAATGTAACATGTCGCGCGTGTCCTTCAGGAGCTGTCGTCGCTGCGTGTGGCAAAAGTGACTGGTGGCGCCGCTTCGAAGCTGTCGAAAATGTAAGTTGCAATACTCTCACAGCCAGAATGTTGCCTTGTCACTCAGCCTTTTGTTGAGACCTGACCTTTTGCTTTCGGTGTCGGGTGTGACGCTTTTGTGCGCGCATGTGATGAGTTTTAAAGTAGTGGACCTAACCGCCATTGATGGAATAACAAAAATGGATCGATAGGACTGACGCGCGCACGATTCGCTGTTAAGATTGAGAGGTTGTCGTTTCTCAGCACTTTGTGAGAGATTGTCCTTCCTTTCAGCCGCATCGTGAGGAAGTCGATCGCGCGAGTGCTGACAGTGATCCACCAGACCCAGAAAGAGAACCTGAGGAAGTTCTACAAAAACAAGAAGTTCAAGCCGACTGACTTGCGCCCGAAGAAAACACGCGCCATGCGCCGTCAGTTGAACAAGCGCGAACGTTCTGTGAAAACGGCGAAACAAGTGCGGAAAGAACGGCTGTATCCCATGCGCAAGTTTGCTGTCAAGCAATAAAGATTCGAATGCAAAGTGGTGAAAAAATTTGTGGCGTTCGTTGTTCGAAGAATCTGCGTCCTGCACTACGTTTTGAAGCTGCAGTCAAATCGAGGTGAATCTTCGGCGGGCCAATGCCGAAAAAGTGAACTACCCTTGAGCTGGCCGCACTTGATCGGCTGCGCTCACATTTTCTGACCCCGTGAACTGCGTAAAAGTTCAGAATCTCGTTCGCGTGCGAAATTTCGCTTCTGCGTCAAAGCGATTGGCGCGACGAATCTTCTGCAACTGCGTTGTAGAAAATCGTTCACACCTCACAAAATACGGATTCCTATTCAAAGGTCTGGAAAAGTGGCGTAATATCACAGGACCGTCATTGTGGAGTGTGGGAACCCTGTCAACAGACTCCAAGGGTTGAAGCATTTGATGGGATTACACCACGTGTGTGAATCACGAGCTGGTAGGAATCCGCAGGTAGCAGCACTCGTGTTTTCCCCGCGAATGTAAACAATGTTGTTTACTTGAATTCATCACTGTACACAAGAGTTTAGCCTGAATGCAACGTGCACGGGTTCAAAATTTGTGATAAATTTGCATTCGTGGGCAGTCTCAGCAAATACGTGTGGTGGATACATGCGCAAAGAGCGATGAAATCAAGGAAGCATTTCGTGCAATACAAAAGCTCTCGAGGATCAGTCGTTGACCAGTTGCGAAGTGGTTGCGCGTGTGAAAAACAAGTGTGAAGGATGGCGACAGAACACGGAGACAACCCAAGTCTGACTGGTTATCATCCGCACAGACACGACGTGTCGAAAGCGCGACCAACTCGAACGATCAACTACATGGATCGCGACGTAAGTTTCAACTCGTTCGTATTCATCCTCCCTGCAAAGCTTGCCGTCAAACAACCCACGAATGTTGTTCGAATTTCCACATTCGTGGTGTGTTGAAGAAGTGAGTACGGCCAGAAGCGAAAAAGCAGTGCGTCGCTTTGAAAAAGAATCAAGTTCCACCGGTGATAACAACTCAGAGCTTGCCTGTCCGCTCATTCCGTCTTGTTCGTCCTTCCTTCTGCAGTTGGACCTGAAGGTGGACAACCTCGCCCAGGCGAAGGACCGAGCCCAGCTGACCGCCACAGGCGCCATGTCCGTCGTTCACGTTGCTTTGCTGAAGGAGGTCCTGGACAAGGGCAAAGACAACATGCGCTACTTCACAGTCGCCATTTCCCTCATCTGCATTTCCTTGGCTCTGCAAATCTTGGCCGGAATCCTGGCCCTTGTTGTGAGCCACCTTCGCAGTTATTACGCCAAATACAAAGACGACCTCATCGAAGATATGTTTGAAAACCTCTGCTGCTGTCGCACAGTGTCCAACAGAGCCGCTTCCTCCAGGAAAATCGCTCGCGCGCGACATCTCACTCTCGGAGAGGATGTGATCGACGGAACCGAACTGGCTGAGCGAAATGTGGCTAGTGATGACGAAGCGAAACGGCAGAATGAGGAAGATGAGCCTCTGGCGGCGGCGGCGTCGCAGTTGTGGTGCTGCGGGTGTGCGTGCGGTAGAAACCGTGTGCTCTCCAACTACGAGTACGACGTGCTGGAAATGTACGACGAGTGGGGAGCCGAACACACCGAGATGGAGCTACTCGCCGCTGAGGCCGATGTGCAAGTTCCCTACCTCTCTGGTCAGTTCGTTTTGTCAGATTTCGCCACACAAATTGTCAGACATTTTGAATGCAGCGTCCTGGTGAAACGCACCCTGCTAAAAACACTTTCTTTGTTTCCTTCAACCAGATCTTCTGCACAACGCCAAAGTCGACCTACAGGAACTGGAGGAATCCAAGGACAACTCAGAAATCGACTTTGACAACAAATATCAAGAGCTCCGAAAGAAACTGGCAGAAATTCAGAACAAGAAAGACATTTTTGAGGAAGCTCAACGGAAGCTGGCGGTTTCTACTGCGAAGGGCGACATTCTGCTGCTGAGGTCGGACGCCGTGCGGAGGAACCGGGTCCTCAAACTCGCCTCGTTTTGGCAACAAATGATCAACTACGTCTTTTACGTTGTGTTCATTTTGAACGCTTTCATCACTGGCCTTGGAATCGCAGCGAACTAGAAATGAAAAGCATTCACTAACTGGCTTCAATGTCAGCAAAAATACCGAGCCGTCGACCAATTTGATTCAAACAAACCAAAACTCTGAAACTCAACTTGCGACTTGGAACTTTTATTCAAGCACAACTCCGAGACGCGCTGAACACGGCGATGTTCAAACCAGAAATGCGTTTTCTGTTCAAGACGGACACAAAACCGACTCACCAAAGACACACATGTAATAAAGATGAGAATTGGCGCTCACTTTGCTGCAGCTTTCGCCTTCTCTTTTTCTTTGGCTTTTGCCTTCTTCTCGGAAGTCTTTTGTTTGGCCTGAAATCAGTCATTCGCGTTTGTTGAACACTGAACCATAAATTTCGGAAGCAACGGCAACTGTTTCACAGCACAGCACAGAATGCACGAATGTCGGAGAGGCAAAGGGGCTGTTGTCGCCGCCACAAAAAACAAAAACGCAACGCACTTTTCTCACAAAACAGCAGAGCAATACACTGCACCTCCAGCCAGTGTAAAAACAAAAATACTTACCTTTTCCACCAAATCGACCAGTTTTCCTTCTTGCGCCAAGATCTTGAGAAGCTCCATGATGAACGGCAAATAATTGTGCTGCCTTCGGATGTTTTCCACCTGCATTGAGGAGGAACAGCAAACACACATGTGTCTCTGAATACAAGTCGGCAGGAGACAAGACGACAATGAAGACGTAATCATGTTTGTTCTACCTTGTACTTCTGCATTTTGTTGTCTTCCTCCTGGATCATGAGTTGCAGCTTGCTGACTTCGGAATGCAGATCATCAGTCTCCATGCCACCTTCCTGAATTAGCCCGATATTCAGATTCAGTTTCACAAGAAACGAGCTCTGGTGTCTAAGATTTGCACAGTATGATCGAATCTTGCAAGTTTCCAATGCCATTGAATGGTGTAGACACAGTTTGCGCCAACAACAAAAGACCGTCGTCCCACCTGGATCTGTTTTGTGATTTCCTCGACTCGTTTGGAGAAAGTCATTTTCCTGTCTGAGACGATGGCCATGAGATTGAAGTGAATCTCGTCAGCGCTGTATCTGCAGACGATACCCCGAAGTTGCACTTCGAACACCCACAACAAACATACTGAGAAATCAAGGATACTGAATGCTCACGAAACTTACTTTTGAATTCTCTTCTCAATGATCGGACGCACGCTGTCCAACCAATCGGAATCTTTCGGAACAGCACCTGCCAAGACAATTGCGACAGAAAATGTCACACTCGCGACCATTTCATGCGACTGCGATGTCAGCGAGGGCGTGAGCTGGGAACGATCCGTGAGCCAAACAGTTGGTCTCCCCTTTTCGCCAAGATTCAAGGTCACTCCACACCACACTGGGAACCAAGGACGAGCGTCTTTCCTCACCGTGGTCGATGGGCCCGTCCTTGAGTCCGTCGAGCTCGTAGAGCCTCCCGTCCACAGGGATGTAGCCGATGAAGTGGAACACGTCGTCGTCTTTACCAGCCAGCTTCTGGTCGAATTCAAACATCTGCTGCCTGCGAGACAAGAGTTCGTCAGAAAGCCGTTTGTGTTCCAATGAGCAAGTGCGTGAATCATCTGTGTCAAGTACCATCCTTCTTGGTCGATGGGAGCAAGTCGATCGAAATAGCAGCAAACTTACCTTGCAAAACTGTTGTGTACTTGTCGGATGGTGTCCGAATTACTCAGCGACAGACCCTTCGTCTGGAAGAAATGTAAGAAACGCACAATAAGCAAGACTGAAGCTGAATGTTTCTGCAATTCACCTGCCTGGTCACGGAAACAAAGCCCAAACTTACTGCAGGGTCGAAGCTCTGAACGAACTCCCTGAATGACGACAGACTTTCACCGAGATCCACGTCCGGGTGGTTGCTGTTGAGAAGGATGCTGAGTATCGCTTGCGTCGCGCAGGCGTTGTTTATCACCTGCGGCAGAGCAGAACAAGTTCACTGCCTGACGCAAAATAACAGCTTTGCTGTTTCGCACAGGTGTCGAAATGGCTTGGATGGAAAACACGACATACCAGTTCCCATACCTGTTTCGCGAAGAAGATCTTGTCCAGTCGACTGTCTCTCACCACTGAACCTTCCGGTTCGTCATCAGCTTTCCATTTGAAGAGGAATATGAGACCGTGCACAGGCCTACAACACACAACAAACTGCCATGCCAGTCCCGCTTCTCAGTTACAAACAGACCACGCAGGTAAATTGCTGCTTGCTTTTTCTGATACCAACCTGAGGTTGGCAAAGCTGTCGGGATCGAGACTCCATATTTCTTCCACTTGCACACCTCTGACTCCTGCAACAAAGTAACAAACCTGGAAGTTCAGAGGTTTCAGCTCCAAGTTACCTGTTTTGGAAACACCAGCACAAGGCGGAAATGACCAGAGACTGATAACGACATTCCTGAGTCAACAAAAACGCCTCGGTGGGACAGAGCGCTGTTGAATATTGTGGCAAATGTGCGCTCATCACTTGTGCACACTGTAGTGATATCACAAACACACTGGTTGGTATCTCAGGAGAGACTGTCCCCGAGGACGGGAACCTCCATATTTATTTTTTTTTACCTTCCAATCATGCCATCTGGTGAGCAGTGGTTCTAAATTCACAGTTGGTGTGTCACACCACACTCCTCCCCCAGTAAGGGGTGTCGGCAGCGCCCAACAATTTTTAATATTCTGAATAATTTTACAATAATTATTTAGATACAAAATAGATGGAAAACAGCACAATATCACTATTTTGCTGGCTTTAGCCTGCATCCCT
>JAAUXT010047138.1_pt1 | contig 14831 bp, 11 predicted proteins | sample 7278171 | NCBI WGS metagenome assembly JAAUXT01 (sample SAMN14350112, study PRJNA611818) | marine sediment metagenome | isolation source: surface marine sediment (1.8m) | place: French Polynesia: Moorea | collected 2018-08 | reverse complement strand
GTAGCACACCGCTTAATGGGATTCCGGGAAAAACCGACTCTGGCGCAAGCGTTGGTATAACTGGTCGAAAGCCGTGGGTGCCTGCCCATCCAGCCAGAACGTATCCGATTCGGAACGCAGCCACGTCAACTGCCGTTTCGCAAACTGCCGGGTTGCCGCACCGCCCCGCTGAACCATATCGGCATACTCACCCACCCCATCCAAATATTCCCATACCTGCCGGTAACCGACAGCGCGCATCGAAGGCTTATCCAAGCCTAAATCCCCACGGGCCCTGAGAGCCTCTACTTCGGCCACCAAACCTTGCTCCAACATGCTCAAGAAACGTTGCTCAATACGTCGATGCAATACTGTACGATCCGGTGGAGCAATGACAACCTTAAAAAACTCGAACGAAAGCCTTTGGTCTGACTGGTGCCGATAAAGTTCCGTCATCGGCCTTCCCGTAAGCTCATAAACTTCCAACGCTCGCTGGATACGCTGCCCGTCCCGGGGATGAATACGAGCCGCCGCGACCGGGTCCACCGAACCTAACCGCTGATACAAAGCCGCAAGTCCCATGGCATTTCTTTCCATCTCCAAACGGGCGCGAACCGTGGAATCCGCCGGCGGCAGGTCCGACAACCCTCGCTGCAAGGCTCGAAAGTACAACATAGTGCCCCCAACCAGCAAGGGAATACGACCAGTATCCTGAATATCCCTCATCTCACGCAGGGCATCACGACAAAACTGGGCCGCCGAATAAGGCTCCCGGGGATCCCGAATGTCAATCAGGCGGTGCGGGGCGATTCGCTGTACCGTTGCATCGGGTTTCGCCGTGCCGATATCCATGCTCCGATAGACCAGAACCGAATCAACGCTAACAATAGCAAATGGGAAGCGCTTCACCATCTCCACGGCAAGATCGGTCTTGCCCGAAGCGGTGGGCCCCATAATGCAGAGCACCGGCCAGCGCCTATCGATCAAACTACTCCAAACAGCCATGATTGCCGTCAGCGCCCTCTTAGAAACAACTTATCCAGTTCGTCCAGACTGAGCTGTACCCAGGTGGGACGACCATGGTTACACTGGCCGCTGCGGTCGGTACTCTCCATATCCCGCAACAGGGCGTTCATCTCCTCCAGGGTCAATCTGCGGTTAGCGCGGATCGCGCCATGACACGCCATGGTCGAGAGCAGGGTGCGGATAGTCTCATGGACCCGGGCACTGGTGCCGTGGGTATGGATATCGGCAAGCACATCCCGCAGCAATTGCTCCCCATCGGCGCCTGCTAGCAGCGCGGGTATCTGCCGGACAATGGCCGTTGTCGGCCCCAGCGGCGCAACCTCAAAGCCCGCGCAAACCAGTATATCGACCTGCTCTTCCAGTACCTGCATTTCCCGCCGGTTCAATGCCAAGGTCAGGGGCACCAATAGCGGTTGTGAACGAATACGCTCCTCATCCAAGGCGTTTTTCAGACGTTCATAGGTAATTCGCTCGTGGGCGGCATGCATATCCACCAGCACCAGGCCTGATTCGTTCTGCGCCAGCACGTACACACCGTGTAATTGCGCAATCGCATAGCCCAGGGGCGGCAGCGGTTTGGCCGGTTCGTCCCGGGCTTCGGGGGCGGTCGGATGCTCCCGGTTAGCAGGCAACCGGGCGTAGGTCGCCATTTGCTCCCGAATCGGTGGTAACGGTATTGCGTTTTGGCGCGAGAACGAATGCCGGTTGTCGCTAACCGGGACAGTCGATACCGGCGGCGTACCCGTCACCGGCCGGTCATCGCCGGGACGCAGCGCCGCCAGCACCTCGTGCAAGGTGCGAAAAACCACATCATGAACCAGCCTGGCCTCGCGAAAACGCACTTCATGCTTGGCGGGATGAGCGTTGACATCAACCAGACCGGGATCGATGCCCAGGTACATGACGAATGCGGGGTGGCGTCCGTGGTAAAGCACATCCTGGTAGGCCTGCCGCACCGCATGGGCGACGAGCTTGTCCCGTACCATCCGTCCGTTGACAAAAAAATACTGCAGATCCGCCTGGCTGCGGGAAAAAGTCGGGACACCGAGCCAGCCCCACAACCGTATACCCGCCGCCTCGCGCTCGAAAAACAGGGCGTTTTCCCCGAAGCTGCCGCCACACAGCTGCGCCAAGCGACGCTCCTGCTCGCAACGGTTGGCCGCCCGGGGAAGCAACAGTACGGCGCGCTGATTGTGCCGCAATTGGATTTCCAGCTCGAACTGGCTCAGCGCGACCCGCCGCACAACATCCTCCAGATGCCCGAACTCGGTTCGCTCGGTGCGGAGAAATTTACGTCGAGCCGGCACGTTAAAGAACAGATTCTGAACCTGCACCGTGGTGCCCACGGGATGGGGGGCGGGCACCGGTTGCGAAAGCTGGTCCTGATTGTCCCCATCCACCCGCCAACCACAACGTTGTTCGGCCACGCACGAGACCAGCCCCAACCGGGAGACAGCGGCAATACTGGCCAATGCCTCCCCACGAAAACCCAGCGTAGCCACCCCTTCCAAATCCGATGAGCTCTTTATCTTACTGGTGGCATGACTCGACAACGCCAGCGACAAATCCTCCTTGAGGATGCCGCAACCATTGTCACGGATTCGAATCAGTCCGACGCCGCCCTTCTCAATGTCGATCTCAACACGACTGGCGCCCGCATCGACGCTGTTTTCCAACAACTCCTTGAGTACCGACGCAGGCCTTTCCACCACTTCACCAGCGGCGATCTGATTGACAAGCTCGGGCGGTAGCCGGTTGATACGCATAGTTGCAAACATGGTCTCAGCACACACCCCGATTACACCACCCATACCGCACCTTCGGGGGTAAGGTCACGGCATCGGTTGATCCCCTGCGATTGCCAGTCCGTGCTTTTGCCGCGCTGCAATAGCAAGCTTTGGGCTACTGAATGACGCCCTGGAGTGTATCCAAAATGAGTTGAGCCGTTGGCGAATCATCCGGCTGCCCGGCCGCATCGTGCACGACAACCAGGGTCTGTGCCCCCCGGCCTGCGAGACGGACATTGTAGCGAACCCCCTCTGGAGGCGGCGTTTTACCCTTCCAGAACGTCAATTTGGACAAAAAGCCACCTTCACCCTGCTCTTCCAAGGGGTCCTGGTATTCCACCACATACAGGCCCTGGGCTCGATTCTGGTCTTCTACGACGAAATTACTGCCATCCAGCGCCAGCCCCACCAGTCGCCAGGCGCGGGAATAATTCTCGGAGACCAGCAACGCCTTGGTTCCGCCTTCATAGTCGACGACCCGCGCGCTCGGGCCCGCGGGCCCGGGCTCGGTCGCCTTCGCGAGTTCCGCATCCGCCCGCCGCTCGGAAGCCCCAAGATGCACCATCAGGCGATTGAGCATTTCCGCCTCCAGCTCCGGGTCGCGGGGCCGCACCTGCCAGATGGTTTCCGCCGCCTGCCTACCAAAGCCTTGGGTCACCGCCTCGACACCATAATGGGTCAAATACACTTCGGTACCCTCGGGCACTCGCTCCAGCCGGACCCGGAATTTATCCCGGGTCGGGGCCGAATAGGCAAAATCGGCGAATTTACTCAACACGGAGCGGATCGGACCGTCGGCGATATCGGCACGGTTTTCGGCCCAATCCGTTTCCATCACACCGATGCGGGGATCTTCCCTCTTCAGCAGCAAACCATTACTGGTCCAGAATGTTTTCACCCGGGGCCAGACCCGATCGGGCTCGCCCGTTACCAGCAGCCAGCGTCTGCTACCATCACGTTTGAGCTCGATTCCCGTCTGCGGCTGCAGCACGGGCTCGCTCAACACGGCACTCTGCGCGCCGCCCAGACGCTCACTGGAATAGTCGGAGAAGCTGGCCGAGCCCGTGGGATTGAGCTCAGGCACCACCAACGCATCATCGATGGTGGAGGAGGTCAGATCCGGCGGCACCTCCAGGGGATCTTCCACACTACTTTCACGATAATCGGGGCGGCGGTCGGGAATAATACTGCGGTTCAAAGAACAACCAACGACAGCTACCGCAACGACAAGGATGACCGTATGTCGTTGGATAATCTGCAGTAGGGGCATGATCAGAGGTCCTGTCATCCGAGGATGCCCGCCAACCGCATGGCCTCCTTTACCTCCGGTTGAAACTGGGGGGACAACGGGGTGAGTGGCAGGCGAATTCCGGCCTCAATCAACCCCAAATGAGACACCGCCCATTTGACGGGTATCGGGTTCGATTCCAGAAACAAAGCCCGATGCAGCGGTTTCAGGTCATTATCGATGCGCTCGGCTTCGGTTCGATTCCCGTCCAGGGCCGCAGCGCACATGGCGTGCACGGCATGCGGTGCAATGTTTGCGGTCACCGAAATAATCCCCTTGGCGCCGTTGAGAATGGCTTCGGCACCAATGTGATCGTCTCCGCTGTAGACGTCCATGCGGCTCCCGCAGCGCGCCACCAGATCTTCAATGCGCTCGAGGGTGCTGGCCTCTTTGATACCCACGATGTTGGGCACACTCGCTAGCCGTTCCACGGTTTGCGGTAGCATGTCGCAGGCCGTGCGCCCCGGGACATTGTAAAGAATCTGCGGTATCGGCACGCTGTCGGCAATCAGTCGATAATGGCGATATAGACCATCCTGAGTCGGCTTATTATAGTACGGGGTCACCAACAGGCAAGCATCGGCACCGGCCTCCATCGCACAGCGAGTGAGAGCAACGGCTTCGGCAGTGGCATTGGCCCCGGTGCCAGCGATCACCGGGACACGCCCCCGCACGAACTTCACAACTCGCCGGATCACGGTACAATGCTCCTCCATATCCAGCGTTGCCGACTCGCCGGTGGTGCCGACCGCCAAGATCGCGTCAGTACCCTTGTCCAGATGAAATGACACCAAACGCTCAAGCGCTTCAAAATCAAGCCCACCGTCTGCCTTCATCGGCGTAACTAACGCCACCACACTACCATGGAACATACACTATCTCCGATTACATATAAATTTGTCATGTTACGTCCACCGGCAACACTTGACAAGCATCTGCCGCCCGCTTTTGGTGCAGTGTTTGCAGCCCTTTGCGATGGATGTACACTGGCGTAATCATCGAAACCCTAAACCGCAGGTAACGACGCCTGGACTACGTACCAATTTTTGAACTTAACCGTGAATAGCTACTTGATTATCTGCGCTGTCGGAGAAGACCGTACCGGTATCGTCAACGAACTCTCCCGAGTGGTTTTGGAGTGCGGTTGTCGAATCATAGAAGCCCGAATGAGCGTGCTCCAAGCCGATGCAACGATTGTTGTCATGGTGCATGGCAACTGGAGCACACTTGCCAAACTGGAAATGCAGCTAAAACGACTGGAACAGTCTCTGGGAATCAGTATTCTCACCCGACGCACCCCGGAGCGAAAACCCACCGCTGATACCCTACCGTATACGGTGGAGGTTATCGCCCTTGATCAACCGGGTATTGTGCACAGCCTGGCAAGCTTTTTCTGCAGCCGCGCCATCAACATCGAGGATCTGATCGCACGCAGCTACCACGCACCTCACACCGGCACACCTATGTTTTCGGTCAATATCGTCATCGGCGTTCCCGCTGACATGCATATTGCCATGCTACGGGACGAATTCATGGATTTCTGCGATCAACTGAATCTGGACGCCGTCCTGGAGCCGGTACGTAGCTAATGTAGGGTGAAAGCATACGGTTAACAGGATATGCTCGAGATCAACCACAAACCAACCTGAGGTGCTATGACTAACAAGCCCGACTGCGGCAAACGCCTTTTCGTGCTGGATACCAATGTGCTCATGCATGATCCGACCGCCCTGTTCCGCTTCAAGGAGCATGATATTCACCTGCCGATGATGGTGCTCGAGGAACTGGATGGCTCCAAGAAGGGCATCTCGGAAGTCGCGCGAAATGTTCGCCAAGCCAACCGCTTCATGGATGAATTAATGGCCGGTGTGAGTAAAGAGGAAATCGACCTCGGGTTGCCGTTGCCCGCACCGAACAACGGCTCCAATTCAGCCAACACGACCAGCGGGCGCCTTTACTTCCAGACCCGACCAATCAATTCAATGCTGCCCGTAGCACTGCCCGGTAACAATCCCGATAATGATATTCTGAGTGTTGCGATTGCTCTGCAGCAGGAGCATCCGAGCTCTCTCGTGACACTGGTGTCAAAGGACATAAACCTGAGGATAAAAGCAACAATTCTAGGTATTAATGCCGAAGATTATTATAACGACCAGGTTCTTGATGACGTTAACCTGCTTTACAGCGGTAGTTTGCAACTGCCGGAGGACTTCTGGGACACCCATAGCAAGGACATGGAATCATGGAAAGAATCCGGGCGCACATTCTACCGCGTGCGCGGTCCGGCCATAGCCGACTGGTATCCCAACCAGTGCCTGTACCTGGATGGCGAAGAACAACATCTGGGCTTTCAGGTGCGCCACATCGAGCGCGGTCACGCCATTATCGAGGTATTGAAAAACTACCATAGCAATGGCCACACCGTCTGGGGTATATCGGCCCGTAACCGCGAGCAGAACTTCGCCCTCAATCTGCTGCTGGACTCAGAATTGGATTTCGTTACATTACTGGGCGCCGCCGGCACGGGCAAGACGTTGCTGACGCTAGCGGCGGGTCTGGCGCAAACGCTGGATGACAACCGTTACCGCGAGATCATCATGACGCGAGTGACCGTTCCGGTGGGCGAGGACATCGGTTTTCTGCCCGGCACGGAAGAGGAGAAGATGACGCCCTGGATGGGTGCGCTCATGGACAACCTCGAAGTGCTGTCCAACACCGGCGACACAGGCAACTGGGGGCGCGCCGCTACCCATGATCTTTTACGTCAACGGGTGAAGATCCGTTCCCTGAACTTTATGCGGGGACGCACCTTCCAGAATAAATTTCTGATTGTCGATGAAGCCCAGAACCTGACCTCAAAACAAATGAAGACCTTGATCACGCGCGCCGGCCCCGGTACCAAAGTCGTTTGTTTAGGTAACATCGCGCAGATCGACACCCCGTACCTATCGGAGACCACCTCCGGTCTTACTTACGTGGTGGATCATTTCAAGACTTGGCCCCACGGAGGACATGTAACGCTGTTACGCGGAGAACGCTCAAGGTTAGCCGAGTTCGCCTCCGATAAACTTTAGGCTCAAGGGATGGATATCAAGAGTTGATGGGCTCGGCCGTATGGGGCTTGCTCGCGGCGGAGGAGCTTTGCACGCTAATCTGTCGCCGCGGCCATGCCTTCAACACTGCTTGCACCAATGTGGCCAGCGGAATCGCAAAAAATATTCCCCAGAACCCCCACAGGCCACCAAAAACCAACACTGCAACAATGATGGCAATGGGATGCAGATCCACCGCTTCGGAAAACAGTAACGGTACGAGAACATTACCATCCAAGGCCTGAATCACGGCGTACGCGCCCATCAGCCACAAAAACTCGGAACTCCAACCCCATTGAAAAAACGCCACCAGCGCGACCGGTAACGTGACCACCGCCGCACCAATATAGGGCACGATGACCGACAAACCGACCATCAGCCCCAGCAACATCGCAAACTCCAGGTGCATCAATGTGAACGTGGAGAACGTTACCGCCCACACGATGAGAATTTCCCAGAATTTACCCCGCACGTAATTGCCCGTCTGCAGGTCCACCTCGCGCCATACCTTTTGCGACAAGGTGTAGTCATCTGGCAGAAATCGCTTATACCATGCCAGAATTCGATACTTGTCCTTCAGGAAGAAAAAAACCAATAATGGCACTAAAATCAAATATATAGCAATGGAAATAAAGCCTACCACCGAGGCTAATGACCAGGAAAGTATCTGCTGGCCAAAGCTGACCAGATCCGCTTTCACTGAGTCGATCAGGTCCGTGATCTGTGCCTCACTGATAAACTCCGGATACATCGCCGGCAGATCTCTCAGAATATCCAACCCCTTGAGAATCATAGTAGGAAACTGTTGCACCAGCTGCGTCAGCTGCCGCGAGAGCAGCGGCATCATGCCCACCACCATAAACAGCAGGAAAGCACAGAATAAAATGAACACCACAATGACGGCGGGCAAACGCGGAATCCTTCGTCGCTGCAGGAACTGAACCAACCCCTCCAGTAGATAAGCGATTACGATCCCCGCCAGCACCGGTGCAAGCATCTTCCCCAGAAAAAAAATTACCAGCGCTCCGGCAATCAGGATAACCAACAGGATAACAGCCTGAGTATCTGTAAAAAAACGCTGAAACCAATCGCTAACTATCTTCATTGAATCGATCGTTAACAAGATCATCCATACTAATGGACTTGATGACCAACGCAGGTAATTCCCATGGAGCCGCAGCCAGGACGCCTGACTTCTGCAATATCGACGGGGCTGTCAAGATAGACAAAGGACATAGCCAAGCGGCTGATTATGTTACCAACAAAGCTACCCGATCCCAAACAACACCAAGTCGTTACCGCTATAGCTTAACTACACCCTATGGTCTAACCCATCATCGCCAGACGAGAAATTGCAAAAGCCAGCAATGTGCAAGTTCCACCACCAGATACTAAACTAATTGGAGATTAGATGGTCGAAATTAAAAACCTGAGCATTCTCATGGCATTGCGTGCACTCTAGTGATCATAACAGCAGCCGAAGAACCTATTACGGCATCTGCTTGTATTGAGGCTATGCCAGATGCAGCAATGCAAACAGCCGTCCAGATCATGGGCATTTTGATTTGGACATGCACAGGAACCGACTGATCTTTAACAAACACCCTAATCACCACCCACTCGAAGGAAGGATGTCGAATCCCAAGCCCTATCCGCAACCAAACGTGGCTCTACCCTCAAGGACTAACCGGTAGCACTAAAAACCCGCCTGCCGGCATCGACACTGTAGGCATGCTGAGTCCCGAAGCAACAGGGTAGAGTTTAGCTCCGCCCAAGCAAATACCCTATTTATATTTTCCAACAACAATTTTCATCACATGTTGTTTTTGATCAGGTTCCTTCAAGTACGTAGGACTCTGTCTGAAAAACTATTAAGAACACTTCCCGGCGACAGAAAAGAGCATATATTCTGAGGTTACGGCAAAACAATCGGATCTTGATTCGATGGAATTGATGAAACGAAATCATACCCAAATGGTCCGATAATTGCTAGACGGCGTTTACAAGCATCCAGCGGAAGATATACGAGAGGTGAGCCCCTATGACCATTTTCAATCGATACATTTCTCGTTTCGAAGCGAGTCGCGAGGAAGTATATTCGTTAAATGAGTACCTGGAACTCTACAAGAGGGATCCAAGCGCCTACGCCAGCCCCGCTGAGCGTCTGCTCATGGCGATCGGTGAACCTGAGCTCATCGAAACGAGTCAAGATCCTCGCCTAAGCCGGATCTTTTCTAACAAGGTCATAAAAAGGTATCCCGCGTTCGAAGAGTTCTTTGGCATGGAGGACTCCATCGACCAAATCGTTTCTTTCCTCAAACATTCCGCCCAAGGTTTGGAGGAAAAGAAACAGATCCTCTACTTGCTGGGACCGGTGGGTGGAGGTAAGTCCTCTTTGGCTGAAAAGCTCAAATCCCTTATGGAGAAAGTTCACTTCTATGCCATTAAGGATTCACCGGTTAACGAATCACCTCTGGGCCTGTTTTCCTTGGAAGAGGACGGTCCGATCCTGGAAGAGGATTACGGGATACCGCGGCGTTACCTCAACAAGATAATGTCACCGTGGGCGGTCAAGCGCCTGCACGAGTATAACGGGGATATCACCAAGTTTGAGGTCGTTAAACTGTTTCCATCTATACTGAAACAGATTGCGGTCACCAAGACCGAGCCAGGTGATGAAAACAACCAGGACATTTCGTCCTTGGTCGGTAAAGTGGACATCCGCAAACTCGAGCACTATGCTCAAAACGACCCGGACGCCTACAGTTATTCCGGCGGGCTGTGTCTGTCGAACCAGGGGCTTTTGGAGTTCGTCGAAATGTTCAAAGCGCCCATAAAGGTGCTGCACCCATTGCTCACCGCTACTCAGGAAGCAAACTACAAGGGTACCGAGGGACTATCGGCCATTCCCTTCGAGGGCATCATACTGGCCCACTCCAACGAATCAGAATGGCAGGCGTTCAAGAGCAACAAGAACAATGAAGCCTTCCTGGACCGAGTCTATATCGTGAAGGTACCGTATTGCCTGCGCGTTTCCGAGGAAATCAAGATCTACCAGAAGCTGTTACAGAACAGCTCCCTTGACCAGGCTCCGTGTGCGCCGGGTACGCTAGAAATGCTAGCGCAGTTCTCAACCCTGTCACGACTCAAGGAGCCCGAGAATTCCAGCATTTTTTCCAAGATGCGCATCTACAACGGCGAGAATTTGAAGGATACCGACCCGAAGGCTAAATCCATCCAGGAATACCGCGACTATGCCGGGGTGGACGAGGGCATGACAGGCATCTCGACGCGGTTCGCGTTCAAAATTCTGTCCCAGGTATTCAACTTCGATCATTCTGAAGTTGCCGCCAACCCCGTCCATCTGCTCTACGTGCTCGAGCGGCAGATTGAACGCGAGCAGTTCGCACCCGAGGTCGAAGAGCGGTATCGCAGCTACATCAAGGGATTTCTGGCACCTCGTTACGCCGAGTTCATTGGCAAGGAACTGCAAACGGCCTACCTCGAATCCTATGCCGAATACGGCCAGAATATTTTCGACCGCTACGTGACCTATGCCGATTTCTGGATTCAGGATCAGGAATTCCGGGACCCGGAAACCGGTGAATTATTCGATCGAGCGGCCCTCAACGAGGAATTGGAGAAAATCGAAAAACCGGCCGGTATCAGTAATCCGAAGGATTTTCGCAACGAGATCGTCAATTTCGTGCTGCGGGCCCGGGCAAACAATGCGGGCAAAAACCCCTCCTGGACCAGCTACGAAAAGCTGCGTGCGGTGATCGAGAAAAAGATGTTCTCAAGCACCGAGGAGTTACTACCGGTAATTTCGTTCAGCGCCAAATCGTCAGCCGAGGATCAGAAAAAGCACGAAGAATTCGTGAACCGCATGGTAGAGAAAGGTTATACTCCCAAACAGGTACGATTGTTATCCGAGTGGTACTTGCGAGTGCGCAAAGCCTCTTGAGGAGATCCTGTCATGGCAACATTCATTGACCGCAGGCTGGACACCAAGCATAAAAGTGCGGTTAACCGGCAGCGTTTCATTCGCCGATTCAAGGCCCAGCTGAAAAAAGCCGTCAATGACGCTATGGTAGGACGCAGCATCACCGACATGGACAACGGTGAAACCGTCACCATTCCTGCCCAAGACACCTCCGAGCCCGTGTTCGGCCATGGCCCCGGCGGGCGTCGGGAGATTATTCACCCTGGCAACACGGATTTCGTCACAGGCGATCGAATTCCCCGCCCGCGCGGCGGCAAAGGCGGGGGGGGTGGTGGTCAGGCCAGTGACAAAGGTCAAGGAGAAGACAATTTTGTATTTCAGTTATCCCGGGAAGAGTTCCTTGAGCTGTTCTTCGAGGATCTCGAACTCCCGGACATGATCAAAAAGCAAATCACCAAAATCCCGGAGTACAAGTATATACGAGCCGGCTATACTCAGGATGGCGTACCCAGCAATATCAATGTCGTCCGTTCTTTGAAAGGCGCCTTGGCACGCCGCAAAGCCCTGGCAAGTCCCCATAGTAGTCGTTTGCGCGAGAAAGAACAGGAGCTTGACGCACTGCTGCAGGAATGCGCAGCGGATGATCCCCGGATACTGGCGTTACGTGAAGAGATCGAAAAGCTGCGGGCAAGAATACGTGCCATTCCCTTCATCGATACCTTTGATCTGCGGTACAACAATCGCATCAAACAGCCGCAACCTACAACACAGGCCGTCATGTTCTGCGTCATGGACGTATCCGGCTCCATGAATCAGGAACGCAAAGATCTGGCTAAACGCTTTTTCACCCTGCTGTATTTATTTCTTAAACGCAACTACGAGCGCATTGATGTTGTGTTCATTCGTCATCATACGGTGGCCAAGGAAGTTGATGAGGAAGAATTTTTTTACTCCCGAGAAACGGGGGGCACCGTTGTATCCAGCGCCTTGAGCCTGATGAGCGACATCATACGGGAGCGTTATCCCAGCAGCAGCTGGAATATTTACGGGGCGCAAGCTTCGGACGGCGATAATTGGCGTCACGACTCGCCCGGGTGCCGGGACATACTCCTCGATCAGATCATGCCTGCAATGCAGTATCTGGCCTATATTGAGATTACCCCCGACCGCCATCAAAGCCTCTGGGAGGCTTACCTGGATGTAAAGGCCAGCTGTCCGAATTTCGCCATGCAGCAAATTGACGGTCCAGCCGATATCTACCCGGTCTTTCGGGAACTTTTCAAGAGGCGCGCCGCATGACACGACAAGTCATTTCCACCTCATCCGAATGGTCTTTTCCACTCTTAGAGCGCTACAATAGTGAGATCGCACGGGTTGCCGCGGGCTTCAACCTAGACACCTATCGCAATCAAATCGAAGTCATCACCGCTGAGCAGATGATGGATGCCTATTCATCAGTCGGCATGCCCATCGGCTACCACCATTGGTCCTATGGCAAGCAATTCGTAGCCACTGAACAGACCTACCGCCGCGGGCAAATGGGATTGGCCTATGAGATAGTCATCAACTCGGACCCGTGTATCGCCTATCTGATGGAAGAGAACACCATGCCCATGCAGGCGCTGGTGATCGCTCATGCCTGCTACGGGCACAATTCCTTTTTTAAGGGTAACTATCTGTTTCAGACCTGGACCAGCGCCGATGCCATCATCGACTACCTGGTGTTTGCCCGCAATTATGTCGCCGAATGCGAAGAACGTTATGGTGAGGAACAGGTAGAACTACTCCTGGACTCCTGTCATGCATTGATGAATTACGGCGTGGATCGCTACAAGCGGCCGTCCCCTTTGTCCGCCCAGCGAGAACGCCAACGCCAACGCCAACGCGAGGATTACCTGCAATCCCAGGTGAATGAATTATGGCGGACGCTCCCCATCAAGGACAATCCCACTAACGCGATCGAGGCCGCCGTACGCTTTCCCCCGGAGCCGCAGGAAAACCTGCTCTACTTTATCGAGAAAAGGGCGCCGCTTCTCGAACCCTGGCAACGGGAGATTGTGCGTATAGTGCGCAAGATCAGTCAGTACTTCTATCCCCAGCGCCAAACCCAGGTTATGAATGAGGGCTGGGCGACGTTTTGGCACTACACCTTGCTGAACCGACTCTACGAGGAAGGCTCACTCAGTGATGGCTTCATGATAGAGTTTCTTCAGTCACATACCAATGTCGTCTATCAACCGCCCTTCGACAGTCCTCGCTACTCGGGCATCAATCCATACGCCCTGGGCTTCGCCGTCATGACGGATATCCGTCGTATTTGCGAAAACCCGACGGATGAAGATCGTTATTGGTTTCCTGATATGGCCGGCGGCGACTGGATCAAGGCCCTGGATTTCGCGATGCGCAACTTCAAGGATGAAAGCTTCGTAGCACAATATTTATCGCCTAAAGTGATTCGGGATTTCAAGCTATTCGCGGTATTGGATGATGATACGGAGGAAGAGCTAGAAATCGCAGCCATCCACAACGAACGTGGTTATCGACACGTACGCCAGGCCTTGGCGGATCAATACAATCTGGGCAGTCGCGAACCGAACATTCAGGTTTTCAACGTAGACCACCGGGGGGATCGTTCACTGACACTGCGACATACCCGCTACAACCGCAAACCCTTGAGTGACACCACCGGCGAAATACTCAAACACCTGTACCGGTTATGGGGCTTCAGCGTGCGACTTGAAGCGGTACACGAGGACGGACGCGCCGAATTAATCGATGAAATCCCCCGTAAATGAAGAAAAATTCCGGGTTATCGTGTGTTTTGCCGTCACATATCCCTGATGATTCTTAACATATCCAGGGCGGTGACAACCCCAACGATTTCTTTGTGGTGGGTTACAAACACCCTGTGAATGTGTCCCTTCAACATCATATCCGCCACCTCCCGCACCGTCGTGTCCTCGCTGACCTCAAAAATCATGGGCGTCATGATGTCTTTTACCGTCGCCGGCGTCGCCGCATCAATACGTAGCGACGCCATCTCTTCGCGGGCATACTGGTTCTCCAACCCCCGCACATAGTAATCATGGGTGACGTCCATATTGGTGTCACGATCAATCAGATCCCGATGACGCACAATATCCGTCACTGACACCACCCCAACCAACTTCCCACGCTCAGATACCACCGGAGCACCAGAGATGTAATTGTCAACAAAAAACTGAGCTAATTGGTCCAGCGACCACTCCGCCTGGGCCGCCAGTACATCCCGGTTCATGAATTCCGCTACGGCCGAATTGCCCATCACTCTCTCCGGATCGTTCATGCTTGCTTTCCTAATAACGTTGCGCGCGAATTCGTGAGAATAATCGCGTATATGGAAATTCGTGAAGGTCGCGATCATAATGACGAAATGCGCGACAAGCAAGCATTCATTACATCGAGCAGTGCTCCACACCAAACAGGAGACGATAGAGCACCGCCGGCGAAATACCATCACCAATCATCGATTCCAAAGGAGTATAGTGCTTCCCAAGTATTGATAGTTTGGCTGACTCCAAGGTACGGTAATAATATACCGGCATACACAGTATAGAAATCTGCTTGCCGACCACTAAGTCCGATTTACATCGCGCATAGCGGCCATTCTTTCCGGTTAAAATCCAAACGGGAAGAATTTGGCTACGCGGATGTTCAGGGTAGCGTCTTTATCAAAT
>JAAUXT010008483.1_pt1 | contig 14834 bp, 14 predicted proteins | sample 7278171 | NCBI WGS metagenome assembly JAAUXT01 (sample SAMN14350112, study PRJNA611818) | marine sediment metagenome | isolation source: surface marine sediment (1.8m) | place: French Polynesia: Moorea | collected 2018-08 | reverse complement strand
CTCAGTTGTACGGCCCGCACTGTACTGTACGTGGCTATTAGGTACCCGTCCAAGGTAGAGGATTCATCCCGTCGAGGCAGATGCTCCTGCAGCATTCATAGGCTGAGCCGTTCTGCTCCTTAGGAAAGGAATGACTCAGTGTTTATGTGTGTGTCCCTCCGTCGCCCCTTTTGTAATTCTTGATGCTTTGACGCTCGCATCAGAACTTGGACAGAAGTATGCCATTATAAATTATCCTAGTCAAGGCACCCCAATTTGCAGGTTAATCACGGCCCAAGCAGAAAACCTTCGCACAAGAACAAACTTGAAACTGATTTTGAAAGTGGTTTTTGTATCACTGTGAGTTGCAAGACCACAGTGTTTGCGTCCCGATTTGACCGTAGGTTCTGACTCCCTCCCCTGAACACGCACAGAGACCATTCAAAAATCAACTGCTTTCGTACCCCTAATGCTGTGTACAATACAAGCACCAATCAGCTTTGAGTTCGCTGCCCCAGCTTTGCAATGCCTTGGATCTCTTTGCAGAAGCCCCCTCCACATTGACCTCACCCGTCACTTCAGGTACAAACCCCACACACTTCACATTTCGACAAATGAACAAGAGGGCTGGCGCGTAGAAAGCCCGCGGTGCAAAGCGCTCGCTAACTCTGCGGAGCCAACTCAGTTGATCCGCAGAATCAGCTCTGCAGAGTTAGCTCAGCACAGTTTGTGAGCAGGGTGGAGGGGTAACTGTGCCGAGCCTGCACAATCAATGTAACTGTGCTGAACAGTGCACGGACAGACAGACACACGTACCAACAGTGATTGCACTTAGCCCAAAGTTACGGAAAAGACCGCGGGCTTGAGAAGTAAAAGGCACTCACATTGCTTGTTGCTCAGTTCTCCCATGCAGTGGTTATGAACTGTGGTTCTTTTCACACAGATACATTCCAACCGAGTCCCACCACAGTGCAGCAGAGTAGCGCTCCTCCTCCGGTCAGACCCGCGCGGGGCTCAGGAAAACCCAACTCCAGTATTAAACACGGTACGTGCCTGGGAAATGACGTGTCTTGAAAACACAGAAGGACCAGAGGCCCGGACTGCAACTTCCATACGTTTCTGGTATGAATTCTGAATCCTTGAATGTCGGTAACCACGCCGTCCAGAGCCCTTGGCCACGATTTCGCGGGCACAAATTCTGAATCCTGGAGCCCTGCAGGTGTTTGTGATGATTGAATGTGAATGTTGGCGCAGGGTTGATCGGAGGAGCGGCGGCCATAGGGACGGTGCTGCTGCTGCTGCTCGTCTGGCTGCTTTACGTCTTCAAGAAGCGTCGGTGAGTCAGAACATTGGCACCTGAAGGAGCCATTTTGGAAATGGTTGCAAGCATGAAAGGGACATGACACAAACGTAACAAATTTCCAAAGGGTTTCCTCGATACAGCGCATAACCACTGTCTTTTGTTCCAGAAAAGTGAGGTTGAAAGGCCCCGACGAACTGACGTGTGAAGCGAGCGGCTTCGTCGACAAGTCAGCTGATCTCTGCGAGCATGCGCAGACCTTCGCCTTCCCGGAGACCTTCAGGTGGCGCTCGGAGCGCTTCACGCCCGAGCCGTGTGCGCACGCGCCGCGCGCAGCAGTGGCGCCCTCCAGCGAGACGCGCCTTAGCAACGGGCAGCAGCGCAGAACCCGAAGCCCGTGTCCGATGGCCAGGGAGAAACGAAACAGGATGTGTTCCAGCATGGAATTCACACAGCTACCGCAGCATAACACTCACTGCAGCGCTGACGATGATGACGGAGTGACCCACAAACTAAACGGGTCCGTTCGCAGCAACGGCGCTGTGCCCCGACAGTCTTTCCACACCATTTCTTCCAATGAAAACTTGTACGACAACGACGTCAAGTATGAGACAAGCAGAATATAATTTATTAACCAAAGCCAATGGAAACGTCTTGGGCATTGCCGCTCCGTTTCTTTATTTTTTTTTTGCGAGGTCGAATTCTGTTGTTTCGCGTGCGAACATCGTTACTCGGGCGACACTGACACAAAAAGATGTGACACAAAAAAGGCCGTCAGGTCCCTGAATCTTGGTCCAAATGGCCATCCCTGCTGTTTCCGAAAACCTGACACGTTTGTCGCCGCCTATTACCAGTTCCGGGAACAAACTGCGCGCGCCTGCTCCGCCATCTCTAACTATCCGAGAGCACGATGTCCGACAGCTGCCCGTAGCCTCCTCCCCTCGTCTTGACCTGAACCCGAACCTCGTACACGGCTCCTGGTTTCATCCTCCTAATCTCCACGGCCGTCGTGTAGGGGCCCTGGAACTCGGCGACCTTCCACGTGTGGTCCACGTCCTCCCCTGGGGCGGCGGCGTTGGCGGCGGCGTTGGCGGCGGCGTCAGCGACCCCGGTGGCGTCGGCTGCGCCTGCGGCGGCGGCGGCGTCGGGTCGCGGCCGGTACAGGATCCTGTAGCCGGAGATGCGGCGCGTGCGGCCCGGCGGGCTCCACGCCACCTCGAGCACGGTCCGCGAGAGACGGCGCACGCGGACGCCCCTTGGGGCCCGGACCGCAGCCGTGACGGACGTGCCTCCTCCCGGGGGAGAAAACGAACACACCCGCGATCAGGATCACGAGTTCACCGAAGAACCTCTCGCGCGTTGAAAACGAGTCCGAATCACGAGTTCACACAGAACTTGTCGCGCCTTTGTTGTACGAGTCTGAATCAATCGGTTGCTTCAGACTCGGGTCAGTTTCTGTCTGTTCAAACTTGTTGCAAGGTTCAAACCACCGCGCACAGGATAATTATGTCGCTTGTATCTCTCTGTCTCAAAAAATTGAAACGTCAAATGCGCTCAAAAGAAGAAGTGAAAGAATAAAAAAATGTCCTCACCTGAAACACCAACGATGCACAAGAGCAGGCAAAATGTCACCGAGAGAACATGACTTGGTTCGCCCATGACTCCTCAGTGGAATCACTCACATCCGGTGTCACACCCCGTACCACCCCCGAAGAAGGGTTCCGCGCACCAAGCAGCGCTAACTGTTGACCTTTCTGACCTCAGCTCACGCCGGGCGTGTTCCGACCGTTCTCGCCCCTGTCCGTGAGTCCGTCTGCAGACTCGTGCGCCCCCAACATTTTTCAGCTCTTCAGTCTCCTGCAGGTTGACAAATGTTTTTGTTTCCTTGTTTCCAGTGATTGACAAGAAATTCTCCTGTTTCACTGTTTTGCCTTTGGCAGTAGGTTGTGATGACGCGCCCTGGGCAAAAGACATGCGACTCGCCCTTTCCCATGTCCGGCTATTTCTGGACAAAATGGGGGGCAATTTGAAGCGTAACGAGAATCAGATGAGTCCAAATTGTGCAATCAAGCAAAAGAGCGTCAATCTCGGTTGGTTGGGACCGTGCACTCTGGATATATTTTGGACAAACTCAGCTTCCACTCAAACAAGGGATGAAGGGAAAAAGACCAACGCGGGTGAAGCCAACAGGGACTTTGTGCACGTTTGAGGCACACGTCAAACCAACACCGAAAAGAACACGCTGATTGATGACACTGCAGTTTCCGTGACACTAGCCAATCACAAAAACATCATTCGACATTGACGTTGAAGTTGGCGTTTCAAGATTTGGACACTGTACGAAGTCCCTTTTTAGAAATCTTCCAACGCAGTGCGCGTCTGCAGTGAGACGTGCACGTTCACACTCGCACACACACACACTCGCACACACACACACAAAACACGATTCTTTTTGTGTTTTACAAAATGTGGCAGTAACTTTTATTCTCCAATAACAGTATAAACATAGATACTGAATTACATAAGCAGTTCTTGTTGCTGTGACATCGCTATCACTAAACAGTTGCCAGGAATCTAAAGTTGGTCACTATCGTTGGATTTACAAGACCTAAACTGCTACTTTAGTGGTCCAGGTGAGGAGGATGGAATTAAACGTTGCCTAGAAATGCACAACACACGAAACGAAACAGGGGTCTGTTGGAAGGGTCACAATTTAGAAGCTGGAATTGTTCACAGAATTTTTCATTCATTGCACGGACGTCTTTCACGTCCTGATTGCGGTATGAACCATGTCAACCCGACCCAAAACATCAATTTTGCGTGCTCACACGTATGGCTTCTCAATTGGGTTTTTGGTGACGATCGTTCTGCTACAGACAGACGCACTGACTGACCGAATGACGATGATATGAGGAGAGTTATGCGCAAAGAACTGCTGCGCACTGACGTCACGAATGAACGGACCACGTGATCACGTGATCCGACGTCCCGGCGTTTCTTTTTCTTCCACAGTCACAGCGATCTCAACAGCGAATAAATTACACAGAGCGAAACGTGAAACACACAACTTCTGCAAAAATGACACAAGATTCGTACTCACCATTGAGTGGAATTTTTCTCATAATTCGCAGCCATTTTTTTTCAAACGATGATTCTGTGGTGGCCGTTTCTGTGACTTGACGTAGCAAACACCAAATGATCTCCACGAAAAACGACACGAGTAAAAAGCGCATGTGATGGAAAAACTCAGAATGCCGTGAGGCACATTGGCATAAATACAAAAGTGATCTCCGATGACGCGTCGCAATTAAAAACCGCACTCTCTCCGCAAAACTGAAACAAATTCACTGAAAATACCTTGTGCTAAGAAGATCTTTTCCTCAAAAGGAAATCTGCTAAACCCTTCTTGAAAGTTTCCACAGTAAATAGATCCGCTAAAAACACAGAAAACTACCAGCCCAGGAAATAAATTTAGAGCATTTGCAACATATAAAAATAACTTTTTTGTAGAATAAATGGGACATCTTCACGAAGCTTGGTAAAAATTCGCAACAATACACCACTCGACCACGGACTTTTGCCTTTTTTCTCCAACTACCAGAGAATGTTTGTCAATGTTCACTTGAGTCACACACCACGTGTCTCATTCCCTAATGCAAAATCGTGTGGAATATTCTCCAACTGACATCCGCTGAGAACAAGAGCTTCGAGTTCGCTCAGTTGGTCGGTGCACTTTTGGCTCCTTCAGTTACGTTATGCTTCTGTAGTTTTTCTTTATCAAAAACGAACGGAGAACTGGCCGCGTCGGACGAGGGGAGCGACGATTCTCACAGTGAATCAGGTGTATCATGACTAGACCGCTAATTTGGTTGCGTGTACTTTCCTCACAAAGTAGAAAAAATTGCCCAAGTTCGCTCGCTAGAAACAGGATTCTGATCACCACAGCGTCAACAGCTTTTGTCACGTCTTGGTCTCTGTGAAGTAGGGTAGAGTAGGGTAGGGTAGCACTGTGAAGGCGACCACCTTCGTTGGGCACAATGTTGTTCTTTTACATCAGTCATTCACTGTACAAGATCCAAATAGAGCACCTATACTTGGACACGAGTGTTCAAATGTACACGATTATCATGTATACTTACACAGCATCATGGGATACATTTCCTCGTAGTTTAGCGTTAACACGTGACCCAATGAAGGAGAAAAATAAAACAAAACTTCCTTCAAAATAAATCTGTGACAAAGTCATTGTAGAAATCAAAAGGAAGAGACGAAAAGATGGTTCAACACAAAAATCACACAGTTTCTGTCAAAAATTTCAACGCCTCTTTGATTTTCCCGCATTCAGCATACCGTTGAGCACACTGATATGGCTTTGTAACCGATGGAGACAACTTTAGCATTGAGTTAGCGCGACTACAGCGAATGAGAAGCGTTTCCCACCACCACGACCCGTAGCAGACTCGCGTCTTCCCCGCCTTGAGAAGGACCAGCCTCGGGGGGGGGGGCGGTCTCTCCTCCCTCTCTCTCGTGTCGGCGGCGCCCACGTGGGGGCGCCGCGGGTCGGTTCGGAGCACTCGTTATCAACGCACTACGACTCGCGTTCAGTCGATGTACCTTCACAAGTTTGTCAAATCAAAGCGGTTGGTTCCTTCGCGCCCAGGACAAAGCATTCTCAAAGCGTGGCTCTCCATCTCAAGAACTTCTGCACTCCCTCCACAGTGACCTTTTTCTCAGGATTTCTTTTCCCCTTTTTTTCACGAAAGAAGTTGTGAAAAAGCAATTCATGAACTGTACACTTTACACGACACGACGTCAATTGTTCTAGTTTAGGTCACGTGACACGTGACCGTCTGCAGTTGATCACAAGGTCCCGCTCCGTGCGGGCCGCGTCCACTGTCTCTCTCACCAGAGGGCCCCACAGCTGCGCTGCGGTCCCGAGCGTCCGTCCTGCTGCTGCTACCGCGGCGGCTGCTGCTGCACACTGACTGACACGCACGTCATCTCTTGTCCGTTTGCACACAACTACACTGTTTTTCAGCATTGTTCAGTAGGATGAGTGTCAATTCGCGCAAGACATGATTCGCCTGCATAGTGGGTGTGAATGTCATCAGTTTGCATAGTGGTCGAATGACCCGAGGTATTCGAGCGCCGCTCTATAGCAGAATTGATACTGGTCCTGAAACAAGACAAATCCACCATCAACAAATGAAACAAGAGGTCGGAGGTCAACGACCACGCGGATGTTCACGGTTTACAATACCCGTATTCACCTAAGTGTGGGTTGCATCCAAGCCCCCCAACTTTTGGCTTGATTTTCTGGTGTGGGATCACATTGAAATGATAGTAACCTCATACCCATGCACAAGACACCCCCTTTAGTTGGTGCTCAATTTCAGGACAAAAAAGTGCGTCTTGTACCTGGGTAGATACGGCACTCCTCCCACCTTGACCCTCCTGGAAGCCCCCCCCCCCCCCGCTCCCGTCTAAAATTTTGTGGAATTGTCTCACCTCAGTTTGCACCATGGCAGGTCGCTGTGTGCGCAGCATTTTGACGGTTTGGAACATGTCGACGACGCCCTCGTAGCGCATGCGCTCCAGGATGATACTCAGCGTGATGAAGACGCCCGTCCGACCCACGCCCGCGCTGAACACAGAACGGTACACTGCATTACCCGGGGAGGCGTTGACTGTGCGTGCGTGTTGTGTCGCACACGCACATTTCAGAGGCACTCGCGGTTCGAGTTTGAAGCAATCCAGGTACAAATTTGAATTTCAATTGCACGCGTCCTCTTTCTCTCCATGTCTCGAGCGGCACTGGTGTTCTTGAGAGGCCTGAGCAAGTGTGTGTGTGTGTGTGTGTGTGTGTGTGTGTGTGTGTGTGTGTGTGTGTGTGTGTGCGCGCGCGCGTTGGTGTGTGCTGACCAGCCAGTTATGTGGGCAACATGTCTGAGGCAAACTCTGATCAGCATTGCCTTTTTTTCACGTCTTCCCTCCCTGGGCCCTGTACGGACCTGCAATGCACGGAGATGGGCCCGTCCTGGCCGAACTGCTCCTTGGTTTTGTGCACTTGACCGATGAAGTCGATGAAGCCCTCTCCGGACTTGGGGACGCCCTGCTCCGGCCAGTCCGTGAACTGGAACTGTCGTATCGTCCGCGACTGTCCGTCCTGAGCAACGCACGAGGCAAAACTTGACGTGAGTGCAAGGTTTTCACAGCAGAACTGCGGTTGGCAAACTTTGTGCATGTTTCTTTGGTCCAGAAAGACTTGGAGAGAAATGGTTTTTACAAACGAGCGGATGTCATGTGACTACGTCATGTGACCACACAGCGTACGTACCCTGGCGTCTGTGACCTTGAATTCGCGGAGTATGTACTGAGGCATGTTGTACTCAGCCATGGGGTCCACGACGAAGTACTGATACCGTGCTGACCGCTCGCTGGGCCAGTATTGGTGACATTTTTCCTGCACAACATAAACTCAGTGGGTCAAGACCAAAACTCCAAATTGACAGCGTTGACCGATGCAAATACAAGACATTCAACACGGAGCAAGCACAAAAAAAGCTCAGTGACGCCCCCTCACCGTTTCCCATTGCCCTGCACCCTCACCCCGCCTTACACCCCCTCACCCTGCCCAGCATCCCTTCTCACTCACCCTGCCCATTTCTCGAAGTTTTGTCAACATGACAATGATAGTAGAGTTGTGTTCCCACAACATCCTCCAGAAGTCCTCCGTCGTGTCCGCCAGAGGGCCCTGCGTTCCGATGTACGCCTTTCTGTACCGATATCCCTGCAAAGCGACCACGCATTCGCTCAAGTTTTGAAACATTGATACCGGTATGTTGATTGATAAAGCTCTGAAAAATTGGCCCACGGGCCTCACGTGATTTGTGGTCAACAGTCCGGACAAGAGCACTTGGACCATTGCCAGATTTCAAAGTACTGCGTTCTGATTAAATTCACTTCCTGGCGTACTATCCTGCACATAGAACCAATCTGCAGACCAAATATGAAAGATATTGTGCACTGTCTTCATGTTGAAAATGCTGTCCACTTCACACTTGACCGGTACCCGGCGCAAGTCACCAAAAACCACGGCAACTCACGTCTATGAAGCTCGCGTTGATGTAGTCCGAGCCGTCCACGCCTCGGATTGGCTGTAAACACACCCGCGTCGACTCGTCTGAAACAAACCACGTGACAACGTAAACACACGAGGCGACGGCCGAGCCTTCAATTCATTATCTGGTGTCCCAATGACAAAGCGTGAGCAGAGTGAACGGCGCTCACAAGGCAGGATGTTGACCAGCCTGTTCTTGAACTTGTTGACTGGCAGGTTGGCACTGACGAAGCGTGACGAGTTCGCCTTCACGTTGGCCAGTTTCTGCAAATCAAATCAGACAACCATGTCACACCCAGGTCCAGAATCCTGAACAATGAGAAATCAACATCCAACGCGGGAGGCTGGGTCTATGGAGTACCAAGAAGCCTGAAGGCTCAAAATTATTCAGCTGCACGGCGCACGTGACATTGACGCACTGCGCATGCGCACCTTTCGTGACACACATAGACTGCGCATGCGCACCTTGAACTCGAGCTCCATGCCGGTGACGGTCTCGCCCGGCTCGGGCTGCGTCAGCTTCTGGATGTGCGCGTACAGGTTGCGCGCTGGGATCTCCGTGTTCCCGCTCATCACGGCCTCGAGCAGCGCGTCGTGGATGAAGATGTACTGGTCCTCCGTCTGCACCATGTAGTTGCGCTGCGCGCGCAGACACGTCACGTGACCGTAGATGTCGACCGTCTTCTCGTGCTTGATGCGCTCGAGCATGGCGTCGATGACGATGAAGGCGCCGGTGCGACCCACGCCGGCGCTGTGTGGGGAGAGAACGCCGCAGAAATATAGCAACAGCCTCACAATGTACACAAATCACACTTACACCAGGGACCGCAACAAACATCACATTCGGAAGATCGCGCCCTTGAAAACGCTGAACTGGGCTGGCTTGCTAGAACTGTGCCATTCAACAGTGTGTTTCACTGCTGTTCCCCCCCCCCTCCCCACCAACATCCTCTTCCTCATCATTTCTCGTCGCAGTTTCCCGACGCACCTGCAGTGCGTGACGATGGGGCCGGAGTCCGGCGGCGTCATCGCCTTGACGCGCCGCATGAAGAGCAGCAGCGGCGTCGGGTGGTCGGGCACGCCGTGGTCGGGCCACGCCGTGAACTGGAACTGCCGCACCTCCCGCTTCTCAGAGAACCCTTGCTGTCAACGGAAAAGTTCAACACACGCATCACGTGGCAGTTCTTCCCTAACATCCCATTTTCTGCCACCAGTTACAAAAGTCAGAATCAAGTTTGGCGCAGAATTTCTTGGCATTTTGGCAGAAAAACTCCGCGTTCTTCAGTGTATAGATATACCTGTGCTTGAGATACATCTGAACTTGAGCCCCTTTTCTGGAACACAGGTCCCATTGAAACAAGTGCAAACGCACACCTGTATAACACACACCCTTTCTTTTGTACTCAATCGTGAGCCAATAAGGCGCGTCTTACCGTGTGGTTCTGTGTATAAGACACCTTTTTTTGCCCCCAAAATCCGTAGAAACAAGGGGTGCGCCATTTTCACACGGGAAGTAATTTGCCATAATTTCAAGGAACCTTGTATGCAGAAAATACACGCAAATTTTGTTTGGGAGGGGTGGTGGTGGTGCGGTGGTGCGTCTTGTGCACGGTGCAACACGGTGTGTGCGGCGGTGGCGCTACTCACCCGGCCGAGCTGGAACGTTCTGATTGTGTACGTCGCGAGCTCCATGACGTCGATGAGCGTCACGTGCATGATGCCGCAGTACGTCTCCGTGCCGCGGTTCGGCCAGTACTGGTCGCACTTTATCTGCAAGTACAACATGACACTCAACGACACGAGGCACCAAAAGCGCAGACCGCAGTGACAGATGAATTCAATATTTGCAAACTCGTTGCAAGAAATCCCACGGAAACAATAGCGGGATTGAGCACAACGTTTCCAAACACACCCCACCGCGTTACGTCGGGAATTGAATTTTGACGTTTGATCGTCGCGTTGGTGACGCGACGTCAGCGCGGCGGAGTGATTTCAAACGTCGCGTGACCCATCACGTGACCCAACACGTGACACGCACCCGCGTCCGCTCCTCGAGCTTCGTCATCATGACGATGGTGGCGGTGCGCTGCTCCCAGATCATCCTCCAGAAGTCTCCGAACGTCTCCGGTAGGGGGCCCTGCGTCGCGATGTACGCATTCTGCTTCCGGTAGCCGTCCATGTAGTTGGCGTTGATGTAGTCGGAGCCGGGCAGCCCGTCCTGCGGCTGCAGAATCACCCGCGAGTGGTCGTACGCGATCACGTTCGCGTATCTGCGAAGAGACAAGAATATACATTTTGAGATTTGATTGGCATGGCAACGAAGACCTGTGCACCAACCACAAAAGAATGGCTGAATTCGGAAAGCAAACGTAATATTGTGTCACTTTCAAATCAGTTGAGTCAACTGACCATCCAGCAGTGCGACTCTGAACACGTGTCTGTACGAACTTGCTGCTTGTCGACGCATGCGCACAGACTCGCACTCCTGGATGGTCACCTTTTTTTTCCCTGCGCTCACCTGTTTTTGGGTTTGTTGACCTCCATGTTGGAGTTGTCCCAGGTGAACTGCTGGCCGGGCTCGATCGACTCGTACTCCTGCGAGAACTTGAGTCCGTCGCTCGCCTTGAGCGCCTCGATGTGCGAGTGCAGCTCGGTGATCGGGATCGGCGGGTGGCTCATCATCGCTGAAGGGGAAAACACGCAGTGAGAACACCATCACGTACAGAAACAAGAACGCTGACGGGATGAACACCTTCCCCCCGACCTGTTGTTTCCACTGGTTTCTGCGCTCCCGAGAATCACTCCCACTCGCCTCCTTCCCATTGGATCGTTCTTTCATTCGACAATTGCAATTGTGGTCAGTTGTTTCAGTGTTGGCAGAACCCAACAAGCGATAAAGAAACGTCAAGTTGCTCGGGGAAAAACGTGTCAAAACTCAAAACCATTCGGGATTGGCTGTCACCTGCAAAGGGACCTTTCGGCCGACGCACAAAGCCAAAAAATTGAGAGTTGTTCGATGATACAGCGGTGATTCCTGTCACCAAGAAACAAAAATTTCCTGCACCGGGTTCAAAACGTTCGTCACTTCACCAGTAAAACACGTGTGCATGAAAAGAACAAAACACGTTGTCGTGCTTTGATGAGTCACATTGAACCGTCACCAGTTTTTGCTGCGTCATCTTACCTTCCCACCACTGCCAGCTTTCTGCATCAAGTTTGATAAAGTTTCAAAATTATGATCTGGTGAACCCTTGACTTTGTCAAAAACGAAATCTTCCCCGAGTGTCGCGAAGGGTGCTTGTCTCAGCTGGACGAAGTCCAACGCGCTCACACATTGTGTTCGCATTCCGACCGTCCATTCGTACCAGCGTGTGGATGGGGTCGTAGCACAGCGCTGCGCAGACTCCCCCCCCCCCCCCGAACACACACACACCACGTACACACACACCACGTACACACACACACACCATGTACACACACACTGTCTGGTGCAGACACTCAAACACACACACACACACACACACAACACATACACACACACTCGGGCTGGCTAAGACACTGACACACATCACACACACTCTCTCTGGCTGGCTCAGACACACACACACACACACACACACTTTGTCTGGCTCAGACAGACAGACAGACAGACAGACACACTCACCTGGCGTCTGGAAGTTGAGTCTGCGCATCTCGACCGGGTCGCACGGGTGCGAAGGCACGTCCACCATCACCTTGGGCGGCTCCTGGGGCTTCTCTTTGCGTGGGGGCCGCCTCCTGGACCAGTAAACGCAAACATGACACACGGTCAACACACCTCACTCTGCACCCTGACCACCTGCAGTCAGCAGGCCCTGCACACTGCGTGCTCTTTCGGCCTCCTCGAAGGCTTGAGAATTCCTTAACACTGTGTCGTTCAACAACAACTCACCATTTGATTTTGCAGATTTTGTGCAATGTTCACTGGCGGTGCAGCGAAACAACAAGGACGTGTTGAAGACAACTGCTCCCAAGGCTGAGCAAACCACATCCAAATCAAAAGCAAAATTTACAGACAGCAGCCTGCAAAATTTCTGCAGTCTGTCTCCCCCACCAAACGCAGATCTGCTCGTGTGGACTTGACAGCGATGGGAGCAAATGAAATGTACATCGGTACGAGAAGGAAGAACTCACTGCGTAGCCAGATACCAAAAATATTTTGTGATTTCAGAGATGTAAAAAAAAAAAACAATTCAAAAGTAAAATGTTCAAAAGAAAAATGAGCAGTAAAATTTGAACTGACCAGTGCAAGATAAAAACGTGGAAAAATATCGCATAGTTTGGAGAAGGTTGGACGAAAGACAGCAAGTGCGTCATCGGTGCAGAATGAATAATACAAGAACCTTGGTGATACAAGTACTTGTGAGGCAAATAAAAATTAATTATTGAATGTGCGAAAACTTGATTTACCACCAATACTTACATAACTAACACAATGACTTTGCTAAACAACAAAACCAAGTCCCATTTAGTGGAATTTCCCAGAAATGAAACTCTCACAACAAGGCGACAACATGGCGGACAATCTCGTTTGTCAATGAAACTCACTGAATTTTTCATATTTTTGAATCAATGAATTGAACAAACACGTTGTCGAAAAAAATCAAAAGGGGAAATGCAAGAAGAATCATTTCTGGGACCCAAAACTTGGACTGACAAGAGCCAATGAGAATTGCTCGGTTGGCGCGCGTCAGTCCAAGTGGTTGGGAATCGAGGGCTTCACACTGAGTCTCCGCTGCGAAATCTCGCAGCTCCGTCGTTTTCACACCACCACCGTCAAACCCGAACGTGTCAGAACTTTCAAAAAATCCCCACAAATCTCGTTTAGTGTGAAGCCCAGCCGCCACTAAATGTTGAAGCGAGCTGTTTGTGAGTGCGATCAGGGATGCGAGGGGGTTTGTGCGGCGGGAGTTCGGCGTCATTGGAGCAGCGACGCTTTGTCACGTGTTCGGGGCATCACGTGACCTGAAGGCGCATCACGTGGTTAAAGAACACAGGACTGGGAAAGGGCGAGGTCTACCGTGTACAGAAGAGATCAGCGTTGTGAGAGAGAGGCAGGTAAAGGACAGGATAGGGAAGGGTGCTTGGGGTGAGAGGTGGAGCTAGGAGGGGACGTAGCACTGGGCTGGTATGGTGGGCAAAGGACAAGACCGAGGGATGAGAGGCCATGGTACTGGCGGTGGTGTGGTGGTGTACTGGCCGGAAGGGATGACGGCGTGGTGGGAGGCCAGGAGGGGAGGGAGCACTGGGGTGGTGTGGTGGGAGAGGGGATGGGAAGAGATGGACGGAGCACTGGTGGGGTGAGAGACCAGCAGGGAGGGGTGGTGGTGGGACACTGGGGTGATTTGGTGGGAGGGAAGGAGGGGTGGAGCACTGGTGGTGTGGTGAGAGAGCAGCAGGGGCAAGTGGGACTTAGCATTGGAGTGGTGGTCAGAGGGCAGGGGGGCACTGGGTGGTGTGGTGGGAGAGACCAGCAGGGAGGGGTGGGGGTGGGGGACGGAGCACTGGTGGTGTGGTGGGAGGGCGTGGCTCACTCACCTCATGAAGATGATGAGCAGCACGACGAGCAGGATGAGCACCACGGCGCCGCACACGGGTCCGACGATCCACAGCAGGTCCGTCCCGTCCTGCGTGATGCCCTCGATCTCGGGACTCCCGGGCATGTCCGTCGACAGCTTCTTCGAGTACGGCGAGTCCGTGTATTTCTGCGGGGACGAGACATCCACAGGTGCTGAGCGGCCAAACAAACACCGTATCCACCCATGTATAAGACACACCTTTTTGTCCTATAATTGAGCACCAAAACTAGGGGTGTGTCTTGTACTGTGTACGAGATTATTCAATGTGTTCTCATACCAGAAAATTTAGGCAAAAGTTGGGGTGCGTCTTGTACTTGGGTGTGACTTGTACATGGGTGAATAAGGTACTGTCCACGGGGAAAAGCGAGCAAATATGAAGGGGAAAGTGCATCAATGAGACTGCACTGAAGTGGGTTGATCCCTGGTTTGAAGAGTGGCCCAACACGTGACTTTATAAAAGCCACGCACCGTGTGTACGGCAGGAGTACTCACGCTGTTGGACGTGTAGGCGCGCACGAAGACACGGTACGCCTGCTTCTCGAGCAGCGGCCGGTTATAGTACTCGCCCGTGCCCTGCTTGGACGAGTCCCCGAGACGGAACTCGTTCGGGATGTCCGAGTCGAAACGCGCCGCGATCCACGCCGTGCGGACCGGGTCACCGCCGCTCTTGAGGTTCTCCAGCTGCGGAGGGGAGCAGAGCGTGAAGGGGGGGGGGGAACACCGACACGCACATATCGTGAGGCGGGGGTCAGGGGAACAGCTACACGCACAGAGCATGAGGAGGGGGAACATCGAAACGAAAACAGCGTGAGGAGGG
>JAAUXT010068242.1_pt1 | contig 14835 bp, 14 predicted proteins | sample 7278171 | NCBI WGS metagenome assembly JAAUXT01 (sample SAMN14350112, study PRJNA611818) | marine sediment metagenome | isolation source: surface marine sediment (1.8m) | place: French Polynesia: Moorea | collected 2018-08 | reverse complement strand
CCCCCCCCCCCCCCCCCCCCCCCCCCCCCCCCCCCCCCCCCCCCCCCCCCCCCCCCCCCCCCCCCCCCCCCCCCCCCCCCCCCCCCCCCCCGCCCCCCCGCGGCCGGCGGCCGGGGACATTTCATCCACTCTGCCATATACTGCACGACCACAAGGTGCTTCGCCCTAAAGGGACTTCGCACAATAACTGTCGAGCACACATAACCCGGAGACACATACCTATAAAAATACGACAAATACATATTTGCAGTCTTAAAACATGACTTTGATCTTTGCAATTTGAACCTTGGAAAAGCTAGCCCAAGATTTGCAACTTTTCAAGCCAGAATTCACATTCTACGACAAGTCCAGGCAAATGATTCTCCAGAGACTTTGAACGAACAGCGGTTTTCGAGTCAAGGCGTTTGCACAAGAACCGTCGCACTTTCAAACCGAGGTCACCTGTGCAGTCTTCCACCAGCCCACGGCCCAGTCCAAATAGTCCCCGTACAGAAGCTGCTTGCGCTGGAACATGGTAAAGAACTGGTCCCAGGTGCCCGGAAACTGCCCCAGCGCTCTGAAAGTGAGAACCTGGGCTCAGCAGAGACTCGTTCTCGGACCAACATGATTGATTGAAAAAATTTATTTGTAGACGATGAATTCAATGAAACAATTCTCTCGTCTACTCATCACCCGCACACTCAATGAGTCTGTTGCGATGGCAGTCAGAGAAATCTTTTCAAAAATAATAATATTTGAAAATTGATCATAAGTAGTGTGCTCTGTTTTCTGTAAATATTTGTCTGAATTGAAATTTGTTAATAATTTCAGAAAATTGTTGATATCTCAAGGGCCAGACTCTCTGCGCCCTAATCCTGGAGCCGCAAGCGTAACCTCACTTGTTCATTCTGTAGAAGTGGTAGAAGGAGGTGAGGACATCCTTCGGGTTGCGCAGCCCAAGAATGACTTTCAGTCCCACTGTGGATATCTGGTCCTCGAAAAAATACACCGGAAAATGGCTCTTCATCACTCGCCGTTTGTCTGTGAGGATAGAACAAGAAACATGCAGAAGAATGATGTTGGAGCACAACTTCAGCTCGTTGAAGAAGCTCACGACGTGGCGAGTTCCAGACTCCGTCCGTGTCGAGCGCTTCACGATCCCCGGACTGCAGATTCACACCACAGAACAGCGCGTTGGTCCAGGCACACAAAGCAGGGGTGATCGGAGTCCGGAGTCGCCGATGCGTAGCAGCCTGCACTGACCGTGGGGCATGGCCGCCAGCGCGTTGAGCGCGTTGGCGCTTTGGGTGCGCGCCTCTTCGGGAGACGCGATCAGCTCCATGTAGGGGACGCGCATGAAGCTGGGCAGCGCGTCCGCCGCCCGCACGTCCGCGCCGTTCTCCACCAGGTACACGATCTCTTGAATGTACGACGTGCCTGCGGAACACATGCATGTCTGCCTGTCATGCCTGAACCACTTTGAATCAAGGCCAAATCTGCAAGCAACAGGAGAGTCTGGCCCTGAAAGGCAGCTGAGGTGAACTTCAGCTCCATCAAGAAAGGTGCCAAATCTAGCATTTCAATTTGCGAAAATATCGCACAAACTTTGGACAGTCGGTCTGGTTGAGCAAGTGAGTACCACTCACTTACCGTGGACACAAAACACAAACTGTGCAGCTCACACGTTTTTTCTCTTGTGCACGTGAACAGCGTTGGACGAAACTAAAGGGCTGTGCGGAGAAGGTTCCACATATGAAAGCCTGAAACTTGGGCAACTCACCGCATTTGGGACCCGCGGCGATCAGGACGTCGTTGCTCCTGAATCTGAAGTTCTTCACCTTGTCGATGATCCATCGGGGCGTGGTGTCGTACAGAGCCATCCCGTTGTAATAGTACAGCCCTGGAATCTCGTGGACGCACGTCTTGTCTGCGCCCTCACCAGCCATGTTGACTGCTCGCTCCTGATGTGTAGGTGGTAGACTCGAAAGGTGTTTAAAAATGAACCAACTCTGACAACAGCCTCGGTCAATGAAAGAGTTCAGTCTCCAGCAAATTTGAGGTGGCAGGGCCCCGCCCTCTCTGGTTTGTGGAATCAAACGGAAGCTTTACACGCTCCGATTATGAAAGTCGAAATGACTTGGCCTCACGTAGCACACACCAAATTGTGTTGTCAGGGCGCACGAAACGCGCGTGTTGAATCTCTGGAAGTTCGGAAGGAACACGATACCCACCCACCCCCACCTCAGCCCTGGTCCTCAATCCGCTGGAGACGTCCACTTCGTGCGGTTCCTCCGCGTCATGTTCCGCCAACAACAGTTTTTCAACACTTTTCACCGGGAGGAAGCTCAGTAAAGAAAAGGATCTCCAGAAGAATCGGCTTCAGCGAGTGAAATATAAAATGTGGAAAATACTCACAAGCAATGGAGGCGAAAGTTACGATGTTCAGCTCTCGAGAAATGTGCACTTGTGTGTGGATTCAAAATAGGGACCATTTGCACATTTCACGGACCTCTGCCTGTGGCACGTTGTCAGTCAATCTCCGGCAAAACTGCGGAAAAATAGCACAAAGCTATTGCGTTGCGTGTTGCCATTCCGCACTCAACACAACAGAATCAACAGATACGGCGCGCAGCCACAAATGTGTCTGAAGAGTTCTCTCCACGTCAATTTTTCGTTTGAATTGCTCTCATAGAATTTAGTTGCAGGATCCATCAGGCAATTAGTCAAGAGCATGGAACGGAATTACAGCAAAAAATATCGAAACAAATACAAGACAAGGACAGAGAACGTTCATACATGTTGTCCAGGTTGAGGCTCTTGAGCAAAATGCTCCAACGCCTTTTGGTCCCTGTTCTCAACTCTGGATCCGTGACTGAGGTCGAATGCGTCGCTTGCCTTCAGCATCGTTCGAGTGTACACACACACACACATACCTGCTCATTTCTTATTGTTGACTGGTATGCAAGTCGTGGAGACCTGAGGCGCCCTTTTCATACACTGTTCGACACAATGGCCTCAGGTACAGGTCTTATCTGTTGCAAGTCGAGTTATGCAGCCATGCGCCTGTTCAAAGTCACGGTATTAGGTAATAATTATCAAGGCACGTCGTCAGGGGCAACTTTTGTTCTCCACCGGAGATTAACTGTCAATTAATCTGCAGTTGTCACTAAAATGGTTTGAGACTGTTGCACTGGATATTGAGATGACCATTTGGCACTGTTGTGCTGCACATCAAAATGACTTGTGCCTCAAGTCAGTTGAAGAACAGACAACAAGAGATTTTGAATCCGAGGCAAAGCCGAGGATCTGGCACAAGTCAGTCCCGTGCATGACGTTCTGTCCCAGTCACACTTCGAGCTTTTGCCGGTTGTGAACGTGAGCAGGGCAGGGTGACTGAGAGATAACTTCACTCTGTTTGACAACACGCCTGCATATGACAAACATGTTTCACTCAGCGCGATGTCATCTTCCGTGCAGTCACACACGCTGGCGTGGCCAGCCTGCCGCACTCGGGTTTGTCAAATGTCGGAGCCTGTGCGTGCATTTATAGATCCACACGTACTCATACGAGTGTGTCCTAAAGTTGACGCACACACTTGAAGCGAGTCGCACACGGTGTGAACCCCAATGTCCCAGCCCTCCGAGAAGGTACTCGAACTCTGAAATCGTGTGTGACCGCCAGACGGCAGATCTACATTTTGCGACACAAGGAGTCCACGAAACCGAGAAAGCCGAGTCTACCACGCCGTGACGCTGGCCTTCTCTCACTCGCTGTTTGTCGTTGATAACGCGAACTGTCAGTCAGTCACGCTGTTTTTTCCAGTCGTTTGTGACAAAGCAAAACCTTTTTAAGTGTCAAAATGTTTGTATTAAATAATCAGAACAAACATAAGTCAGCGAGTATAAGGAAACATTTTGTCAAGAAACAAATTTAACTGTCAACAAAAGTGGAACAACTCAAACTTGGTTGACATTACTTGTCATGGTATTCAACCTTGAACTTGACCTTTTTGACATGTGAGGAAGAACTGTCAACTTTCTCGAAAACTTCACCCAATGTCAGTCGTGCGCTCACATTGCTTGACATGTCTGATGTCTCCTGTTTGACATCGTACTCTGAAGGAGTTGACACAGTGCAACTAACCAGTCGTTTCTTGGCTTTTGACATGTCACCAATGGTTGCCTTTTCGGCTTCACGCAGAAGACTTTCAGGTGTTTTCTTGTAGCTTCTGACGGCGTCAGAGCGGTGTCCTGTGCGCTCTTTCAAGACTTGTTCGTCGACTCCTTCAGAGTACATGCGGGTTGCAGCCGACACCCTCAGACTATGATTGGTGAAATGACCAAATTTGCCGATTTCTGCCATGAGATTTTTGACAGTTTTGGTTATGGTGTTGACACCCAAAGGTTTGTCGGCATACCAAGTGTGCCCTGTCATCTTTCCCTTCAACAATGAGTACTTGTACAATGCATTTGAGTTGGATTTGTCCGGCAACAGACTCACATATTTTTTGTAAAGTCTAACAATGTTGCAGTCGTAATCTGAATGACCGTAAGCTTTGACTTGTTTTGGAGTACTTTTTCTGGACTTGAGTCCACCTTGATTTGTTTTACTGTGTACATGTTCAGTGTACAACAAGTACTCATTGCCTTCAGTGTCGACATGAACTGTTATTTGCGGGTCGTGCGGTGGACATCTTAGAGCTCTTTGCTCACGACAGCCCCTTAAAGCAAATGTCAACCCGAGCAAATACATCACTGTTGAGCGCAATTGATCGGGCTGAAACTCTCCAAGAACACCTTCATCCCAAAGTTTTTGTTCATCGTTGACACTGATGGGTTCGGCGGACTTTGCTGCTTTGCTGATGCGCAACAATGCATGCTGTTTCATGAGGTTGTCGAGTGTGTTACGCACACAAAGGAAATTTGTTCCTTCCATCAATTTCCAGTCTTTCCCTTGCTTTTCTAAGTGAAGTTGGATCATCACAACAAGGCTGTAAAGCGTGTTGCCAGGATATTCTTCTCCGTCTGCCCTGCAAACTTCATTCAGAAAGCAGCAAAGTGATTGACCTAACTGACCAGGATTGACTTGCTCGTCATACAAATTTGCACCTTCAATGTCCCCCTGAGCTGTGTCCTCTTCAATTCTGCTTCTACACCATGACATGAACAATTTCACAGCCCAACTAATCTTTTTGTCTGTTGAATCGGTGAAAGTTTTGCCACTTAGCTTTTTGAGGTCGTCGGCAGTGCTGGCAGTCTTGAATCGGTTTGATGATTGAGCAGCATTTGGGGGGGGGGGGCTTGGCGGCGGATGGTTCTCCATCAGTTACTTGGGTTGTGGCATCCTCAGAGTCACTTCCAACGTATGGCACAAGTCCTTCTTTTGGAGCTCTCGTCACAGGAACAGTTTCTTTCACGGTTGAATCAGGAGAATTGTCACTGTCATTGTCGGTGTCGTTGTTGCTGTCACCATGTTGAGTCCACTCCTGGAATGTCACGCTGTCATGGGCTGAATCGTCATCTTCTCCCTCTGAAACGTGGTCAGCGACACCCAGCTCAACTTGGTAGCCCAGGCTGAAGTCGGAGTGCGTCAAATTTTGGGTTGAAGTGCCCACCGCACTGCAAAAGAATCAAAAAACAAATTGTAAATTTTTTTTGACACGCACTTGTCCGCCATTTTGGGGAAGGTCAAAAGGTCACGCAAACCAAAAAATATATATTACTCAAAAACTATTGAATATTTTTCACTGTTTATGACATCAAAATTTTCACCTCAAAACAAGCTTTCCAATGATATATTACTCAACTAGGTTCTTGATGCAAAAAGAAACCCAGAAATGGGGTGCCCACTGGATGCTCTGGGCACACGCTCAAACATGGCGACAAAAACAAAAACAACAAAAAAAGAAGAATATCGAGAAACATCCACTTACTCATTGTCCGGGTCGAAATCCAAAGCAGAAAAGGTTTTGTCGTGCACAGAGACATCTCCCAAACCAGTGACATCCACGTCCGAGTCGTCCTCATCACTTAAACTAGTTTCAACAGAGGTGTCGACCATGGCAACAGGTTAGAAAAAGACAATAATTTCAAAACGTGTTACAAGTTGGCTCGCTGGAAACAAAGTGAGTCTTTTGCGCGTGAGAGAAGGCCAGCGACACATCATGGTAGATGTGCATTCATTCATGCGGTGCAAGATGTGACCTAAACTCGATAGAGTCATGCTTTTTTTGTGTCGTGAAATGGAGCGCTGTCAACTTGTGTCGACCAATGCACCCCAATTCGTGTCACTCAAAAGCGTGACGCTATCTCGCAGTCACATCTCGCACCGGAAGACTGAACCCTAAACATCCAACTGCAGTGCTCGATGCAAGCGAACAGCCTCGGTACTTCCGCTTGGCTTTGCGCCTGGCAACGTACGAGAATTGGAGTAGTTTGAAGTTTGTTATCGACGTATACGGTCTGAAGTACGGCAAGAACGTTTCGAGTTTCGGTCATCGTTGATCTTGAAAACAATTTTTGTCGGGAACTTGCACTTGTAAGTCCTTGCAGGCGAAGAGGAGAAAGAGCGAAGCTGCGCTCGGAGACTGACTGACCGTTTCTGCAAATCACTGCATTTCGGAACACAGACAACTTGTCGTACGTACTAAGTTCTCAAAGTCTCTTCCGTCATGGTTAGCAATGCTTTGTTTCCTCCCGGCGCGATTTGAGGCTTGGATTGCTTTTTTGAACACCCAGCCCTGTGGCCGAAGCATCGGAGAAAAGCAGCCAATCCAAAGTTTGCCCACGTGTTCGTGAAGAAGCAGCCATCATGCTCAGTGTCTGTTCCTGTCGGAGCCAAAGTTGTCTTCTAGATGTTTGCAGCTTGAGCTTCAAATGAGCCGCCTGGCTACCAAACAAAAATGTCAGCACTCTTCTGGATTTTGAGTGGGTTCGAGTTGCATCTACACTGCGTGGGCACGGCGAGGCCACAAAAGTCTTCCGAAAGGTGAAGCACATTGTCCACCGCAACGTGTCTCAGAGGTATTCATCAAATATTAATCTGTGCGTATGTTGCTATGTTCCGTGTCTGTGAGGATTCCAGCCCTTTCGTATCAAGAAGCCAATTTTCTTGTCTCCTTTGCTCAGCTTGGAAAAACATGCATTTGCTTCCACATCTGCAAATTACAAATGTACTGAAGAAAAAGCAACGTTCACATTTGTTCATCCTTTCCCTTTCTTTGAAACGATTTTTGTGACCCAAGCCTGAACGTTCTGCTTGTGTTGCGCAATGAGGTGACAAATTCGCGCATCTGAAGGAATCGAAATTCAGTGGCGAGCTCCTGATTCTTCCACTGGTATGAAAAGTTAGTATCATACGTGCGTCCAAAATGAGACGTTTGCAGAACGTGTCACTTGGTTCGAGGCAGGCAGACAGAGAGAGTCGTGTGGATATCTGTCCTCCATACCGTTTTCTTTGGGAGCATTTGGTTGTCATCGTGCACGAAGACAGGGTCATCGATAGAAAGTACGATCTCGAACACCTGTTACTTGGTGAAGATAAATTTCAAATTTGGATCTTGGGATCTTTTTGAATTTGTTTAGGTAGAGGATAATGTATGAGCATGAGGAATTTGTCAAGTTTAAATTTTTAGGTTTGTGAGGGCAAACAGTTTAAATTAAAGGGTTGCAAAATTTTGGACTGAACTGCACGACTCAGAAAACTTGTACAAAATAATGTTGATGAAATGTATATTACTTGGGACTGAACTGGTGTCACTTATTTTTTCACTTTCAAAAATTTGCAAATGGTTTTCAGGTGGGGTCAAAAGTTTGGGTACAAATTTGGGATTTTAGAAAAGTGGTCAAACTGGACATTCACAAAAGATTTGGTCAGTTTTATGTGTAATGAGGTCAAAAGTTTGGGTACATCTGGGTGTAAACAAAAAGAAAAAATACGTTTTAATTTGATCCTTTACAAGTGCATTCTGGTCAACATGTGTTTCGGTTGCTGTATGTGTCGGTCACTCCTCAAATCACCGCGAGCTTCACGGAGCAAAGGTATATTTGTGAGGTGTGGCCCATTTCTACCACCATGTGACCGCAGAGTTGTAGAAATACAGCACCAACTGCAGCAGGACAGTTCTTGTCCACTTCAGCGTTCCTCGTCCACGTCTGTCACCGAGACGCAGGGAACATCTCAGGCACTCCTTGTCCCAAAAGCTTCAATCGTTCGACGCATGTGCCCCATTTTGTCATTCAATTTGTTCTTCTACTGTACGTAAAAGAGATGCAGACGTCATACGATGAAGACTTCGTCTTCTTCCTCGATCTGTTTGAGCGAGTCGAGCCTCACGGTGGCGCCGCCCGTGTCGTCGCTGGAGGCTCGAGGCCTGACGCCGCCGCTGCTGCTGCTGCCCTCTGAAACCAGCAACACAGAGTCAGAGAATCGACATCAAGACTTTTAGCTGTTGTCGTTGCGTCTGTATTTTGTGATGTGAGTCGATGAGAATGTCTGTCTCGTCTTGTCGGGCATTCTGCGTCTTTGTGCCCGTCAATAAAGACTCGGATTGATAGAACAGGGTTTCCACCTTGAGCGTTGTTGTCGTCCATGTCCGAGGCCTGACCGGAACCTTGTGACGAATTGCTGTTCAGGTTCCTCCGACAACCCGCTTCACCGCTGCTGCAACACAACAAAACCAGATGTTTCCATTCCTGTGCGTTCATCCCACATTGAGCAGTTGCCTTTCGCTTGGCATTGGCAGTGGACGCTTTTGTACGACTCAAACTTCTTCCGCCTGTCATCTCCCGTGCAGGTCATCGTTTACAGAAAACCTGACCAGACCCGTTTTGCCACGAAGGTTTCTTTCGCAGAAGAAAACCTGTTTTACTTTTGGCGAGTCGTTTGGAATTCTAACCCATGCATGGGGACATAGACTGTACAAAAATCCGACCCGGTAACGACTTGTCTCATTCGTGGCAAGAAATAAAGGAAGTGACAGAATAGTTTGCACGTACACTTGTTGTCAGGAACGCGTGAAGGAATGAGACTGACGAAAGCAGTTCTCTTGGTCACAACTTGACTGTCGGGAGCATTCCACTTCACATTCAGTTTGGAAGATCACACCTCTGCTCTCTTTCCACTGCGTTCGCCTACCTCATGTCTTGCATTTCCACTGCACAGGGCGTACTGAGTCGTCTTTCTATGGCTCTGGCAACTTTCTTGTTGTTGTGCATCGCGAGTCTGCTTTTGTATTTGAGTTGTCTCCTCTCCACCTTCCGCACCTTGTCCAAGTCTTCCATGTACTTAGACATCCCATTGTCTTGCTTGGATTTCTTGATGAGAGACCCAATCATGAGAATGATGCTGAGCGCGTACATGAACAGCACGGCAATAACGTAGTACAAGGCTCCTTCGCCATCGTAGGCTGCTCTGCTGACTGCAGTGAGATCGAGGTAAGTTCTGTTTTGGTGCTCACTGATGGAGACGAGCCAGGCGCTCTTGTTGAGCTGACTGACCCGAAGGTTGATTCCCGTGTGAGGCTCGGTGTCCATTCTCTTCCCGGAACTCTGAAACAGAACGGGAATAGTCTGAAAACACAGTGACCACCAGGCGCTACATGCAGCTTCGCTGTTGACGTGGTTGGCAATTTTTGAGCAAAGCTTTGTCAGCCAGTGAAAGGGGATCTGTAAATTTCCCATATTTACAACACAGGCACGCAATCTGCCCGTCAGAGATGAATCCGTGGAAACCTGGTACACCACGCACAATGTGTGTACGTTCTGTGTACGTTCCTCTGGACCATAGAGATGTGACACCGGGATCTGTGAGCTTTGTCGACTCACACATGCACGAAGTATTTCTCTTTCCATTTCGCTAGATGGCTGGTTTCTACGAATGATAGCTTTCTTTGTTGTCTTCTTTCGTCTTTCATTTTCTCTTTTTTCTGTTTTTCTGTCTTCCTTTCTTCAATTCATTTCTTTGAGCCTTTCGTTGTGATTCAGACATTCGGAACTGCACGGGGAACCTTCAGCAAACGCGAGGGTTACATCGTGGAACGTGTCATTTCCATTTCATGGCCCCTGATGCGCCCGACTCCAGGACAAAGATCTGCAATTCAACAATCTCGAAACATCAAGCGACATAGAAGCCTTCCACTGGACGACGTCAAATGTCAAGACACACTTGCCTTTCTCCAACATTTGGCGCCTGTGCTCTCATGGATCCATCCAACAGGACCGGGCGCCTCGCCTCACCTCCCAAAAATTTATTTGCTCGTCATTGTGCCGTTGGGCACGAAAGGCTTGTTTACGACATGTCTCGCCTTTGACTTGGATTGAGCCTCCCAATAATGGGACCTCAGTCAAGAATGGTTGGACCCGACCTCTGTCATGTGTGTCTGGTAGAACAACGGGCACATTGAAAGGTCACTCTGACGACAACCAAGCCACGCTTTACCGAGAAAAACATCCACGTTTCCCCAGGCCAGGAGTTGACAAAAACAAATATCTGCTGAAAACAATTTGGTCTGTGCCTCTTTGGAGTGTGCGTCTTCATTTGGTTGAATGGCTGGTCCGCTCACAAAACTGTTCAGGAAAGGTTGTGACAGCAGGGCGACAGACAGGCGGGAGAAAACCCATTTCGAGAGGCAGATCCTGTCATCCGGAGCAATTTACATCTCCGGTGTCCACCGAGGCGAGCGGGCGACTGGACATGGTCACCAGACATGCAGTGGGAATGGCGTTGCACTGGCTTTTTGACGGCAGTGTTTTTCAGATCTCTCTCGCAGAATTAAAGTGGAACAATGAGCAATAATTTCCCAATGGATCAGATCCATCAAATCTCTTTTGTTGCTGTCAGGTGCCCGACGCACAGAAGTACAAATCACCGTTTACGTCACACCTGCAGAGAATTGTTTTGTGCTCAGATTCAGTCGAGACTCGACAACCTTTGTTGGGATGACAAATTCAAAGTTAACAACTGATACTTTCATGGTGAGACCCAAAGTCGAGTGATGTGAGCGAAAGTTCACCTCCAGGGTCCACCAAACACGGCCAAAGATGCATCCCTTTGTTCCTATGATGACAGTACCTTGTCACAAGTATCCCAGGTTTGTGACCCGGTGCACCCCGAACTTGATTGCATCATACACAACGCGCCCGCTGACAAGAGTCCAGAACCTGATCAGCACGAAGCTTTTGATGATCGAAGGTTTGTAAGCTGGAAGTGCGTGGTGAGGCTTGTAGTCCAACACAAACACAGAAGAAGGTTCTCAATTTGGATGTTTGGAAATCTCAGGTAAAATTTGGAATTTCAAAAAGACTTGCAACCAAAATTTCCTTGCACTCTCACACTCTTTTGCTGTAAAAACTTGTGAAACTCTCGGTAAACATTTGAAAATTTAAGTGAAACTCAAATAAAATGCTGCAATAGTTTTCTGCACTCAAATGATTGTTTACTTGTTGTTGCAAAAAATTTTGTGTGCTCCAAAAAGTTTTTGTGCTTGACACCTCAACTTTGGTGGCACAACCAAATCACTCCAAAGTCGCTTGGTGAGACAAATTACTGACTCATTACACACTATGATAATGTGTGGATGTACAAAGAATGACAAATTTCACTGGAAGTATGCGAGTTACCATTTCCATTGGAGTCTCAGCGCTGTGCTGTGTTTTACTGCATGGCCACCTTCCTGTCAGCATGTTCATTCAGTCAGATCATTCTGAAGCGGATCCTACCTGACATTTAGATCCTATTTAATCTTGGAAACATCGTTTCTGCTGGTTGTGCTTGACTTGGGTGTACAAGCTCTGAGTCAAACCTACCTCTTTCTATCTGCTTGAAGTTGTGTCTGGACAACAGGCTTCTGACCACTCTCACTGCAGAATGACAAAAAGTTCACCCGTGATTCTGTATCCAATTGAACAAAGCATTTATTGTTGCCTGTCTGTCTCCAGTCCATGCAAGTGCTTCACCGTTGTTGTTGTGAGAAATAGGTTCACCTTCAACACAGCACGGTGACGCGGCTTCAGTGGAAAATTCGTCAGATGTCTGTGTGTGTCTGTGTGCCGCATTGTGTGGAGACCCGCAGCGCAGCTGCGCACATGAAAGCAACCCAGGTCGCATGCAGCGGCGCGATCTGCGAAGTACAGCAGCTCAACTCTGCCATCGCGACCTTTCCCGCTCGTTCTTGTGACGATCTGCGTCGAATAACCATCGTTGGCGAGGTATGCACAAGTGAGGTTTTACCGAGTACGACAACTGTGAATTACTGTTCAGGGTGACATTTTTTCAGAAAATGTCTGCAGAAACAACGAATGACTTCTCATATCTCACCATTTTGGCCATCTGGACCGTGTGTGCGCGCGTGTGTTGGGTACGAGGGGACCTCCAAAAGTAAAAGTTCTGCAACACAACCCAAGGCATCAAACCAAAATAATTCGCCTCTGCAATGGACATACACCCGGAACGTTTGTGCGCCTGCGTATACTGGAGGAGCATACTTCGGATGATCATGAACAGTGGAAACCATTGATGGAATACTCCCAAACAGTCACAGACTGTGCATGAAGAAGCACACCAACAACTCAAAGAAGTTTTTTTGAATTGTGTGGATGTACCGTAATTAGGATGAAACGACCTCAGGGCACAGGGCATGCCTTGTTTGTTACATCAGAGTGTACAATGCCTTTGCCATTGAAGTTTGGATCCTCAGAAGGTCATGTTGTCGTTGTTGAGGACGTTGCGATCACGGCTGCGTGCCCACAACACTTTGTACGAGCCTCGGATGGCTTCTCACTCTTCGTTCGTGGAAGAGAGACGTTTTGTCACAACGTCAAACGCCGCTGGTTGTTGTGCGGAAGAGCTGTGAAGCAACAAAGTCAGGGAGTTTAAAGCACAGGGCCCCAGCACGGTGACGGACCACCTCGCAGGCAACCAGTTTGAAACGCACTCTGCTTCTCGTCTCTACGTGCGCAATTCGTTGACTTGAATCCGACTGACAGAACGAGATTGCCGCTTTTGGGCGTTGCAAGCACCTTGCCGAAAACCTACGCAATCGGAAGGAGGAGGAAGTCTTGCATCTGTTTCGGAGGATTGTTCACACCGAACAACAACACACCATTTTCACAAACGTCATACAATCGCTCGAAAACACAGCATGCTCTCTTTCAAAGCATTTCTGCCGCAGCGCGAAACGAGGAACTAACACACAGGTGCGCTGCAACTCGATGTGATGGACCCGGATGGAGAGACATCCGCGGCGTAACGAGCCCACAGGGACGCGGCGAGGACGCGCTGCAGCTTTATCGCTTCCGTGCGCCGAGCCTGTCGTGGTGCGAGTCTTGTTTGCAACTCTTTCGAAATTACTGTTTGAGAGAACACAAGTGTTGCCTAAAACTGTCTTTATTGAAAAAAAAGAATGTTGTGCAGTTTCCTTGTTTCTGTCCCAATGAGAAATTGAGCTTTTGCAACTGGACAATTGAGACTTTCACTTTGAACAAATGTTACAGTTCATCCCCGTTCTGTGTCCAAACGATCTGCAGTACTTCTCCATCATTTCACAGTGGCGATCTTTTCCTGAAAAAGTCCAATGGCGCTGCGCCATTCAGTGCTGTTTTTGCGGTTTCAGTGTTCTCGCGAGGACGAAGGACAGTGTCAACAAAGAAGGTGCTTGAGAAGGACATTTTGCTCTGTGTGTTGGCTTCTTTGTTGTTTCACATGTACCGTAGTCTTTGGAAGCTAAACAGGCAAACTGGCTTACGGGCGTTGCTTTTGCAGCCAAAACATGTTTTTCGGCATGTCTGCTGCACCTGGGCACTGAAGAAACACCACGACCTCATGTTCTTGCAGACCACACGGTCAATGTCCATGCAGAGCGCTGCAAACAACAAAGGCACTCCACAACATACGGACAATTTTGTTTGGTTTGGTGAAATTTGAATGGTTTCAGTGGCGCTGGATTTGATACGCACGCGTCATCCTCAAATGTTCCCGCCAGGCATCGTCGCGACCTGAAATCAAGAGGCCAGATGTTGGGCAGAATCTAACAGATGCAGTGGTCGAAAAAGCTTGGCTGTTCATGTGACATCCGTGTTGATGGAATGTGCAAGAGATGCCTCGAAATACCTGCAGGCTGAAAAGAGCAACGCCGCGTTTTGCTTCAGCCTTTCCTGTGAGAGTGCATGTTGGTCATCTATGAGAGGGATACTGGATACTGGATACTGGGGATACCCCAGGTACAAGGCGGTTGTCATTCTGAAGAATCTGTCCAAGGGTCTTTTGGATCATCTTGGAAATGCCCCAGGTGTGGGTACGATACAGGCAACATGTTGTTGATGTATGCCACGACACCATTGTGCAAATGAAAGAAGACAATGGAAGCAAGTTTCCTGAACTGGTACAAGATTTGGTTCCATTGCTGACCCAAAAAGCACCATTGAGTGGAAGCAGAGAAGGTGACAGCAGACCAGAAGCTGGTGGAGGAATCACGCGATCATGACGCGCAGCAAGCACTCATTGCAGTGATCACACCAGCCACACCATCCAAGCCAAAAATAGCTCCATGGAGCTCGAGGTGATTTGAGGAAATTTCAGTTGCTCTGATTTGGCTTACTCTGATTTGGCTCACTTTGATTTGGCTTGCTCTGATTTGGCTCACTCTGATTTGGCTCGCTCTGATTTGGGTCACTTTTTTTGTCAAAATTCTTACTTTTTTTACTTAATATTCACAACTTGGGAACTCATTTAGCACATATCCAAATGGAACAAATTTAACCAAATGGAACTTTTATACATTGTTTCACAATAATATCTACATATCAACCCCAAAAAAATTGCCAAGTATCCATTTTTAAATTTTCTATGAAAAATGACTT
>JAAUXT010015633.1_pt1 | contig 14836 bp, 14 predicted proteins | sample 7278171 | NCBI WGS metagenome assembly JAAUXT01 (sample SAMN14350112, study PRJNA611818) | marine sediment metagenome | isolation source: surface marine sediment (1.8m) | place: French Polynesia: Moorea | collected 2018-08 | reverse complement strand
CCGTACGGAGCCAGTGCCACCAAGTCATACCCAGTCCAAATTGCTCCGATAGGAGCCAGTGACGGTCCCCTTACAATCGCCGTCTAAGTGCCGGAGCGCCGCTAGTGTTAAAGTAAAATAGTCAATGTGCGTAGAGACAGCCAGGGCTTGGTCGAGGGACGCCATGTCACGAGAACCAAGCTCTTGAACTTGCACGGGAGCAGGGGAGGGTGGCAGGGTCCTACCCACCACCCTCACAGGTGAACCCAGGAGAGCCTGACTCCCGCTTCTTCAAGGTGACCAACTCAATCGAATGAAATCAGCGAGCAGCGATTGGATTGGGGAAGACAATGTAAGAAAACCCCATGGAGTCACCTGATGCTGAAAAGGGCTGGAGCAGGGCACATTTGGGTGGAGCAACCCACACGTGTGTGTGTGTGTGTGCGTGTGTGTGTGCGTGTGTGTGCGTGTGTGTGCGTGTGTGTGGACCAGAGACACTGCAGCCTCGCACTACGTTCCCTTCATGGAGTCCTTCGCCGTGGAGCCCGAAGTCACATCACAAATGGCGTGTCAAAATCTCCACTTCCAAGAACGGTGGCCGCTCGGATTGGTCTCGCCTTGTTGGGCTGTTCACACAGGACGCGTCACGCAGGGACGACAGGCACACAACCCCACCAATGTGGAAACTCCTTGACGCACCCGGTGTGACCCTGGCCTCAGGCGGGTCCTTTCTCCTTCTCAGAGCAGCACTGCATAATGGGAGCCTTAGGTCATTCTTGACTTGCGTGTCTGTTACAATAGGTCACCAATATCAATTTGGAATTTGCAAGAGGCGGAGACGAAAGAAGGAGGGCGAAAGGGGAACGATTTATTTCGCAGATTGACTTTGGCCTGAGGAGACGAGTGGAGAACTTGATGACCGGGCCAGGGGAGGATCCAGGGGAGGAGCGGGGAAGGAGAAGGGGAGGAGCTAGGAGAGGAGCCAGGGAAGGAGCCAGGGTGGGAGCTCGGAGGGGCAGGGCAGGAGCCAGGGAGAAACCAGGGGAGGAGCCGAGGGAGTATCAAGTGGCCGAGCTTGGGGTAATCAAGGGTGTTGTCAAGGGGATGACCCTCAGGGGAAGCAGGGCACAACAGGGGAAAACAGCTGTGTTCTCGGTGCCATCTGCTGAGATCGATGCTTGTGAATTGAATCAGAAGCAGAGGTTGCGCACTTTCTTCAGACACGCTGTTCCACGGGCAAAGCCTCCCTGGATCCACTCAACAGATTGCAGTCTTTTTCAGTCATTTGATTCTGGGCAGTGAGTGAACGCCTGTTTGTGACTGCGTGCCTCAGTGACGCGCGGTCGTGTTTTTGACGTCGGCCTCAAAATTTAGCATTGAACCCAATGGTGGAATTTTTGACGTCAGCCCAGAAATCGACCGCGCGTCACTCAATGTGAAAACCCCTTCACGCGTCGCGTTCTTGCACACGTGCGCAGACAGGACAGTGGGCCCACTGATGTGACGCACGTCACGTGACGCACCCGCTGTGACGCAGGCCTTCGGTTCCTGATCAGAGGCCCGCGCTGTCCCCGGGCCCGAGTTTCTCACTGCCGGCTCGCGCGGAGAATAACGAGTGTTTGTGCGGGGCTTGAGGCCGGTGCCGCCGCCGACGCGGGGAGTCCGCCTCGCCCTCTGGTGTCACGTGACACGCGCCGTGAGCCGAATGGAACCCGAGAGCGCGGCGGAGGTAACACGAGCAAACCACAAGGTTCGTTTCAAATGGCGAGCGGCAGTGGTGCACTGCCCACACAAGATGTGTTGCAGACCTGTGCGAGCACGAGAACAGTAGGTGTGTAGGTGTGTGTGTGTGTGTGTGTGTGTGTGTGTGTGTGTGTGTCTTTGTCTGCCTGTGTGGTGTCCTCTGGCAAATTCACTGGGCCATGAACCCAAAACACATTTTTCGTGTGTGTGTGTGTGTGTGTGTGTGCGAGGCAGAGGGAAATGGAGAAAGACTTTGACGGCGAAGAGAGAGAGAGTGAGAGAGAGAGAAAGAGAGGGAGGAGTGAGAGGGAGAGAGGGGGTGAGTGAGTGAGTGAGTGAGTGAGTGAGTGAGTGAGTCAGTCAGTCAGTCAGTCAGTCAGTCAGAGAGCAGCAATTTTTCTCTTTGTTTGGGTTGAATCGGGGGCAGAACCACTCTGGATCCGCGCGCAACGTTCTGCTGCTGCCAAAATGTCAAGGACTCCGAGTCCACAGCGGAGAGACGCGTAAGATGAATCCTCACCTTGACACACGGCGCCAGGTTCTGGCAGCGAGGGCTTCCAAAACTCATCAAAACTGATCAGCACGACTCACGGCCATCTGAGGCAGCGCACACCAGGAACCATGTGGTCCAAATTGCATCAGTGGCATTTTCACCTGAAACATCTCGCGCTCTGCGCAGGCGCAGACGCAGTAGCGACGCCCGCGGACATGAAGCCATCAAAGAGTTGCGCAGAAGTGCGCAAGTGGGGAAGGGATCGGTGTGGGGAGCCAAACCTGCTCATGATGTTTGATGGGTGGTGCGGTCCTTGAAGGACATTTGTGCAGCAGAATTTTGTTCCCCCCCCCCACAAATCCCCGTCCCATCCCACCCCACCCCACCTCGCCCCGCCCTGCCCCTACCCTGCCCTGCACAACGGACGTGTCCTGTGGTCCCCACACACCGGGTACCCCACCCGTGTTGCCCTACCTCGCCCCGCACCTTCCACCCCACCCTATCCCCTCCCTGCCTCACCCCCGCCCCACCCTGCCCTGCCGAATGGACGGGCATGGGTCCCATGGTCCCCACACACCGGGCGCCCTGCCCGCAGCAGCGCTCAATGCGCTCCGACTCAAGACAATGCGCCTCGCTCGAAATGACAGCGCAACAACACGGAAATTGCGGGAGGAGAGCGGCGGAGCCCCCGGGGTGTAGCACGGGCCCCTGGGCGACCCGCTCCGCTATTCATTTGCAGCCATTTCACCAAATTTCTGCGCAGAAGCGAAAAGCAAAAGTTTCTACAGAAAGCAAAACAAAAGAAGCCATCAGAAAGATGTTTCAATGATCTCGCAAGTTCTTTGTGATCTGGACTGTTGTGAAAAATTGTCGCACGCTCAGACTTCAAGAAGAAAGTTGAATGACAAAACAAGAACACGGAAGAGCTGAAACGTTCCTGTTGCAGAGTCTGGCTTTGGTGTACAGTATCTGATTGATGATTGATCCTTCATTTCGAGTTGAAGTTTAGTCCTCTGGCTGAAGTTGCGTCGCACCAGTCGCGTCGGGTCAGTGACGTAGCGTCCATTGACACGGGTGGGGCCGTGATGCATGATGGGTGTTGAGTGCATCCCAGGCGCAACACAAGGGTCTCACCCTCAGAAAACCTCCTCTCGTTTTATGGTTTGAGCGCAATTTATTTCTTGACAACCAGCGCACTAAGGAAAACCCTTCTCCCTGACCAGACCCTGGATCCGCCTTCAAAACCTCAGCAACCCCAGCCAAATCAGATCATAGAAGCCCTTCAGCTACCAAAGTAACGTTCAGCCCCGGTTCCAACCTCATTGGTAAAACGCACAGACACGGATAACCAGGTTTCCTACAGGAATCTATTCACTCGCTCAAGAGAAACCTAATATGAAATTTAGCGGCCCCGACGTCTTGGTCTCTCCAGGCGGATTCGCCCGTGTGTAGAATTCCAAATCACCCTCCTTTATCCCAGGCCGCGCAGAATCGGGGTCTGTGGGGGCGGATCCTCCATGTGGTGGACACGAAGGTACGGAACCCCAGGAAAAAGGGGCTCCACCCCTAGACTTATTGGGAACTGGTTGTCAAATGTTCACAACGTCCTCAAGCAAGTGCATAGAAAAGTCACTGCACGTTGGTCTTGAGAAACACAAAGCTTATCATCTCTGTGTGTGAGCCAAATAGATGTAGTTGCTGAGTTGAGCCCAGACTTTTGCGCGCACCAAGGGGTGTAGGTGAACCCCACGCATCAAAAAACCCCCGTACTCCCACAGGTTCCCGCAAACAGGTGACCAAGAAAAGTACCCCCTCTTTTAGACACAAACTCCACCTTCAGCGTTGTTTTCTGCAGGCGGACATTTCTGTGTTCTTCACGTGAAGATACACACACACACACACACACGCACACACACGCACACACACGCACACACACACACACACACACTCGCGCGCGCGCGAAGGCAGAATCAGGAAGCAACTGGGCGCAACACCCACCAACACAGCTGCGAGGTTTGTGCGTCAGGGCTTTGGAAACCAACCCCGCATTCAATTGCACGTCTCACGAACAGACACATCTCTGTGTGTTGGCCAGTTTCTTCGCATCCCTAGTAACTCGGCCCTGAGGTCTCTCCGACACCCATAAGAGTTATCCAATTCGTCTACAGGTGGCTTGAACCATCCACTTGAAAACCCCCATGAATATCATTTGGTCCTCAGACTCCAAGTCCAGGGGAGGCTCCTGGGGGGTTTGGTACCCCAACCCTCAATTATTGGCTCAATTAGTTTTGCCCGATTCCAGGGTAGTCCGGCGCCCTGGTGACCGCACACAGATCCGCCCCGGGACCTCGGTCTACTCGGGCTGAAATTCACTGCGTTTCCTCGGGCAAGTGAAGCTGATTGACCAGAGACCAGGACATTTCATTAACATTTAAACCACGCTATACATGTGCTTAATTTGTGGGCTGAGGGGCAGGGCTCTGCTTTATTTATCAGACTCTGAAAGGAAGAGATCTCTTCGGATCGGAGTTGGGGCCGAGGAGAATCACTGGTCTCACAAACAAGTGCTGGATGCGTCACGAGCCGAAGGCGCTGCAGACGAGTGGACTCTCTCACGCGCGGACGCAAGGTGAACGGAAACAACGCACGACGTGCGCATGCGTTCGTTGCGGAACTAGCCAAGTTTAGCAAAAACGTCCGCTCCTTTTCCGACGTGCCCCAATTGCCAGATTGGTGACACAGAAACCATCTGGTCACTTGTCATTGGCTCAAGTACAACATCAGGGCAAGGGCACCAATCTGGCAATTGTGGCCCCACGCGTTTGGCAATTGAGGTGGTGCTAAACCTCCCGACTGAGCTTTTCACCGTGGATGCAGATTTGCCACAGAAATGCTGGGACCTGCGGACTACACAACAGAGAACAGGCTTCTGTCACTTCCGGTCATGTTTCCACGATGTCGGGACGGATCCAGTGACCCCGGAACCTGCCCCTCCCACACTCGCTCTCGCCGGAAAAAGTAAGGCCCCAAGTTTGCCCTGCGTGCACAATGTTTTGTGCACGAAGCTTTTCAAAACTGAGAACGGGCTGGTGTGGAGGCACCCCCACCATACCATTGACCCTGGACCTGGGCCCGACCATGGACCTAGGTCCGACCCTGAACCTTGGTCCGACCCTGGACCTCAGCCCGACCCTGGACCTCAGCCCGACCCTGGACCTTGGTCCGACCCTGGACCTTGGTCCGACCCTGGACCTTGGCCCGACCCTGGACCTTGGCCCGACCCTGGAGGAGAGGAGTCTCTAGGGGCCGCGCCGTCCGTCGCAGTTTGACCCGCAGCGGAGTCGCGCTGTGGCTTCTCATTCGTCATGTCCAACCAGGGGGAATGAGGGGAACAGGGAACCGTCAGCTCTGATGGAACGTGCTGTCACGTGGGGAGGTTGCATCACGTGGAGGCGGCGTCACGTGGGGAGGCGTCACGTGGGGAGGCGTCACGTGGGGAGGTGTCACGTGGGAAGGCATCACGTGGGGGGAGGCGTCATGTGGGGAGGTGTCACATGGAGGCAGCGTCACGTGGAGGAGGCATCATGTGGGGAGGCATCACATGGGAAGGCGTCACATGGGAAGGCGTCACGTGGGATAGCGTGACTTCCGCAACGGGTTACGGCAGTCTGAAAGTTTGTTCTGACATCCGCCAAAAGTTGTCGGCTTGAACCAGAACCGGGTGTGAGGATGTCCACTTCAAAGGCACAGACAAACAGACAGACAGACAGACAGACAGATAGACACACACACACACACACACACACACACACACACACACGTGCGCGCGCACGCATGTCGTCACATCGAGCAGGTTCAGCACCGCCAGTCCACACGCGCATTGCCCAATTGCCAGATCCGTGGCACAGATAACTCCTGTTTGCCCTGAGATCCAATGGCAAGTCACCAAATGGTTTCTGTGTCACCGATCTGGCAATTGGGACACGTCGGAAAAGGAGCGGACGTGTTTGTTGGATCTCCGTGTTGTCACCACCGAGCCACCACGATCGCGGGCCGTTCCTTCTCCCCATGGCGGTCACGTGGGACAAACGAACGAGCCCAGCCCAATCCCCGCCGCTGCGCAGTCTACCAGCCTCACATCTCACGTGGCAAGAAACAAATCTCGCGATTTCTCCAAATTTAGAAGCGAGAGTCCCGTGACCGGGGGAGCCCCGAGCCTAATCTCGGGGCTGATCGACTGAACCCGTCTGAAGCGGTAATCCCTGACGTGGGCCCCGCCCTGGGAGGTCGCTACTGTCCCGCTCTTTATTGTAACATTAAGCGACTTTAATCTGCCTTGAGTTAGGTTCGTTGGCATAACGTACGACCTTGTTACGTCAAATCTATTCCCGAAACAGTCATTACGTGAGGTACGCGCTGATGAATTTTTCAAGGCGCAGCGCAGTTTGGGTTGAAGAAAGACTTTGTTTACGACCCAACGCAGCTTTGCAAGACTGGTGAGTACATACAGCAGGAGACTGGGGCCTGTTTCACACGCCGTGTGTGTGACGTAGCCTGACGTAGCCAGACGCCGTTTGACGTGACGCACAAAGCAACGGCCCCTGGCCGCTCACAATCACTGCTGTTGCTCCAGTCTTAAACGACTGTTACACCAAAGGCCAAAGATCCAAGCCGAAAATAAAGCTGGCAGGCAGCCCGACACCAGCGCAGGGAGCCGGGCCGCCGGAGCACAGTGAATGTAAGACGCCAAATGAAGAATCGAGATTTGCATAAGGAGCCGTCCCTGGAGACCGGGGCCATTACAAGGCATGGCGAGATTTCAATTCCGATAGAACTCGAGAGATGCGCATTGGCCTGACCCCCGAAGGAAATTTATGACACTTGTCCAGAATACAAACTACATTGTGTTGGGCGGCGGTGGTGGTGGTGGTGAGGAGGAGGCAGAGCCGGACTCCTGTCCCTCCTCGTCTGAATCTGCTGCCCAGAACCACAGAATGGAGTCTGAATTGTTGTGTGGCTGTGTCAGTGTGATGCCGTCCTGGTGTGCGTGTGTGTGCGTGTGTGCGTGTGCGTGAGTGTGCGTGTGTGTGCGTGTATGCGTGTGCGTGAGTGTGCGTGTGTGCGTGTGTGCGTGTGTGCGTGTGCGTGTGTGTGCGTGTGTGCGTGAGTCCTGAATCTCAGGATGACTGGCTTGGCGTCTCCGTGAAAGCCAAGGTCCACGTCGCCGTCGTGTGTGTGTGTCCTTGTCTGTCTTTTTCAAGAAGAAATTGTGCGAACATTTTCATTCACACGAGTGAACTAACCTGCGAACCTAAAGTCTTGTCCGCAACAGGAAATGGTTGAGACTGACTCAACAGCGAAATAACCCAGACAAGCGAGCAGGTTTTAGTGACACAGAACAGAGGGAAAAATTCATTGTTCTCAGCTCAGTGGAGAAACACACGATGACAGTGGCAGGTTTGCGCCCCACGAATTGGAGCATGTCAAATCCTCCATCAGAGCCTGCGTTCACGCTGAATGGATATACACGGTCCTGCTGCATCAGTAAAACGACACAAATGCTTCTGACGCGCACAAAGACGCAACGCATGACACGTGACATATCCACGGAGGGCATGCGCATTCAGCACCACAATCTCCCCACTTCCCCTTGTGACAGAACAACCGAGACGCCCGTGTCATACCGGATGCGATTTCATTGCTTCGCTGCACACATCAACAGCCATCGTTTGCGACGCAGTGCAGATAGACTTAAGGGTTTTTCACATTGGGTGACGCGCGGTCGTTTCCTGCGCTGACGTCAAAAATTCCACCATTGGGTTCAATGTTAAATTTTGACGCCGACGTCAAAAAACACGACCGCGCGTCACTATGCGAGGATGCCACGCATGACGCGCCCACGGGCCCTGGGCCCCTCCCCCACGCCCCCCGGCCCACCCCTGGGCCCCCGGCGCCCCCCCCCCCAGGCCCGTCAGCCCTGATTTGCTGAATCCCCCTGACGGGCTCCGACTGTTTCCCCGGACATCAAAGTTTCATGAGCGGCGCCGCTCCCCTTTCTCTCCCGTCCCCGAGTTCATTTGTCCGGCTCGGCGGTACCACGTCCCCCGTGACTCCCTCCGAAATGAGGTGCATCACCTCACCAGCCACGGTCCCCCCCCCCAAAAAAAAAAAGACTTCTCTTTCTTATCCTTTGTGTTTTTGCTTTGTGAAACTGCTGTTTTGGGGAGATTTTCTGTGGCTGGCCATGTCTGCTTGTGAGCTTGTTGCGATCTTGCACTCACATGTCCTGACACACACACACACACACACACACACACACACACACACACACATTGCCACTCATGCACTTTCTCACCAACATCAGAACCAATGGGAAAACCTGCGCATTTACCAGGCACGGCCAGTTTTCCCCATCCACCAGACATCCAGACATGAACAGGGTGCACGACCCCTGAGGAGTTTACATCGCATGGATCCGTGTGTGTGTGACTTTCTGAGCAAACTAAGGTTCGCAACGCCCAGCCTGCGAAAGAACTTCTGCGGGAAGCGAAAGCCACGGTAGGGCGTCTACACGGTCACGGTGCAACCAAGACCAACACACGTGTGCTCACCACTCTTGGGAAAGGTCTCTTCACCATTGGACACGCACCAGATCCCGTCTTTGTCTCACATCAACTTCCGCTCACAGACTTGGAGTCTGTTCCTTCACTCGCAGTCCATGGACGACACCCGTCTTGGTGGGAAAATGGGGAGGATTCTCTCAAAGCCTCTGATTGCCAAAGCATCCGGGGATCCAGTCTCCCCAGAGGCGCTGCGAAAAGACAGAGGTTCACATTGGTGAGTTTTAGCAGACCGTGTTGCGTGTTCCGTGTACGTGGCTGACGTACTTGATCCTGGTACCGGAAGTTCATTCTGTGGAAAACTCACAGCACACGTGACAAATGGAGGGAGGGAGGAGCAATGTTGAAAACCCCTTCCTTCAGGTTGCGGACACACTGACGAGCGATGCGCTGTTGGTTGGGGCGATGGAACAGCAGGCTCTGTACAAACCCAATAGGGTGACGCCACAGCGTGACAGGGCAGCAGGACGCTGGTTGCTGCGTCGCTGGGAGTGTGTTCCCAGCCTCAGTGCGTGGAGGACGCTCGGCCCGCGGCCCGCGGCGCCCGGTCCCAGGTGCGGCGGCTGATGGTGTCGGTGCGCCGGGGATAAGACGCTCCGTGCGCCCACGATCCGAGGCGCATTCATCACCCCGCCCGACGCCAATTACCGCGACGCCGCGATCACGCTTCAGACCGATCTCACATTGGGTGACGCGCGGTCGTCTTTTTGACGTCAGCATCAAAATTCAACGTTGAACCCAATGGTGGAATCTTTGACATCGGCACAAAAACAACCACGCGTCAAACAACCCTTTCACCTGCGCAGGTCAGCGGTATCCAGGCGCAAGTGCGTCAGGCAGTTGGGTGACGCTCGGTCGTTTCCTTGACGTTGGCGTCAAAAGTTAACAATGCATCCAATGGTGTAATTTTTGACGTCAGCGCATAAGAGAACGACCGCGCGTCGCTCAACAAGTAAACCTTTTTATGAGTTGCTACCATCACCACGTACCACTCTTTGAGAAAACAGCAGTGCCAGTTCTGTTCTGGTCGTCACAAAACAACGACAAACACGCAACAAAACGTCAAGCACAGATCTCCATCTCTGTGACACGTAGAGAACGGTGTTGTCCCACAGGCAGGGTGCGCGCGCCGTCACGTCCCCAGGCGCGTGGTGGCGCAGGCAGACACCGCGTTGCCCGATGCGTTAAAAAACAAAACTCATGAGCAACACCAGTTCCCTGTTGGAAAAAACAAGTTCAAAATTGCCAGATTCAAATCTGAAAATTTCCAGTTTGTTCGCGAGATTTCAATACGAATCGGAGTCGGCAGACGCGTTAGGTGGGGATGATTGTCAGGTCCTGGGACCTTGGGCAGCATCTGCTCGTACAAAATATTTTCCACAAATTTTACCATGGTAGTCGGCATAAAAATGTCGCAGCGCAGCGACCCTCGATCGTGCACGTTCCCACGTTTGACGTGGGATCTACACTTCCTGCCGCTCAGCGGAGACGCCCAGGTGTTAACAGGGAGAACCTGACCTGGACGGCTGAACCCGCGACGTGGACCCTTGCACGTGCACGTTCCCACGTTTGACGTGGGATCTGTGATTCTGCCCAAAAACGCGGACCCCAGGTGCTGACAGGGAGAACCCGACGCGTTGCCCCGCGACTCGGGCGAGGTGACCACAATCCGCGGACGGCTCGGCGGGGCGGCCGGGGAGGACGCCCATAAACCCGCGCAACGAGCCACATGCATTATTAAGTGACCCGTGCGCTCACAACCTCGTCTGTGTGGTCATTGAAAGAAGAGAATTTGAGCCGCGGTGCTGTAAATCTATCACTTTTATGTTCTTCTTTTCACATGTAATCCCCTGGGGAGCCGTCCTCGTGCCCGGACCGCGGTATAAATAGCCCGGCCCTTCCTCCGGCCCGTCGCGGAAACTCTGCCGCGGAGTTCGGCAAGAATCTGGGCGCAGCGCGGCGCGTTCACGCGGGGTGCGTCACGGGGCTGCGTCCCTGGACACGTCGAGGGGCGCCGCAGAGACGAAAGACGCTGGGCCCGATCCGTCATGGGAGCGACTCTGACGTCATGGGGCGATACTGACGTCATGGCGGCGACTCTAACTGATGTGGGCGACTCTGACGTAATGTGATGGGATGACCCTGACGTCATGCGGGCGTCCCTAATCTGGTCGCTGCGTCACTGAGGTCGTCAGAACCCACGAGGTCTGTTTCTCACTGGGTGCGCCACGCATTGCGTCTCCGTCTTCACCGAGGCTTTTGCCTCTGCGATGTGGCGTCTACTGACCTGCAGTGGGACGCAACGTGTGACGCACAGTGGGAAACAGACGTGATGACCTGCGTTCCCATGGAAACCACGATGCTGGGGACGCCTCGCTTTGCATGACGCATTCACTCTCTGCTCGATTCGGTGTGACCTTCTTTACCCGAATCAACCTTTGTTTTTTATCTTTCCTTGCACGGATCTCAAACACGAAAAAGTTTGTGTATTCGTGTCAAACACGTCTTTTCGTCATCGACAGCTGTCGGAGTTAGAAGGAGCAGCGTGCGTGATTCCCACGCGGTCAACTTGACGCTCATCCACCTGACAGACGCCACGTGTCCAGACATCTCGTCACGAAGAGGTGCACGGTGAGAGGAAACGTGACGAGATATAGGGCTTTTCACACAGGCAGGGCGGCGTCAGTCTTTTTGACGCTGGCGTCAAAATTTTGACGCGCGGGCGTCAAATTTAACATGACGTTCAATGGAGAGCGTACAAAAATGGTTCAGTCCGTTCCTGGCGTCACATCAAAATTTTGACGCCATCATCTGTATGAAAACGAACAGCAGGACGAATCACTCGAGAAATTCTCACGATGCACCGAATCCTGGTCCCACGGCACGGAATTGTGCACATCCTTTGCTTTCTTGTAACGGTCTTCGCACTCTTGTGACGGCAGTGCTCTCCATTCAGGTATTGAGGCAAAAGCCCTGACTGTGTCGAGTTCGGGCGTTGTCACGTAGCATTTTCAACAAAACATGTGAGGTTGGCAGGCGAGGACCCAGGGAAGCACAGGACCTGATCCAAAGCAGGATTCGAAGCCCAAACCTTGATCTTTGGTGGACAGTGCATTTTTCACTCGTGTGTGTTCTAAACTTCGAATGTGAAAGCGGATCCCCTCAGTATGCGTCCCTGGGCTCCGTGAGCAGCGTTTCTTACCTGCGCGCGCAGCTCCGTCCGACGCGTTCAGCGACCCTCACGACGCGCCGCGCGGCGGGGTCAGGTCCGCAACACTGAAACACAGGGAAAACAGCGTCTCTCATGTCAGAGTCAGACTGAAACACAGGGAAAACAGCGTCTCTTGTGTCAGAGTCAGACTGAAACACAGGGAAAACAGCGTCTCTCATATCTCAGATTCCAATGGCTGTGTGTGTGACGGAAGCTTCAGGAGCCTTGTGTGTATTCTTCCTGGAAGATGCAAAGGGAGCAACACGGAACACGTCTCAGTCAAAACAGTTCACCTCAAGTGGACATTTTGGAACCAGCTGCCTGAATTATATACAGGCAGGAAGTAAATTCTGCAAGACTCTCGTAGCTCTTCCATATCCAACGGGAAAATCAGCCATCTTCTGCAGGGTGAGTTTTGGATGATGAGAATGGTGCGTGACGCTCGGTCTTCCCTGTAACGAGTGGCGCTCCGTGCAAGTGAATGGGTGCTGCATCCCTGCACAACTCAATGGGTGCCGCATCCCTGCACAAGTCAATGGGTGCTGCATCCCTGCACAACTCAATGGGTGCTGCATCCATGCACAACTCAATGGGTGCCGCATCCCTGCACAAGTCAATGGGTGCTGCATCCTTGTACAAGTCAATGGGTGCTGCATCCCTGCACAAGTCAATGGGTGCTGCATCCCTGCACAAGTGGGCACTGCATCCCAACTGACAGCCCTGCACCCATGGCCTTGCCCAGGAACGCTGGGACGACGCCTCCAGCGTGCAGAGCGGGCGTGCACGGAGGATCTCAGGAGAAGTGACAGGTCGGCTGCCGCGAGGTGACGAATGCGCTCTGTGAGCTTCAGGGGCAGCAATCAGGGCCTGAATGAACACGAGCCCGACCGGCGCTGCCGCCGCCGCCGCCGCCGCCGCTGCGCTCTCAAGACGCGCGCACTGCACGCGCTTCGTCCGCTGCAAGCGGTTTTCACGTTGGTGACGCGCGGTCATTTTTGACGTCGGCGTCAAAATTTTAGCGTTGAACCCAATGGTGGAATTTTTTGACGTCAGCCCAAAAATGACTGCGCGTCACCCAATGTGAAAACCCCTGCACGTGCCTGGGTTGTCCATGAGTGTCGCAAAATCAACGCAATACCCGTTGGACGCAGCACTCGTCGGAAGGTCCGTTGACGTCGTGGAGAAACCGCACGTACGCAAGCACGCACAATTGCACTGGCATACATGGAGTACCGTAGCTCTGAGGTGCGGCAGAAAATGGCGTCTGCACATTTTGAAACGGGTACCAAGAACGGAAATGAGACTGGCACTTCCAACAAAGGTTCCGGTACGACGCCTGTACTGCAACACGGGCGATGGGGACGCCCCCTCCCGGATCCAGGGTCCCTGCGGGTGGGTCTCACAAGGGTCCGGTTTACACTGAGGCGTTTGAATCTCCCGACACGTGAGTGAACGTTGAGTGACGGAAGTTGGACGAAACACTCAGCCCGCGGTGGTTGGTACATTCGACTTGGGTTGTCAGGGATCGAAACCAGGAGAGAACAGGGTTCTTAAAAAATGAAACAAGTGAGAGCCACGTACGTGTGTGTGTGAGTGTCTGCGTGCTTTCTTGTGTGTGTGTGTGTGTGTGTGTGTGTGTCTGTGTCTGTGTCTGTGTGCGTGTGTCTGTGTGTGCGTGAGTGTGTGCGTGTGTGCGTGTGTGTGCGTGCGTGGTTGTGTGTCCCGCAATCAAAATTCATGAATCACTCTGTGAAAATTCTCTGGCGGAACCGTGTTGCTCCCGAGGCAGCGACGAGGGCTTCGTGTTCAGAGTGCGGCGGCTTAAGGCTCCTGTGCACACAGATAAGACAGCTCCTATTCACAAATACCGTGTAATACTCCTACAGCCTGTCTCAAGAAGGTTAATGCTATTAGCTGCCAAAGTTACTGTCACTTGCAGGCCTGCTGAGAGGAGGGAATCACGAGGAGGGTTGTCAATGGGCTCAATAGGGATGCGTGAGCGGGCTGCGGGGGGCAGGGGAGGGTGCGGGGGGCAGGGGAGGGTGCGGGGGGCAGGGGAGGGTGCGGGGGGCAGGGGAGGGTGCAGGGGCAGAGGAGGGAGGGGGGGGGGCAGGGGAGGGTGTGACGGGGCGGGGGAGGGTGTGACGGGGCAGCCAGGATGTGGCAGGGGAGATGCCGCAGGAGGGTGCAGCAGGGCAGCAGGGGTGCGGTGGAGCAGCAGGGTGCGGTGGGGCAGGGGAGGGTTCAGCAGGGCAGGGGAGGGTACAGTGGGGCAGGGGATGGTACAGCAGGGCAGGGTGTGGTAGGGCAGCGGAGGGTGCAACAAGGCAAGGAGGGTGGGGCAGGGTTGGGCACAGTAGGGAAGGGATGGGTGCAGCAGGGCGGAGGGAGGGTGCGGCGTCCCGTGTCGCCTTGGCTGTGCACGGTGTTCTGCACCCAAAGTTGCGTTCAGCCTCACGCTTGACTCAGGCTGCAGGTCCAGCTGGGAGTTGCGCCTGCGTCCAGCGATTTCCTCATGTGGTGACACGCGATTGTTTTGTTGTTGTTGGTTTTTTCAACGTCAGCGTCAAAATTTAACATTGAACCCTATGGTGGAATTTTTGACTTCAGCCAAAAAACGACCGCGCGTCACCCAATATGAAAACCGCTGGAATTCATGTCAACGGGTCCTGCGTCACCGCACATTGACTTGCAATGCGATGTGTGACGCACCCAGGGTGAGCCTGGCCGGCTCGGCTCGGCTCGGGTCGGAGTCGGGTGATGAGGGCTGGCGGTGACGGGGGGGGGGGG
>JAAUXT010035424.1_pt1 | contig 14837 bp, 23 predicted proteins | sample 7278171 | NCBI WGS metagenome assembly JAAUXT01 (sample SAMN14350112, study PRJNA611818) | marine sediment metagenome | isolation source: surface marine sediment (1.8m) | place: French Polynesia: Moorea | collected 2018-08 | reverse complement strand
GGATAGTGGCTCCATCTAGGGAATGATATGATTGGCTGTGGCTGTTGCTGTGGCTATGGAAGGCCATGGCAGTACTTAGGGGGTGGTCATGGTAAATATATATAACAGCATCATCGGCGATGACAAGATTCCCGCGCGATGCACGCGTCGGGTTTGTTTGCACAGAGACCGGAAGTGCCTGCACGCCAGGGCTCTCCCAAGGTCATGTGTCAAGAATGAATTGATTGGGGTGGCACTCCTGTCCAAATTTGGAGCAATGACCACGCATGCACGGAACAAATTTCTGATTTTTCCCGCATTGACACAGTGTGATGCACACGAGCCTGGAAGCGCGCAATATGCGCAGCAGGATGCAATTCATCAGGCCAGGGCCGTGTCCGTCTCACGTCACTGATCATCGCGACTCACGCGTTTTGCTGATCAATTAGAAAACGGACGATTTGCAGCACCAGAATCCGATAATTCTACCATTGTCACGATCAAGTGTAGGGGAATCGCACAAATTTTGCCACAGCGCACGTGTGCACGTTGCTGCACTGTCGTGCACGCAGACTTCGACGTTGGTCCTCAGCAGCTGGGACAGGCGAGGCCCAGGAACACTCGTACAAACCAAAAACAGCAAAACTAACTGATGCTTGTGAACACGTGCGACGTGCAATAAACACGTGCATTTATGAACGATAAAATAATTTCATTTGTGCGTGTGCGCCGATCCAAGATCAATGGCATCGCTCTCAATGAACTCGTCTCGAACAATTCGTTCGGAAAATGCGGTTGTGCGAGTCTTTATGGCGGTGAGTTCGAACCGTGCCTTCGTCGCGACTCAACAATTCGCTCAAACAAGGTCACGCAACTACACATGCAGGAGCCCTGTTTTCGCCGACGCTCATTCGATGTGCTCCTTGCTCCTTGCCTCTTTGACCAAACAAAGTTGATCATTAATTGACACTGAGAATTCGGGTGGAAAACTGACGCCAAATTGTGATGTCTGGGTTGACCACTTCGGGCTATTTATGACGTGACGCTTCCAAAAGGTAAGATCAAAAGCGGATCCTTTTTGTTTGGTTCACTGCATTGAAACTGGCAAAAGAGTTGACTTTTGTTTGTCCACGGACCTGTTTGTAAGGCAACGTATGAACAACACGCAAGGAAAACACAAAAAGTTCGGCTCGGGACACAATCGGCATTCAGGCCTCGTTTCATAAATGGCCATGAACAAGCCGGCGAGTGTTTGCGGGATGATAGGTGAACATTCCAAGACAAGTGCGACTGTTGTAAAGTTTCGGGCATCATGTGCACCGCATCGGAATTTTGACAGGAATCGTCGCGGGAAGAGCAGTCTGTGTGCGAGCGTGCACAGTTGTGCATGACGCTTTGATGAAGTTCGGAGGGCATAATCCGCGTGGAACTCGTGCTGAAGGATTTTGGTGAAATTCGATGCATTACACGCCTTTGAGAAAGAATCTCTCTGCGATGAGACTGCAGCTGATGCATGCATGCACGAGAGACATCGAGTTTTCGGCTTTGCGTGGAGATTACGAGGAGTTTGGTTCAGCGGAGTTGGCGGGGTATTTTTTCTCATTGTCTTTCAGTGAACCTGAAAGGAAGTGACACTTTCTGTTCAAAGCCACGCATGCAATGTTCCGCTTTGCCAACAACAGGTGTGACAATTTGGTCATGCCACGCGTTGAAAGCGAAATGAAGATGATAGACTGCGGGGCAATGCACAGTGATCCCCATCAGCAGAGCACACTGCGAAACCAGAGAAATGACATTCGTCACTGAACCATCTGAGGAAAATTGAGTTCTGCCGTCACACAGTGTCTGGTCGCTATTGACCCGAACATGTTCGGCCTTCTGCATCACCGTAAATCCAAAGTTCCCGAGTTCTGGTTCGGCGTGGATCAAATTGCATGGAGAGAAAGGTAAATGGGACGCGTGACGCCCTGAAAATTCACAGGAATCTCAGCATCCCACAAGTACGCGTTTGACAAAAGGATTATCATCACTGCAAACCTATAATTCTTGTGGAAATGTGTGAGACAAAAGCCCTTGTGAATTGACGAGGGACTTTGGTGAAACAAGGAACTGGACGTTCTCATTTTGTTCAGGTTGTGACAAACTGCTCGTACTCGTATTTGCAGTTTGTCCTCAGGTGTGGTTCTCCCAAGACAGGATCACATGTTGAACAGGACGACCTGCTGTACGATAGTTCCTTCAACACCCACGCACTTGCGACAGCAACTTCTGGGCAATTATTCGGCTGTGTTGTTCTGCACGTGAAGTCACTGCATGATGTTTCATGAAACAAATCCTCAGAGTGCATGGATGTGCGACACGTGACTGAGTCCGTTGATTTTCCTTCAGGATGTTCGCACAGTGACAGTCGGCTCCGCAGCCCCGTGAGATCGTCGCCTGAAGAGACGCCGCCGCGATGCTCAACAAGCTCAAGAAAAAGGCGCGCAAGGCGTCGGCGTACGTGCGCGGGGGCTCGTCCAGCAGCTTCACACCGACGCCCTCCCCCGGCGACTGCAAGAGGGTCCGCAGGGACGAGGCCGAGGGGCCCGCTGAGGGGCCCGCCGCAGCGCTCTCCTACACCCCGGTGCACGTCGAGGTCGTGGATTTGCGTCGCCACGGCTCTGACGGCAGCGGCGCCCCGCGGGACAGCGTCGCGAGCTCCGGCTCCGGACGCTGGTCCGGCGCCCTGACCCGCTCCGGGGCGTCCGACGCCTCCGACTCCAACAGAACCTCGAGAAGCAGCGACACGTTTGAAATTTCCAACTGGAGCCACAGTCCCCGGAAGGGCGGCACTCTGCCCCGGAACTCGGGGACGTCGCCCGAGACGGACGAGAACGAGATCGTCAGGTCCCGACGCAGCAACACCAACATCACCAACACATCTCGAGGTGAGTCGACCTTTGTTTGTCCAAACTGTTCTCCTCTGGACGGAACAGTGGGAAGAGAAGCACACGCTTCGAAAGGTCAACTGGCCATTTGAACTGCAGAGGAAGAACTTCGACCTCATGTTTTCCTGATCGTCTTGAAGTCGGCAGCAAAAACAACAAATGGTTCAGGATGAGGGCTCGAGTCGTTCAGGTTCGGCCAAAGATTTTGTCTTTCAAAGTAAGAGTTTGGACTGCAAAGTGAAGTGTCAGTCTCCACCTGCGGATCTGACAGGGCATTTTGGCAACGGAAAATAAACCTCAAAATGATGACTCTGACAGGCATGCATGCAGATCTCGATCTGAAGGTCAGTCCCCGTGCATCCAAATCTTGTGGAGCCTGCACACTGGTCTCCAGCTGCAGCGCCTCTGCACCCCAAGGATCCGCCGACACCAACTCACGCGCAATGTGAAGAAAGTCAGTGAAGCAATGACTCAGCGCATCGATTTCATTTGTTCGCACAAAGCTGTTCAAGCGCAGACCGATTGTGAGATCGATTCGTTCATGCATCGCGGCGCATCAGCTGTCCCGGCACAGTTCACTTGGGCAACAAGTGGCGTCGTTCTGCAGGCTCCGTCAGTTGCCAAACTGAATTTCACAGGCGAAACTTGCCTTCATGAAGTAAAGTGCTTGAACCAGAGAGAATTTATGGTCTGGTAATTTTCACATTTTAATCAGAGGCCTGAGGGTCTGGAGTGAAAAGATGGATGGTGTTAGGGATGGAGTGAGAAAGGTAAATTGATCTCCAGTGAAAAGCTTCCATCACAGAGGTGTTTTTGCAAGTAGAAAGCAACGAATTGCGAGTCCTTGGAATCTGAGAGAACAGAGCATTTGTTCCTGCGCCTCTCAAGGCAAAACTACTCTCCGTGCTCTTTGCAGTTCTGTGTGAGGAACAAACATATGGATCGCCAACCACATTCAGCCGATGTGAACTTTTGACGCGAATCTCGTCTGTGCGCGCGTGGTTTCGCATGCAGTTTTCACTGGAGGCATCTCAGCTGCATGAGGAGTTGAACGTTGCATCACATCTTTCTCCAGAGTTCCCGGGAGGTGGAAGGATCGCCGGGGCGGGAGTGATCCGCTACACCGGAGCCAGCGCCGTGCGCGCCGACAGAGAACGAGACGCCGACGTCACAGAGAAGTACGCGCCCGGTGAGTACTCAGCTTCTGTTCTGTTGCATGGTGCCACGGAACTAATGGTCACAAAGAACAAAACCCAAAGGATTCATGGTTCTCGGGTCTGGGTTTGGTTTCAGATTTAGACAACACGAGACAAAGTGAGTGGGGCTCGTACAACGGGGATTCGTCGCCAGTGAGAGATGCTGCTCCCGGCTCCCTGTTCAGCACGCCCGACGTTTACCCCAAGACCCCTGCGGGACACACAGCATTCAGAGACCGGCCGCTCCACGCCAGTGCAGCTCAATCACACAATGCCAGGAACTCTATGGGCGGGAAATCCCAGAGTGAGATCACAGCGAAGTCAGCGCAAGCCGTCACAGCGAAGAAGCGGTCAGTGAGCGCGGACGACAGGGAGGCGTCCGTCAGTGGAGCGTGGAATGAGCAGAGTCTTCCCAACACGGGGATGGAGGCGTCTCTGGACAGAACGAAATCCGCGGGGATCAACAATCTCAGCGGGAGCCTCAGTGATCAAAGAGGCGGCGCGAGTCGGAGGGGCGTGCAATCTGTGATGCGACAAAGCAGTCGAGATGCAGCGGCGACGTCAGACGCTTCTGACAAGGACTTGTTCGGCGGCACCGAGAAGGAAGATGTGAGTTCGGTGATCTTTTCCTTATTGTTATGCAACATGGGCGCAAGAATGTCCACAGAAAGTGAAAGGCGCTTTTCGTTTGACTATTTTTTCACAGCATCAGCGCTTTTTTCGTGGATGTGATGTTCAAATCGCGGAATGACTAATGGCATTCCTGAATAGCTTGTCGCCAGGTCTATGTCGCAGGGAGTGATCTTGAATGCCAGTGATGTGACAGAAAAAGTGTATTTTTAGGTATTGTCAGCATTGCAAGTTGCAATTACTGGTTGTGTCTGGTGAAAAAGGAAAATCCTTGTCCATTCCAAAAGAAGCAAAATTGGTTTCAACAGGGACAGGGGTTGTCTTCGCAATGCCAGAGCGAACACACACGCACACACATGGTCTGTGCCTGTCATTCTGAGCTTGTCAGCAAACATGGGTTCCTTCTTTTCGTGATTAACAGGCATAAACCAATTCCTCCTCGTGTTCCCTTCCATCGGCACGTGGTTCACACACGTGCAAACAAAATGTTTTTCCAAGATCTTAGGGTGCTCCGAACCTCAAACCAAACCGTTTCGTGGCTCTCTGCTCAAGTCTCGCAGCCGATTGACTTCGCGTGCACGTTTCAGGTGGAGATCGACGACTGGTTCGACTCGTCGAACCTCGCGGACCACACCTCAATGATCCTGCAGGCCATGATGAGCGACGTCTTCAACTCCCCGACCAACTCCGCCGCCAGCCCCGGGTGAGCGAGCGACAGCGACTTCCGGGTGGGTCCTGACGTGTCGCAGGGTCTCCTACTGTTGACCAGTCAACATTTTTCACACAAGCAGTTGTGTTGAAACTTGTCTCCCCAGCTGCATTTTCATCATCTGAGCTTTGTTTCTTCGTTTTCCGATTGGAAGCCATTGTCAGTTAAGCTTAGGATTTTGGTCTGGTTGGTGCCTTGGTTCAAATTGGAGAACTTTGCCCATTATTTCCAGCAATCCAAGGACCGTGAAACAACCGGTTGCAACACATGCGCATTCATTACTGCTCCAAAAGCTTCAAACCAACGTGGATCACTTGCCGCACAATTTGTGGTCCAGCAGCCAGTTCCGGACTCGGTCACAAATTTGCATCAAATGTGTGAAATGTGAGAACCGGTGTTTCCATTTGGTGAAGTGGAAAGTTGTCTGATTCCAGTGAAACGAATACAACGAGCAGCGAGGATCAGACGGACGGAAAACACTGGCTGCGTCTGAGCACCGCGAACGAGACCATTGAAAGTGCTGCAGGAGACGACACGGAATCTGGGGTGAGGGACGCGTCCGCGGCGGCGCTGACGGAGAGACCCGGGGAGGCCTCGCAGAGTCACGAGGCCTCGGAGCGAGAAGACGACGACCTCACCTACAACCACACCAGGGTCCAGCAGAGCTCTCCGGGACGCGGCGGCGACGACTCCCGCCACGTCCAGCGGGCCACGCCAGACGAAGCCCAAGTTTTGTCGGGAGAAAGGAAAGCGCCGTCGACAGGGACCACGGACCGCAGCCTCAACTACAGCATGGTGGACATGGAGCGACTGGACCAGGGCGGAGACTGGAAGTTCAACTGCAGCTACACTGAAGCCGTCAGTCAGGAGCGACTGGATGTGGAGGGAGGAACTGAAACAAACGTTTCCGATGGAGGACAAAAGCGGACGGACCTTCATGACAGTTTCTACACCGACTCTCCCGCTTTGACCAAGTTGACTCTGAAAACCGGCAGATACTCCAACGACCAACCCCCAAGCAACACTCTCCAACCTGCTCACCTCAGCACAAAGCAACTTTATGCCTCAGACCCGAGTACAGCGGCAGGCGACAACAAAGACCCGTCACGTGCGAACGGAACGACGACTGCTTCCTCTGGTTCCAACATCGTGGAGATCGTGAACCACTTCAGAAAGACTCAAAGCAATCCCAACGCCCCTCCGCTTCCCGCGAGCCCGCCGAGGAGGAACCGGAACCCGAGCTACCAGAGGGCGCTGCGCCCGGACGAGAGCGTGTTGGCGCCACTAGAGGGCGCCGAAGAGTCCATCGCCGAGGAGGACGTGGAGACGACGGGCTCAGTCGCTGAAGCTCCGACGAACTCTCATGTTCAGTTCACGGACTCACCCGAATCTTCCCGTTCAACGCTCAAGGCCAATGAGGAGTCGACTTCCATTCTGTCAATGCGGAGCAACACATCCCACGGGGAATCAGTGAAGAGATCTGAAGGTGACACGAAGTTCCCGCAGCATAACATCCGCAGCTTGAGGCAGGTGGTGAGGGGAACAAGCGCCGTGGCGGGAGACCAGGACCGAGCTTCTCCCGACTCCGACAAAAGCCACTCCTCCAACTCGAGTTCCTCCAAGACCCCCGAGATGGAGAGGTCAAGGACGACCCGAGAAGCTGCGATCAACTCTGATCTGAAGAGACGCGCGGAGAATCAGCAGCTGGAACCGCACCTGAGGGATCAGAAGAAGATGCGGACTCCGGAGAAACACCCCAGGGCGCTGACTGGGGGCTCGTCCGTCACACTCCACAAGCTCACGAGCGGCTACAGAGCATCCAGCGGGGACTTTTTCAGCCTGTCCGTCGAAGATTCTCCTCACAAGCAAACCACCTCAGAGAAAGAACGTGAGGAGCAGGACTCAAAACTTGAATCAAATCAAAACAGGGGACCAAGTGATAGACTCTCGACTCAAAGTGACTCTGTCGTTATGCTGAGCGGCAAGGAGCAGAAACTGAAATCTTGCCTCAAACCTGGATCTGTGATACAGGAACCAATGCCGGTTCCAGCGCCAAGGAAGAAACGTTTGAAGAAGAAACTTTCGACGCAGGAAAAGGTCTCCATGTCACCGTCCAAATCGGAGGCTTACAACGTCCAGAGCAGCGACGACGGAGGCGTCGAGCTGCTGTCCTTCTCCCTGGGCGGCGCCGCGCGGGTCTCGAGCGACTCGTCCCCCGAGGGTCGCGCCTCGGGGGCCCGGGCCCCACGCACCTCGGCCGCTGCCACCGCAACCAACAGACCAGTGTCATCGCCGGAACTCCGCAGTCCCAGTGACTCAAAAAACAAGAAACCCAGTTCTCCCAACGGCCAAACTCAGAAAAAATCCAGCAGCAGCAAAGGGAATCCGCTCCTGTCCCGACTGTTCAGGAAGTCGTCCAAGTCGTGGTCGCCGCAGACGGTGAGTCTGCCCGGTCCCCGCGACAGCGACACGTCCGTCATCGTGGAGGACGACTACGCGCACCACCCGGCCGCGCAGCACGTCGCCGACCGCAGCGTCGTGTCCCACAACATCGTGTTGGACGGAAGCCTCTCGTTCCTCAAGAGCTCCGTGGACAGTGAGCCCACCTCGGGATACTATCCAGAGACAACCGTAACTGAGGACAACACGAGTGTTTTTCTCAACAGCGACACTTTCGACAGCAAAGGTCCCAACCCGAACCTGGACGTGGCGATCCTGCAGACTCCGGCCACGCCCCTGACTCCCGTCATTCCCGCGGCGCCGCCCACCCCCGAAGTCTCAGTCATGTCCGAGTCGGAGCCACCAAACGAAGAAGGCAGACCAGGGCCAGACATCACTCACTCGAAGGTAAGTGACGTTCCGCTGAGGCGGAGCGCGAACAGAAAGACATGCAGGCCCGATTCAGGTTTCTGGAACAGAATCAACGCAACAGCGTCGTCTGCATTTTGGTCATTGGACAAAGAACAAAGACGATTCAAAGTTCTGTGGTAATGAATGCTCTTCGTGACAAATTTTGGTCCGATGCAACCCAAGTTCAAATTGTCCCAATTGCTGCATGCGAACCAACATTGTGAAGTTCTATCTGTGGGTCCGTGTGTGTGTGTGTGTGTGTGTGTGTGTGTGTGTGTGTGTGTGTGTGTGTGTGTGTGTGTGTGTGTGCGTGCGTGTGCGCTTTGAGTCCCTGCAATAGCCGGTCCCGCTGCGTAGATACCCGAACAAGTTGATTCTGACTTCAATGTTTTTCACCTGGGGGTGGGGTGGGCAGCCAGAAAGGCTGATGACCCTCAACTCAAGAGAACCGAGCATTCCAAGCCAAATTTGTCCTCATCAAGGGAACAAAAGACCTTTGGGGTGGTCTCAAAGCTCAAATTTTATTTTCGAAAATTGGGTTTCTGATGTGGATACTTATGTTGTTTTTGGTGTTTCTGGCTTGTCACATCCTGACTGGGGGTGTCATGTGGCAATTTAACAGCTCGATGTCAACCCCAACAAAACAGGTTTACCTCCCAGGCTGAAAGAACTTTCGTATCACAATCAAATAAATTCACCTTTCACGTGCTCACCCACCTACCCACCCCGCCCAAGTCCATCCAAACCCTCCACGACGGTTGCATGCAGCGCGTGTTGCAGAGCGGTGATGGGGCCGCGCGCACCGACGCCGCGGAGCCGGACGCCGCGGCGCTGCAGGCGTCGCCCCCGCGGGACGCGCCGGACACCCCGTCGCCGCTGGACGCGCTGCGGGAGAAGCCACTGAGGGACTGGAGCGAGGACGACGTCTTCAACTGGTGCAAACACTCCGGGTTCCTCGGAATTCTCGCCGGGTTCGAAGGTTCGTCTTCTCCAGAACTTCGCGCTCTCGCGCTTGCAGACGGGTCGCATCCATGGCTGCAGCGGGGCTTCCGTATGCGTGACGTTCCGTATCTGTACGCTCGTACCTGCACATTACAAGTCGCACCCAGTCACCCGATGCACCCTCGCATTTGTTTGACTTGTGATATTGAGGCCCCATTGAAACGAAGGTAAATTGTTTTGTCCTGCAGATCCTGAGACTCTGAAACAACTGATGCTGGACGGTTCTGTGACAGAGGAGCTTCTGCTCAGTGAGTTTTTCACGCTCTCAATCAATGATGGTTGCGTTTTGTGGAAAGCTGACGGAGTGTGCTTGCCTCAACTCCATGGGAGCAGCGGAGTTGCATTGGGTTCTGCAGATGACCTCAAGGTCGTCGAGCACATCGAGATGCAACAGGAAGTCAGACAGCAAAGGTTACCATGCGAATGCGTGAATGCAAGCTACATGTGCAAGGGTGCATAAAATTGCTCTGTACTCAAATGCTTCATGCACAAGCAACATGTCAACTTTTATTGTTGGCTGATCAAGGTCTGCATCTCCTGTTTTGTTGAGTTCAGCTGTTGGTTCACATCTGCCCTGCATTTTATCGCTGGCGCAAACACACGTTGCGGTGTGTGTGTTCAGCGGATTTGTGTTTTGAGTATTGATTTACACTCAACATATTGAGTGAGCACAGCATTGCAAAAATTGTGCAAAACAAAATAAATCTATGCAAGTATGTTCTCCCGGAGGCAACAGTGAAGCCTGTTGAACATAAAAAAAACACGAAGGAACTTTGCAATCATCGATCGAGAACGGATTGCAATTTTTCGTTCAGAATCAGTCGCTAACAGAATGTTCTCCGTGGACGGCATGCACTGGGACGAATAACGGGAGTCAAAAAACCGCAAAAAGCACTGTTGTGTGAACATGCGTTTGTGGTTCTGCGAACAAGATATTCTGGAATCTGAGAAGGGTTCTCGCGGGACTGTTGACTATGAGCCGGATTCACTTCGGGGATTACGAGATTTTGGGCGATGCATCTGCGGAGTCGTCGCACATCCAAAACTTGTTTCACTCAAACGAAAAGCGCACTGACAAACGGAATCCAGTCAAACGCAACTGCAGCTGCCTGTTTCACAAGGACATGTCTGCAGGTAAAATGACACCAGTGCTTTGAGCAGGAATTGCTCAAAGACAATCTTGCACCGCACAGGCTTCATTATATATAGGAACCGACGTGCACGGAATTCGAAAGTTCTGTTTGATCATATTCGCTGACAGCAACTGCGCAAATGTAACATTGATTTTCTTCATTTTGACGAGATACATATGTACGTGTGCATTGTGCAACAAACGGTGGTGCACACAGAGCTGACGTGCACTGCGCTTTGCAGAGATGGACGTGCGGGACGCCATCCGGCGACAGACGTTCCTGCGCGCCGTGGAGCTGATTCGCGCCGAGGCGGACGCGATTGAGGCGGACGCGCCGCGGCCGGAGGCGGAGTCGGCGCTGCGGGCTGGGGAGTCGGCGCTGCGGGCGGGGGAGTCGGCGCTGCGGGCGGGGGTGTCGGCGCTGCGGGCGGGGGAGGCGCCGCCGCCGCGGGCCCAGACCTCGCCCCTCCTCAGAATCAACGTAGGTTTCGTGGTTGTTTCTCCTGACACTGTTTTGTGTTTGGTTGTGCTCGACCAGAGAGTCAGCACATGTATAGGACAGGTTCGTTTTCAACTTGAAGTGCGTGGAGTGGAAATGTATGGCAGAATAATTGCAGCTCGTTGTGTGAAGTCGAGTTTGGAAAACGTATATACAGTATGCTTCCCACTTCATTGTGTGAAGATGCAAAAGCAATCAGATTCAGGAAGTTTGATGGGGAAAAGTTTGTTGTATCCCGGCAATAACAGGTCAACCTCTGGCGGTTTTGTTGACTGAATCATCCAAGGGCGGGTCTGAGGGAGCAAATTGCAAAGGGCCGGACCCGTGCAAAATTTGTCGAATGTTGCGCTTGGGCCTCCCTGGGCAGCGGAGCTCCCTCGCCGTGCAGTCCTACATGGATACTGCTGACATGTCCGTCCGCCCCTCGCGCCCTGCAGCAGGTGTCTGTGCGGAGGAAGACGCTCGAGGCGTCGTCCGACCTGATCGCCGACCGGCTGCACAACCTGCAGCGCCTCAGCGACGACCAGGACCGCCACATCCAGAGGTCGCTCGCCGAGATCCAGCTGCAGCAGCGCCGCCACTCGAGCCTCCTCGGGTCAGTGAGGGCGGCGACGTCCAGTCTCTGCAGAACGAGGTTTCAAAGCGCGGAGGCTTTGGTCCCACAGAGCAAGGCTCAAACAAGACTTGAAAACTGCAGAACGTGCCTTGAATTCTTTTCCTGAATCAACACTTCGGCAAGAATTTCCCACAAATTTTATTATGAAGGCCACACATCTACAGAACCTGGTCTCCGAAACATTGGAACACATCGATCAGTCAAACATGTTTCTCTTCAGAGCTCGATACGATCGTCTGATCTCATCCTCTGCTGACAACCTGGACCTGATTGGGTCCACGCGGTCCTCTGGTTCCCGGTGGAACCCGCGCAGCGCCGCCGCCGCCGCCGCCGCCGCCTGGGACCCGGCGCCGCGCTGGGACCCGCGCGTCCCGCTGGCGCAGTGGACGGAGGCCGAGGTCCGCGACTGGTTGATCCACGTGGGTCTCCAGCAGTACGAGTGGTCCTTCTCCGAACACCACGTCACCGGCGAGGACCTGGCCAACATCAGCCTCACTCTCTTGGGTGCGTGAGACTTCAGCGTTGCCAGTGTTCATGCAGCAGGAGTGTACACGAAAACAACTGGAGACCACATCCGCGAAGCCTTGATAGCCCCATACAATGTTTGTGTCGTCTGAAAGCCATGCATACTGCATGCGTGACGCGCTTGTTCAGAGTGCTTTCTGATGAAAGTGTGCACTGCTCTGTACAGATAAGTTGGGGATCCAGTCCGGGGAGGATCGGGAGCTGCTGCTGCGGCAGCTGTACGAGCTGCAGCGGGTCTCGGCGCCTCCCGCCCCCGGCTCCGGTGGCGCCACCTCCCGCCGAGAGGAGAGCCGCGGGCGCGGGGCGCAGGAGCAGGGCGCCGACCACGGCAAGACGAACGGGCCGGAAACAGCCTCCAAACAGGTAAGATGGCTTTTACTCATGGGACTGTGCTGCTGTATTATTACACACTGTAATATTTGGATGGTTGAAACTGAAAGGTCGATAGTCTTTCAACCTCTTGGTTCCTTGGTCCTTGGTTTTTGCTGCGAGTGTGCATTGCGCTTCACGTACACTGATTATTGACCTATAGAATACCTTCTCACACACACCCAAGCCCACAGCGTGACCACGGTTTTGCCTCTCGGACAGGACGGGGCGCGGAGCCTGTACGAGCTGCACGGCGGCGCGCCGGCGGTGCTCGTCCGCGCCGAGCTGCGCAGCGAGCGCGCCACCGGCTTCGGCTTCGTGACGGGCCGCGACGCGCGCGGACAGCGCGTCGTGAAGCACGTGCTCGAGGAGGGACTCGCGCTGCACGAGGGAGACAGGTGCGCCGCACTCGTGTGCACAGCTCGCGCGCGAAAACCGTTGATCGGTATTCCACGACCATGATTCTGGTTGCTTGACAAACATTCTTGCCAAATTCAATTTCACCGGCTGCTGTCACTGTCGGATGACTCTGTCTGATGGATCCGCATGGACCCTGTCCAGTTGTATATTGAGCGAAATGAATTGGCTCTGCCTCCAGGCTGCTGGAAATGAACGGGGAGCGCGTGCTGGACGAGGACGACGCCACAGTTCGGCAGATTCTACGCTCCAGCGGAGAGTCGCTCAAACTCGTCGTCATGAGGGACCTGAGGTTCGTCGTTGTGCATGTTTGCTGCAATTTGCTCAAATTAAATCCAATCAACTCGAAGTCATAATTTGAGTGCTGGACGCAGATATGTCAGAAAGGACTCTGCGTGTCTGTTGCAGCGTCGAGCAGGAGAAAGTGAGCGCGTCCGAAGTGGACTTCCTGAGGCGCGAGCTCGACAGCAAGTCGCGCGACCTGCAGACGGCGCGGCGCGACCTGCAGAGAGTGAGACGCGAGCTCGAGGAGACGCGCGGCGAAAGCGAACGGCTCAGGGGAAACTTTGACAGGTATTAACTAGGTTTTACTAGGTATCAACTCAAGTTGTGTGTTTTTTATTGGACCGACATCAGCTATTCACCCAAGCTGTGACCAACTGCAAAATTTGCCAAATTACATGTACTTGTACTGAAGCTGTTTGTTTGCACAGTTTCCAAACTTCAGTGAATGTCGCAAGTGCATGATTGAGCAAAATGTCTGGTTCCGTGCGCTGCAGGCAGGGGGCGCGCGTGGAGACGCTGCGGCGCGAGAAGGAGGCGCTGGCGGCGCGCCTCGCCGCCGCCGAGACGCGCTGGAACGAGCTGCGCGCCGTCCTCCTCAACCTGCGTCACTTCGTGGACGCCGCCGCGCCGGACGAGGGCGCTGCGTCCACCGGGACCAACACCAACGGTCGGTTCCTCTCCTCAACACATTCTTCAGTTGTTCTTTTCAATGGTCCATGCAACTGTAGATAGAAACACGCACACCCCTTGCGTCACGCACGCACAAATTTGTAACACGACTCTTTGGTTTCCGGGCGTGGAAATCGTTTCAAAAGCACCTCAGATTTATTTCACCGTGCACAAGCTCGATTCGATTTGGTTGCAAAAAATTTCACGCTTTGCGGCAGAATAAGACAAGAAAAACATTGGGCACGTGCCCACGCACACACACTGACCGACAGCAAGTTGCATGATTCTGCCATTATTTTTGCACCAATTCCCTTGACTGTGACCTCTGACAAGAAAACCACATTTTTCAGTTGTGCCGTACGAGCAGTACGACCAGGACCGACCGCTGTGGCAGAGCCTCAGATCTGCCACCAAGGTAGACTCTCGACAGCGCATGAATTAGAAATATACAAGCTTCTGCCATGCCAAACACCCAACAAACAACTGTCCTCTTGCTGGTGGTAGTTCGATCATTTCTGACTTAATTTTCTGCGACGGCTTTTGGAAAAGCGAGGGAAAGGGTTTTGGCCCTTCCCACTTTCCGCCCCAAACATTGTCCACTTTCTTCGCGCGGCTGCAGAAGTCAACATGCAACGATTTTTGCAGCCGCGCTCTGGCACAAAACGGAGCGGATGTTATACACACGCTACAGATGTGGCCTTGCGCTGGTGCTTCCCCGGAGAGGCTCTCGATGCCCTTGCTATACATGCAGTGGCTCAGTGCAGCGGGAAGATCCCTGAACTGACCCAACCCGGCAGGTTGACCCTCGACTGTCCTGGATTTGACTGGACACACAACTTTTCAGTTCATGAATCTGGTCTGCTTTGGTGCAGTGGCTGTTCAAACGCCTTCGCGGTTTTTAGGTGATTTGAGGTGGGTTTCGCGATTTGGGCTGATGAGCCAAATCGGTGCGAGCCAAATCGAAGCACCTATAGGCAGCCTCTTCCAAAAGTATGTCAGCAGCACTTTCATAGTCAAGATGAGGATTGATTT
>JAAUXT010084741.1_pt1 | contig 14839 bp, 15 predicted proteins | sample 7278171 | NCBI WGS metagenome assembly JAAUXT01 (sample SAMN14350112, study PRJNA611818) | marine sediment metagenome | isolation source: surface marine sediment (1.8m) | place: French Polynesia: Moorea | collected 2018-08 | reverse complement strand
ATTATCCCCAACCCAAAATGAACCAAAAGAGCCCAAAAGATCCCAAATCAATCCTCATCTTGACCATGAAACTGCTGTACACATACTTTTGGAAGATGCTGCCTATAGGTCCTTTGATTTGGCTCACACTGATTTGGCTCATTTGAGCTGAAATCGCGCAACCCACCTCAAATCACGTAAATATATACGAGGCAGAATCAAAGTATTCTGACAGTTGACATGATCTCGGCGGTGTGCGACCAATGGACCAAATTAGTCAGGTCCTTTGTTTGTCATTGTTCATGTTCGCTCAACTGTGACCAAACGGTCTCGCTGAAACCATGTTAACTGTCAGAATACTTTGATTCTACCTCGTACATATGTATATATATATTTTGGTTCCACAAAACTTCACGAATCTTCAAGTCGCGAGTATTTCGTGAGGTAAAGTCAAAAGTTCAGCAGTCATCAGCATCACGATTTTCAGGGAGGCTAATCTTCCCTCAGCAGAAGGTCAAGTTTGAAATCGTGATTGTTGGTCACCTGGTTCACCGCCTCTGGAGTCCTGTTGGAAGCAGATCAACAAAACGTGCCAAAGGCCCAACATGTTCGGGGCGTGCTTTGGCCTTGAGAACCAATTGAGGATGTGCCGGACGATAATCAACGCAATCAAACGATTTGCACATTCCTCGTCTCGAGACCAGAGGTTGAGCAATGTGACGCATCGCCTTTGATCAAGTGCCCCAGAAGATGCTGCGGCCAATTTTGGTGACGTTGATCACGAGTGGGTTCACCTCCCTTGTGTCTAGAATGTCAGACAGTCCCAGGTGGTTCTTGGCCTGGGTCTCACAAGAGGGAAAATGAGTGGACACTGGGTACGGAATTAACGACCACGTGGGAAGGAAGTCCAAGAAGTTCGGTTCTTTCCTTCGTCATTCGAAAACAGTTGGGCAAAATGGAGCAGAAAAACATCTGCACATCCTTGCTATCAGAACCGTCCAGTCTGAGCAGAGAGTTTAGAGAAAACTAGACCAAAACACTCAAATTTGAATTCCAAACTTTATTTGAAATTCAATGTTGGCTGTTATCATTGAACAGCAACAAACCAAAGTGCACAGAAGACAATGTGCAAGTCAATAGCAGAAAGATTTTAAATACCAACTTCAATACCTTTCTGTTGACTACTCAGTGATTAGTTGACACTGAAAATTTGTTACAATGATCTTTGGTTTCTTCTCTTTGTGGGAGTACAGAGTGGGTGGAGTTAAATTTTGGAAAACGTCTTCAAAATTAGCGACGAACCGGATTTTGTGCACCTCCCCCGTATTGATAACCAAGTTTTAGTGGTCAGAGACCTGGCTGAGACCCAACCAAGACGCGGTGTAACAGGAGAAAGTTGTCACAGTGCAAACAACACAAATCAGAACTCTGTGAAATTTCACTGGTCAGTGTGATCCATTGGACACACTGGCATTGCAGATTACACAGCTTTCCGAGTGACTGTACCACAAAATAAGTCCGACTCACAAGTGAAAAATTGGACCAAGGATATACGATAGATGACCATTTGAAAGAATACCAACACACTCCAACAACTCAGCTGAGCTCGCAACAGAGGCTCTTTCCTGAGCAGACAGGTTCTCAGGGGCAGGGGCAGAACCCTTCAGAAATGGTATGACAGGCCTGTTGCAGTACAGGTACGTTTTAGTTTTGAGGATGAATTGGAGGTCCCTGACCTCAAAATGCACTCTCCTGGCATGTAGCTTCAGGTGAGTGAAACACCATTTCTCCTGCACGACCGAAGCAGATGTGGGCCAAGTCAGAAGCAGGTTTGAGTTGGAACTGCGTGCTCCTCTTAGATTTTAAATCCATCTGAGATTTTTTGCAGCCATGTGGGTTTTGGGCAGCAATCTTGGACTTGGGGTCTTTCTGAACGTGTCAAGTACTGGGGCCCCGTGTTGGATCAACTGGACTGACTTTCCGTGAATATGACAGACACAACGTGTCGTGAACAAACAGCTCTTCTGTATTTGCTGCAGCTCTTCACAAGGTCTGGACAGAGGCTTTGTCTCATTGCTTGGCGTTCAGAAACCATCCTGCAACAAGTGCTCACAAAACCACTTGAAACATTCAGAGCAACGTGAAATCTGTTCCAAGATTGCTCTTGAGCCCAAACAATTTCCTGCATCCCTTTGGAATAGATATACCGAACAATCCTGAGTGTAACACCCCTTCGCGTACAAGACCACCCCCTCTTTTTCAGCCACTAAATCAGTACAAAGCCATTTTTACATTTTTCGAAAAACGTCTTCACATTCAAAAATTTCAGATCACACAAAATCAAACCAAGAAAATTCCTCTTCAAAATCACTTTCTCTAAATATTTTTTTCCCATTCTTCTGGGGTCAACCATTGGTCTATGTCCCAACTTTCAGGCTCAGACTCTGAGATCTCCATCAACCACTTCCCCACTGTCCTGCTTCAACTCATCATCTTCTGCGCCATCCAGAGCATTTGAGATTCTTGTTTTCATGAAGCTTTTCTTCACCATCTGAGCAAAGATATCATTCCAGGGTCCTTGCCCAAGAGGTCATAAGACCCAATCCTAGCTTTCTGATATTTTCTTGTGTAGTGTACTTTGTCTTTGAAAAGTTTGTTCAGAATAACATCCAGGGGTTCAGGGATGGAAGTGAGCCTCTGTCTATTGTTCTCAGCAAAGTCAAATCCTCGTGTGTAAAACAATCCCCCCTTTTCAGCATGAATTTTTGAGCATCACAAGGGGGTCTTACACGCGGGATTTTGCGGGATTTTTCTTCAAAAATGGAGACTTCCGAAAGGGAGAAAATATCGCATTCATTGATGCGACAGACAGAATCGAAACAAAACCGGACCAGTGAACCGAAGGTTCAGCAGATGGTGCTCTGATAATTTGTTGTGCTTTTGTTTTCGTTGACAAAGTTGGCTCATGATCCATGAGAAGCAAGCAACTACAGAAAATCGCGGGTTCAGAATGAAAATAGGAGTCAGTGAACTGAAATAATTGCTTCCCTAATGGGAGGATCCGCGCGTAGGGATATTTCCGGGAAATATTTGCAGAGTTTCAAATATTTGTGTCCTGTTGTGTTTGAAAAGTTTCATTTGCCAAGTTTGCTCATTAGTGTCGCTTCGAGGCTTCGAGGTGCAAGAAAAATTCCAGTTTTTTGTCTTTTGCTTTTCGAGCTTCACTCGTAATGTTTTTCAAAACTGAAACTGAACGTTGCGCAAAACAAAACTACACTTCACATATGTTCCAGGGGTTCCAGTATGGGTATCAACTGCAGTGCCAGACGACCAGCCCACCTCCCCACCAGCCTGACTCCCAGTGGGTTCGTGAACCGAAATCTCGGTGTCCTGACAATCTGACTGTTGAATGGGAACCTGAATGTTTGACAAAAAAGGCATATTGTATGCGAGTGAAAAGCAGCAGGAAGAAGGCAAGTCGCTCGCCCTGGTACTCGTATCACTGCGGCTGTGCACCTGATGTGTGGATGATGTACGAGACGTTCTGAAAGTAACAGCTGAGTGCAAGACGGTTAGTCCTTACAAAACAAGCAGCTCTTTGGCTCTGGAGGACTGCTACAAGTGACACCTTCTCCGAAAAGGTATTATTTGCGCTCAGACATGTTCTTCGGGCAGGACGTGGATACTTGAGATCGTTAGCCAAGCAGCGTTCAACGAGTACTTTGTGGGCGTTATTTTGCGAGTTTGTGCAGCTTTGAAGACGCTTCGGAAGAACTTTGGGCGACAATGTATTGCTTCTGGGCCAAGAAGATGCCCTTTATGTCTTCTCAGACACTATTTTGTTGACAAGAAAAAACCTGCACAGTTTCGCACCGGCAAAATCCGCTCATTGACCGTCAAGCACATCTTCATCTCACATGAACGTTTCATGCAGTGCGTGGTGCGCAGAACAGACACTACGAGGTTTGTATACTTTGAGATGAACTTCCATTTTTCCTGCAGAAATGAATTGATGGATTTCCATAATTTTTTCGGGAGTTCTTCCTGACTCATCGAATGACAATGTGTCATCACTATTTCTCAATTTGGGGCATGTCATTTGACCTAATTTTGGGTTGCGCGACACACAGGTCGACCAGTCGAACTATGAGTTGGCGGCCATGCGCACTGTCATTTTGTGCGCTCTTTTGGTGACTGTTTCTGTGGTTTCTTTTGCACAAATGGAGCATGGCAGAGTCATTCAACATGCAGAGATTCGTATGCTGCGAATTCAAGGCAAGTCAGTTGTGGAAATTCATGCTGAACTGGTGCAAATCCATGGGGGCCACGCCCTGAGTATCAGCACTGTCAGGCGTTGGTACCACAAATTCCAGCAAGGTGTGGCTGACTTTTCGGTCAAGAAAACTGGAGGGCATGTCACCAAAGTGACCCCGGCCAAGCTGCAACAGATTCAGAACATCCTGGCTCAGGATAACACCACCTGCATCTGCATGATAGCTCAACAGACCAGTCTGTCCCTCCGTACCATCCACCACACCCTGCGCAACAGACTCCAGCTGAAGAAGCGACCTGCCAAATGGATCCCGCACCTGCTGAACCAAGCCCAAAAAACAAGGAGAATGAGGATGGCTCAGGACTTGTTGCAGAGATTCCAGTGCGCCCCCACCCTGCAGTCACGGGTCATCACTGGGGATGAGTCCTGGTTCAGCTGCTATGAACCCCTCATGCGCAGGAGCTCCTCATCCTGGTTGCGCCGGAACCAACGTCACCCGCACAAGCCAGTCCGTGATTGCTACGTCCGGAAAGTCATGTTGGTCGTCTTCTGGGATGCGCAGGGTGTGGTCCACCGTGAGTTTGTACTGAATGGAAGGGGAGTCAACACTGACTATTACCTTGAAGTGATGCGCACACTCAGGCAACAGATCCGCTGGAGGCGCACAGCACGTTGGAGAAGGAATTCATTCTGGATCCATCATGATGGGGCCCCCGCCCACCGCGCTGATCCAGTTGTGCAGTTCCTGCAGCAGACCCGGACGCACATCCTGCCTCACCCACCCTACTCACCAGACCTCGCGCCCTCAGATTTTTTCCTCTTCGCCTGCATGAAGAAGAATCTGCGCGGGGTCACTTTTGCCAACATTGGTGAGCTTCAGCGGCGCGTCGACCAAGAATTGGGTCTCATCACAGCAGCTGAATTCAACCATGCCATGACTGTCAGTTGGACCAACAGACTGAGGAAATGTGTTGCTGCACAGGGAAATTATTTTGAATCATGAATTTGCCCCGGAGAGTGCAGCAATCATGACCAAAAACGTGCCAGGAACTTCGCGCACTTCGATGTTGAGACTTACCGAGTCATTGTTGACCGTGTTTCTGTTGGCGGAACTCTTGTTAATTTCTTGTACAACATGACCGATGGGTACATTAAACATTCACAAAAGCAGAAAAAAATTGGTTCATTTCATCATAGAAAAAAACGCGGTCGATCACCTCAAAGTATACAAACCTCGTACAAAGCCTCCGCCCAGATGGCATTACTTCTTCGTGACACAAAGAAAATTTCCACAAAAGAAAGTGCAAGTCGCCGAAGAACAAGCCATTTCTGTCCAGAAACTGACTCCTGCAGAACAAATGGCATCCATGCATGTTGTTACGTGTGAATCTGCATGCTTCACTTGTACTCAAACCTTCCCACTCTCCCCTGCTAAAGCTGTGGAGCAGCTTCATCTCCGAGAGTACCCTTGAGTAGCTTGGGTGCATGAAGCTATCCAAAAGCAGCTTGGGGTTGTTGTTCCCTGGATCAAACAGCTCAACTCTATTACTGAACTTGTTTGTGTGCACAAGGCATGTAGCAAAAATGTATCGTGAAGAGGTTCAGAGCTGCAGGGAGTGAGAGTTTCCGGGTACCGTCGGGCACGCCCGAGGGGACGACCGGACCCCCACATAACAATGTGTGCATGCAGGTGTGACTCGCGTCAGACTGATCGCACGCGTCGGGGGTGGAACCGAGCTTCATTCAACTCTGCGGCAGACCAAAGAAGGCAGCCTGGAGGTAGTAATTTCTGCAGGCAAAATGGAGACCATTAATTACTCTCCGACGCGTATTGCGTGCGCTCCAGGAAAAAATAGCTTCTTTTGCCAAACGTCAGGGCACCAAGACTCGCAAACATGGAAACCTGAACAATTCAGTTTCTACCTGCCAGTGTCAACTTCAAAACAAGACACAATGCTCAGTCAGAGAGATGGAGAAAACAACCTGTTTCAATGTCTTTGTTTGTCGCTCCTGTCAGACATTATCACAGCAAAGAAGAATTTCTCAAAGGGTGATCACTTGTTCAAGAGAACAGAGTCTTCGCCCGATTTTGACAAGAAGTCACTTTGTCTCAAAACGTAGGTCGAACTCACCTTGCACTTGCTGTTTTTGATGTTACCTTCGACGGCAGAAAAGTAAACTGCTTCGCAAAGGGGCATTCTGTCAAGACTCCAGCGTGGTCACAGTGTGCACGACAGCAGCTTGTCAGCTTTCCTTTGAAAGCATTGACTGCATGCTTGGTGGGTGGATGACGAAAATCATATGAGACTCGTCTAAGCATAACCACAGACGAAACCAAAGGAAAACAGCAGACATTGGATGCGGTCTGCAGTTTGGGGGAATTTTTGACAGTGAAATGGTTGGCGCAACTGATCAGGCAGACAACTTGTTTGTTCCAAAAAGGTACCCCTCAGCCCACGCACGCTTGAGTGTTTTTTTCGGATTTGTAAGGCTCCTGAAGACTTGTTCTGCGCATTCTTGTTTCATCTGGTCCTGACAGACTTTACACAACTGCAATCAATATAATCTGTGTGCTGTCATCCCAAACAAAGAGAGAAGACTGAGATGCGGAGCACTTGGCGCGTCTGCTCGAACAAAGCGTCAACGTACAGGAAATTAGCTTCACTGCTACTGCGTAGTTTATAAGATTGATCTCCTGTTCGGTTTCTGTCTGTCACGTGGACAGTGCGGTTGCTTTTTGGGATGAACAAGCGCGCAACACGAGTGGAACTCGATTGAATGTGGCTTGCACCACACCAGCAACCGAAAAAGATTCTGCCTGCTCAGATGTCGTCACAGATTCATATTCAAGCATCTCTGAACTGAGGGAGCAAAACAGCGAGATCAGAGGTTGTCCTCCCCCCCCAAAAAAAGAAACTCCATCCTGAGAGAAAGCCAGATTTTTTCACCCCTGCAGTTTAAAGAATCCAAAGTGTATTTTTTTGAGGCATGACAATGTTTGGTTTTAAATCCAATCGAAAAAATTGAAATCGCTCCTCGATTCATTGACCCTTTCAGATCCCAACTCGTCCGAAAGAAAATAATCCCCAACCAGATCAAGTCCGCAGTCGGAGGCTTCTTGTACCAACACATGCAGACCAACTCCCAAGTTGGTCAGAGCGCACAGCGACTCAGACAACAGCTGCCAACAATGTTCCAGCAAAAACGTTTCGTTTGAGTTGCGAAAGAAGTCTTTTGCCGGCCAGTAACTTTCTCAAGACTCAACAATTTGCAATAGTTCTGTCGTGAACGAAAGCGAAATCCTCGAAAACACCAAAATCCATTGTTCTTTGTTTTCCTCCTGAGTTGGAAAACAGAGTGAGGCGCGCTCGCAACTGCTGGAGAGGAAAAGGTGGAGCATGAGGAAGTGGTGCCCATGTCAAAGCTCGCAATCAGAGAGAGGCAGTTTCGGGGAGAATTAAACGACTGCAGTCGCTGCCTCAGAAATTGCCCGCAAACTATTTTTGGAGCATTTCAGGCTGTTGGACTGGGGACAATCTTGTCATTTCGTCTTTCGGATTCTGATTTTCAACCTGTAATCTCAAGATATTTCCTCAGGCCATGATCAACTCACCCAGACGTTCGTGCTTGCAGATTTGAAATTTGTCTGGGAGAAAACATTGCAACCTTTTTCTCAACCTTCTCTCGCACAGTCCTGAGAAACATCTCGAAGTCGTCCAGCTGTGTTATACTCACAAGACAAAAGGTAGAGGGAACAAAAATTTGTTCTCATCATCTTCATCGAGGAATTAATGTCACGCTGTTCAAGTTCTTCTGTCCTCGTAAGTGTCCGTCACGAAATCTCGTCACAGACGAAAATCAACCCGTGGGAGCGTTCAATCATAAGAGTCATGAGCAATCCGCTCAACACCTCAGGGTTTATTTTTCACTTCTTGGGCTTTCAATCGGGATTTTTTCATCACAGAACTGTTCTTTGGAGCTGCTTTTGGTGAGAAGATGCAAGAGTTGTTCAGTTCTGTTTTTCTGTTGTATTGGGGAGGGTTCCAAAATTATACTACTTACAGACTCAGCCTCCTGCCTTTCTTTTTCCACTTCTTCCCCCCCCCCACCACACGTATTATCTTCCCATTTCTCTTTCTCGTACAATTTTGCACACATGTTGGTGTGTGTTTTGCCATGCGGTGTCTCTTCATAGCATCATCACCACGAGGGCTGTTTTTTTGTTCACCCCGCACTGGCTTTGGGTAAACTTCAGGTTTTCAAAGTGACACTGCAGTTATTTTGGCACAGGAGAAAGGGCTTTTCACCCTCAGGAGAGAAGTTCTGCAAAAACCAATTGTGAACATTGCTGACCTGAGTATGATTGTTGGTGTTGCGGAGGTGCGTTGTGGAGGGTTTACGAGGACCTCTCTGGAAAGCTTCATTGGAGAATCCTCATGCAAAGGTCAGCCACCTGAAAGTCCATAGTGTCAAGGCTGCCTTTGATTGTCTGCAATGATTTTGCAGAGAGAGTCTGGTGGTTTGTGTGAACACGAGAGTCTTCTTTTGAGCAGCAGTGAGGTGAGTTGAACAAAATACGGCGTTTTGTTTTCTGGTGTGTCTCAGTGTCAGACTTGTGTATGTGCGTACGACATGCGACAATTTGAACCCGAGTGAATGTGCAATGAAGTGCCCGCATTTACAGTTTGGGTGGAGCACACTCGAGCCAGACAAACCAGAGGAGCAAGGTCTGTGGTGCGTACTCCCAAACAAGGACGGTGTATCCACAAAGAAAAAAATCAACGAATCAACACGCTGAGCCCCTGTGCTGTTGTTGACATCCAGAAATGGAAGCAAACTTGGTGGTTTTTTTTGGTTGCGTTGTTTGCAAATCATGCTCCAAATATTCCCTCAAATTTGCTGCCAAGTGCGCAAGATAGGCAGAGGCCCATCATGTCCACTTGACGAGTGAACTGAAAGGCCTGCGGAGATTCAGAAAATACTGTTCGTGTTCTTTGAGCTGATTTCTGTGCACCAATGCTCATGAAATACAGACAGGAAGGCACACTCAAAGGTGCACACAGCAACTCGGGGAGCGGGAAAAGAATCCTCTACTTCCGAAGTTCGACAAGAAAAGTTTCAACAAAAAAGTTCAATTTGAGAGATTTCCATCCCACGATACCACGCACCTGTGGTTTGAATGAAAAACACAATTAGATCAACGCAGAAAACGGATTCCACACGATGAGTTTCACCACGGTGTAAATTCACGATGAAATTCCTGTGGCGGATCCTGTGTGTGGTCTCCCAAACTGCACTACTCTTGAGAGAACCTCCAGTCTCCCGGAACCGCCTTTGTGAAAATTTCTCTGGTCCCTATTTGTTTTCAGCTTTCACGTACTGGGTTCTAAGTACAGGGCAGTGATCGCCCAAGGTGCAAGCCGAGACTGAGGTGGCCCCCTGAATGCGATCCTGGATCTGCTGAAGAAGAAAACACAATGAAAAAGGCCCACTTGAGGAGAACTATCCCGGCTTATTTGAAAACATCGACTCGTTGTACAAAGTTCTTGTTTTTCGACGGCTGCCTGATTGTTTGTTTTCTTGTATACACTGTATTTATTTATTCTCGATTGTTACAGATCAACTTTCGAGCATTTTCAACCCGTGGATCAATTCCAAAAAAATCGGCGGCCATGAACAAAAATGTTTTGTTTTGTGCCTACACCATTGAAATTCATGGCACAAGTTTGGCCGTTTCCTGCTTCAGCTCTGTTTTTCTGAAAGGCTGAAGGCAGACATCAGGTGGAGGCAGCCAGGTACCAATGAATGAGGCCACCTGGGGACAGTTGCAGCTGGGCGCAACCAGGGGAAGGCCAAGTGGAGCAGGGTGAAGGCAGGTTGTTGTGGGGGTTGTTTCATTCGAGGTCATCAGCTCACGTGAGGTTCCTAACGGAGACCCAGAGGGTCTGGACCTGTGTTACTTGGGAGGGTCATTTTGGGGGTAAAGTCTTCAGCCTTCCCCTCAACATTTTTGAGAGAAGATTCTTTTTTTTTACTGTGAACACAAAAGACATTCGAAGTCCAAGGATTTTTCTTTGTCCCTTGAACCTTCAGTCACACATTTTATGGTCGTGGAACCGCGACTTATATTGTCAGTATACATGTGTGTGTCCAAAAAGGTATGACGGCTTCATGGGACACCCCCTGTAAGTGCTCAGGCCAGAGCGCACACATGGACCAGCAAATGACCTCAATGGGTTCAGATTCAACTTCAGTGCGAAGAGATAAATGGCTGCATTTGGAGCCCTCTTTTCACAAAAGAAAACTGTCAGGGAAAATTGTCGTTGTTGCAATGCGTGCCATGGCAACGCTTCCTCCACAGAGGTTTCGTGGAGAATAGCTTTGGAGGGAAGCTGGAGAAGAAGTTGGCTTGAATTTGCAAAGAGCCCTGTAGTTGAGCACGAACATTGAAATGAGACTTGTGTGGAATTTGATCTTCCTGCCTTTTTCACGAAGATGTTCCCCACGAGCTGTTTGAGTGCCGGTACGTAGAAATTGGCTGAAATTTTCGCTGCAGCAATTGACACATCTCTGCAAAGACGCGAGCCGAAGGAAGAATAAGAAAATTCGATGTACTGTACGTATCTTTGCACGAAGTACGATGTGACACCCGATCGAATCACATTCTCGTTTGTTCCAAACACTTCATTTCACAGTCAAACACACAGTCAGCTTTACAGGCATCACATTCGTCTCACCACTGCAGCGAGTTTTGTGGAACATGTTGGGCAAACCTCTCTCAGAGAGACTTTGAAAACAGTGCACACCTAAATTCCTTGTGGGAATTCTGTTTCTGCACCCACATGTTTGGTGAGCGGAAACCACACAAGCTCGTAGATACGTCTCATTGTTCCCTTTTGGTGCTTGTTTTTTCAGTGCTGCAACAAGGCTGTCAGCAAAACGATTGTCTCGAAAGTTGTATTGCCCAGACACATGACCGTGCAACGGGAAACTTTTCGTAAAGCGAAGAAAATTGTCACAACTCGCGTGCTTTTGGTTCCTCGGACGAAAACGAAAAGAGAAGAGGACGTGCTCAAAAGAAACTCGATCTCCTCTGCCTGACAAAAGACGTAAAATTTGTGAAAACGCAAGAGCTTGTAGGTCACTGTGCTGCTGTAAATCACAAACACAAATGAGAAAACTTTATCACAGCAAAATATTATGATTCCGTCTGTTGCAATAAACGCGACTTGATTGCCATGCTGCCTGACCCTCCGATTTTGTGTCACCAGGCGTATCTACCTTTTCATTTCATTGTCAAGCATTTCAAACTGAGATGCTTGTCGGTGCGCGAAAGAAACGGTTGGCAACACCTCAGGGAGGGAGGGACGGAGAGAGAGAGGCAGGGAGGCAGGGAGGCAGGGAGCACAGAAAATAGGAAAAGAAAGGTTTGGGCTACAAGGTGATGACTCGCGAGTCCTTGGGGAAGTTGACGGGATGACAGCCGGCCAGTGTGAGCAGGTCGTTGATAGGGCAGTGGTCCGTGCTCTCCTGGTCGATGTGCGCGTGATGCAACACGGAACCTGCATCAAACAGAGGAGTGAACAAAATCACCAAAACCACAGTGTTCTGCACCAAAGCACCAAAGACCAAAACAAATCCAAGTTTGGTGCAAACAGCCCAATTCATTTGCTTCCAGTTCTGAGCAGTTGGCAGCACATTTTTCAAGCTCCTGCAAAGACAGACCACACCCTTGCGTGGTGCTCTTGCATCAAACTTTCCGTCGAACTTTCGGGCTCTCCACGCTGCTCATTTTGCATCGTGCGTGGATAAGCCTTCCTTACGCGCACGCAAGCGAAGCAGTAGTTGTTGAGAGACTTGTTGGTTGGTTGAGATTTATCATGCCTACCTGGCCCGACGATGAGAGAAGCGCCCTGCTGCATGACGTCTCCCTGGAACTCGGCGTACTTGAGGCCTCGCATGAACGCCTTCAGCCAGCCTATAGTGGGCGTCGACTTCACGTGTTTGCTATCTGCAACAATGGCGAAATATTCCACGTCAAACATATCAACTCTTTTGTGCGTGGTTGAGACTCAAAACACTTTCACATTGAAAACACACAAAAACATTGAGACTGTTTTCTTGCCACGGAGCATTCCCCATCTCTTCTGTGCCAGCCTTGGCACCTTTGATGTTTCGATTCAGATCGCCAAATTTTGAATTCTGCTTTCACCAAGGACTGAAAATGCTGTCCTTTCAGAGCGTGTATTTCGCCAATGAGCCCTTGGAATTGGAGCTGTGTGTTCTTTGAACGGGAAACCTGTTGTAGTGGAGCTGTACTCAGGCACAAGATCTGGCAGAGCAAGTTCGAGTCGGTTCTGACTTCGCCAAATGCAAATCTCTCCAAAGTTTGAACGATTGGCTGATATCTAGGTGGTTTTACTGTTTATGCGGCGAGTAATTCTTTGTGTACAAAAGAGCGAAAAGTGACAATCGTTTCAACGCTGACGGGTGAGGATCAAAACCGACTCGGGTCATCTTTTGATTTCTACGAGGAATTGGTCGCCATCGGCACATTCCAAACAGACTGGCGCTTGATTTCAAGCAAAATGTTTTCCTTTTCTGACCTTTAATTTTTCCTGGTCTAACTTCGTTGCTGCAGCCGAGTTGTTTGTAGATTTCCCTGCTCTCGTCTGTGAAGAATTTTCCCTTGTATCCTGTCGCCTGCCGGAAAGGCTGCAGAAGGAATGGTAATTCTTTGCCTGAAGACCAGCTGTTGTTGAGGAAACACTGTACAGTTTAGCAAATCGTGAACAAAAGAGTGCGTCGTCACATTTCCATCTGAAATCCTGGATGTGGCCCGAATTTGGTCCAGTACACCACCAGAGACGCTCAGGACAGTCTTTTCCCCGGAATTCGCACCACGTGCGCCAGCGCATGACGCATGGCTTTCACAACATTCCGCATATGAATAAGGTTGAAACCCATTTGCAATCACTGTGACACACAAAACTGTCTGTGTGAATACAACTACTCACTGCCCAGTTACTTTACCTTTTGCATGCATGATACCCATTTTTGGTGCACTGTGACCTGCGCACACGTGGGTGTGCTTGGTGTGGATCAGGGGTGTGGGATCAGCTCAATCATTCAGTCAATACATGTGCAAGGTCTGACCCCACCTTACAGTACCTTTATAAACTTCGATGGACCACAGCCAATGACAATGAGATCCACGTCTGCCTCCTGCAATGAGAAAGGATTTGCAGGAAAAAACTATGTGACATCGGTGGCATTCACGGCGGATGTGGCATTCGGCTCGTTGGACCAACCAACCACCGAATATTTTGGAAAGGACGGGCAGCATGCAAGTGTGAGATCTCTTTTGAAACTGAACGACGTTGTTCAAACCAAAAGAACAAATGGAAAACGAGCGAGGTATGTCTTTGATCCCTACTTGCGCAAATTGACAGGGCGACGTGCCTTGAATTATTCCAATACCTCACAAAAGAACACTCACCTTCAGGTATGTGTTGGGGACAAGACTCAGATCTGGAAGAAAACGTTGGGTGTCATCAAAAAGCCAGCAATCACATCTTCTTGTTGGTCCACACATCAAGCACAACAGGTTCGCATTTTGAGACGAACAAGCTGTTCTCTTTTGAATTCAATGAGAAACGAACAAGGGAACAATGTTCAGAGTGCTTGAGTGACTAGTGAGCTGATACTAGATCCAGCGTTCTTGAAAATGAGATCCAGAATAGATCTGTCTCTGGCAGTTCAAACCTGCAGAACCCTCGTGATTGATCATCGAGACCCACGTTCTGTGCATGATTGTGGCAGGAAAAAGGTCTTTCATGTCACAACCACAGCTCATCGAACATAAATGGGGGCTCCCCACTTACCGTCCACGTATTCTTTGGTCATGAAGCACAGGAAATGCTGAAAAGAAACAAAAGTGTCCACAGAACTGCTTTCTTTGTTTTTCTTAAACTGTTACTTTCTGTCATACACGGCACAAAAATGTCGTCACAATATTTGTCCAAACCATAATGTCAGGAAAAATCGGCAACCAGGAAAGTTGTGTTGGTTGAGCATCCGAGACTTTTCAAACGCCAGTCCCGCTGCTTGTGTTGCCAGGCAAAACATAAACATTTGTGTTCAATTCAACCAATTTTATTCTCACCCTGATCAAGATAATGATGGTTTTTCTGTCTTTGTACAAATCTCCAAAGCGATACAACAGACCCTCCTCATCTTCAACACACAACTCTTCTATCCTGTCGAAATGAACCTTAACCTCGGGTTTGGCCTCCCGAGATATCTCCATTTCTTCAAAGGCATCGGGCTCTTGTGGGCTCTCGTCCGCCATGCTGCGTTTTGCTCCATCTGTTTTTGTCCTAATATGGACTTACATGGCCTGCCACCTGCACGAGCCTTATCCCGCCACAAGCGCGAAATTTGCCTGTGGGGAGGAATGCTATTAATCCCGAGACGGATGTTACAAATAACGTGTGCGACGTCGTGCCTTATCATGGTCAGAATCGTCGAGACAGTCGAGACGATTTCCATGATAAGGTACGATGTCAAACATGTTATTTGACGTAT
>JAAUXT010093751.1_pt1 | contig 14841 bp, 15 predicted proteins | sample 7278171 | NCBI WGS metagenome assembly JAAUXT01 (sample SAMN14350112, study PRJNA611818) | marine sediment metagenome | isolation source: surface marine sediment (1.8m) | place: French Polynesia: Moorea | collected 2018-08 | reverse complement strand
GCTGAAAATTTTTGAAATTTTTTTGAGGTCAGATCTGGACCTCCCAGCAAATTTCCCAATGAGGGGGTCCCATCGGCCAAAAATTTTCTTAGTCCAAAAACCCTAACAAAATTGATTTTTTACTTCAGATCTGCATCTCCCAGCAAATTTCCCAGCCAGGGGGGTGTCCTTCAAGACCCAAAATTTTCTAAGTCCAAAACCAGGGGGGAGTCCCTCAAGACCCTAAGAAAATCAAAAAATTTTTGAGGTCAGATGTGGACCTCCCAGCAAATTTCTCAGACAGGGGGGGGGGTCACTCTGGGTCACACGTCACAGACAGACACTACTGACAATACTAGTCGCCTTCGCGCGACTAAAAGCCATGACAAAACTCAAGCTTCTACATTTGCAAGAGCTGATAGTTCCAAGTCCTTTCAGGAAGAGACCTTGGGGGCATGCCGGCTTGAGCAACAGTGGAGTAAAAGGTCAAGCCATGCTCCACAATTCCCCTCTCTCTCTCTCTCTCTCTCGCTGTGTCTCTATCTCTCAATGTCCCTGTCTCTCTTCCCCTATCTCTCTTCTCTGTCTCTCTGTCTCTCTGTCTGTCTGTCTGTCTCTGTCTCTGTCTCTGTCTCTGTCTCTGTCTCTGTCTCTGTCTGTCTGTCTGTCTGTCTGTCTGTCTGTCTGTCTCTCTCTCTCTCTCTCTCTTCTGATCGGCTGGAGGTTGTGGGCTCCAGGTTGTGGGTCGTGGGGTGAGGGACCTTGGGGATGGGGATGAAATGGTGAGATGGGGGTGGCAAGGGTATGGGTGGGGGTGGCGCGCAGGGTTAGGGTGGTTTCGGGTGGTGCGTGGTTGAAGAGGGGGGGCACCCAGTGAGGTGCACGTGATGCCCATAATAAACAAAAGAAATATTATCTTTGTAACAACTGCAAGAGTAAAAATATGACCTCATGGAATGCACTTGTTGACACAAAGGTCACCAGTAGACCCAGTCCACACCCAAAGAGCAGGACAGTCACATCTTCAGAATTTGAGGAAGAAACCAGAGGGTTTCACCTTGATTCAGAATTGAGACTGAGAGGGACAAATCAGCCATGGCAACATTTCCAAGGATGTTCCACCACCTGCTGATGAGCAAAATTAATCTTGTGTCAAAACAGGGTTTTGAACAGGGAAAGAGAATGTGGACCTGCATTGGTTATAAAAGACATCCCCATATTCCCCTTATGCAATCGAACATGAGGAATATCACTGAAAACACACAGTCCAAATGTGCCCAGGATTCAGACCAGGTATTGATCATGCTGAACAGCCAGCGCAAATCCTGTTGGTTTCAGACCACCTGTCCCCAGTGCTTTTGTTGTGGTCAGCAATACATCAGAGAAGAAGCATTCATCTCATCCACTAATCAGCCAATACCAATGCAAAATTACAACATGGCCTCTGAATTCACATGTGCTTGGACGGCAAACATTTTGCATACTGCAGGCGCAAGGTTGGTTTGTACTTTTTCAGACGGATCGTGAATTGCACACACAGATTTCACTTTCGTCCAAAGGTAATTTGGTTTCCATTCTTTCTATCTGTGCTGCACCCAACTCAGCAGTGCAGTTTGCAAAAGAGCAGAGAACACTTGATGTTGCTGCTGGCTTGAAAATGATTGCAGCATCATTGCAATTTTTTCCTTTGCAACTGCAATCAAACAGGCTGGTGAATCTGGGAATCAGCATTTCTAGATTTGAAAGTGTTCCAGACACACGAGATATATTGTGCTTCTTCATGTTGCCATTTTCAGATGATGATGAAGAGGGTGATGCTGGTTGCTGTAGTTTCAGCTGCAATGCTCTTGTTGGCTGTTTCACCAGTGGTGGATGGGGGGTGCACAATAAATGAGAAATGTATCAATCCAAGATGCACAGCAACTGACCCTCTGTACTGCAGCAATGAGCCTTTCAATCAGTGCCCCACCTGCTGTCCCAGGGGGCCAGCTTCTGCTGTTGTTGATATTTGCTATGGCCCACCTCAATGTGCAAAGTATGCTACACTGGAGTTCTGCAGGAAGCATTACAATAATGGCAACTGCCCCAACTGTGAGACCTGCACCATCTCAGAGATTTGCATCGGGGTGTATTCTTGCATTCATCTTGCTGATGGCGACTTCTGTGCTGCTTACTCTGCTTGTCCTGGTTGTTAGACCTGGGACAAGGACCTGCTTCAACATCAAAATGTGAGGAGCACACCTCGTTCTTGCAGCGCATGAGAACCATCTTGTTGTTGCAATGAAATTGTGAAAAATCTCACTCTTTATCATTCAGTGAGATTCACTTTGTTGTTTGTAAAATCATTATAGAAAAAGCCTGTGTCCTCTCATTACATTTTGCCCATGTACATGATGTGAGGAGCTCTGACAAAGACACTCATTTGTCTTCTGCTTGTTTTTCAGCTGCTGTGGCTGAAGTTTTCCATGGATTGGAAGTGCCTGACAAGTTAGGTGGTGGGATTTGATTCACATTGAGATCCAATTTTGGCATAAAATGGTGTCTTTTTCCTGAAACGAACAAAATGTTTCTGACAAACGAGACAAAAACTCATTTGTGACTTCAATAAAAGCAGACATTCACAGCTTAAAGCAATTTTTCCAGTGTATTTTGTACATCACTTGAGAGAAGCAATAGATGTCAATCAAAGATGGCCAGACACGACTGGCAATGTTGGACTCCTGGACACAGCCATTTGGAAGGGTATCAGGACAGTTTTATCTCATTTTACCTGGTCACAACACCAGGTCCAGATGATTTTTTGTCGCCTGCTTTTGTGTCCGCTTGTCTGTGTGTTACCTCTGTCTGCTTGTGAACATTACTGTACATAGTTTTGCTGCAAGTGAGAAGGGTGGTTGCTTGTGATCCTGGCCAGACAAAAGACTATTTTGTTTGTCCCACACAGAACTTAAATTCACAAAAAGCAACATGAACACAGCTGTTGGGAGTTGATGGGGGTGTTTTTGAGTGGTGCTTTGTCCAGGCTGGTGATCTGCACTGTACTGTGCCAATTTCTACCAAATAACGCCATTGTTTTGGAATGAGAGACAGAGCAAGAAAATGGTGGATAGAAACAGTTCTTTACAAAATTAACATAAAACACAAACAAAGACAGCTGCAAAATTAGTTTATTTGTTATGTCAGATCAATGATGTTTCCTTGTGGTGAAGAATTCTTCTGGCTGCTTTTTGTCGTTGTGTCTGCTGATCAAATCTGAAATCCACTGAAGCCACAGTTGTTGAAGTCTGTGGCTGATACTGGGGTAGAGTCCCCCATTCCACCGTACATGACTGCAACAGTGTCTCCTGAAACAAAATTACCAAGAGGGTAATACTGCACTTCAAACTTTTCCAAACATTCTGCACATCAAGGTAGGGATGAGTGCTTCCTGAAGGCCAATGCACACTCACTGCAAAGATCACAAAAATGCAGCCAGAATATAGCACCCACCCTCTTCCACAGAGACCACAGCACTGCAGGTGGCAGTGGAAACATCCACTTTGAGCATGTCATGGTCCCCATAGGCAGAGCACAGTAGCTCATCATTGAGCAGCAGCCTGAAGGCCCCATCTTCACCATACTCCACCAGCAGGTAGATACTGAAGTACCACAGACCACTGCTGCCAGGAGGGACAGTCAGCACTCCTGTGCTGGAGTTGTATCTTGAGGCAGGAACACAGAAAAGCACAAGTATGGTGACCAGTGCAAATTCTTGAAAAAGTAGTGTTGAATGGAGTGTAATGTGTGTCCACAAGGGCACTGTTTTTCAATGCACATCACTGCAATGGTTCACTCATCTGCAAACAGGCAAAAGTTTCAACAACAAGGTTCTCACCCATTCCCTGCATTGACAAACACCCTGTTGAAAACAATGTTGGCTCCTGTGGCTATTGTGCTGTAGGATGTCAATGCAGCAAAAAATGCTGCATGGTCTGTATTCAGAAAACAAAGACATTGCAGAAACACAAACTGTTCAATGGAAACAACAACAACTCAACAGGGATTTTGGTTGTTGTCTGTTTACCATTTCCACTGTTCACTTCAAGATTTGTAATTCTTTCTTCCAAATCATCATCCACCTCTTGGAGACCTGAAATATCATTGTAATGTTGCACTGGTTTCATGCCGAAAACAACAGAAATGCACAAATTTGAATGAGTTTTGTAACAGTCAAGGGCTATTGGACCTTCAATGTCGGACTCAATGGTTATGACTCTGTCAGTGACTTCCTGCACCTCACTATCCACAACAGTTATTGCTGCAATGTTGGAGGCCACATCTTCACTCAAAGCTTCCACCTCTCTCTCCAATGCCCTCACTCTTTCCCTCAATTTGGAGCAACAGTCCCTCTCTTGTGGTTCTCGCATTTGCAGAGCAGCTGAAAACAAAGTGTGTCACAGTTGGATTCACCCTTTCAAAGTATAGCAATTGTAACAGCTCAAAATGACTTGACATTGTGCACTGTCCTGCAGAGTGACTCTCACCAGGATCCAAGTCAGAGCCACCACAATGAAAATCTCCTTTAGCCTCTGCAAGTTGGACAGCAAATTGGTCTTTCAGCTGGGCCAGCTGGATGGCAAAATCCATTCTCAGATTGGATGTCATGGCCTGAAAGAACACAAAAGCACAGGTCTTACACACTTGACCAACTGCGTTTTTGGAAAGGTCTATCAAACTTGTGGCTTTCCATCTTGGAAAATTCTACATCTTTTAGGCATTGCTCTCTCAATCTTGGTTCCTCGTTGATTCCACAATCCTTTGCTTTGTCCTTCATTTTGCTCTTGCCCCACCCTCTGTTTCCCCGCGGTACCCTCACCACCCACATTTTCCCTTTCTCTCTTTCTCCAGCTTCCTGTTCATTTTCTGTGAAATATTCTTTCACAGTCCCTGTCCTATCTCCTCTCCCTCCACCATTGCCAACCCACCCCTCTCTCCCTGTCCAACAATCTTCAGCCTCACACCCTCTCCAGCAATATTTGTTAACCACCCTCTCCCCATTTCAACAATTTTCAAACTGGATTTGTTTGGTTTCTTTTGTATTTTCTACAAATTTTCTGTGATGAAAATTGAGAGCTGAGAGCACCACACACTGGAGAAACATTGTCTTGGGTTCCTCTGATTCTAATTTTGACTCTTTGAACGAAAAAGACCTGCAGACTACCATGTTCATTGGGCAACCAATCTTACATTCAAATCTTTCTTTGTGATGTCCAATTCCTCAGCCTGGGTCATGCCCAGGAGGACCACAGTGAGCACAACCAGCTTCAACATCTTCCTTGCAGAGAAACTGAAGCTTTACTTTCTTTGACCTGTTCAAATTTTGCTTTGGTGAGCTGGCGTGAGAACATCTCCACTTGCTGTTTGTTCGTTAGGTCATGAATTTTTACTCATCACAAAGGTTTGATATCAGAACAATGCATCATGTCTGTTGTGAAGCAGAGTTTTCCCACTGAAGTTTGTATCTTCATCTCCTGTCAACTAAACTTGCTTTCTTGGTACTTGAACACAAATGTTTTGGTCAGAAGATTGTCCCCTTGTGTCTTGGAAAACAATCATGTGCCCAGCTCGATGAGTTGAACTGTTTTTGACTCCAACCTACTGGACCCACTCCACAGCCAGTTCTCTGAAGGAAGCTCGGCTCTTGGTGCACTCACAAACAGCGCTGGTCCATGTTGAACAGGCCAACATGCAGGGAGGTCTGCACGTGGGTTCAGTGATGACTCGTCTCACAGTGCATCATCTGAGGGATTTGTTCTGTTCCCTGGGACAGCATGATATGTTGGGCAAAAGGTGTTTTCAACTCAACCAAATTGAACCAAGTTTCTTCAGCTCTCAGAAATGCATATTTCCGTGTCGATAAGCTTCCTGACTTGCACGCACCATGACAAGACTGTGTCGTGGACAGCACCCTGTGGCCTTTGTTGTCGGCTGCTACGTATCGTTGGTTCCAAAGCTCAACACAAATGTGAAACAAACCAAGTCTACTTTTCGACAAACGGTCAAGATTCTTGATGTCAAATCCTTTTGGCACAAAATTAAAACGAGACCAATGCGTCACTTTTGCAAAAAAACATGTGTTGAAATTTTCTTCACTCATAAAAATACACAGCAAAACTGTCACAAGACCAAAAATGTGGCAGATTTTGAGTTCACTCAGGAAGCCTTCCCTGGGGGTCGTGGAGCCAGGGCAGTACTTTAGAACAAAAGAACTGCCTCACAAGCACAGACACTTTGCGATGATGCCCCTCAGGAGACAAAGGGGACCATTTGGTGGGGTGTATGTATATGTAGGACCTGTCAAAGAACCTCTCCTTTGTGAACTTCTTCCAGGGTTCATGTTTGTCATTCCTTCTGTACTCTCCAATGAGTTCAACTACATTTTTCAATGATTCTGTGCACTGCAGAATTGTGGGCACAGCTATTTCTAGAAAGATATCTTCCTCCAAAAACAAGGAGCCCAACACAGCAATTTTTGGGGCAAGTCTCTTGGGAATGTAATATAGATCTGCAAGGCCTCCATTGACTCTGTAAGGTCCCCCATTCAGCTGTTTCAGCTGGTTGTAACACTGTCCAATTATTGATGAGTCATTCTCATGCTTTTCCATTCTGAACAACAGGGATTGAACCTGAGTTTTGAACTTCTTGAACCCCCACAGACTTATGATTGGGTCCAACACATCATCAATGATGGAATCCCACACAGGGAAAAACCAAGTTCTGTTCTTGTCAAAGGTTGAAATTTGAGAGACAGAGAAGATCAAATCATCAGATGAAAACAAAAATCCAGCAACTGGGTAGTTCATGTTGATGGCACCTATCATACAGAGATAATTGAAAGATCCTGCTTGGTAATTATTCTTCATTTTGCCAAATGAGTAAAAATTAAACCTCAGGTTCTTCAGTGATTGGGATTTAAAATCAGGAATGCCAGGTCCACAATACAATATGTTTGGAAAGAAAGGTCTGTACAGGGTTTCTACATAGGGGATGCTTTGGTAGTGGGGTGTGTTGAAAACCACAATGAGCAGGATGTCAACAAACTTCACAAATGGTTCTGTAATTTTAGCTGCCAGCATGGCAAAGTTCTTTTTCTCTGTGGAGCATGTGTTTGAGAAAACATTAGATATTTCTTTTGAAGAGAAGTTTGTCATCAACTTCCTTGGCTGAGCAACTGATTCATAGATGGTTGGGTATACCAAGCAGGGGTCCTTCAGGTTTGCAGAAGTATTTCCAAAAGAATAACCCAGATTTCTTAAAGTCTGAAGCCAAGCATGCAACTGAGGCAAAATTTTTGGATCAAATTGATTCTTGTCTGCTGTGTGTCCCATGAGTTCCAACAGACACATTTCAAACTTTAGGCTGTGACACTTCAAATTCATGATTGTGTTCAAAATGCCAGTGTAATCAGAATCATTCATTGAATCTTGCACCATTTGTCCTTGTGAATGAATCATCAAGTTATTCCCAGACATCCACAGCAACTTTTGAACAATAAATGGCCAAATTTGATTGAATTTGGTGTCTTCATTGATCTCATGTACAAATGGAAGAGCCCAAAAAGCTTGATGAGAATACAGTGCCACCCCAGGGTTGAACTGGACTAGAGTCCCAGCTGGAATGGACAGTGATGGGGCCTGAGGGTTGCAGTAGATAGCCTGGCCCACCACAAGATGGCTCTGGATGGCTGGGGGTCCACATCTGGAAAACACTGCATTTTCTGTTGGAAGTCCCTTTCTGTAGCATGTTGCCTTTTTCTTACCACAACAACCAAGGTATGTAGCCACGTCAAAGTCTTTCTCTGTGTTGAGAATCAGCTGAGCTGTGACAGCTTTGTTCATTATGAAGCTGGTGGTGTCATCTGGTGTGAATCTGCTCAGCTCTCCGGGAAGGTGGATGAACTCCGCTCCATTCTGCAACACAGAGAAAAGATTGAACAAAGCGAAGACGAACCTGTAGGGGACCGAATCCCCATGCCCCCCCCCCTTGGGATGGACCCCGTCCAAGCTCCAGGCTCCCCCCCCCAGAACCACCCGTGGCCAGAATGGCGGGCACTGTCAAATCTCCTGGGCGACTGGCAGGACAGGTTTCACTGGAGAGAGATTCACGTTGTTGCGTTTCTCACAGACATCACCTGTCACGAAAGTTCAGTCGAGCAAATCCTGGCCACTGATCCCTGAAACACATGTTTGGCTTGTTCAGAGACCAGGCGCCCATTGAATCTCAACTACAATGGTCTGGCTAAGTAGCCAGTACTGGCAAACACGGGAACCCTGCACTGCTTGTTTTCCAGAACAGTGACCAAACTTGAGATAATTTTCGTTCACTGTTTGATAAAAGAAAACACCTGCATGCCTTGCTCCACAGCCTCACCTTGATGGCGTGTAGGTAGGACAGCGCCGATACACCGAGGTTATCGGACTGTTTTGGGAACTGGGATTCGCCCCACCGCCTCAACTCCTCCGCAGTTGTGTAAACACAGGGTCCTGACCTGAAATGCACACTTCAAGGACTTTAACAGGTGGACTAATGAGGTGAGCGTGTTCAGGGAGCTGGGCTTCTCCCTGACGCCTCAGGTGCAAGACAAAGAAAAGTAAAGTTAGGTAAAGTAAGGTCCTCCCCAGTCCTGTAGACACAGGGGTCAGATCTGCAAAATTACATCTCATACGAGTGTTGCAACCCACGTGACACACCACGTGGGATTGGGAGGGAAGATATCGCCTGATCGAAACAGTGACGCTCAACGCTGGTTGTTTTTTTTGAATTACAGGAAAATGCAGCACGGTGCTGAGTGAGCCCAGCATTCAGTTTACTCAGGGAAATCTCACCTGTTCTCTTTCTGGTTACCAGACCCCACGACAAGGACGGTCCAGCCGGGGAACAGTGTCGCCGCCTCCTGGCAGCCGTCGACGTCTCCACCAGGGCGCAGCACCACCCAGCGGGTCGGGTCTAGGGAGGGTTGTCTGGGATGTGGTTTGTCAGGTTGAGGTTGTGTGGGAACAGGCGGGAGATCCACTGGAACATATGGTGGGTTTTGGGGGAGGTTGCCATCAGGGTTGGGCGGGTCCACGCGAGGGTTGGGCGGCTCCCCGGGAGGGTTGGGCGGGGCACCGGTGGGCGTGACCCTGAGGGGCGGAACCTTCGCGTCTCTGGTCGCATTCGAATCCGGTTCGTCTCGCGTCTACAATGTTCCAAACAAAGAAATACATCACAAGGGGTTCTCAGTCCCAGCTCCCGGGTTCAGGGTCATCACTCGGGAGATAACCCCCTGAAGGGGTTTTCACGTTGGTGATGGCGTCATGTTTTTTTTTTTTTGGCGTCGACTGCAGCTCTTTTGATGTCAACGTCAAAATTTAACCTGACGCCCAATTGGTGTGCGCCAAAAAACGGTCCAGGCCATTCTTTGACGTCGTCCAAGAAAGTTGACGCCGTAACCAATACATGAAAACCGTTTCACCCGCCCCTGAGCATTCCCGTATGAAACCCTGCTGAGGCAGCCATCGTGACAGCGCATGCTCTTACTTTGAATTGGGTAGGGAAACACGAGATCTAACTTGGCGGAGGCCAGGGCGTTTTCCAATGATGATGACGGATGCACGTTACGGATGTGCCGGTCACCTCCACAATACAAGGTGACGAGGACATCACATACAGCGAACGTCACCTGCGTCCCTACTGCAGTGGTTGGGGTGGGGGTGAAATGGACCGCACCAAATCCCAGCAAGCACTTTTCAGCAAGTGACCACACCGACCCCAAGCTCGATGGTACAAGCCTGTAACACTCCAACCACGACTGCAACACATCCATCCCACCACCGTCCCAGTGTAACGTAAGGCCGGACACCCCAAATCTGGAGGCACAGGTGTCCAGCCATTTCAGTTCAGGGGTGAAATGGCCAGGGACATGCCTCCTCAGGTCAGACTTGAAACAGCCAGGCACAAGGTGAACATTCTTTGAGTGGCAGTGCCAGCTGATATCAATGTGTGAGTTGAAATGAGGAGGCGCAGTGTCCGACATTTGGGGTGTCTCCCCATGTCCTTGCGCCGGCTGTGTTGGTGTGTTACCTGTGTTACCTGTGTCACCTGTGTTACCTGTGCTACCTGTAGGTAGAGCAGGAGGGAGACGGACACCAGGACCGAGCCGCACAGCAGAACCTTCTTCTTCATCTTCAGCGCCATCTGCGAAACCAACGCCACCTGGAGGCAGAGAGGATGGGGACGTTTTCCAGAAGGAAAATGCCTTTTTGATTTTGTTTGTCCTTTCTCACTGTGGTTTGCACACGACCACCACCTTGAGGTCACTGCAGAGAGACTGAGAATCTCGGGCGACACCGGAGGACCGGACTGCAGTGCTGAACCTCCCTGTTGGGTTGTCGGACTGTTCAGGGTCCCAATCACCTGGACCCTTAAGTCAACCACGACCAAACGCTTGTCCCTGTTCTCCACACAGACCCAGCGCGAGTCCATACCCCAGTCCACTGAGCCACACGGTCCACACTGCTCAGTTTGACACCCCAAAGTGACCTCGGGCGGTCACCTATGAATACATGGGGGCACCCTGGTTTGCGCTGCACCCTGCTCTCTGCGACGTCGCACCGTCGCCACGTCTGCCACTAGAGGACCTCACGATCGACCCCACGTCTGCTTGGTTTGTTCTGGACGAACGTGGCGTTTGGCCGTGAACTCAATGTCAAATTTTGAAGAGCAGAACCGCGGTGGTTTGTCCAATGGCATTTCCCCTGCATGGTTGAGGCCAAGATGGTGTAACACGCTAAAACCCCGCCAAGCAGTGTGAACACGACAGGAACTCCCGAACCCACCTCGTTTTGCTGTGTTTTTGCTCCAACAACCGGGTTGTCGTCGTTGCGACTTCACCGCGCATGCGTCGCGCAAGCGAAGACGTCACTTGAGGAGCTCTAAATATGGCGACTGCACCAGATAAGGATGCGCTCTCAAAACCAGCGCCGACAGAAAACACGGACGGCGGGGTCGGCGGTGGAAGTCTCAGCGAGAGTTTTCTCTGTCCTGGTGAAGAAGCACCACCCTAATTTTTGAAACAAAGCAAGGCTTCCATCAGGGGAGCACCAATTGGTTTGCAAGGAGTACGTCCGCTTCAGTATCCACATGCATTTTTGTAAGTTTTACATCGAAATCATTTTTGGTGATTTGCGCCTGGCTCCCGAAGGGTACCAGGTAGCGCAAAACACATAAGGCATCTTTGACAAGATTCTGTGGACAGCACTTTTCAGTGATTTGCGCCGGTATGGGTTGAGCCCAAAGCACTACAGGCATCCTCTTCCAAAAGTATGTATACAGCAGTTTCTTGATGAAAATGCTCAATTGTGTTCATTTTTGGTCTGTAGATTTGTTCTTGTTCAAGCATAAGGCAGCAGGAAGGAAGTTGATCAAAATGGCTGCTTTATGATTTGGCTGTGTTCCAATTTTCCTCTTGCCTGGGACTTTTGACCTTTACATTCTGTGGGGTCATGTGTCATACATGTTTGTGTTTGAACTTGAGGTGCAAATCATGCAAGTTCCTTGGAACTATTTTTGCATGAATATGTTGGTCAATTGTGCTCATATTTGGTCAGTTGATTTGGTTCAGTTCCAGGATGATGTGGCAGGAGCAATTTTGTTCAAAGTTCCTTCCTTTGAAATCTTGGTTGGTGATGGGCAATAATTGGGTGCAAATCATGTGACCTTCCTGGAGGTACTTCGCTTTGCTTTTAACTGATTTATTGATAACCGTCTGATACAGTTCTCACATGCATACAAAACAAAAAATTAAATAAAATAAAAAAGAATGGGTACCTTGGAGCCAGTGTGATTATTTTAATATATTTTCATTATGAGCAAGAATAAAATTTTTCAATAATCTGTTGGGCTGCAAATCTGCCTGTAGTTACAATATATAATTTAATAAATTGATAAATGTTTTTATATATTTGATTTTCTACTTCAAAGTGTTTTGACCCTGTATTACACTTTTTGACCTTTAGTTATAGTTGTCTATAGTTAATTTTTGAAAATTAGGATGAATATTATTAATATTTTGTTTTTATAAACTTCTTTGTTGGGTATATTTATCACAATCCATAAAATAATGATGTATAGTTTCTTGTTTATTTTTATTGCATTGAGTACATTTTGAATTTTGAACAAAATTAAATTTGAATTGGTCAGCATTTGATTTACTGCATTGAAATCTTAATTTTAAATAAATATTATCTATTTCAGTATCATAATGAAATAAATTAATAATTTTGTACTCATGTATTTTATATTTTAAATGCATACAATGTAAAAAGTCTGGACAATTATTCTTTGTTCTTGTGTCAACAGGAAGAGTATTCCATAGCCTAAGAGTTATAAAATTTATTTTTCTTAGAAAAAATAATTTTCAATTTACCTATATTTCTACCAATATTCAAAGGTAAATCAATAAAGAATTTATTATAAATAATTTTAGGAGTCTGTGTTAACTTAATTTTTGCAAACATTGTAACTGATAGATAATTTGTTCTGTCTTGAAAAGTATTCCAACCTATTTCATCAAATAATTTGGTCTCTGAGATAAATCTATTTCCTTTGACTACAATTAAAGCACAGTGGTAAATTAATCTGGTTAACCTGGAGGTATTTTTGTCATACTGAAGCATTTTTTTCGTGGAATACGGTGGAGTTTGTTTGACAATTGGCCAGAGATATTCGCGTCACTCTTGACTATCTTTTGTCTCAGGGCAAAACAAATTGAACTGCAGAGTTTGTGAACGCAAAACACTCCTCAACATGACACAAGGAGGCAGCAATCAAACTTTTTTCATCAACACACAAAGTGGCTGTGTGTCTGTTTCACGCGAACACACACATACACACACATACATACATACACACAGATCTCTCTACACAGCCATGCACACACACACACACAGAGGTCTCTCTCTCACACACAAACACACACATAGACACACAGATCTCTCATACACGTGCACACACGTACATACACATCCCATACACACACACACACACACACACACACACACACACAGATCTCATTCATGGGCACACACACATACACACACACGCATGCATACACACACACAGATGCGTGCACACCCGCTTTTGCGCGTGCACGTGCATAAACAATGGGAACACACAAAATCACTGGCATACGCACACGCACACACACGCACACACACGAGAACACGCACACACACACACGGACACCAGCTTTCGTGTCCACATTCTCCAGGTGGTCATTTTAATGTTCGGTGTGAGATTTCCAGTCTCACACTGCCTTGACTCAAGACCTCTGGGCTCATGTTCATCTTCACCTGGTTTATGTTGACCCGTCACGAGTGAATCACTCGAGGTGCACTTGATGTAGATAACAAAAGATTACAAAGTGACAGTTGCAGATCACAAAAGAAAATAATGCACAGATTATCCTCTCAAAGTCCTCTTCACTCGAGAGTGCCTGGATTGAGTGGGATATATTTCAATCCACAAGTTATTCGCATGCAAAGAGTCCAAGAACCTGCACCTCCACACACACACACACACACACACACACACACAAACACACACACACACACACACACACACACACACACACACACACACACACACGGTTTGCACAGTTAGGGCAGGACTCCCTCGCAACCCAGGATCTCTGCCAAGAGAACAAGAAGGCTATCACCTAAAAATGCGTGCGGTCTCCCACAGGCCAGTCGTCTCCGAGCTCTGAGCTCTGACCACTATTCAGTTGGCCTTTGTAAGGGGGGGGGACTGAACCATGACCCAAAAATGAAAGTTGCCAAATATTTGCTGAAAATCATCCTGGTTAACTGTTGTGACAGTTCAGTTGTCCGACCCCCCAACCCCCAACCCCCCAAGGTAACTGAACCAGGGGCAACTGAACTGTGGCCCAAAATGAAATGTTATAAAATAGCCAAAAATCATCCTGGTGAATTTTTGTGATGGTTCAGTTGCCCCGCACCCCCACCACCCCGGGTAACTCAACCAAAAGTGACACACACACACATACAGACCTATGGTGATTACACTAAGCGCGCGTCCTATCGGCAGAGCCGGACCGCGCGCTCAAAAACACGAAATGTAATCAGGCACGAGGAGTCAGGAAGTTTCCACGGAATCAACCTGGCGGGAACACATTTTCAGCTGAAAAGACCCGGCCCCCAACACATACACACACACACAGACACACAAACGCACACACACACACACACACACACACACACACACACACACACGAGCGCACGCGCGCACCTTTGCTGTACAATTTGAAAGATGCTGAAGTTGAAATGAAGGACAAATGACCCAGCTTTTTGCACAGACACGCACACTCGCACACTCATGCACACACGCACACTCATGCACACACGCACATAAGCACGCCCACATACACACACTCACAAACAAACACGCACACACACACACACACACACACACACACACAGTGAATTAGGCTTTGGTTTTAACGCAGTTATCATGACAACACAACCGGAAATCACAAAAGCCAACAAACTCAACCTTTTCCACTTCGTTTCCTGCTTTCTGTGAGACAAGTTTTGTTGTTCCCAGCCCAGTCCGCGCGCAGTGGGACCTCTTGTCTGCTCTCCCACCTGCGTCAGCTGTTCTCACAGCGTAAGACGCTGTTATCTTTGCCCAAATATGGAATCTGGTTGGGGTCCAGAGTGGTCAGAATGGAGATCGCGGCGGCGAAGGGGGGGGGGCTGGTGGACCTTAAACGGAATTGGGGGGGGGGGGGGACAAGCTGAAATTTTAAGTCAAAAAACGAAGCAG
>JAAUXT010035454.1_pt1 | contig 14844 bp, 15 predicted proteins | sample 7278171 | NCBI WGS metagenome assembly JAAUXT01 (sample SAMN14350112, study PRJNA611818) | marine sediment metagenome | isolation source: surface marine sediment (1.8m) | place: French Polynesia: Moorea | collected 2018-08 | reverse complement strand
GTGCTGCTGACATACTTTTGGAAGACGCTGCCTATAGGTGCTTCGATTTGGCTCGCACCGATTTGGCTCATCAGCCCAAATCGTGCAACCCACCTCAAATCACCTAAAAAAAAAGCTGCGTCTAAGACACGGGTGCGTTCAGTAATTTTATCAACAGGTTCATCCCGTGTAGGACCGTCCCTCCCGCATCTCAAGTCACCACAAGGTGGCGCTGTGTACAACGTACACGCTGTGGAACACAGCTGGGAAACGAAAGTCATTTCACGAGACATCGAAAATTGTTCTTAGCATCAAACAACAAATGTACAGAAGCTATCCAAAGTACGACTACGCATCCACGAAAAAGATGAAACGAATGCAAAAGTGAACTTGAAGACCAGCACATCGGGGATCTGATACAGAAATTTCTCAGCAACACTGCTGCTGCGTGCAGGTCAACAAACGTTACCTTGGAACTGTGGCGTGACTGACCGGGCCTTATGGCCCACATGATATCTACGCCTTTCCACTGGCAGGAAAATAAGAAAATGAAAAACCCAAAGGATAAAGAGATCGTTTAAAATCATATTAAAGTTCTAAACATTAATTATTCCACATTCTGAAAATCATCATCTGAAAATGTTACACCAACTGATTACGGCTACTAAAGATCATTCTGTGTGTGTTTGCGTTCGTGGCTGAATCCATCCTCCCAAAGAACTGTTTCAGCTACATCTAGATCCAAGCACAAGACATGTTCCGACTGCCACGATACACAACGCTGTGACACACATGCAATGAGATGAATCACGTCAAGCAGAACACAAAACTATCCTGCACGAATTTCTAAAGCAAAGCAACTGGGAGAAGAAGGAGGACCACATGTTTCGAGGTTCAATAATTTTGTTGTGAAATAACGGAGGGAATGCAGTCTTAGACATTAGACAAGCGAATCAACACGTTTTTGTTCTGATTGGCGCAACTGGAGAATCTGCGCAAAACTGTCAACACAGTAACTAACGCCTTTGAAGGTCATAGACAAACAGACGTCATGACATTTAAAGGTGTTCAAAACTGATCAAAGAACCTAACACAAAGTGAAAAGTTTAGGAAACTCGGACAGATACAGGACAAAACTAACGAGGACACTGTCTGTGCCACGGGACGTTGACCTACCTGGGAAGTTGGATATTGGGAGAGTCGAATTGCGGTACTTTTTCCCGACGAGTTCATCGTCCATGGACTGCAGGCGCGGTCTGAACTCATTGTCTCGAGACGGCGCTGCAAATCCCAACCAAACCCACACACCGCGTTAACAACAGTGCTGCTACGTCAATTCCACCGTCGGTGCACGGAAACAGAACGGAAAACACCCCGCGTCCCCGTTGTACCACTTTTGCGCCAGCAGTGCAGTCCGACGACGCGTGTGCAGCAGTATTCTGGTCACAAGGGTTGCACATACAAAGCCGTTTGCAAAAGGTTTGATCCCCCACACCACGCACGCACCCACCCAACGCGGACGAGGGCCAAACTTCCGACGCTCCTGTCAGCTTGAACACTGACACCCTGAGCGACAATTGTCCCGTACTTCAACAAAACGTTCATTCACTGACATCCCAACGTCTTTGGACGCTTGGACACATTCACTTTTCAACAACACCAAACTACACTAAAAAGCTACATCACAACATGCTTCTCTTATCATCGTCACCCACGCTGCTGTTGCTGCAGCCGTGCTCTTCTTAACTTTTCATCACTACACCACAACTACCGGAACGGAGGGAAACTCACAAGCGAAGATGGGCGACTCGTAGCGAGTCTTGTAGTGGGGCTCTCTGTCGGCGGCCGGCGTCCGCGACGCGCTGCGCGGGTCCAGCGTCGGGGACTCGGCGCGCTTCTTCTCCAGATCTTTCAGTATGACCTTCCCTGTGGTGCGGAGATGTACAAAGTGTTTGCTTCGGTTGAGCGTGGCAAAAACGTCAAGTGGTGCCAACTTTCACAACAACCAATCGCGATCGCGGATTTCGTCGAGTGAAATTCTTTGCTCGTGTTGCAGCTTGAACACACGTGCGTCTCGTCCGAAGACATCTTCTCTGTTCACGTCCAGTGCTTCGCTCACAAAGTTTCGACTTTCGGTCTTGAATTGCTTCACGCACCGACACCAGAGTTGAGTTGTTTGAGATGCTCGAGCTCCTTCTGCGTCTTGGGGTCGACGGGCAGCTTCTCGTCCTCGCTCTGCGTCGCGTCTCCGTCGACGATGTCGCCGCTGCTGCGACTCCGCCGCCCCACTCCGCCGCTCCGCACTGCAACATCAAAACCTCACTGAGTTCGCGATCAGAACAGATCAGAACACGTGTTCTCCGGTTATCTCCGCCAAAACTTGAATGTAGAAACGAGTGCCATCAGGTCTTCTGACATCAAAGTGAATTCCACACCACCAAAATGACTGTTTGAAAAGCAAACTTCAACAAATAACATCAGGTTATGGAATTTGCACCAAGGTTAGAACTACTTCGTACGGGATTCGTTTTCATGCAGTGACCACTGTCAGATCTTCACTGTTACACAATGTCAGAAGTGTGTGGAGAGGGGCAAATTCCATAACTAAACTTTTGTAACAATTTAGAAATAATAATCGGGTCTGTTGGTGCCCTTCTGGACAATTTGGGTCAGTGGGAATCCCCTCCAACCAGGAGAGGATTCCCTTTTTCATGCTAAAGTTCCGTCATCTTCATCATCCACCAAGGCACCAACAATTTTCTTCTTCCACAAGTTTTGCTGTTTGGAATACGTCTCTGTCGAACATTACCATCACTGAATTCTGCACCTGTAAGATAGAACCGAATGGCTGAATCACTTCGGAGTCTCCACCACATCGCCAACAATTCAGAGTTTGCTTGTCGCTCCAGCGCCTTTCGCCCAGGTCTCCAAAAAGTTTACATTTCCGCTTCAGGTATCACTTTGCGAGGATGAATTTCGAAATGACAGTCCAACGACTCAAAGAGGCAGTCGTGGAGGCGCACCTCGTTGGTTCATCCCACTGAGGCTAGATTTGCCATCAGGAAGGCCACCTGTCGAAACACACGTGACCGCGACGTTTAAACACAAGAGGCGCACTGGCTGGTAGGTAGGTACGTACAGAGCTCGGGGTAGGCGGCGGCGGGCTCGGGCGGCGCCGGCCAGTCCTCGCGCTCGATGGGCGCGCGACGCGGCCCCTCCGGCTTGGTGCCGCCGGGAAACTTGGCCATGAAGACGGCTTCTTCCTTGTTCATGGGCACGATGCTCTCCATCTTGCGTGTGACGACGTACTTCTGATCACCTGCAGAAACGAAGCAGTGTTGACAGCAAAATAACAATGCGGATATTACAAGAGCGACAACCACTGGATTGAACTTCGGTCGAGAGAGAAAGGTGACCATGGACAATTCCATACGAACTCAATACGCGTCAATTCCTTCGGAACTTTTGTGTCACCGCGTTCGCTCGTGAGTGATGCCGGTGGAAAAAAAAATGTTGAAACGGTGAATCATTTGTTACGTACCAAGTGAGGACATCATGCCTTCATTATTGTGGTGCACAGCAAAATCAGCAGGTGGTGAGAAAAGAAAACAATGAATTAGGATACAGAGACACAGAATCAGTTGGGTCTTTTCTTCAATTCAACAAAGATGGTTGTGAAAAGATGGTGCACTTTGTCCACAAAATTGTATTTCTTGATGTTGGTGGAGTTGCCCACACACCAATTTCAACAAACAAGGTGAGCCAGACTTTTTTGGAAATTTTGTACAAATCAATTGGAAAAGACAAAATGCACAACCGAGACGTTGTCAATGGCACTCGTGGCATCTAGGTGAGGACTGGACAACGATGAAACGAAAACCATATTGTTGGCCACCCACCCCCCTCCCATTGTAGACAAAAGCAAATCCCTTCCCAACGTGAGAGATTATTGCCTTTCACAAACGTTTGAAAAAACAAGCTGCTCAGGGTAAAATGTCACAACCACACATTCAGTCGTTCTCATAACTTGCCAGCAAAACTCAAATTTGCGAGAAATGCCTCGAAGGGTGACATTCCAAAGTTGTAATGAAATCTCAGTTGGATCCAAATGCAACGCGCGTTTGATAAATGAACTGCGTTTCATTAAACTTTGTCTTCAATGGAGATGAAATAGAGTTGAATTTAAACCTACTTGCATTATCTGCAGTCACCGAACAGTCACATTCATCAGGGATGAAAGGTAAAGAACACATGGTACATAAAATAACCAACAATACAAGCAATGTAAGCGGCATTTTGGCGCCCATACGACTGGCGCTGTGTGAATTCTACGATGTACACGGATTAGTTCAGCACTATGTGTGGACAGCTATGCATGTTATCACTTTGATACGTTGTTTTGAACTGAAATTAGCAGTACAAATGTGGCAGTCATTTTCACAATAAAATACACATGTGCCTACACAGGACCGGAATCATAAAAACAAGAAACAAGAGCGAACTTCATGCTGTACTGTTTCAAGACAAACTCAAACTGCGCTCATCTCTGGGTTCGAGATTTTCTTGTGGAAACAATAAATTCTGAGATGACCGCACTTTTGTCTGGTATCAAACCAATGCCACAAACGAGAAAAGACAAACATAATTGGTACAAACTGAAATCTTTAACATTTCTCATTCAACGTCGTTCATCTTGCCTCCCAGACCCAGACCCATTGACCCTCTTTGCCAACCGACCTTTCTCCCCTCTCACAATTTCGTATCTTTTCTTGTCCCGATGGAAACTGTCACCGAAACGGAGGGCTCTACTTTGGATAACAAAGAAATCCTGAACTCACCCCTTCTCACAGGAATCATGAAATCTTTCCTCACATTCCTGTACGAAAAGTTCGCTGCAGGGGAAAGAACACAACACATGTTTACCAAAATGTAACTGTGCACATGTGTTAGTATTTCATCACAGTAGTGGACGACAGCTTGAACCAAATACGCATCCATTTGTTCTCCCTTCATGAAGTTGAAGCGATCCACGAGTATTTTGCACAAACCACATTTCAGACTGGACAGACCTCTATCCGAGCAATTTTTCTTTCACGTGTGGTGGGTGCCTCACCTGGTCTGTGGAAGTCTGGTGATTTCAGCACGACGTCCGTCGGGTTCAGCGAGGGTCCCTTCCTGAACGGCTTCTTCGCTTTGCCGCCGTCCGGCACGTCTTTCCTCAAGTAACTCGAGTTGTAGAATTTGCCATAGTCCATGTCGTAGCGCCTCTCCCAACTTCCCTGCGAATCCTGCAACAAACACACAAGGGGAACAGTTCACTTCTGCTCGTGCACAGTGCAGTTCCTTTCTTGGGAGGACACGTCAAGAAATACATTATTCTTTGATCTGCTTGAAAGCAAGTCCACTTGGGCTCTCTTTCCAATATTCGACCCCTTACATTCCAACGAATCCCGGCTTTTCTGTCTGTATTTTGCACATCAAACACTGTAAATGTCAGATCATCAGAGCGGCATGCCATGCACCCGAACCAAAGCATCATCCAATCTTCCGACTCCACACAATCGAATTCAACAGAAACAGCAAGACTGCCGCAAATCCTCTTGCATCGTATACCTGGTCCGATCCGTACGTCAATGGTTCGAATACCCTATCCGGTCCTTCCACACACGGGCTGAAAACGTCCGACTCCACCGATTCACTTCTCGAAACATCTCTCGACTGTCCAGTGGATGACAGACTCCAGGTTCTCGAGGGTTTTTTGTTTCCATCGCCAGTTTTGGGCATGAGGGATGGATTCAACTTCCTGGACCTGAAGATGAATTTGGACTCTCCACTGTTGAGCGCGGGTTGCGACACGTTGATGCTGTGGTCTTTCGACGGTGACTCCTCTTCCTCGTACACGTTCGATACGCTCTGCAGTCGCACCTTCGCGTCGTCTCTGCTCCTCTTCACAAACTTGAGCTCGACGTCGTCTGCATCCTGCGAAAGCCTCGAGCTGAGTCTGTGGAACCGAGGGCTGTTCCTTCCCCGCGGGGACGTAGGCCCGTTCGCCGCAGCCGGGGGCGGCTTCAGGTACATGACGGCCGTCGACGTGTAGACGCGTGGGTCAGGATCGCGTCCCAATTTACCGATGTGCTCGTGAACGACTCTGCTCCTATCAAACGCCAGACTTTTGTCCACCATGTCCTACTTTCCAACGTTCACCGTGAAAAGTTCCCAGTAGCGCGGTCCCAAACAGGTGAGCATCGTTCTCGAGCAGCTCATTATCTGGTTCGCTGATCAAGTGCGCGATTTCCAATCCTGATGAGACGCAGCCGATCCACACCTCGCATCAATCACCCAAACATTTTCGTAAACAAACGACCAAATCAGATCCACAGAGCAAGGACGCACAGCTGTGATTTTGTCACAAAATCATCAGACCAATTCTCTGAGTCACTTTCATCTGCAAGTCTGTTGTGACAGCAGTTCGACCTTGTCCTTCATCAGTTCCGAATTTTCTTATTGACTCTCAGACTCAGAGCAGGTCACTGTCAGTGACCAATTGAGCTTCAAAGTCAATGTTTGATATTTTAGTAACAGCTACAATAGCTTCACGAGGACAGGAGTGGTGATTTGGAGAAGCTTGAGATTAAACAATAAGTTTCTTATCAAGATAAGAGACAACTGTAAGTAGTCCATTCCCTATAAAAAGACTCGAACGTGCGATGATTTCTCACTAGCTCATCAGTATTTTGGACGCAATCTGTCAACTCTCGACCTGGACCGACAGGTGTTCTGACTTCCACAATGATCAGTCCCTGACACATCCGCTGCCCGATGGGCGCAGCAGCAAAAGCGGCGCAAAATCAGAGACATCTTTGCCAGAACCATGCGCTTTCTACGGACCTCCACACACACGTCAACTTTCATACCACATTTTGGGCACAGGATCGACGCTTGAGTCCAGGTGTTGATTTACTTGTCCATCAAAACTACTGGGACGGAAAAATGTACGTGTCATTCAAAACGTCATTTTTCCCACACAGAGCACAGCACGTCACTCTTGTGTGGGTGTAGCCAGCAGCGCACATGCATCTTCCTTCCTCAGACCGTGTTGCACAACATGCTGACACAACGACCCGAATCTCGTGGTTGAGATTTCCATACATGAAGCAAGGGGAATGTCACCTACGCAACATCACTACTTTTCTTCCTCTGCATGTACAGCCTTTCTACCCAGTTAGTGCACCTGTAGAAAGCAAAGCACCAAATTCTAGGAGGGTGAGGGAGCACCCCGTGCGGACAGGGAGAGGCTGTTACCCGGGAGCGGTACGTCTCCTGCGTCACCGTCGAGCCGAGCGGACTGGAGCTGCGGTACTTCATCTGCGCAACAAACACACGCGACGGCTACACACCAACTAGCTACAGCACCGACTCCACTCGTGAAGGTGCAAAATTAAACACAAAACGTCACAACAACACCGCCAAGCTTTACTTTGTGTGCGTGTGGTCTTTTTGTCCCGGCGAGAATGTGCCACCAAGTGTCAAGTTCGAAATTAAAAGGAAGCTGTATGAAAAGTTCCCTTTCACATCTGCTCGAAAACGAAAACATCGAAAGCTCTGTGCAAACCAAAGGCACCACATTGATTCACCCAGTACGGTGACACTGAGATAAGAACACGTGAAAGTACAAAAGTCAGAAGAGTTTTGACTGTTACTTACGATTTGTTGCATCGGTGAAAGACGTCCCTTCTCATCTGCAAAATAAGCGTGGAGACTGAGTTTACTTCCAGCGGGCATCATCTTGGGAGCCGTTTCTTTGTCAATCTCGGCTCTTTCAATGTCCCTGTTACAATAACACGATATACATGCACCCACGATCTGCTAAATATTTGTCGAGATGTCATGAATTTAAATTCGTCAACATCGAAAACTGGTCTTGCAGCAAGCCAAGGTTCATTGCTGTGAGCAACCTAGAAATTCGTACACACACTGTCCACGAATAAACATTCAGCATCTCTAGAATGAAAGGATTTTGTTGTGCAAGGGCGGCCAGCACGTACTCGAATGTCAAGAAAATGACAGCAGCAGAAACAAAAGGAACGGGAAAAGCTTTCTGAAAAAGGTCAAGTTTTTTTTTTTTTTTGTCGTTGTTTTTGTTGCAACCATTTCGGCTCTCTAAATTGCGCGGTGGTCACCATGCGTTGCATAGCGATCACCGCGGCTGATTTAGTTCAATGCCAGCATGACGCATAAAAGTGGAACTCGTTGTTTTGATATTCACACAATGGAGCCTTGCCAACTCGCCTCAAAATTACGAAGGCCACTGCAAGGCTATTGCAAATATGGAAGCAGAAATGAAGTGAAGAGACATGCAGCGAATAGACCCACGACGCCGGTCGCGTGCTCGGGGTACTCACGTTGATCATCGTAGAAAACGTCGTCGGACTGGTACGACTCCCCGTGCCTGAACAACTTCTCTAATGGGCACAAAAAACACGTTGCAAATGTACGACTTCCAAACTTTTTTTCACTTTTGTCACAAGTGCTGGACTCGAATGCGAGCAGATGTTCGTTTGTTTACGTTTTCGAGTCTAACTCTAAAATTGTTTTCAAAACTTTTTCGGCCACTGTCAACTGATAACTCAGCTCACCAAGTCCCCCTGACTTGGGAAATAATGTTTTGATGTGAGGATGTTGTACTCTTACATCCTACATTAGTCTGTAGTGTCTTCAACCACCAAGCTTGGTTGGGAGGGTTGTTATGAGTTACTGTTTGCAGGAAATGGGATTCCACTCTTCCAGTTTAGAGCGACAACCCAAGCAATTTCTTTTGCTTTCCGCATCTTGAGCAGAATGCCTTTCGATTCACCCATCACAAATTTAGAACTGAACGGTGTTTGAAGCGTCAGCGTCTCCGGGAATCTCTCACTACTTGGCTTACCTTTGGGAAAGGCTTACTGATCCCATTCACTCCTGTGGTTTACGTTCAATCAACAGTCAAAGAGGACATCAACCACTCGACATTTCATTCAGGATTGTCAAAGCTAAGTGCACACTTTTTTTGCAGCAACGGTTGTGGGGGCACAAAAAGCAGGAAAGTGTTTAATTTCTTGTCTTCAATAGCAGCTCTCAAGGAAAACGTGCTGAAGCGACATGCTCCTGGAAACATTTCTGCAGATAAGAGCTTGTGAAGCGAACACACAGCAGCGAGTGACTGTTCGTCGTGGTGTTGGGGTTTTGTGGCAAAATCACTTACTCTCATTTTCCGAAGAAGCACCTTCGTCCCCTGTGTCTTTTGGTTTCAAATAATTGTCCTCATCTTTACCAAAACGAATGAGAGGAAGAAGAGAAGTGAGCAGAGAGAAGACATGTTAGTTTCTTTGTCAGTGTTCCCTGACTGCACAGAAACGAAAAGCTGAAGTTCACATCATTAGAATGAGACAAGTCAGTTCATTTCAAAGAGGAATATGGCTGGGCGTCCAGGGCCGTCCACATCTCGGCGCTGTTGTTAGCTTGGAAGACACTTGTACGATGCACGAGCAAAAAGCTGCCACCCCAAGTTCGTGTCTTTTTCTTTTGGCTTTCGAGTCAAGATGCACAAACCACCCGAAAATGTCAAGAATGAACCACGAATGAAATGGTCAAATTTTCTCCCCTGATAGGTCAAAGAAAGGCAGTCACTGGATGGTGGCAACCCTGCGTGCATTTCGCAGCGTTAGCTCGTTCAAAACGACGAAACCATGCTTACTTCTTGGGCTGCCTTTGCCGAAACTAACATTTCCTGAGTAAACAATATTGAAATCACTGTTGTGTGTGCAACGCGATGCAGGTTCAAATCCAAATCCTGTCTGGGCCACACGCACATCAAGGGTTCACGATGGTTGCGTCGAGAGGGCAAAGAATGATGATTTCTCGATTGGCTACCACCACCAAAAGGGTAACATTGTCTGAATACATACTGGTTCGTGGGGGATGCAAAGAGTCGTCGAAGAGTTCACTGCCACTGTCGTCTGGAACCCTCCCTGACAAATCATTGTAACAATATCGAACTGAAGCAACAAAACTAAAGACACCCAACAAACGGATGAGAACATGCGACTGCCTAAGTACAACATTCCCACGACTTTGCAGTCGTCAGTGCCAACTTTAAAACTGACCAAACCACAAAGTGCGTCATCTTAATTTCTGAAGCGTTCATGCTCATTGCAGGTGTCTCCACTAAAATGCCGCGGTAATTTCTTGCGGGCAACAGAGCCGAAAGGAACTTACTCGAAACATCAGAGGGATACGCCACTGGCGAAACTGGTAATCCGTTCTGCTGGCCACTGAAGTAGTTGGCTGCAGTGAACAAAATAACAGAAAACGGAACGTAACAAACGGCAAAAACTAAATCGGTGACAAGAGAAGGAAGAACAACAACCTTTTGCAGACGAAACTCGACAGTCAACCCTGGCGAGGGAGGGACAAGTTCGATGCGTTCGAAGCGAACATCAACCGCACTTATTGGGGTTCCGCGCACAGTTCTTGGGCTCCACTTCATGTGCATTTCTTTTCCAAAGCATTCAAAAGTTTGTTGCAAGAATTTCACGAGAAAAAGGGCCAAAAGACAAGTTCGCATGGCGGACAACTGAAGGTAATCGGGGTCTGTCGTCTGCAAATTTGCCAGAAACGACTGTCATTGTGGCTGCAAACAGTTCTTGGCGAAATGTTTACAACGTAAGAAATACTAATGAAGGTCAACATGCAAAACAATCCTTCATGAACGTTTAGTACGAAAATAATCAACGAAAATTGATAAACAACATTCCCGAGGTCATGTCAGGTCACGTGTCAGTCGAACCGTGTATCAGTTGGAGTCGACAACAACGGATTGGGTACGTACTGTCTGAAAAGTCACTCGTGTCCGACATTGGACTGCTCAGATGTCCGTCAAGCATGGTCATTTCTGGTCTTGCTGGAGTTGATGTGCCCACCGGATGATGGTATCGCTGCGCCGTCCCGACTCCGTTTGTGTAGCCCTGAAACGTTTCGTCTGACTGTGGATTCATCAGAACTTCAATACAGCGGAACGCGGTCAGTCACAGCAAACTTGTCAAGTGGCACCCACTGTGAAGGACGTGCTCTTCTCTCAGTTACTCGTCCCAGCCCAAACCTCAAAATTCATCTTCGCACAATGGTGTCTGGTCAAAGATGAGCGCTTCCACGTACCTTTCGCGTTGGACTCTGGCCTTTTTGTTTCTCTGAGATAGCTAAGCATGATTTGCACAGATAGTCCTTTCCATTGTACGTAACCTTGTCTCCGGCTTCGAATTTCCGGCTGAAACAAGAACGCAACGTGACCAGTTGCTCGAAAATCAAATGGCTTCCCTGAACTTTACAAGGACATCACAGTCAGGGCCTCAGGCGCCGAGTATTCTACACAACGCGTTTGCTTCGGGGAAGAATACGGCAGCGCAAAAAGAGGGGTTGAAAATCCTGTCAAGGAACAAAAGAACAGACCCCACTCCCTTGCGGGCGAACAGACGGTTAACAGCACAACACAGGGTCCTGATTATGATTGTTTATGTACATTTCACCCATTTCTTATTTTTCTTGAAAAGTATCAGTTGTGTTTTGTTGATCGATGGCTATACACACTTGCACTTGGTGCAGTGAAAGCACTGTTGATGGTAAGTGTTTCCGAGGGCGGTGATGACTTCGCCTTCCACATATTTGCCACATTCGGCGCACGTGGTTCCGAAGAGACGCTGGTAATCCTCGGCGCAGTAATACACGTCTTCTTTGGCGTAGAAGCCTCCTGCAGCCAACTGCTTCTTGCATTCTATAAAATAGAATTGAGTATCAATCACCACATTCTCGCCATAAACCCAGCTACAGTGTTCTTCCCGCGAAGATATGCTGTCCGTGAAGCCAATGGGTGGGGTTACATATCCCACCACGCGTGCTACTTCCCAGAGCAAACGGTGAAATCGAAACGATAAATCTTGCCACAGGATTTCGTTCGTTCCAGACAACCGATAATACTTCGGATCGCAATAATTTTTTCCTGGAAGCAGGATACAAAAAGGCTGCTGCAGAACAACAGTTCATACCTGCACATTTGAAGCACTTCACGTGGAAGTATTTGTCTTGCAGCCTCACTGCTTGGCCTTTGCAGGATTTCTTGCAAGCACCACAATGTATTTTTCCTGAAAATATACACAAGAACAGTTGGGATCGTGTTGGTTTGCGTCACGAGATTCACCTGTAACACGGTGGGTTGGGATCAGGCAGACGGTCGCTTTGGTGGAGCGCATCTTCCGAAGACGCGCTCAGATACCTGTCCTGCTCGTAACGAGCACTGCAAACGTGATCTATGCGTCGTTTGCAATGATCCGAGCAGGTATGTTCCGCGAATGCGCATTGGTACGATGCCCGTGGGTTTGTCTCCAGACTCGCCACGAGCATCCAAATATAGTCACCTCTCAGTTGCCGTCAGCGACATCGGTAACTCGGGAGTCATGGATCAGCATTAATAATTCAACACTGCACTGGTTGACCCCGGCCAAGACCAAAGAAAGAACAACTGGACAAAGGAACTGGAGAAGGGAAGTGTCCAACAGGCAAGAACGAAGGTCCTTGTCTTCTATTTTCCCTCTCGAAAAACATATTCACAGTGGAAAGAATTCCATGATTGTGTGTTCAAGTCGCCCGCAGGCAAAAGTCTCAAGATTTCTCCCGAGTCCGTGTCGCCACAATGACGGGCTGTGGACACCAAAACCACTTCGTGACGAGTTCAAGAATCAAGGCTCCACAACAGCTTGTTCCGAACAAAAAACTTCATGTCCTTGCACAACCAACTCGCGCCAATACAAGAAACACAACTTCACTTCGATTTTTTCAAAACATATGTCATCCTTTGGAAGTTTCCACCGAGAATCACTGTCTCGTATTTTGGACTCGACAAAGATTGGTCAAAAGCCTCATTCACTCGCTTTCCACTACCATGATTCTGTGTCTGCAACTTAAGTCTCAAGTCCGTCCAATGAACGCGAAAAGGTGTGGTGTGTGACTTGTGAATATCATTGGGCCCAACGGAATCCAGTTTGCTTGAAGCTCGTGGATGCTGGCTCAAACCCATCGCCAACAAATGTGTCGCCAACATTCACCAGAGATCAGAAGCTGCTTCAACGTCAGAACAGAGGTTGGTTTGGCCACTCAAAGAATCGAGGGCACACTGGACCAATGAGCCAGAGATACCAACTCCATCCAGCAAAAGTTTCCGTACGACCTGATTTCGCTTCTCCACACATCACGAGTACTCTTTATCACTTGAACATAAATTTTTCTGCCCTCTGTGAAATCGAGGAAGACAAGATTCAAATTTTAATCAACTTTGAAATTTCTGACACGTGCAAATCGCTGAAACATAGCAATCTCAGACAAATACAACGAGCGGCAAACAAACAGCTTGGAAGCTTCGACATGATTCGTTCACAAGCTATGTGCTGCAGAAAAGAGAACATCATCACATTGTTAACCTGATTCAGTCCTCGATCCTTGGCTGGAAGTTTTCCAGCTTCAACACTGGACTGGGAGGTGCTTCGGAATGTGGCTGATCTGACCCTCCACCAAAACAAGGTGCTCAAAGTAAACAGCCGACAGAAGTCCACACGCGGTCGTGACTGCCATGCCATACGCAGCGTTGTCCCTGAATGGGAAAGCGAATGAGTGCCGCAATGTGAACGTCGTCCGCACACTCGCGAACGTCTTTTTTTTGCGAAATTTTGCTGTTTCAAAAGCTTTTCATGCTGGAGTTCACAGTTCCAAGTGAAAACTAGACTCGTACAAAGGAGAAAATCAGCCGCGTGCCATCCAAATCTCCTGCAACAATCACATAGCCAATACTAAAATACACCTGAAATGTTCATTTGGCACTGATATCACTGAGTCCAACCTCTAGTTTCGACCATTCTTCTACTCATTCAAAACGCAGCTGGCAAATTTAATCATTTTTGCCAATGCGTCTGAACAAAGTTTCATGCAGCCAATACTAAAGTATACCTGGAATATTCACTTGGCACCAAGAGACCTTGATTCCAACCCCTGGTTGGACAATTCCTCCACTCAATGTGCGAAGTCCCTTCAGGGCGAAGCACCATGTGGTAGTGCAGTACATGGCAAGGTGGATGAAATGTCCCCTGCCCCCCTCAGCCCCCCCTCCCCAACCCCCCCCCCCCTCGGAAGACAAGGAGGACAAGGAAGAATCGGCGACATTACCGGCAAGGAACTTCGCACTGCAGTTGCCTTGAGCACTGCTTCTTGTTTTAGAAGTAGCTGGTAAATTTTTCACCGAGTTTATTTACCTGGGGGGTGTGGGGGGCAAATAAACTGCGTGAAATAAAGTTCATTTGCAAAATAAACTCAACTTTGCTGCTGTACTCCTCCTGGAGGCAACTCTGGAAGTTGCTTTCATCCAGACGACACCAACATCAGCATGCTTGGTCAACGGGAAAAGTTTGACGTTTCTCAAAGAGCTGGTCGTTTCTTCTGGCTACAATGCAGCTGAACAAGTGGCTGATGGCGATTTTTGACGTCGCTCATGAAGTGAAATCACACTGACAATGACATGATTGAAATATTTTTTCAACTGAATCCGTTTGTCACAATGCTATGCATGACTGTCAAGTTTGACGTACACCTTTCTGCCTGTCTTGCTTGTTGAGCATTTCGAACATTGAACTGTGACATCAGCGGGTTGCAGCTGTCGGAACAATTGTGATTTCAACGCAAGACACGCGACACAAACTATCAACCCAGCGCCATATTCCTCCTTTTTCCTGTGCAGGGTGGTAGGGTGACCCCAAAATTTTGAATTTCCTACTTACTTTCCTTATATTT
>JAAUXT010000416.1_pt1 | contig 14844 bp, 21 predicted proteins | sample 7278171 | NCBI WGS metagenome assembly JAAUXT01 (sample SAMN14350112, study PRJNA611818) | marine sediment metagenome | isolation source: surface marine sediment (1.8m) | place: French Polynesia: Moorea | collected 2018-08 | reverse complement strand
GGGACACCTTGCCTGAGATGCCATATATATGCATGTATACATTGATGGACCATGTGGACCAATTGTCCCAGGCCAGCACCAATAGCCATGAATTAACCCCTACAGGGGGGGTGATGTATGGGACGGGACAGGACGGGACAAAGTGGGACACCTTCGCCGAGTTGGCATATATACTGAAAATTTTTCTTGGCACTACCACTCAGTGCTCTTCCCTAAAGGGACTTCGCACAATAAACTTCAGCCACAGCTATCAGGCAAGTGGAGAGAGAATCCAGATCTCCACTTTTCTTCTCAGTTTGTGTTGTTTGTGGAGCTTCAGACAAAAACAGTTTTTCTTTACTTTCTTCTTCTCTTGAAGGAATGTCACCAGTAAAATAGTTTCAATTGCAGTGATTATTATAGGCAAGGCTTGTCTGATAAAAACTGACAAGGCAAAGTAGATTTCTTTAAAGGTTTCATTGTTGCTCAAATTGGATGGAACCAGAATATATGCTGTTCCATTGGGGCATGAAATCTTGTGAATCTAAAACAAAACACAGGCAGAAAACACAGCAATATTTGCCAGAATAAAAACTGAGCAAATTGGTCCTTTCTTTGGCAGCTCTTTCTCACCTCAGAAAGAAACCATGAAGGAATCTCCACCAAAACAACCATGATGTTTGCAAACAGAATTGACATTTTGACATTTTGCAAATACTGTTTTGTTCCCACTTGCAAAGATGTCAATCCATTATACCTGAAATATATCCACATTTTTGTGTATTTCAACATGTCTCATGAATTGACAGAAATGCTATTGCAAGCAGCAACAACAACAAAGATTTACCTCTGTACTGTTAAGATGACATTGGCAAGGCTATTCCGTCCAAAATGTGGTATGATATTCTTTTGACATAGAGATAATTTGTGGAATAAATGGAGCCAAATCCAAGTATGAATGTCAAATACACCACTCCATGAGCAAAGATGATTCCACACAAGTACATAGAGTCATACACAGCCAGGCATTTCAACAGGAACAATGATTCGCCATTCATTTCCATCTTTTTGAAAGTCAGAAGAGACAGTGTGTTGAGAGAAAGACCAATAACTACAACACAAAATCCAACAAAACCACTCTTCTTCAAGTTTGTTTCCCATGATTTGACAAGCTCAAAATTTTGTGTGCACAAATAAGTTACCAAAGCATTCATCTCTTGTTCAGTGTTTGTCTCATTTGTTGCCACAACTTTTGTTGTATTTTCCATTTTGTTCATCTGAGATTTTTCCCTTCTTCTTCAAGTTCTTTTGCAGCAAAATCTGTACAAGTTACGACTCAGGTCCCTGAGAGAGACAAGACAGGGATGATTCCATTCTTCTCAGATGACATTTTGTTCATGCAATGAGAGTTGGGCAGGTCAAAGTCACCTTGTGGTGCAAGATTTGAAGTTGCTTGACCACATGTGAGAGAGATTTTTATGGTTGTTCTTCATCAATACACATACAGACAGAAAGTACAGCTGGCCTTTGGCTCTATGCACCACAGAGCAGGGACACAAAGGTTTTTTTGCCACAAGTGACAGAGACTTTGAATGTTCATCTTCTTTGATGCACATGCAGATTGAAAGAAACTAGCTGGCATATGCTTCTGTACGATGTCATGCTACAAGATTTTTTGAACTGGTGTTCCCTTATGTTTCAGAAGCTTTGTGTGGTATCTCTTCAAAAACACACAAACAGTTCAAAAGAACGGACCATCTGGCTTCTGGCTGTGTGCAGATTTGTGATGTGGGCCACAAAGCTGTTTTGCCACAAGTGACAGGGACTTTGATGCTTCTTCTTCTTTGATGTACACACAGGTTGAGAGAATGGCAGATGTGTCATCTCAACTCTTGCCCACTTGCACATGTGCAAGAGAAAATAGTGAAAACAGCCCCAGGATGAATAGAAATCCCTGACAGCATGTCAGCTCCACCGTCCAAAAGTATCTTGAAACAAGGGCCCCATCCGAGCTTCAAGCCATGAAGACTCTTGCTGTGATGGGGTCAGACTTGATGACAAATTGCCACAGGGTATGCCAGTTCAGTTCTTCTGGTCAATGGGTTTGGGCCCTGGGGTGGATTTCCCATTGGAGTGCTGTCTGACCGGGTGTTGTCTTTTTACCCAGTCATGCACCTGAACCATCAGAGCATCTCTGTTTTGAGAATTGTGTCACTGTCTGTCTATCTCCCATGGCAGCAAGCATTGCAGACTGGCAGCACAATTCTGCAATGTGTGTGTCACTGACATAAGTGCTGGGTATCATTTTGCATGTTAAAAGTGTTTTGTCCTCATTGTACCTGAATTGTGATGATTGGTCAATAACCCAGACAGACCAATTTTAGTGCTGCTCAATGTGTTGAAGGACTGACTTGTGCTGACATCAGCCATGGATATACCAAAATTCCAGACATGTTTGCTGAACCTCTCCATTGCTTTCAGACCCAAATTCAATGTTGGTATTCTTCCCTGGTGATTCACCTGACAACCCCATCACCAATCTTGGTCCAGCCTCTTAAATTGGGAGGTGATGTGGGATTTGCTCTGCCAAGTGATGTCCTTTCTCATGGGCATTGAGAAATGGGATTGAGTGTTTGTGAACCCCAAGGCAAGTATTGATGCAGCAAAAAAAAACAAAGCTTCACATCCTGCCCAGACACAAACTCGGTCATTTGTGTAGGAAATTGACACCTCAAAATCTAAAAAATAGTATTTCACCTTTGGTGTGGAGACGTCTGAATCAACCATTTCAATGTTTGTCATCAAAAAGGAAATGGTTCTTTCAAGGGATAAAATGGTATTGTAGGAATGGACAGACAGATTTACAATTTGTGTTGTCACTTTCTATAATGGAGGAAGCGGTTGACTCCAAGGCCCATAAGTATAAGGAAAACCAGCAGAGTGAGGAGGGATCCAGTTGCAACTGCAATGAGAAAGCGAATGAGTTATCTGCAGCACAGCCAGCAAAAGTGCAATTGCAAAAGAATGTTGAGTGACAGTCAATGTCAATGGTCGTGTTGTTTGAGTTTTCCTTTTGATCTGCACACAAACAGAAAGTGCTTTGTTTGTTGTTCTGCTCCTCTTTGTGTGTACAAATAAACTCACACACAATATTGGACAGCTTGATCCGCTCTGACCTTGGACTGGTTGGTGTTTTTGGTCTTCTTTGCCTTTTCTGTACAGCTATGGCATCAAACAAATAAGAACAAAAGAAATTGTGCAACCTATTGCTGGATCACCAAACATGTGATGGAAAAACTGCTGGCAAACTCACAATTTGATGGTTTCCAGGACATTGTGGGCCACTCCTCTGGGTTGCTGGCTGTTGTTGGTCCTGTAAACATCATCTGAACAACTGGTGGGAGTGGAATGACTTCAAACAAAAGTTTCGGTCATCCAAATGTATTTTTTGGGGGCACAAAACATTTGAGAAACCTGACATACCTTTTATCATGTCTTCTGGTTGTGAACTGGTTATTCTTTCTCCTCTTGCCAACACGTCATGTGCTAGTTTTGAGGCTGCAACACATAAAATTGTTCAAAAACAACATAATAGTTTTCAATATGGAGTGATAAAAAGCCCAAAAAGTTTTGTCATGTGTGCAAAAATGTGTCTCAGACCACTGCTGTGTGACAATGAGCGGTGGCTGATAACAATGTCATTGTTCTCTGAATGTTGTGAATTTATTCAACAGATGTTTCAAATCACAGTGAAATACAGTTCAATTTCACCAAAGGAAAACGTGAAAATGAAAATGAAAATTGAAGATATTGGGACAAAACAGATGGGCAAACGGTACATTCAAGGCATATGGGCTTTTGAGAAAACATATAGTTGTTTGCTTCCATCCAAAACATTTGACCAAGCGAGGACAGCACATTCACAAGGGCACACACTTCAACAGTTTGGATAATCAGGTGAAACACTGTCATCTTCATTCATCAGACATCAAACTGATGTGCTGTTCTAAGAAAATGTTTGAGGGACAAAGAAGTAAATTTTAATTCACACCCTCTCTATTTGCTTCCAACTGGTCAGTTATTTTGTTGTCATGTATACATGAGGAATGTCAACATTTTATTTGCTATGTTTGCTGTTTTGTGTTTGTCACACTTCAATTTCTGTGGCAACTTTGCTGTGAATCAAAACTTAGAAAAATACATTTTGACCAAATGGACCATGTGTCATAAAGTGCTCACCTGATTTTTGTTTGCACTGTCTCACCAACTGAAATTCACTCAAAACACCTTCTGATTCTAACGAAAGAAGAGTTGCACAATTTAAAGAATTTCCTTCAACTCTCAGCTGAAATGAACTCTGCTGAAACTCGAATATTGAAGGGTGCAATGCTGTCAGTCTGTTCTGCTGCACACAAAGGTCATGCAGCCTGGGAAGGTTTGCAAGCATGTTTTGAGACAGGAAGGATATACAATTCCATTTTAGGTTCAAACTTCTCAGTTTTACAAGCCCTACAAATGCATTGGTCTGGATACAGTGAATTTCATTGCTTTCCAAACTGACATACTGAATGTTGTTCACACCAAAGAAAGTGTTATTTACAAGAATTTGTATTTGGTTGGACCACAAAATCAAGGAACGCAACTTATCCAATCCACGAAATGCACCTGGCTTTAGTTCTGAAATTTTGTTGATACCTAAATCCAATGTATCACATTTACTGAAACCCTTGAATACATCAATAGGGATCTCCTTGATGCCCATGTCAAACAATTCAATTTTCTCTGTAGTTTTTGGCATTTTGCTCAGCATTTGGGGAAGAGTATCATCATCCAGTGACCTTCCCTTTTGGTTGCCAATATGTGACCATTCATTTTGGTTGCTGACACAAGCAAAAGAATATGTAATTATGCACAAATCAAACAGTGTTGTGTGGATTGTCTGTTTGTACCCCATTCTTCCAGACTTATTGCTTCATCATTTCTTAGACTAACACTGGTGGAATGCAATGTCTCCGACCTTTGTGGTACCAGAAGAGTCTGTGTTATTTCTTCAACAATTTAAATCCAAATCCATCTCTCCAGAGACTTTTGAATACCCTGTGTCACCACTGATGCATTGGCAAGCAAAGACACAAGTAAATCAGTTGTTCTGTGTAAAAGATGTGATGAATCAAGTTTGCTTTTGTTGAAAATTCTAATGGCTGTTTGCGAACACCATTCATGCCAGTTTAATGACTTGCAGTTGAATTGGTGGATACTGACATTTAGAGAATGACCATTGTCATGACCTCAAAGAAGAGTAACAGACCCTTCAGATTGATCCTTTGTGCCAGACAATGCTTTTCAACAAGGCTCATGATTTCAAAGGAAAACTCAAGAGAAGTTGGCTGCTCCAGGGAGGGTTCAGATCCAAGAATACATCATGTTCACTGGACAACTATTGTACAAGGTGCAATCAACATTGGGGGATGAGGGCAGAGTGCTGAGCTGAGCCTGTGGTTCCTGAGGAGCCACCTATTGGCACAGCAGATCTAGAAATGGGTTCAGGGGTAAATCCTCCAGATCTATGATAAGAGTGACTCACAAGGTCCCTTCTGGTACACTGCTACAGATGAACATGTATGCAACCAAACAAAGGATGGACCAACAGTTTTGGTGTATTGTGCAACATCTGTGAGATCAACTGCACCAAATACACCATTGAAAATGAGCAAGCACAATATGCCTGGTTTTGTTGCATTTCTGTTCATTTGAACTTCACCAAATCTGTGATCAGTCTGTGATTCTGGTGATTTGAGGAGGTTGTGCTGTTGAATGGCGCTCAATTTCGAGAAGGCTGAAACAGGGTGACCAAAACAAATCACCTGCAAGCAGATGTGCAAAAGCATGTGTGCAACAGTTTTCGGTGAAGAAAAATATCAAATTTGGATATTTTGGGTTTTTGTGAATTTGTTTGGGTCAAGGACAATACAAGAACTCGTACTAAGGGTTTTTGAAGGCAAACATTTCAAATTGTTGAGATTATTATATTTTGGAATTCAGTACACACATTGGGCAAAATGTCAGAAAGTAGAAACATTTCATGAAGGATTGACGGAATGTTTTTGCTGCTGCTGGACTAATGCCATTTGTTTTTTCTTTTGTTTTCTAAAATATGTGCATGGAATTTAGGCAGGGCTAAAGTTTGTTTTTTTCTGGGGAGTTCAGGAAAGTGTTTGAAATGGACATTTAGCAAACAGGTATTCTATTGGGTGACAAGTTTCAAGGTACAGATAATTTGGGTACATTCAGGTACATTCTGAACAACAAAAATAACATTAAAATGTCTTGAAATTGATTCTTTGTACATTTCGCTCTTATGTGCTTCAGTTGCATGTATTTCGGTCCACTGTGTTTTGGTCGCTTGCATGCAGGTTTCTCAAATCACAGCGAGCTCCATGGAGGTTTATATGTGGTTTCACCAACTTTGCAAGGAGAAAAGGAAACAAAAATGAGACACTTTTGTAATGTCCAAATCACCTGGCTACTTTAGGACTCAGCACTGGAAAAAATGACATACTGACCCAACCAGAATTTGGGGCTGCTGGACCTGGCTGATCAAAATTCAGTGTGACTTGTCAGTTTCAATCCAGCAGTCAAAACTTCCCTGGCAGGGATTATTTGAATTTTTCAGGTCAAGGCTGGATTTGTGCTTGAAGCATGGCAGTCTTAATGTGCTTGAGAGGGTGAAAAATGTACTTGATCCAGCTGTAGCAAAAGTTCATGAAGGCTTAAGCATGACCCATCTTCACCTGACTGTAGCTGAGGCATATGATGTCACAGAATTTTTAGTGGAGGGTAAAAAATTGAAAAATAACAATGAACATTTTAGCAACATTCCAGTTCAGTGATCTTTCTCCTTTAGAGTTTTTATTCCTGTTCTCCATTTTCTGCAACAAAAATAACAATTTTTCTGATTCATGGCTGATTTCCATTTTCTCCTTTTCTTGTGCTTGTGGTTCTTCACCCCACTCATGCTGCTTCTTCTCAACTCTGGTTTGTGTTCCACTCACCATTGAACAATGTGAGGCTCCAGAAATCCTGCAGGCAGCCAATGTTTTATATATTCAATATATGCCAGAACAATGCTGTGTTTGGATCCTAGGACAAAAATTCACAGATTCTCTTTCTTGCAGCCAAGTTCCTTTCACATCACTTTCTGCAGACATGTCCAAGATTTGCTGCTCAGTGTCAAGAAGTTTAACAAAATTCGTCAAGTCTTCTTGTACCAAACATAACGTCCACAAATTTGGACGTTGTGGTGATTTGATGATATCAAAAAGGGCCCTGTCGTTTTGAAACTAAATCTCTTGGGAGCTTCCATTGCACTAAATCTTTACCAACCCAAAAGAATGAAGAGGAACAAACATGCAAAATCAAACATTCTTGCACCAAATTGCACAGAAATGAACCCAACTCCACATGTCTGTTTTGAACAGTTTCAAAAAGTCTCAAATTTAGACACCTCACTTTTCATTTATCAAATACCCAAAAAATACTGAAGTTCACAAAAAAAAATTCAAATAATTTCATGCATAATTACATACAAATGAACACAACTCTTACCCAAAAAACTATTTTGAATACTTTCACAAAATCTGATAGTTTAACCCCACCTTTGACCCACCTGAAAACCAGGCAAATTTGTTTGAAAATCAAAAAATGAATGCTGCGACTGAAATACCCAAACAATGTATTGATACACATGTTTCCCCAAAAATGTGTACATTCTCAGATACAGACTTATTTCTACATCAACACCCCAAATTTTTGGACCTTCCAAATTTGAACTTTTTCACCTCATGAATGCCAAAATTTGAACTTCACAAAATCTTTCTTGGGGCATTATCCCCAACCCAAATTGAACCAAAAGAGCTAAAAAGATCCCAGATTGATCCTCATCTCAGCCATGAAACTGCTGTACACATACTTTTTGTGAATCCTGCCTGTATCTGCTTTGATTTGGTTCCTGGGATTTCAGTGGCTTTTTCCAAAAGCGCCCAAATCGCACAACCTCCTCAAATCACCCAAAAACCGTAACATTGTTTGCTGTCCTTTCTCTGAGAAATGTAAATTGCGAAGGAGGTGTCAGGCTTGTTCCTCCTTGTTCTTCAATTTGTGGAAAGTTTGCAAGGTTTGGTTTCAAAGACTGATCATACTTCATTTGCTGTTGGTTTGTTTTATGTTTGTTTTTGTTTGTCTTAATATATTTATTTGTTGACGATTAAATCATACAATTCTCTCGTCCATTCATGACCGGCGCACACACACAATTATCATAATAATTTAAATAAATAATTTAATAACTGAAAAAAATGTGATGGCAGTCAGACAAGCCTTTTTGCTTTTTCTATATATTTTTTTTGAATTTGTTAATGATAAATATGTATTCTGCATTTTGCAAATTATCATCTTTGTTATTATTTAAAAACAAGTAAAGTAAATTTTTGTATGACATAAATTTAAGTTTAGCAATTGTTCTTAATTGCTTAAGTAATTTTATTCTCAAATAAGTATATTTTGGGCAAATAAAAAAATGATGAAACAAAGTTTCTTGTTGATGTGTTGGACAGTTGATACATTTATTGAATCAGATAATCCCATTTTATATTTATCACTCTGTAGTAAGCTATTTTTCATTCTGAAGGACAAATAAATTTTATCAATATATGTTTGATGTGAATAATAATTATGAATTTGTGGTATACTTAAATTATAATTTAATACAAAATCTTCATAATCTAGGCTATTTTTCAATCTTGATGATAACTTATTCCATTCCCTAAACATTTTAACAAAGTATGAATTATAATAGTAATTCCTTTTACTGATTAAATGTGTTAAATTATTTTTATATCTATCACTATTTCTTAATGTTGTTGAAAAAGGAAACTCATCATGAATTATTTTTGGAATTTTTGTAAATTTAATTTTTTGCAAACATTGTAATGCCTAAATAACTGCTTTTTTGTATGAAAGTTTCCCAATTAATTTCCTGTAATAATGTCAGTCTTGAGGTATTTTTGTAAGCTTGTGTGCAAATTAATGCACTATGGTAATAATTTTTTTTTCTATTTTGTCTATATTTGAAATGGATGTATTACTATAAAACATACAGCCATAATCAATTATACTTTTAATTATGGTTTTAAATATTTTTTCTGATATCTGGAAATTAATTATTTTCCTAATATGCTTTAACATTCTTAAAATATTATAAGCCCTTTTTGAATATAATTTATATGATCAGTCCAAGGTAATAACTCATCAATGTAAATACCCAATTGTTTTGCTGTTTTGTCAAGGGTATCAGGGATACCTTGGATGGACATTATCTGAGAGAAATATTGCACAATTTATGTCTGCTGAATGAACACCTGACCTGTGCCCACATCAAGATCAGCTTCACACCCCACTGAAGCCAACACACAATTCATTTCATCTTCAAATGAGAAGGCCCCATATTTCTGTTCTTCAAAACACAACATACTGCACCTCAATAGTGTCTTAGCTTTTCTAGATGTGATCATGTGATCAGCTGGGATGCTGGCTCCATCTATCATTTCAAGTAACTGTACTTCTTGTCTCAGTTGACCAGTAACACCTGTGCAAAAAACCCCAGAAAATGTTGGCATGTTACAATCAGGAAACTCAATGTTGAAGTTTTCAATTCAAGCAAGTATTTTGCTGCAATGTTTGACCATAGTTGCTGTCCAGACCTTCCACAAATATGTATAGGGTTGTCTGATGGTCAAGAATAGCACTGTTTGTCATGACAAAAAATACCTCTTCCTCTGATCTGCACTTCACACAGCTGAAGATAATTGTTGTATGTTGCATCAAATCTGATTCTCACATATTCCCCAGTTGTTCCAGCTGGACAGCAATACACTCTGGTCTCAGAAGACAGGTAAGGCTCAGCATCATATGCACACTGCTGTGCAGAACTTCCATCAGAATTATTACTGACATGAATGAAGATTTTTTGAAGTCTTTCAGCTGAAAGAGAGAAGGGAAAAGGTGGTAAGAAAATATTATTTGCTTTTCTTTTGTGTGTATTTAGGAAGATTTGACTGAATCACAGTTCAACTGAGTCAACTGGAGGTGGTTCTGTGAGCAATGCCTTGAGCATTTGCATTTCCACTGCTCAGAGGGATTGTAAAAAGCTGTTCAGGAAACCAAATCAGCCTCAAGACTGGCAAACATTGATTTTCATTCTAGCATTTGAGGCCAAAATCTCCTGAATTGTCACAACTCAGGCAGAATTGGTTCATCACTAAGTGTACAAACTGTCTCAGAACATGTGGGTCTGTTGCAGGAAAACCAGATACCATGCAGCAGGGATCAGCCTCGCAACTGTTTTTTTTTGTGAAAATGTCATTTGTGATGCAAACACAACAATACGTACGGACACGCATTCTGGTTGTGACCACAACTTTCTCAATGTTGTGAGGGGCATGCAGCTGCACCTGCCACCAGGCTCCTGCCTGTGAGTTGGTAACAGCGCACAGATCTCCATTCTGCACATCTGTACCTTGCAGACCATCAATCGCATAATTTCCAATTTTGTCTGACCATGTTGATACTTGAGATGCTGTTCCACTCAGAGCCACATTGGGTGACAACAGCCTCCCTACAAAATCAGAAGCAACCAATCTACCCTGCCTCCCTTTCATAAGAAAATGATCTCAGACTCAGGTTTTCTTTGCAGAAAGAAATTCTGTTGTTTTCTGTCAATATTTCCCCATGCCTTTTGCTCACGACACATTGTTGCACTGAACTGTGCTTTGGTGGAAAGGTGCTACTTCTTGCCATTGTTTTCAGAACATGCACAAAGACTTCACCCTCGGGAGTGTCTTTTGAATTTGTCTGGCCCAATTTACTAAGTCTAAGTCATCATGACTTTTGCTTTAGCATCAGCAGGATACACATATGCATACTGGTGCACAAAACACTCAAAATTGTTGGTCTGCCCAAAATCCACATTGCAAAAATGTTGCAAACAAGAAAACAAAATGTGATAATTCTTGTTCCAAACACAGCAGATTTGGTGGAAAGAACAGTACCTCTTCCTTGAACCTGCACTTCACACAGCTGAAGGAAATTGCTGTATGTTGCATCAAATCTGATTCTGACAAATCTTCCCTTTATTCCCATTGGACAGGTATAAACTCTGGTCTCAGAAGATGTGTATGGTACGGCATCATAGGCACATTGCTGGGCAGAACTTCCATTAGAATGATCACTGACATCAATGAAGATTTTTTGAAGTCTGGAGGCTGAAACAAAGTTGAGAATTTTTGGATTCAATCATGTGTTTCAATTTTTGGGGCTGTGTCTTTCACTTGAATTAATTTCCTTCTTGATCATTTCTGGCTGAAAATGGTTTTCCAATGCAATTGACATGGGAAGGTCAAGTCAATCACTCTCTTCCAGGAAAGCTCATAACATAAGCATAAAAGGGGACCAGAAGGCAAGAATGCTTGTTCCAAAATAGCTGAAAACATCATGAAAATCTGTGTGACATGCTCCAAGTCATACTCAAAAGATTTTGTCAGACTTAGGTGTGTAACAACACTTTCAAAAGACTGCTCAGTCCAAACTAAAACTGCCTCACAATGGAATATGAACCAGTTGCCACAAGAATCCTTGCAGAAAAAGCATTTTGCAATATTTTACCTGAAAACAAAAACATACCAAAGTCCTTCTTGGTGGTGATGGCAACTTTTTCTATTTCAAAGGAAAAAATGAGGTCAACCTGCCACCAAGCTCCTGCATGTGAATTTGTTTCAGCACATCTGGCTCCATTTGTGGTGTCAGTGTCAAAAAGACCATCTATGGCTTGCCAGGGACGGCTGGTCAACCAATTGGAAATCTGAATGGTTGTTCCACCAATTGCAACATTGGGTGATAAGATTTGTAGACCTGGAAAGAGTAAGGGAACTCAAAATACCAAGAAAGACAGTCTTTCACAAAATGGATGAAAGGGTCACAACAATGATTGAGTTTTTTTAAGTTTTTGAAAGACAGTGTTTTTTCACAGAGACATTTAATTGTGTTTCCCACAGGTTTCTCAGCCCCACAATTGCTCAACACTGTTGCTCAGCCCACAGACAGAAAGTCCTTCTGTAGCTGTGTATGACATGTGTGTGAACCACACTCCAAATTTGAATGACTCACCTTTTGTTGATGGCAGACAGAAACTTAGAACCAGTAGAACATCCTGAAACATGTTTTGAAGTTCAAACAATGGACAAATGTTTGATTCTCTCACTACAGCACCAAGTACAATCAAAGACAATTTACTACTTTTCACAAATTATTGTTTAATTTGTGCACATCTAAGCTGAAGATTATTTCAACATATGAAGCAGGTGTCACCACCATTCACTCTGTCCTGCATCACATAGAAGTGGGCAAATACAACAATGATTCACATTGTGGGCCCTGCACAGAACAGTAGTGAATAACTAATGATCCATTGCTGGTTGTATTCATTCAGTTTACGGCTGATCTTGCCCTATGAATATTGAATGTAGTAATTCACTTGGTCCTTGGTGTGCGGTGTCACACACCAAATAATTCACTGGTTCAGTTCCAGTAGCATTTCCATTCAGAAATTGATTCTTGGGATTCTACTCATTGATTGTACCACAAAACTGTGCACGTTTATACTGCTATTGTTGTTCTTGTCGTGGGTAGCAATGGCAAACTGCCCAGTCAAATACATCAAAGAATATTCTAGCAGATCTAGGAAAGCTTCACCACACACAATATCTTTCATGTCCATGCAGATGATGGTTCCAACATGTGCTGTTTTGAAAACAAATTTGGCCCATTAACCAATTGTGCACCCATTGACCTTTGGTGCCAACACATCAGTGACCAGCAAACATCAAAGCCAAACTCCCTCTACACTTGAGAGGGTCACAGCTGGACAGGGTAACTAAATACACACAAAATGGGATGTCATGGTAATTTGAACTGTTCAAGTCCCTGTTTTGGGTCACACATCATGGGGATGGGTGCTGTTGTGTGCGGACAGCCCTGGGAATGTTCTGTCCCTTTGAGTGTGAAACCGGTCCGTGAAATCAGTACCAATCATGTACTGTGAGTTCTAGTGTGTCTCATAAAGTCCAGTTGTCACAGGCTTCTGTGACAGAGTCAGAGTACCGTGTGGCAGTCTGATAACCAGAGACAAACAGATTTGTGCCAAGCTCTTAGCGAACCAGAGGAGATTGTACTCTGCACCGTGAGTACTCATTGGGACCTGCAGCTGCTTCCTTACATCTGGGCATTTACACTTGGCATTCAGCTTTACTTGTGGGTGGTCTGATACATATTCATATGCATCAGTCAGATGCAAATACAGTTGCATTTATTAGTAATAATCTGTAACAGTCTGTTCCGATTATGCACTCGTGCATATCTTGCCTCTTACTCTTTCTACCGCCATACGTCCTTACAGTAAGGCAGACTTCGCCACAAGTTTCGGCACTGCAGTTTTCAGCCTGGGGTTCCGGTTTGGCTGCGTGGGGAGATAGAACTCAGAAGCTAATGTGCATCTGTATATTGTCACTCCAGTTGAGAGAAACTCTCCCTGGCAGGGGAACCGTATTGTGGCTTAAGTAGACCGGCATGGGGTGCTGGCCTGGAGAGCATATTTGGCTGTGTGTACCTCCACTGAAGCAGCTCTCCAGGGTACATAGCACACCACCAAAAGCTGGAACTGCTGCGTGGGAAGATGCAATGAAACATCTTCCACACAACAGTGCAAGACGCATTGTGTGGATGCTCACAAGGGCCCAGGGGTTTCCCATTTTGTTTTCTCATGTCCACCAAAACACAAAAATTCAGACAAACTAACAAAATAACTTGAGGCAAATCTTGGATGTTGCTCATTGCAGGCAAAACTGTACAACTTCAAAGAATCGTTTACTTCTTCAACAAGTTTTGATGCCAACAGTGTTGTAAAAATAGTTCGAAGGAACTTGGGTGATTTGCCCCAATTATCGCCCGCCAGTGTCACGGAAAATGCACTATATCACAGCAAATTAGAGCTCTGTTCTTCAAACAATTTGCACATATTGGCTGTGATTTGACCAAATTCCGTCTTGGCGCACCATCCTGCACCTTGAACAAATCTATAGACCAAATTTGAACAAAATTGTGCTTTTCTTTCCTGGGGAAAGGGCTATCCACAGAAATTCCCTTCAGGATGCCTTATGTGCTTTGGGCAAATTACCAAAAAGTAAGCTGCATTTGTTGGACAAGGCAAAGACAAACATTTGAAATGTTGACGTTTAACGTTTATTTCGCATTCAAATTTGGAAGCTTCTTGTTGATTGAAACCAATCATCGCAACAGAGGTATTCTCGCTGGAAATGTCGCAGTCCGTTATCTTACCACACTCGTCTGTGCATGCCATCACATTGGTGCACTTTGTTCGAAATATGTGGGTCATCTCAAGGTGATCAAAGGTGTGCCACGTACCTGAAGGAAGGCGGAACCTCCAGGTAAATTCACGTTTTAGAGAAAACGCGAAATACAGTACCGCGCAAATGTTTTTGGACAGGATATGTGTGTTTTGTTCCGTGCGCGCACGTGTGTGTGTATCCGTGGTCTGTGCGTTTGCGTGTCAATGCGTGGTCTCTGTGTGTGTATGTGCGTGTGCCCGCGTAGTTTGTTTGCGTGTAGGGATGCGGGGGCAGAGCGGGGTCAGGGTAGGGTTGTGCGGGCTCGGGATGGGGATGGGGACAGGGGTGGGGGCTGGGACAGGGGCAGTCGTGCGTGCGGGGGTGGGGCGGGGGCGGGGCCAGGGGGGCG
>JAAUXT010149831.1_pt1 | contig 14845 bp, 20 predicted proteins | sample 7278171 | NCBI WGS metagenome assembly JAAUXT01 (sample SAMN14350112, study PRJNA611818) | marine sediment metagenome | isolation source: surface marine sediment (1.8m) | place: French Polynesia: Moorea | collected 2018-08 | reverse complement strand
GCTTTGATGCTCAGCATCAGAACTTGGATAGAAGTACGCCACTATAAATTGTCCTAGTCAAGGCACCCCCAATTTGCAGGTTATTCACGGCCCCAGCAGAAAACCTTCGCAAATATGATGGCAGATTGTCTCAAATGTACACATGTTCAACATGCTATCATGTTCAGTTGAGTGTGAGAAGCGCCACTCATACACTGTGTCGTAAATAGGGTCAAACAGTGAGACAAGATGCCACAGTTGTAGAACTGCCGCTGCGAAACGCGCTCAGTGGGAGTGAGCGGTGAGTGTTGCAGGCGTCAAATGGATTGTCGCTCTCAGCGTCGAGGTACAAAGGACTCCTTGCCTGGTCAGCAAGGAAACAACACCGAGACAGGCTTGTTGTCTTGAACCGGAACCCGCGTGATGCATGTGCAGAGTTTCCTTTCTTGATCGTTGAAGGGACAATGAAGACACAGGTTCTGACGGTTCAAACTGCAGATTCCTGGTCGGCGGTGGCGTGCTGCAGAAATGCGACTTTGGGCGTCGGAGCGGATTTCCGTCGCGCACCGGGACTTTCGTCCAGCTGCAGCACTCGGGTCAAAGGGCTCTGCACACTGAAGAACTTGAAGCGAGGCAGGAAGTCGGACTGATCCAAAGGCAGCGAGTGGGTAGAATTGTCCGGACGCAACGACGGATTGGACTGGCAGTTTGCAGGTATGTGCTGTTCTGCAGAGAGAATTTAGACTCCCCGTCACGGAGTTTATCAGTTTTCATCCTGCGAAACTCGGCAGCAGTTTCCACCGAAGACCTGACACAGTGGTACGTACGAAGGCTGTGCGTCTTTCGTTTACGAAAGAATTTCTTCTTCTTTTGCGCTCAATGTGGTCCCGCGCACTTCATGGACAGCTTTGTGAACAAATGACCATCTTACACAGAGGAGCTACTCACTGACATATTTGCACGAGGTGAACGCGGACGCTTTGAGCGGAATCGTCCCGATCAATATTGGCAGCGAGATGGTCAGGCAGGATGGATGCAGGTCGAGACGCAACTGAAAAGCACAGACATGAACCATCAATTACTTTTCAGGTCGCAAGAAAGAACAGCTGTGAAAGGTTTGCCCTTTGAGGCCTCAACCCTTTGGCCGTCCAACCCAATGGACCTGGACACACCAGCACAGACCATCAAATTGCGACTTTCCTTGCTTTGAAACCAAAAGAAACTTGCATGTTCAACTAGAAGGGGTCCTGTGACAAACAGGGACTCTAAGGTGACTCTCAGAAACCACTGTTGGCCAATCCGGTTTTTCCTGTAGTTCCTCATGTAGTCATGTGGGAAACGTTTGCTTTTTCTGTCATCACAAGTGACAACGTGTGAAGATATTGCTCGTGTGGTCGATGGAGGAAAAGCAGTCCAAGAGATTTGCAAGTCTGCGTGGTTATTTGGAGTTGATTGTGAGTCAAAGCTTCATAACTCCTTTGTTTGATATTTTTTCACAAATAAAACAGTGTGCCTTGTTTGTGGAGAGCTGACGCGTCAATGGGGACCAGAACTATCTCAGTCAGTGATGATCCTCCAACGTCAGTTCTCGACGGAAAGATCCAAAACCAGTGCAGAAAACTTCGGTGCTTCCTCGAGGTCTTTTCTCGGGACTATTGGAGCCAGGGAGAAGACTGGGTAATGCAAATATTCAAAGGACTTTTCTTGTATGCAGTCCCCTGGGATTTGGATGTGAATCCATCGAAGCAGTTAAGACAGATAAATGGGACTTCTCTCATTAGACTGTCATTGTGCAGGCAGATAAGAGATTAAGTCAGCACGCGAACCAGTGGCGCATGCTATCACTGCGACACGACAGCAATCGGCAGAACATGCAGAGCCGTAAATTGTTGCAGGATCGAAACCTTGAACTTGGGGTTTGTTCCGTAAATTGTTGTTCGTGTTGAGTGCTGTGCAGAGCTGGTGATGGCTCTCTCAAGAGTACTGCAAGCAGTTTGGAAAGTTATTCTGCGCAAAATTGGCTTTCGGGATTGTTTTCGCCATTTCCTGCGTGATCTTGAATGTGCAGTGGCTGGAACTGCAGGCGAATGGACAAATGGAGGGATTCGAAGTGCAGCTGAATCGCAAAGAAATTGACCTTCTGAAGCTTCTTCAGCACATTTCTTCAAGCGGCGTCGCAAAAAAGAATGTGCAGAAAGCAATGACATCCTGTGTCTCGAGAGTGTGAAACCTGGAGAACCACACATAGAGGAATTCCTTTCAATCTTTGAAAACTTAGTTCATTCACTCAGCTTGTTGAGTTGGCGTTTCACGTTTGTCTCGAGATGAGGCAGGAGACCTGGTCACCACCGTGTTTGTTTTGAACCTTTGCTGCTTGTATCGCACCGTTGCAACACTTGTTCAACTCTGAATGGTGCACTCACCACGAGCTCGTACTTGACGGCGATGAACTTGCAGGCGTCGAGTCTGGACGGCGGGACGGGCGGCACCTCGAGACCGGTGCGGCTCGTCCAGCAGTGGGTCCGCCCCGGCCGCACGCGGTCGCCTTGCACCCGGCACAGCTCCGCCGCCGTCACTAGCTGCTTCCCGTCCGTCTTGCCGTACTGCACCGTCTGCAAACACGGCAGCCGATGATACCAAGGGTCCGTTCTTCTTGTTATCTGCAGCTTGCACACATTTGATTCACATTTTTTGAAGGGTGCGTTGAAGCGAAACAGCACTCAGTGTGCGTTACCGGTCTGTTGGTAGATCTACCTGAATTAAGGCGAGGCTGGTTTGCTTGATTTTGCTGGTTGTGTAGTTGGTGACGTCGACCTCGGCGTGGATGCACTCGCCGGGCACGTAGCCGCCCTGCTGCACCTTGAGCGACCCGGTCACCTTGCCGGCGCGACAGCACGTCGACCTGAACACCGAGTCTCGCTGCTGCTTGGCGCCGTCCTGCAGGAGAAGCGTGTTGTAAGCTGGGTCAACGATTCGATCGAGAACGTTTCGCAATGTTTGACAGTGGGAAGATCTGTGCAATCAACCCAGACCATTCCTGGGGTGTGTTAAAGCCAAGCAACGACTTTTTGTACCCATTGAATGACCAGAAACTGACTCACAGTCTCAGCTGGTCAGAGTTTTGGAGTGAGGTGAAGTGGAATGCAAGGTTTTGGAAAGCAGCCGAAAGCGCAAACTTGTTTGTTGGGAGCCTGCGTTGACAGAAGTCGAATTCAGGAAGCCAGCCGCAGCTCAGTGCGGTGAAGCATCGACCACTTTTTCCCAAAAGAGTCGGCCCTGTGTGTCACCCAGTGAGGCACTTTCCGTCCGCTGGCGCACTGCACCTGAGTACATGTATTTTGTGCGCTCAACCCGCCAGGCGGCAGCTACTTGACATGCTGCACCTGAGAGAGCCTGATGTTTTTGCTTCAGTCCAACTTGGAAGACAGTGGTGACGACTCAGCTTCTCGAATTTCGAGTCGGAAATGTGCGAAGGAGTCTGTCAAGGGCATGTACGTATCTCCGCCATCAGTTTCCAAATCTGGCAGCGGACAGATTCTGGATTTGATTTGCAGAAGGGGGCATCACCCCCTTTTTGGGGTGAGATTATTGTGTGCCTGCGGCACAAAATTAAAGGGGGGTTTTCTGTGAGTTTGGGGGGTCGGGCTTTCGCCCCCTGGCTACTGTCCTGTGTGCTGGTGCGCACAAGTGCCGAACGCTGTATCTCATGAATGAAACTTGTTCGCAAACGAGCTGCTTCACAGGACAAGCCTGATGAATGAAGCATGTTTTCTCCAATCAGACGTTTTCACTTTCGAGTCTTCGTTTGCGACGTCCTCGTGATGCGAAGTAGAGCTGGTCTCGGCGACTGTTTCAATGCGGAAGTTTTTTACCTTGAGCGATTGTTCAAGATTTAAGTCGAGTTCCTTCAGCACCGAAAAGCAGAGTTGTGATTCTCTTGAAGGGATGTCCTCCATTGGTCGTACAACTCGGCACCTGTGAGAACAAAGCAGGTGACAAATGAGACCCTTCGGTCTTTATGCCCCAGAAGACCTGGCAGTATTCGTTCGAAGTTTTGCCCGTTCTCGTGGACAGAATGGTGTTCAACCTGAACCTGATCCACATGTGTTCATGTGCTTGAACAGTATCAATACATGGAAGCCCGTGTATGTATGTGTGTGTGTGTGTGTGTGTGTGTGTGTGTGTGTGTTATGTGTGTGTAGTTTGTGTGTTCTGTCTGCCTCGATCGGCAGGACGTGTGATAAAGAGCAAGAGTACAGATGCCTTGCGCAGCAGAGTGAGAACAAATTCACGCAGATTGCCTTTGTGTTGTCGTTCCATGTGGAAGCTTTGCCTTTTGGTTGGCGACGCTTTCATGCGAAATTCTGATCTCGAGGAAGCTATTAGCGGCTTTGCGCCACTCTGACGTGAGCTCTGCTGGCACTCCGATTTGATTACATCCGTGCAGAGAGCCACCAAATGCCCCGCATCTAACGAGACTATTACTCTGAGAAAATGGAAGAAGCTGTTTACCTGAGATAATACCTGACCCATCCGTGTGGACCCTCGAACGACGAGGGGATATCCGATGGCAGAGCGACGTGAAAGGGAAGGATGTGCTTGCCTTTCGTCAGCACCTCCGTCATGTGTTTCTCTGAACTTCCTGTGGAAATGCCATGTCAGTGCAGATGTCAGCTTGGCTGAACCTTGTGTGCAAGAGGAACTTGCCTTCTGCAGAAAAATCTGTGTTTGTTCAATTCTGCCCCCACGGCAATGTTCGTACATGATTTATCGCTCGAGGACAGCGTCACTTAATTAGCTAAAAGGCGCATTTGGATGAGAAGCTGAGCGTCTTACGAAAGCGGATTGCTGAGCTTACCTTGTCCCCACAAAACGTAGGTGTCGTCAACGTAAATCTCTTCAGCTGTGTGTTCAATCGCCGTCCTCTCGTCGTTTGTTTCTCCTCTGGGCAGCTTTTCTGTCCATCTCACAAAGGCACCACCGTAGACATGTAATTCTATTCCTGTAACGATCGAAGGTTGTTTTTCCGACATCACTCTGAGGCAGTCACTTTGTGGTCAGTGTGAGGGGAAACGAAAAGATGAAGCCAGGTTTCAGCAGCGTCTGTGTTTGTCTTTGTGACACGAGAAGAGTGTACTCGAATACAGAAAAACGCCGTGAACGTCAGAGCAACGATGCGGCCTGCGATACTGAACCCGAAGGCTCTGCCGAAGGGAGAGGCCTGTTTATCACTGGGGCTCGCCAAGTAACGTGCCTCAAACTCCTGTTGTCGTGCACGAACTTTGTCGGATTTAAATCCGAATTCCTACATCCATCCCAAGTACATGAGGAAAATCAGTGCCAACCTGAATGACTTGACTGCTGTGACTTTCAGTTTTTTTTGTGTGGGCGGGAACGATTAGCAACAGTAATTAGTGCTTTAAAGCAGTATATCCGGGAATCCTTGTCTTTACATCACTCAATGATTAGCTAAATAAGGAAGCGCAGATCCCAAGTGCCTGAGGGGATGGACAAAAAGCAAATGAGAAAGGCATGTTGCTCCTGGGATGCAGTGGAGCGTGATTGCTCTCCTTATTTCGTCATTTCTTGCCAACGAAGTCAGCTGAGAGATTTGTGCAGAAGGGCGGGAACAAACACGACAGACGCGAACCAAGTTCCCTCTGCAGCAGTTATTTTATGACGGTCAGTGGGAGTGTGTCGATGCTTTCATATTTTGTTCTCATCGCTGAATGGGGTGACCTTCGCAGTCGGAAACAGAAGCGGTCCACATCCTCTTTGTTCCCTGCAGAATTCAATTGTGCTCAGAACACAATAATTTGTCCTTGAACAGCAGTTTGCAGCCCACCCAACACTGATGACTTTGTCAGTTGACAGGCTGAAATTCTCAGCGAAGGCAAACACAATTTTCAGTGTCCGCATGTGTGCTACGAGCATTGTCTGCCTCTATGCAACAAGTAAACGCCCTGCTGTTTTGCCTATGCTTGCAGATTTGGTCTTTTCCTCACGTTGTGTTTGAATATGGAGAGCAGCAGTTTGCGTGTGCACACTCTGCTGCGTGGAGGCTCAATCTGGATTCGCTCTGCAACACTCGAGACACAAAAAATTCGACCCGAACTCATCACCCTGTATGGCATGTGGCTTGAACACTTACCAATGATTTTCAGCGAATCCTGCAGCTCGAGACTGGCTGACCCCGACACGAGTTCTCCTTTTCCATATACCGGATCGCTTTTATCCAGAAAAATGTACAATCCTCTGTGATTTGACAATCCACAAGGGTCAAGACCGAGCATTTTCCATAAACGATATGTTGTGGAAACTTGCAATCCGAGATGTGCTTTGTTCAGATGAAATGTTCATTTCCAGTTTGCGTTGTCGTCTCGCATGACACGGCAGTTGTTCAGCCTGCCAACTTGGTCACACCATGACACGTCTGGATCTTGCTCTTGACAGGTCAAACTGACAAATGTTTACAATCACACCTGAATTTGTGGTTACCACTGCGACAGCTTTCTCGCGACGCTGCAGTATTTGGGAAGGCGAGTGAACGCGTCCTCTGCATATGCGCGATGCCAGCTTCTCACTGAAGCTTCTGCAGCAGAGACACACCCTGCATCACACTCCCGGACGCGTCTCAGAGCTGCACTGCGTCCGCCCTGCCTGTAGTAGATGCTGAAGCAATGTGAAGAGACAGGGCTCCTCTTCAAAGGTTGCTGTGTTTGCTTCGTTTCTGGTGAATCTTTTGTTCACAAGAAGATTGGAAACGACAGCAAATGGAATCATTCTGCAGTTCTTCTTCTTGCTCGAAAGGGCAGTGTTCCATCTTCAAGATTTGTGCCTTGACTCCTCGAGAACCTTGGTGTTTAACTGAGCAAACAGAAATATTGCACAACAGAGCGCTGTTGATACCCATCGCTCCCCACACGAACATTTTCCATTCAGATCCAAGCCATGTGAACATCAGAAACTCTCGAGGTTTCTGTTTCAGCGGCAGGTGTTTGGAAGCAGTTTAGTTGGAATTATGCTTTTGGTGCCGCATTCAATTGTTCTCAAGCTCACCGAAGAAATTGTTATGGATTTTACTCCGTGCGTCACAGCAGAATTTCCGCGGAGGGAGGCGGTTGGTTGAAGAATGAAATGCACAGTAGTGTTGAGGCGTTTTCTTTTGGTATCTCTTTTCTCTTCCGAAGTTTTTTTTTCAGAAGAATGACACAGAGACCTCGATACGTGTTTTTGTGGCTGTTTCTTTTTCTAAAGTTTTTAGTTGCATCGCGCAGAGCGAAACACAATGTGTCTATCAGCGCTGCACTGTCAATTAGTGTGGCGTGAAGTGACACAAATGAATGCGTAATGGACACGTCTGTACAGTCCATTGTCATCCAGGACAACAGATCGGCACATTGCCTGACGTCATTGTCGTTCCCGGTGCGAAGGTACAAAGCAAAACTTTCATCGCTTTTGGATGTGGAGCTCGGCTCCCACAGTTTGTTGGGGGTGTCCACCTCTTGTGGCAACAACTTTTTCTCAAGGAAAACATGGATCCATTTGTTTTATTGTGAAAATGGAGTGTGTCCACGTGTGCTTGGGCGAGTGTGGGTGAGTGCAGAGGAGAATGGTGACCAAGTGACCCATGCACAAACACCTTCGCCTGAAAATAAGTGCCGTCATACAGCCCCACCCCATTGCAGAGCCATAAACATCAATTGCTACAACCCACACAGCCACAGTTCATTTTAAACCGGCACGTCCACACCAAGATTCTTGGGTGTGCAGGAGAATACTTTTGAAATTGTTTTCACAGGTGCAACAGAGACATGACTGCAGTGCTTTTGAAGCAAGAGCCGGCCTCATGGCACGCGGGTACGAAAGAACTGTACGTTTTTACCCGAAGAGAGGGGTGGATTTTCTTTGTGAGATTTTCTGGATTCCAAAGCAGGAGACAAAGTGAAAATTCAATTGGCCACAGTTACACACTTTCTCGGCCTGCACGTACCAGTGCAAGTCTGTTCTTCTGGAGTGCCGTATTTTGCGCTACGTTCGTTCTCGCAGAGCAATGTGCAAGAGTCTCCAACAAGAGGGGAACAGCCTCAAGATTTACCGTGTTCAGCATGGACAGACGAGAGACTTTGCACAGTATGATCGGCGGATCGTGCATGAACTTGCAGGCTTGATATGTCCAGTTCAGTCAGGGTTTGTGGAATAATGCCACGTTTGCCAAATGGCTTGACTGGTGAGTTATGGTTGCGACCCACCGCTTTTATGGTGCAGTTTATTTTGGAAATGGGAAGCAGACTACGCAAGTTGGTCGTCTCTCAGATTCATCTGACATGGAGACTCGTTGTTCGATGTTGTACGCTATTTGGACTCAGTTGATCCCAGAGAAATCAGTTTCAAATCAGTTGCAATGCTGGTTGTGGCGAATCTCGATATTGTGGGCAAGAGACAAGAATGTTGCAAGACTACAGACATGAAAGTTCTGCTTTTATCCAACAACAAAAGGTTTCTGTCTGTCTGTCGGTCTGTCTGTCTGTCTGTCTGTCTGTGAAACAACCTTGAGACCTGCTGAAGACAGATGTATCAGTGTGCAAAAGCAGTTGACTTCTTCCGCGTGGATTTGGCAGCTTGGAGAAGCAGATTTCAGATTCAGCGCACAATATGGTGCTGCTCGACTTTCAATGCGGTGCAACTGGATCTGTGATCTTTTCGCTCACGGATGCCAGCGTCCTAGTTGGGGCAGCTGTTTGGGGCTCTATGTTACCTGGTTCTGAAAACAAAAATACGTGCTGCCACAAAATTTTAAACTCCATAGTTTGCTTCCGAGAAAGCGTTTCCCCCGGATACTGCAACCAACATCACCAGCATTGCTTCAAAAGCTTTCGTCGCTGTTCCAGATTATTGTAATTTCAAGCTTGCAGGAATGGAAAGGAAGAATACGAGGAGACCTAAATAGGTTCCTCGACTTCTTGTCTCTCGGGGGTGCTCTGTAAATAGAGATGAAATGATCAAGCTGTATCATGCACGCAGCTCACATCCAGCCGAGCTGGGCGTGTGGAGCACTATTTCAGGCTGCATTGTGACAGATCAGATTCCTGACATATTTAGCCCACCACTGTTGCTACTGACTTTGGCTCGTGTGTTTCGAGAGTGTCAATATAGCCATTCGCGGAGTTCAACTGCTTGTAGCCCGCTCGGCAGCTGTGCAATAAACGTCGACTCCGTGGCTGCAGTATTGTCGCTATCAGCAGGGGCGAGGCGACCAGGCCCAAAGGGAGCACCTATTGCATGTACGAGTACGATGGCACGACGACAACTGCCGTGCTTGATTTGTCCGTCGCAACGGTCTGGCTTGGACTGCCCGAAGGCCTGACTCGCTCGAGTTCTTGATCATCTTCTGGGTAGAGCTCTGAAGGTCAGTTGAGATGAGTCTAGTGTGGCCTGTGGCACTGCACGGACTGGACTCGTGTCGGGGATTCATTACAGGTTCGGTGTTTGTTAAAATACGACACAAACACAAAATCGACGTCGATTTTTGGAAACGGAGTCTCCAAGGAGGGGCAGCGTCGAAGGAAGTGATCCTGCATGGTTTTCTTTTCTGGTGTGCTGTGGGGGGCAGAGACTCTTCTGGATCCGCCCATATTCAATTCGCAGCATTATGCATATCACCTCTGACGTACTCGTTTCTACAGTGTTGGCATTACGCCCATTTACTTGTTGCATGTGTTCAGGGAATGTGATTGATTAAAAGCACTGGAAAGATTGAGGTTTGCCTGGAGCTGCAGTCGTTCCTCATTTCCGCCCTTTTTGAGCAGTGTGGCTGCAACGGCCAAACCTGTTCGTGTGACAGTCTCACAAAAGTGGAAGTCATGTGATTGTGCCTCCGGATAAAGCTGCCGCTGCCTCTTTACCAAAAGCGCAATCGGATCAAGCAGCAGAAGTGTGAATTGCACAGCAAAGGCGTGCAATTCTGTTCTCATTCAAATTTTTCTGCAGAGATGCTCAAAATCGCATCACTGTCCATGTCGACTGAGGTTGGAGGAGAGTGACGCGTGTCGAGCAACAACAACAGGTGAATAGCTCAGTTTTGTGAATCAGAACTTTCCACGCGAACTTTGCGTTGTTTGCCAACAGTACATGGAATTGAATTCCACTTTTCGTAGTGTCTGAAGCGCGTCGTGTCTGAGCGCTTCCGTAATGCCACTTCGAGGACCTCAATTCAAAAGCAACAATTCTTGCGGACCCAATCATTGCACCACGAATGTGCGACTGTCCTCCGTGGTTCAGGAGCAAAACAGCGATTTGCCACACCAAAGGCTTTGGCAGGAAAAGCTGGTAATATGTTTGGAGCATCTGTTTCATCGACTGAAACCCACGGGGCATGTTCCCGACACTGCTCGAGAGAGACATCCACCCGAAATACGAGACACTTGGAGATTCAATTGATTTGCTATTTTCAAATCGGTATGTCTGAGTTGCTGTCTGTACAAATTTCGAGGGGATTTTGACGAAAACAATTTTGCAAGAGCGTTCCTCAGACAAGTGTCGCCCCACCACAAGCAACACGTCCGAGGCAAGCACCAACAAACAAATGCTGCTTCCCAAACATAGGTCTGTAACTGTTCGAGACAAGAGTGACGAGAATGGTTTCGTCTGGGGGAGAGAGAGAGAGTCAGAGATGTCTTCGTTGGTCCCCAGCGAAGAGACAGAACTTTGGTGAAAGCTTTTGCTTCCAGGGAGGCAAGTTTGATGTGTACGACAGGCAAAATTTCTGAGACAAGACAGACGTGTGTCCGTGTTTTCCTGTCGCAGCACCTGTCTCAAAAAGGAGGCAAGTCCTTCCCCCAACCCTGGGCAGGATACACCTCAAGATGAGGCAAGTCCCACCCAAGCATCAACTTCATTTGTGAGGCAGATCCCATCTCCCAAGTGGGGCCTACTCCAGGTGGGCTCCACCCTGCGCGGGCAGGATCGACCTCAAGTGAAGCAGGTCCAACACACCGCCTGCCGCCTTGGGGAGGTCGACGTGTCCAGATACTGCTGGTCATACCCCAGCGACGTGCCTGTGTGCAAAGGTCTGTTGTTTTTGAACTTCTCGCCGTTTCCTGAATCTTTTCTTCTCCTGCAAACACACTGAAGGGTGTTCCAAATTCCTGACAAGAAGTTGGCACTTTGGTGGGATTTTTTCAGGGGTGGTCCCTCAACTCCTGCAGTCAACAGCTGGATAAGTTAGACATGTATTTTCTCGAGGGTGGTCTCACTCACCCCATGTATGGTGGCAATTTGATCCAGTACGTGTCATCACTCAAAAGCTCCTATACCGTTCTTCTGCATCAAAACAAAAAGAAGGACGGCGCAAACTGACCAAAACTCCAATTGTGTGCAACTTTGTAGGAAGAAAACACACAGTCATCAACAAGGCCCAGAAGACGTCTGGGCTTTCTGGAGTGTACGATGATATCCCAACCTGTGTGCGAGGAATGCACCACCACGAAGTCTCGGCCGTGACTGCGAAAGGCCTTTTCTTTTCAGGCTGACTTTGTGGAAATCCAAATATGTTCAGGTTTGTTGGTGACTACAGATTGTCTCATTGTGCAGAAGTCAAAAAGATGCTATTACGTATCTTTCACATCCGAGTGGGATATTTGAATCACTTTGGTTTCAACAAATCGGAAATGAAGTACCGAATCTACGTGGTCCTGTCAGACATAGCTGAAGCCGGTGCTTGCATTTTAATGTCCACGCAGTTTGCCTGAAATTCAACCAGCTGCTTGGCACACAACGACAAGCGTGTTCTCAGCTCTGGTTCAGTCGAAGAAAAACGGTTTACCTTGCATTTCCGAAGGTCAGTTTAAATTGCCTTTCTTTACCATTTGTGAAAATTTTATAACTGTACGTCACTGATCTCAAAACAATATTGACAGAAATCTCCTTGATCAAGAAGCGCAAGACCCTTTTGAAAGACTATTGAACCGGTTTTGAACGAGTAATGAACCTTTGTTTGAACGCTGAAAAGCTGGCGGAGCCTGTTGCAACTCAGGTGTGGAGTCTCACTTCGCGTGACCCAGGTATGTGCCCAGGTTGGTGGATCAGCGTTCACATGGCACACACGTTCTGAACCGCCATTGTTCAGCTGCTCAAGATTCAGTCCGACCAGGTCCTGTAGAAGCCCACTTTTTGCATATTTGCCCCAAAACGCTGAGTGGTTCATGGTGAAAATGCAAAGAATTGGTCGCACCAAATTGTGCATTTCCGTACAGACTTGTCTGAAACTGGTCAGTCAGCTTCCGCTTTGTCAGTGCCAATGTCCAGTCAAACCAGATGCACGGTTACAGGCAGTTGCCTTCCTTCTCACTGAGTAGCTGGGGGCGCACGACGCAACAGCGCTCCAGAGGAAGGTGCGCCGCCTCCCGTTCGTGTGTCGGACCTGCGGGATCCCGCTGAATCTTCTCAGTGTTCGCGAGCACTTACCTACGATTTCCAGTGAGTCGTGCAGATCCAAGCAAACTGTGCCACCGACGTAATCTCCTGCGTCGTAGACTGTGATCTTCTTGTCAAAATTTATCAGGAGGCTTTTGTCCTGCTGTGACGGGGCCGGCCCGTCTCCCATGCCGTGTTGTCGAGAGGAGACTAACGCTTCATTAGATGTAATTTACTTGGTTTGGTTGGTGTCGATGAAGCATTTTACCTGAGCGCTGCTCGTGATATGCAGAAGGCACATTGGAATCGCTCGCTTCAGTGTGCAAAAACTGTCATTGTAAACAGAAAAGCTTGCCGTGTTTCACGTCAAATGATCGTTTTGTCTTGTTGTATGACATGACAAATCCTCTGTTGTGTCGACAGGAAACCTGTTTGTGAGTGCATCTGCGAACAGGTTTTGTGGTACAAGGTGCATGTGGAGCAGCTTCTTTCAGTGGCGTTGAGATTTGCAGCAGCAAGTGACACACCCTGCTGCGCTTCAAGTGGTCTTTTCCAGGTGAGACACCTGTGTCTGCGAGCAGCCGTGTCTGGACCAATGATGCGTTGGTCACAGAAACAAGCACAGTTGACACCGGGAGCATTGAAAGATGACCCTGCCACGCCCTTCTCTTGTCAGCCCTTCTCGTTCAGTCACGGGAAGACAGGAACACCAGCGCACTTGTGGCGTCATACTCCCATCCGTTGCGACGAAGAGAAGACCTCGGGACGTCTTCTTTGTGTTGGGTAGGGTCCACTCTTGCGAAGACGAGCAACACGAAAGGGGGTGTCGTGAAACATCGTCTGGTTGAGGTGGCTGTGACGCTTGTCTTGTCGGCCAAAACGAGAGAGATTTTTCTCAGAACTGTTGCAATGGACTCGTTCAGTTCTTGAACAAATCTTCACGCGTGCAGACCATTGTCACACTGAACAGTCAGTCAACCATCGCGAAGAAAATGCGAAAAATGGACGCCTTTGCATTTCCATCGACAGCTTCATTGAGCAGAGCTGCGCGCGTGACATTTCGGAAGCTCGACAGCTGCGCTTCCACTGGGGATACTGTCCGGTCTGTGTCAAGGGTTGGCTGTTTCTGAAACACGTGTACCCGCCAGCGGCGTTGCATTGCAGAGGTAGATGTTGCTATCACCGCAAGAAAAAGCTGTGCAGGTAAAATGACGCTTGCGTGGAGGGAACAGGTGTTACATCGCAGTGAAGGTGTTTTACGATCTGCAGTGACACATCACCTGAAGGAAAATTATAGTTGGTGGTTGCAACGACAAGAAGCAGTTGTAGCTTTCGCGGACACCAGGCGTCTTTCATGTTCGTCCAGAAGAGACGGTTTTGAGTTCCGCTGCAGTTCGTGGTTAGTGTGGCCCTCACGTAACGACAGCAACAATGTTCGGGCAGTGAGCGTTTTGTGCGTCTCCTGCATGGACCTTAAGCACCATTGACTTGAATGACCGAGAACGTGACGAAGCGAATGACGACCTCTACGCTTTCACGGTGACTAAGCTGCTCCGTCTTGAGGTGGGCTCCCTGAAACGTCATTTTCAAACCTCTCCAGCTTTGCTGAATCGCAGATTTATAGAAGACTGTTACTTCTCGGAATTCTCGGAAAAGAGACGCCAAATTGTGTTTGTTCTCCACAGTTGCTGGTCCTGATTTTCGTGAACTGTGCCCTCATGGACAAAGCACATATTTTCAAGATTGTTTTACAGAATGCACGTCATCTCGAAGGAAGCTAGGCAAGAACAGATTTCTAGTGTATCCACGTTTTGTCGAAACGAAAAACTCTTTCCAGTTTTGGGGTGAAAAAGTTGTTTGTAGCTGGTCGCGCCTTCTCTTCCAATTTCCCATCAATCTCCCCTGATATGGATTCAGTTGGACAAAACACCCTGCGCACACCTCGCAACGAAAGCGTCATTGGGAGGGTCTGACGCTGAAATTCTGACAATTTTTTTCTGGTCGTGCGTGGGCGCCGTTCAGTTGGAGATGTTTTGTGTGGTTGTCGAACGCTGATGAAGTCACGTCTGGGACACGAACCTCCCACTGTCGGGGTTGTGGTGTCGGTCTGGCAATTTGTGCTACATTCAGTGCAAGCTGCAGCGACATGTCTTTCCCGTTCTGCCATATTGTCACGTTGAGACGACCGTTTCAGTATCCTGGGTTGTCTAGTGGTCGGGGAACCGTCTCGCAGACGACTCAGTGCAAAGAGGTGAAGCCACGGCAAAAACCGCAACAATGTTGCAAAGTAGATGGACCGTTTCGGAAAGGCAAACGTTCGGAAAACTGAAATTGAAACAAGGCCTTTCGGAAAAGAGCTGAGAACAGCCACGCCTCGGAGACACTGGATGGGCATGGGACCGTTGTGAGAGGGACCTCCTGGGAGGGTCCTCCCTCAACGGGTCCTATAAAG
>JAAUXT010097971.1_pt1 | contig 14846 bp, 14 predicted proteins | sample 7278171 | NCBI WGS metagenome assembly JAAUXT01 (sample SAMN14350112, study PRJNA611818) | marine sediment metagenome | isolation source: surface marine sediment (1.8m) | place: French Polynesia: Moorea | collected 2018-08 | reverse complement strand
CCTGGATGACAGCATGGCCATGACACCCGCCATGAAGCTCTCCAACTTCACCGAGGTCGTGATTGGAGCCCGAGTGTCGAAAACAGGCAACGCCGTGCCCCAGAGTGGCGACCTGGAAGGCTCGAGTCCGCCGACCCAGAGGAGTGAGGCGGATGCGGTGACCGTGACGATCAACCGGGTAATCTAGGACTCTGCCGAGGCTTCGATAACAACTAGTCAGGGATGGGGGCTGGCTGCCGTGGGAGGTCCTGAGCAACGCTTGTCAGAGGCTCGGCATACAGCCTAGACTGCAAATTGGCGCACCGGCCTGATCCGGTCACAGGGCGTCTATTTCTCCCCCCGGGGCAGGCGCTCGCGAACGGGCGCCCCCCAACCACAAGCAACAAAGCTCCCGGGACGCGAGCGGCCAAAGAGGCCGTTCTCGGATATGATAGCGATGTTACGGTCGTCGGCTTACGCGCTTGGCGTGGCGCGGGCACAGCGGCATTGGCGACAGCGGCGTGTAACCGGGCGCATCACGAATAGCAGGCATAATGAAGAAGATACTGATCGCGAATCGCGGCGAGATAGCAGTCCGTATCATCCGCGCGTGCAACGAAATGGGCATCAAAGCCGTGGCTGTCTACACGGATGCCGACAGGCATGCGCTTCACGTGAAAAAAGCCGACGAGGCATACAACATAGGCCCGGAATCCGTAGCCGGCTACCTCAACGTCCACCGCCTGGTGAACCTCGCCGTGGAGACGGGCTGCGACGCGCTGCATCCCGGCTACGGCTTCCTCTCGGAGAACCCTTTGCTGGCCTCGATTTGTCGCGCGAGGCGGGTGAAGTTCATCGGCCCGAGGTCTGAAGTTATCCGGGGCATGGGGGACAAGACCGAGGCGCGCCGGTCCATGATTGACGCAGGCATTCCCGTCGTGCCCGGCAGCGATGGAAATCTGACATCTCTCGGGGAAGCGTCCTCAGTTGCCGAACGCATCGGTTACCCGGTGATGCTCAAAGCCACTTCCGGAGGGGGCGGCAGAGGGATTCGACGCTGCGACACACCAGAGGATCTGCAGCGTCACTTCGGGCGCGTCGTCTCCGAGGCGCGCAAGGCATTCGGAACCGCCGAAGTCTTCATGGAAAAGGCGATTGTCAATCCTCGCCACATCGAGCTGCAGGTGCTGGCCGACCACCACGGCAACGTCATCCACTTGTTCGAGCGCGATTGTTCCATACAGCGGCGCCACCAGAAACTGGTGGAGATTGCGCCATCGCCCCAGCTCGACGACCAGACTCGAGCTCGACTGGGGGACTACGCCATTCGCGCCGCGCGGGCCGTGGGCTACACGAACGCGGGAACGGTCGAGTTCCTGCTGGACCAGAACGGCGAAGTCTATTTCATGGAGATGAACACCCGTCTGCAGGTGGAACACACGGTGACGGAGCAGATCACCGGCATCGACATCGTTCAAGAGCAGATAAGGATCGCCGACGAGCATCCTCTCCGACACCGCCAGGAGGACGTGGTGCGGCGGGGCTTTGCCATGCAGTTCCGCATCAACGCGGAGGATCCGAAGAACGACTTCCTGCCCAGTTTCGGCCAGGTGACACGCTATTACGCACCCGGCGGTCCAGGCGTCCGCACCGACGGCGCTATCTACACCGGCTACGTGATCCCGCCCTATTACGACTCGCTCTGTGTGAAGCTCACCGTTTGGGCCCTCAACTGGGAGGAGCTCATCGAACGCTCGGCGCGGGCGTTGCGGGACATCGGCGTCGCCGGGGTAAAGACGACCATTCCCTACTACCAGGAGATCCTGAACACGCCAGGCTTTCGCCAAGCCCGTTTTGACACCGGCTTCGTCGAGTCCCACCCGGAGCTGCTGAATTATTCCACGCACTGCCCACCGCAGGAGGTGGCGGCAGTGATCGCGGCCTCTATCGCCGCCCACATGGGCCTGTGATTGCCAGGGAATCCGCCGTGCCGACGCCCAGCTAACGATTGACCCAGGAACACTCACCGTTTTCTTGCCCGAGGAGCACATCCGCCATGCCCCGCGTCCACATCACCGATACGGTACTCCGAGACGGTCACCAGAGTCTGATCGCCACCCGTATGCGCACCGAGGATATGCTTCCCATCTGCTCCCAGCTGGACCAGATCGGCTACTGGTCCCTGGAAGTCTGGGGCGGCGCAACCTTCGACGCCTGCATTCGGTTCCTCAAGGAGGACCCCTGGGAGCGACTTAAGAAGCTCCGCGAGGCGCTACCCAACACGCGGCTGCAGATGCTGCTACGAGGCCAGAACCTTCTCGGCTATCGGCACTACTCCGACGACGTGGTACGGGCGTTCGTGGACCGGGCCGCTGACAACGGCATGGATGTGTTTCGCGTCTTCGATGCACTCAACGACACACGAAACCTTCGCACTGCCACAGAGGCGGTCCGAAAGGCGGGCAAGCACGCCCAGGGCACCATCTGCTACACCACCAGCCCGGTACACGATATTCCGCAGTTCGTCAGCATGGCCCGGGAACTGGAAGATATGGGCTCCGACAGTATCGCCATAAAGGACATGGCGGGTTTGCTGACACCCCAAGACACCTTCGACCTGGTGACTGCCCTGAATGCTGCGGTCAAGGTGCCGGTGCACGTGCACTCCCACGCCACCGCGGGCCTCGCTGAAATGTGTCAGTTCAAGGCCATCGAAGCAGGCTGCCGGCACATCGACACCGCCATATCCGCCTTCGCGGGCGGCACGAGCCACGCGCCCACGGAGAGCATGGTGGCGGCTCTGCGCGGCACCGAGTACGACACGGGCCTCGATCTCGTCAAGCTGCAGGAAATCGGCTTCTACTTCTACGAGGTGCGCAAGAAGTACCACCGCTTCGAGAGTGAGTTCACCGGCGTCGACACCCGGGTGCAGGTGAATCAGGTGCCCGGCGGAATGATATCCAACCTGGCGAACCAGCTGCGTGAGCAGGGGGCCCTGGACAAGATGAACGCGGTCCTCACGGAGATCCCCCAGGTGCGAGCCGATATGGGCTATCCGCCTCTAGTTACGCCCACCTCCCAGATCGTCGGCACACAGTCCGTGATAAACGTGCTGAGCGGAAAGCGCTACCAGACGGTCACCAACGAGACCAAGCTGTATCTCGAGGGCCGTTATGGGAGGGCGCCGGGGCCGGTGAACTCTGTCATCAGGCGACTGGCTATAGGCAACCACGACATCATCGACGAGCGGCCTGCGGATCTGCTGCCGGACGAGATGGATACCCTGGCCAAGGAAATCGGAGAGCTGGCGGAATCACCGGAAGACGTCTTGAGCTACGCCATGTTTCCGGAGGTCGGCCGCGACTTTCTTGAGGCACGCAGAGACGGCAAGCTGGTGCCGGAACCGCTGGAGCCCATAAGCCAGGACCAGGTGCGGGAAGGCGTGGCGGCAACAGAGTTCAACGTCACCCTGCACGGAGAAACCTACCACATACAGCTGCGGGGGACAGGTCATCGCGGGACCGATAAACGCCCGTTCTACATGACCGTGGACGGCATGCCCGAAGAGGTAATCGTCGAGGCCCTGGACGAAATCTCGCTGGAAGAAGAAAGCGACGCGCCGCGCAAGGTACACCGCGGGAGCAAGCGCCCGAAGGCCCAGAAGGCAGGGGACGTTACCACGTCCATGCCCGGGACCATTGTCGACGTGCTGGTCAAAGAAGGCGAGCACGTTGACGCGGGTGCCGCCGTCCTGGTGACCGAGGCCATGAAGATGGAGACAGAAATCCAAGCCCCCATCACCGGCACCGTGTCGGCGATACATGTGCAGAAGGGCGACAGCGTCAATCCGGACGAAGCGCTGATCGAGATCGACGCGAGCTGACGAATGCTCAACCTGGACCCTTTCCGCTCACCCAGCAGCGCCGCGGGCGATCGGAAGGCTTGACCACAAGTCCGGCAACCTCGGGCATGGATTGCGGCCTGCCCCCCTGGTTATCTGGACATGGACCGACATCTGCATGTCCCGGGGATTAATACTTGCTTCCACGTCACCGTTCCGTCGCCAGCTTCTGGAGCGACTGGGCGTGCCCTTCTCGACGGTCAACCCGGAGGTCGACGAGTCGCGACTGGAGGGCGAGTCGGCAGAAGATCTGGTGAGAAGACTGGCGGAAGCCAAGGCGCGCTCGGTGGCCACCCACCAACCGCATGCAATGGTGATCGGCTCGGACCAGGTAGCGGTGCTTGGCGACCGGATACTGGGCAAACCCGGCAACAAGGAGCGTGCCGTAGCGCAGCTGACGGCTTGCGCTGGACGGCGGGTGCAATTCTTGACCGGTCTCTGCGTGGCCGACGTGGCCTCAGACCGCGTGCAGGTGGATATCGTACCCTACTCAGTTACCTTCCGTTCCCTGTCGCCAGCCCAGATCCTTGCCTATGTGGAACGTGAGGAGCCCTATAATTCAGCGGGCAGCTTTCGATCCGAGGGACTCGGCATCGCCCTCTTCGAACGCATGTCAGGCGAGGATCCCACGGCCCTTGTGGGGCTGCCGCTTATCCGGCTGGTGGCCATGCTTCAGGCCGCGGGACGTGACATTCTACTCCAAGCGGATTGAACCACTGCCCATGCGGGACGCGATGGCGTTGCCAATAGCCATGCCGAAGCGGTCTGCCAGTCGCTCAAGGAAATCGGGTTTGGCGGTGAACTCCTTGAGTTCCTCCGCCCCGATGACCTCCCTGGCGACGTAGCCGCTGCTTCCCAACTCATCCACCAAGCCAAGCTCCACTCCCTGCTCTCCTGACCAGATCAGGCCGGAGAACACTTCGTCCCCCGCCGTCAGGCGCTCGCCGCGCCCTTCTCTTACCCGGTCGATGAATTGGCGGTGAATATCGCCGAGCAAGGTTCTGACGTGGGTGATTTCATCCTCCTTGGCTGGAAGGAAGGGATCCAGCAGTCCTTTATGTTCCCCGGCGGTCAGCAGGCGGCGCTCGATGCCCAGTTTTTCGATGGCCTCCACAAACCCGAAGCTGTCCATGCGCACCCCAATGGAGCCCACCACGCTGGCCCGGTCAGCGTAGATCTTGTCCGCGGCAGAGGCTATGTAGTAGCCACCTGAGGCACACACGTCGGTGATGACCGCATACACAGGAATTTCCGCGTGCTTCTCACGCAGACGGACGACCTCGTCGTAGATGTAACCCGCCTGCACCGCGCTGCCGCCGGGGCTGTTGATTCGAAGAATCACCCCCTTGGTCTTGGCATCTTCAAAGGCCTCCCGCAGCCCCTCGACCACGTTGTCGGCACTCGCTTTGGCTCCATCGGCGATTATGCCCTGCACCTCCACCAAGGCTGTGTGCTCCTTGGTGGTTCCGGGGGCTTGGATCCGGTCGGGCCAGTAGAGAAACAGCAGCACAAACAGATAGGTGAAGAGCAGGAGTTTGAAAAACACGCCCCAGCGCCTTGCGCGACGCCTCTCCTTCACGCCATCCAGGGCAAGCTGGCTGACCAATTCACGCTCCCACCCGGGGGTGTTCCGGTCCTGATGACCCTTGCTGGAAGAACCGCCCAGCCCGAACAGCGAACCCGCCATGCTTCAACCTCCGTACCCTAGTGTAGTGTCGCGCCGATACCTCGAGTTATGGGTGACCGGGGTTTCGGCGGTACTCGCTCCAGGCTCCGAGTTTCGGCCAGTTTCGTTGCGCACCCCGGCCCTCGCGCGAATCCCGCCGAAACGCCGGCCGGGCCATAAACCAACTTGATTCTGTGACAGACCACTAGCGCATCCCCAACCAGTCCTTCACCTCGGTGATGGCATCGACGCAGGCCAGCGGCTCGAATTCTAGCAAGCGATCCCGCTCGTGAACCCCGTAGGATACGGCTATGGCGGACGTGCCCGCGTTGCGGGCCATCTGCATATCGTACTCCGTGTCCCCTACCATTAGCGTGTCGTTCGGTGTCATACCCAACTCTGTCATCAGCTCTACGAGCATTGCAGGATGCGGCTTGGACGGGGCTTCGTCGGCACATCGGGTAGCCGCGAAAAACGCGCCCAGCCCCGTTTCCTCCAGTGACCGATCCAATCCCCGACGGGACTTTCCCGTCGCCACCGCCATGAGCCAGCCTCCCGCGCGCAGGTCATCGAGCGTTTCGCGCACGCCGTCAAACAGGGGCATAGGGGTGCTGTTCCGCTCCAGAAAATGAAACCGGTAGCGCTCGATGAATTCACCGTAAAAGCTGTCGGAACGCCCAGGCAACAGCGTCTGCGCCGCCTGTCGGAGGCCGAGGCCAATGATATTGCGGATGCGCTCCTGCGGAAGCACCGGCAGTCCCAGGTCCGCCACTGCCGCTGCGGCAGAGGCGACTATCCGTCCCTCGGAGTTCATGAGGGTGCCGTCCCAATCAAACACAATCAGCCTAAAGCTCCTCATCGGTCCCCAGTCCGGCTTGCTTCAGAACGCTCTTCAGCGCCGTGTCCACGGGCGCCCTCAACTTGAGCGGCTCTCCTGAGTCGGGATGCGGAAAGGTCAGGGATGAGGCGTGCAGGAAAAGCCTTCGGAGTCCCAGTTGCCTCATAATCCGGTTGAAGGCCTTGTCACCATACTTCTCATCGGCCGCGACCGGGTGGCCGGCGTGCGCGGCGTGCACGCGGATCTGGTGGGTTCGGCCCGTCATCGGTGCGACTCTGACGAGACTGGCAAGTTCACTTGTCGAAAGGGGCTCGAAAAGTGTCGCCGCCGGCTTACCGTCCTCGGCCACTCGAACCATGCGTTCTCCGGAGCGCAGCAGATTTCTTCGCAACGGCACCTCCACCCGTGCGGCCCGCGTCGGCCACAGTCCTTTGACTAGAGCCACATAGTGCTTGGTGACGCCCCCCTCCCTGAAGAGGTGGTGTAGGTGTCTGAGGGCACTTCGTTTTTTCCCTATGACGAGACACCCGGACGTATCGCGGTCCAAACGATGTGCCAGCTCGAGAAAGCGGGTTCCGGGACGTAGCACCCGAAGGGCCTCGATAACGCCGAAGCGCATGCCACTGCCCCCGTGGACGGCCATTCCCGAAGGCTTATTCAAGACCAACAGGGCACTGTCCTCGAAAAGGATGTTTGCTTCGAGCCCCTCGAGACCGGCCTCTCCCCGGGCCGGCAAGGGCTGCTCGGGCGCCTGACGCACCGGGGGAATACGCACCACATCGCCCTCTTTCAACCGATAGCCCTGTCTTATCCGCCCTTTGTTGACCCGCACCTCGCCGCGGCGCAGGATGCGGTAAATGTGGCTCTTGGGTACGCCCTTGAGATGGAGGCGCAGGAAATTGTCGATGCGTTGCCCCTCGTTGTCCCGCTCCACCGTCACCTGGCGGCTGCTGCGGACTTGCGCCTGAAGCTCAGTTCCCATGGGGTTATAATAATTGATGCGCTCCATCAAGGCTGATATATTTGAATTTGTTTATAAAATCTCGTCAGCCATCAAGCCCCGCGGTCCGCATGCGCCGGCCCGGTGAGTGGCAGGAGATGGAGACGTGTGGGTGAATTACTAACGTCGCTCGACGCACAACACCGGGGCGACGCGTAGAGTGCGGGTGAGAAAAGCAACCGACCCCGCTACTGAGTGTAAGTGGTTTTGCGTAGACGAACGCTTTGACGAATTGCTCCCGGTCTGCCGCCGGGGAAGCCAGGCAGTTCGCTACGAATACTGTGCATCTGAGCATCACGGAAGGTTCAGCCTGTCAATTAACCCCGTGCGGCGCGCCGAGAGCCGCCGACAATGCCGGATGTAAGTGCTGTCCCGCGTCCCAGCGATGCGGACGCGCCCACACCTTGGCGGGCCCGCCGATGACACCGGCAGCGCCCTGCACGGGATCCATTGCACCCAGCCCGCTACGCCCTCCCGGTCCGGTTACAGACGCCACGCCGTGACGTCCGCATGGTAGCCAACCCTTGGTGCATATGAGCGCCTCAAGCAAAGACAGAGAGCGCCATGAAGAGAATGCTGATCAACGCCACCCAGCCGGAAGAGCTGCGGGTGGCCATGGTGGATGGCCAGAGACTGTACGACCTGGACATCGAGGTACCCAGCCGCGAGAAAAAGAAAGCCAATATCTACAAGGGCAAGATCACCCGAATCGAGCCAAGCCTTGAGGCCGCGTTCGTCGACTACGGCTCCGAGCGCCACGGCTTCCTCCCCCTGAAGGAAATCGCGCGGAGCCTTTTCGCGAAGCGGGAATCAGCAGAAGGAGGCCGGCCGGGCATTACCGACGCCGTTGAGGATGGACAGGAGCTGCTCGTCCAGGTGGACAAGGAAGAGCGCGGCAACAAGGGTGCTGCCCTGACCACCTTCATCAGCCTGGCGGGACGTTACCTGGTCCTCATGCCCAACAACCCCCGCGCCGGCGGCGTATCGCGTCGCGTGGAGGGGGACGAACGTTCCGAACTCCGCGAGACCCTGAGCAGCCTCAACGTTCCCTCCGGAATGGGCCTCATTGTCCGCACCGCCGGCGTGGGCAAGACCCAAGAGGAGCTGCAATGGGACCTGGATTACCTGTTGCAACTCTGGAATGCCGTGGAGAACGCCGCGAAAGAGCGAGCGGCCCCCTTCCTGGTCCACCAGGAGAGCAATCTGATCATCCGCGCCATCCGGGACTACTTCCGTCAGGATATCAACGAGATCCTCATCGACGACGCCGATGTGCACGCTCAGGCGTGTGACTTCATGGGGCACGTGATGCCCCACAACCTTAAGAAGGTCAAGCTCTACCAGGATGAAGTCCCACTGTTCAATCGCTACCAGATCGAGAACCAGATCGAGTCCGCATTTCAAAGGGAGGTACGCCTTCCCTCGGGCGGCTCGGTCGTCATCGACCATACGGAAGCGCTGATCTCCATCGACATCAACTCAGCCCGGGCCACGCGAGGGGGCGACATCGAAGAGACGGCTTTGAACACCAATCTCGAGGCCGCCGATGAGATCACCCGACAGCTCAGGTTGAGGGACATCGGAGGGCTGATTGTTATCGACTTCATCGATATGACACCCACCCGAAATCAGCGCGAGGTGGAGAACCGTCTCAGGGAAGCCCTGAAGACGGACAGAGCTCGGGTCCAGGTCGGGCGGATTTCCCGCTTCGGCCTGCTGGAAATGTCCCGGCAGCGCCTGCGTCCCTCCCTCGGGGAGTCCAGCCAGATAGTGTGTCCCCGCTGCGACGGCCAGGGCACCATCCGCAGCCTGGAGTCGCTGGCGCTGTCAGTCCTGCGCGTCCTCGAGGAGGACGCCATGAAAGAGAAAACGGGAAAGATTGTTGCCGAGCTTCCCGTCGACGTGGCGACCTATCTGTTAAACGAGAAGCGCCAGACCATCCGAGACATCGAGATGCGGCAGGGCATAGCCATCCTCCTGGTCCCCAACCCGGCGTTGCAGACTCCCCATTTCAGTATCCAGCGCGTTCGCTCCGACGAGACCTCCCACGAGGCTTACACACAACCGAGCTACCAGTTGGCAAGCTCCGTGGACCAGACTCCCGAGTTCGTTACGGCACCGGCAAGACCGACCGCGGAAGAACCGGCGGTCAGGGGTATTGCACCGCCAACGCCCGCACCGGCGGCCAGGGCGCCGGAGAGGCAGCGCGAGCCTGGCTTCATCAAGCGACTTTGGGACAACCTGTTTGGAGGAGAAGAGAAAGCCGAGCAGGCGGTCGGCCAACGTCGACAGCGTTCGGCAGGCCACCGCAGCGGTGGGGAACGCGCGGCCAGCGAATCGACCGGGCGTCGCCGCGCAAGCCCGCGGCGCGGTGGCCAACAATCCTCGCGGCGCGCGCAGTCCCAGGCCAGACAGGCAAACGCCCCGCAGGCACCGGCAAGACAAGGGAGAGGAAAGCCTGCCGCAAGGCCGTCCGAGCGCCCTTCATCGCAACCTGCCGACGATGCAGCTGAATCCAAGAACAGAGCCGAATCCGGCCGTTCCGGCCCTCGCCGAGGCAGACGTGGTGGGCGTGGCCGTCAGCGTGAGCCTGCAGCGCCGGTGACAGCAGGTCCGTCAGGGACCGCTCAGGGAGCCGAGTCTGCAGAAAAGGCACCCGGGCGGCACACGGAGTCGACACCGGCAGGACAGCTTGCAGCCCCGGCAGAGAAGCCGGCAGGTACCGCGGCGGAGACTGGCGAAGGGCGCCCGAAACAAGGTCGAGGCCGCCGTCGTGGCTCCCGCGGACGCAGACAGCAGGAGCGGGCCCAGGCGGAGGGACCACCCGCACCCCAGGAAGGCGGGCCGAACGCGGCCTCCGGGCATGCGGGCATAAATAACCCCCAGGCGGATCAACAGCCCGCCGCCGGACCGCGAGCTCGGGAAGCTGCTGAAGCCACCGTGACGGCACGGCCCGAGGAGGCACCGGCAACCGGCGGCATGTCGCAAGCACCGATGCCCAAAGCGGCACCGCCCGAGAGCCCACGCGTGGGCGCGGAACCCGCCGCCTTGGAGTCGTCCACCAGGGACCGGGGCGGCGACACGCCTGCAAAAGGTGCGGGTGATGCTGCCGCCGATGGCGACGCACCACGACCACCGCGCGAGCGAGAAGCCGCGAGCTGACGAAAGACCGGCGGCTCCGCTGCAGGACTGGGGATGCCGGTCACCACGTCCCTGGCTCTTCGCGCCTGGTCGCCAGGCCTAGGCCAGGGCCACGAAGGCCAGAGCATAGTCGTCGTCGTCGGTGATGCTCAGGTGACTCTCCTGGATACCTTTCGCCTCCATCAAGGCAGAGGCGCGGCCCGTGCAGCGCAGCCCGGGTTTTCCCAGGGGATCGTGCACGACCGAAATCTGGGTAAGCGTCAGCCCCTGGCGGAAGCCCGTGCCCAGCGCCTTGGCGACAGCCTCCTTCGCCGCGAAGCGCTTTGCCAGAAACGCTGCCTGTCGGCCGGCTCGCTGGAACTCTTCGAACTCCGCGCCGCTAAGTATGCGGCGCGCAAATCGGTCCCCGAAACGCTCCAGGCTTGCTCGGACCCGAGACACTTTCACCATATCCACTCCGACGCCGTAGATCATGGCCGCGCGTCCAGCATCAGACGCTTCATCTCGCGCACTGCCGGGCCGAAACCCGTGAAAAGGGCGCGCGCCACAATCGCGTGGCCGATATTCAGTTCCCTGATATCCGATATCCGCGCTATGGCCTGCACGTTCTGATAGTTGAGACCGTGGCCTGCATTCACCTGCAGTCCCAGCTCCGTGCCTTGCCTTACCGCATCGACAATTTTGCAGTACTCGGCGTCACGGCTGTGCGCATCCTTCGCATCGGCGAAGCACCCGGTGTGAATCTCAATCACCGGTGCCCCAGCCTGCGCGGCGGCGTCTATTTGGGGCGGGTCGGCATCGATGAAGAGCGACACGCGGACCCCGGCGTCTGCCAGACGAGCACAGGCTGCCTTGACCCGGTCGGATTGACCGGCGACGTCAAGACCACCCTCGGTGGTTAACTCCTCGCGCCGCTCAGGGACCAGGCAACAATCCGCAGGCCGCACTCTCTCCGCGATGCGCAGCACATCCTCCTCAATCGCCATCTCCAGATTCATGCGCGTCACCAGCACCTCGTTCAGTAGAGCGACATCGCGTTCCTGGATGTGCCGCCGATCTTCTCGCAAGTGTATGGTGATGGCGTCAGCGCCCGCCTGCTCGGACGCCATCGCCGCCTGCACCGGATCCGGGTACCGGGTGCCCCGCGCCTGACGCAGAGTTGCGACGTGGTCAATATTCACGCCGAGCAGTATGTCGTGGTCATTGTCACGCAAAGCTTCACCTCATGGATTTCGGAACAACCAAAGCGGATAGCGCCGCCACCGACACCGCCGACGGGCGGACAGGCGACGTTCATTGAAACAGCTCCCGGCTGTGCAGCGGCCGGCCGCCCAGGTGAGCCCGGAGCACGTAGCGCATAAGCTGTTTCGCTTCCCTCAACACCACTGGCGTCGTCAGCTCTTCACGGGCAAGACTGAGTAGAGTCTCGCCGTCCACGGCCACCCCACCGCCGGGACCCCTCTCCCCGAAAACCGGCCCATGCTCTGTAAGGTAGCGATAGCGCGCGCCGGCAACCACGGCGTGCCCGGTGTCGGGCTCGGATTCCAGCACCAATGCATACCCAGCCGAGTCGAGCAGCCGCTTCTCGAAAACCCTGAGCACGCCCTCCTCGCCTCCTGCAGCCGCCAGTCCCTTGAGCGCTGAACCGTAGGCCTCAAAAAGCGCCGGGTGAGGGTCGTTGCGCTGCAACAGACGCATCACCAGCTCGTTCATGTAGAACCCGCTCAGCAGAGCTCGCCCGGACAGAAACGGTCCAGACTCGGCTAGTTCTGCATCCGTCAACGTCATCAGCTCACCCCGCCCCGTCCATGACAACAGCAGGCTCCTAAACGGTTGCAAGGTTCCTCGCCAAGGTGAGCGCGGGCGCCTGGCGGCCCGGGCCACGAGGCCCACGCGGCCGTAGTCGCGCGAAAAGGCCTCCAGCAACAGGCTCGACTCTCGATAGGGCCTGTGGTGCAACATATAAGCGGGTTGCAGAGTTACGGGGCTTGCCATTTCGTCATGCTCGGCCCGTGTAGCGAACCAGAGGCGGCGGGCCGTATGGAGAACCATCGGTTCACGCGTCGCGATACCCCAGTCGGCGCAGCGCACGCTCGTCGTCGGACCAACCTTCTTTGACCTTAACCCATGTCCTGAGAAAAACCTTGCGTTCCAGCAGCGCTTCGAGATCTTTCCGCGCGGATTCTCCGGCAGCTTTCAGCAGCTTGCCCTCCCTGCCGACGACAATGGCCTTCTGGCCCCTGCGCTCTACCCAGATGATGGTGTCGACGAGCACCAAATCCGCCCTCTCTTCAAAGCGCTCCACCTCCACGGTCAAACGATAGGGGACCTCCTTACCCAGTCGACGCATCAGCTTCTCGCGAACGATCTCAGCCGCCATGAAACGCTCGCTGCGGTCGGTCACCTGCTCCTCCGGGAAGGCAGGCATACCCTCGGGCAAATGCCGGATAAGCTGAGCTTCGAGCTCCGCCAGATTGTCGCCCTTTCGCGCGGAGACGGGAACCACCCGGGCAAACTCGGCCCGTGGTGAAATTTCCGCCAGGTAGGGCAGCAATCTGGTCTTGTCCGCCACTAGGTCGACCTTGTTAACGGCCAGTATGACGGGCGCACCGGCCAGCTTGCAGTGCCCGAGCACGTGCTCGTCCGCCGGCATCCAGCGCAGGGCTTCGACGACGAGCATGATGGCATCCACCTCTTGAATGGCGCCCGCGGCGGCCCGGTTCATATAGCGGTTGATCGCACGCGACGTCGCGCTGTGCAGGCCGGGCGTGTCCACATACAGGACCTGCGCATGCGGCACCGTCTTTATCCCCAGGATTCGGTGTCGTGTGGTCTGAGGACGGCTGGACGTAATGCTGATTTTCTGGCCCAGCAGACGGTTGAGGAGCGTCGACTTGCCAACGTTGGGCCGGCCGACGATGGCGACGAAGCCACACCGATGTGCTGTCTTGCACTCAGCGGTCATTGCTCACCGCTAGAGCCGGGATTGCTCACCGGGTTTTGGAACAACGCAACCGTGCATGCTGCCAGAGAAAGCTGGCTAACCACTGATGAGTGAAACAAGTGCCTTCTCGGCGGCATCCTGCTCGGCCTTTCGACGACTGCTGCCCTGTCCTTGGGTTAGAAGCCCCAAATCCGAGATTCGGCACTCGACCGTGAACACCCGATGGTGCGCGGCGCCGTCCACGACCATTACGGAGTAGTCCGGCAGTGGCATTTGACGGGACTGTAGCCACTCCTGAAGCCTGGTCTTTGGATCCTTTGTCGCCCGTTGCAGGGATAGGGCGGAAAGGGTTTTCTCGTAGGCTTGGCCGATGAACTGCCGGCAGGCTTGCATACCGCCGTCCTGGTAGATCGCACCTACTACCGCTTCGAACCCGTCTGCCAGAATTGAGTCACGCTCCCGTCCGCCACTCTTGAGCTCACCGCTGCCCAGCCTGAGATGGGCGCCAAGCTCCAGCTCGCGCGCCAGAGCCGAGAGCGTCGCGCCCCGGACCAGAGTGGCCCGAAGCCGCGTCAGCTCGCCCTCCCGTGCACCGGCGAATCGCCGATACAGCTCCTCGGCGATAACGAAATTCAGAATTGCATCACCGAGGAACTCCAGACGCTCGTTGTGGGGACTGCCTGCACTGCGGTGCGTCAACGCCTGCTCGAGCAAGCCCTGGTCGGAGAACTCGTGGCGAATCCGCTTCGAAAAGCGGCCTAGGGACATGGCGCCTTATCGGTTGCTGGCCTGAAATCTGAAATCATGCTGCAGGGAGATGTTGTGGAAAAGAGGCGTCACCACTTGATACTCGAGGATGAGCGTCGCCGTCTTCCCCTTCCTCTCGACCTCCATATACTTGTGCAGGTTGGCCTTCGTAAACCTGTCCACGTCCTCCACATCCATCCGCTTCATGAACCGCCGGTATACTTCCCGCTTGTTGACTTGCTCAAGCCCGGTCTCTTGAGCGACGGCGTGTAGCGCCTTCTCCACCTTGAAGCTCTCCAAGTAGACGGGCACCAGCTTAAGGACCAGTAATGCCACGGCACCAACCAGCACCAGGGTGATGAGCCAGCCGACGAGCGTCATTCCATGCTGACTGTCACTTCGGTTCATAAGCAGTCCCTCCCGCAGGACACCATTCACTCGATTGACCTTCCGATCCTGTCCCAACCGATGCCGCCTGCAGCCCAGTCCCAGTTCATCCAGATCAGAAATGCTTTGCCAATGAGGTTCTCATCAGGGACCGTTCCCCAAAACCGGCTGTCGCGACTGTTATCCCGATTATCCCCCATGACGAAATAGTGGCCCTCAGGTACCACTGATTCGCCCTCCAGG
>JAAUXT010148843.1_pt1 | contig 14848 bp, 16 predicted proteins | sample 7278171 | NCBI WGS metagenome assembly JAAUXT01 (sample SAMN14350112, study PRJNA611818) | marine sediment metagenome | isolation source: surface marine sediment (1.8m) | place: French Polynesia: Moorea | collected 2018-08 | reverse complement strand
TTTTTTTTCAGTTTGTCTTTTTCGGTAGTGTCCATTCAATTTTTCTCAAGTTTGCTCGTTCAACTTCAAATCTTAGCCCTCGTGTGTTCAACGCCGAAAAATTTACACTCACCCATGCACCGCTTTTTTGCGCTTGTAAATTTGTCTGCGAATCAAGCAGTACGAGAGCTGCTGGTCTGTCCGTCAGAGTTTGTGTTTCAGATAAAAAGTCTTTTCGGCGAGTTTTTTTTCGGAGTGTCCTTTCCAACTGAAAGCAGGTTTGCGCTGGCGAGGTCACGCGCACCGCGCTTTTTGATTCGACACGAGAAACGCACCGATGTTTTTCGCGCTTCCAAGTTCGCTCGCAAATCTGGCATTGGACTTTCGTCTTGTCGATGGTCCGCGCGTGAAAAAACTCCGCAAAATCAAAACTACGAGACAAACATTTTTGTTGAACAAGAAGAGTTTATTCAGGATATGTACAAAATTTATTCAGGAGACGGGAAATTTGGAAGGTGTGACCGAAAGTGAGAATGATTGGATATGGAAGACAGAAAATTTGGAAAGCTTGGTCGAAAGGGATGAGGGAAGGAAGAAGTGAGAGGAGAAGAATTGATCGGTTGAAGAGTGGAATACATGCAGTAAGAAGACAGTTAGAATTTGCGCAGCAGCGTGCTCGGCACGGAGAACTCGAAGTCATCATCATCATCGTCGCTCCGGAAGAAGGGGTTCGCCAGCTCGGCATGGTACTCCTCGGGCTCCGACTCGCTCAAGACGGCCTCGTCCTCGATCTCAGCCTCGTCCTCGATCTCAGCCTCGCTCTCGCTCAGCTCGTCGGGCTCGGTAACGGAAACCAGGTCAGCCTCGATCTCAGGCTCGGGCTCCGGCAGCTGGAACGCAGGCACCAGTCCGTTTCTCTTGAGCTCTTCGACGATGAAGTCGGGCAGCGCGGGCGCCGCGGGCTCGGTGGCGGCGGCCATCTCGGGAATGACGTCATCGATCTCCAGTTCCGGTTCCGATTCGACTTCGGGTTCCTCCGGCTCAGACTCAGGTTCCTCCGGGACAGCCTCGATTTCAGGCTCGGGCTCGGGAACAGCCGGCAGGTGGAAGGCAGGAACGAGTCCGTTCCTCTTCAGCTCTTCCAAAATGAAGTCGGGCAGAACCGGTGCAACGGGTGCAAAGGGTTCGCACGCGGGCACTGCGCACTCGCAATCAGACTCGTACTCAGCGATGATCTCCTGAAATGACAGAATGTAAAACTTGATCAGAACAGCGGAAAACTGTGCATCACATCAGCTCATATCAAACAAAATTCGGCCATGTATGAAGGTGTTGAGACGCGCCCTCACCTCGCTGATGTCCTGCTCCGGCTCGGAGACGACACTCGAGTCATCGACGAACGCGACGACCTCGGTCGGCGCTGCAGCCTCGATCGGCTCGCAGATCTCGACTGCAGGCAGCACGACCGGAGAGTCCGTCTCCTCTTCGGAGCAGTCCGAGTCCTCGACCTGGTCAGCGACGTTCTCGTACTCGATGTCGCTCCAGGCATCCTCCTCAATCTGCGAGAGAGAAAGCGAGACCATGCTTCGTTTCTCAATTTCATTTTCTTCTCCGACTGTGCCAAAGAAATTTGAAGACGACATGACAATTCACGATGGTAGTTGTGCTCAAGATTCGCACCTTGAGGATGTCGACGAGGTTCCCCACGCCGAGCTTCTTCTTCTCGCCTTCGACTGGCGGCGGAAGCATCGGCGGCAGCGGAGGTGGCAGGACGGCGGCGGCGGCAGCGATGGGCAGCTGCGGCGGCGGCACGATCGCGATCTTCGTCGCGGCCACAATCGGCTCGTTCGCGACGACGGCGCACGCGGGTTCGGCGTCGCTCTCGATGTCGCTCTCACTGTCCACGATCAGATCGCAATCCAGATCACTCTCGTCCTCCTCCTGCACCAAAAAGAGAAGACAGGTTAGATGATGCGTGTTTTGCTGTTTGGGTTCCAACGATTGAAAGTTTCAGTTTGTGATTTTTCTCACCTCGAGAAGCTTGAGCAGCACGTCCGGTTCGACGTGAGGTTTCTCGGGCATAGGCGGCGCCACGGGAACGCTCTCGCAGGCACGCTCCTCTTCCGCCAGCTCCACCTCAACGTCATCGGCCACGACAGACTCAACTTCGCTGTCATCATCGGCCTGAAAAACGAGATGAAATTATTAAATTCTGTCCCAGTGGCAAACGTTCTGAAATCCAGTGTTTCAAAGTTTCAAAGATCGTTCTTTACTCACCAGAAACTGCTCAAGCAGCAGCGCCGGGTCCTTGCTGTCGACCTCCTGGTTCGGGATGGACTCGACCAGCTCGACAGTCGACTCAGGCTCAGACACGACCGACTCCAACACTTCCATCGGAGGCAGTTCGTCCTCAGAATCAGCCTGTAAAATACAAAAATATTGTGAGATTTTTGTTCTGTCCGTCGGAGACTGAAGAGTTGATTTGGACCTGCAGGGAAGCAAAGAGAGGCAGTTTCTCACCAAGAACGCAAGGACCAAGTCCCGCGGGTCCACAGGCTCCGACGCCTCGAGATCTAACGCGGCGGAGACCGCGGGCTGAGCGGCGGCAGACTCGGATGGCACGGTCTGCTCGAGCACGGGCTCAGCAACAACGGATTCTGCACGGCAGGCACGAACGAACGAGTTGTCCATGTCCTGAAGTGTAAATTTTTACATCTTTAGCTTCGTTTCGAGGCCCACAAGGAAGCACTAAACTCTAGAACTTTACAGAATAACAATGAGATCAATCGAGAGACCATGGAGAAGCTGGCTCACCTCGAGCAGAAACGCAGGCGCAGCCAGCACTTTTTTCTTTTGTGCTGCAGAAGCAGGAGTGATTTTTCGCACGGTCGCGTGCTCGCAGGTCGGCTCAGCAGGATCGCAGACGATCCTGGGGCGCCTGGGCTTCCTGGCACGGCGGCGCGTCGGGATCACCTCGGTGTCCCTCACTCCATCGAAGCGGCTATCGCCAGCTCCGCACGCGACTTCCCTCTTGCTCAGGGGCTCGGCGGAGCCGCAAGAGGCGTCAGCGTACTTCACAACCGTGTTCGGGCCACAAGCGGCGTCGCTGTAGCTCACGGCGTGATCGGGACCGCAGGCGATGTCGGCGTAGCACATCGGGTGGTCAGGGCCGCAAGCGGCATCAACCAGCTTGGGCCTCACCCTCCTGCGCTTGCCCCTCTTGCCCTTGCGAGTCGTCGCCACATCAGGGGTCGGGTCGGCATGAACGCGGGCAACGTCACCTTCACGTGAGGCCCCGTTATCCGCGACTTCCTAAAAACGAACATTTCTTTTGTTGAGCTTTCTTTCTGCCAAGAAAAACACTGCAACACAAACTGAATGTCCCCCCAGTGGCACAAGTTTCGGTTCCCCTTTTTGCACTTGAAATGCCACAAATGTTCATTTCACAAAGTCAAAAAGTCGCAGAAAGAGCTATACATTATTCAGAACAAGAACTGACTTCAAAACTACTTTCGTCGCCTCAAAAAAATTGCATTTTCCCCGGAGAAAATAGCCGGATTGGTGAATCGAGGTCATCCGAGTGCAAATTTTTCTATCAAATTAAATGAGTATTTCAACACAAAATTTGCACCAAACAACAATCACGGAGTCTTCTTTGGGCTGCAGACATCTTAGAAACTATCTGAAAATGAAGAAAACGGGTTAAAATCTGAAGATTTTTCTCTTACCTGACCCTCCCCGTCATGGCGGTTGAAGAAGCGAGCAGCGCTGCCGGAGATGAAGCTCAGGAATTGCCTGAAACTCTTCCGCACGCTGTTCGTCGTGATCCGAGGTACCTTCACCTTGTCATCGACAGGTTTGAGGTCCTCGGGATCGAAGATGGGTGAACTAAACACTCCAGGCATCGTGGAAACTCACGAAATGCAAAATGCACGTCCTTCTCCGCTGAGATCGCTGAGAAGAATGGTTGCGTTGCTACCAACGGTGACCCTTCGCAACGCGCCGTCGCAAGGCGAAACCAAGGGCCGCACGGTGACGTCATGAAGTCAACGTCGCACGCAAAAAATCTCATTTTTTCTGTGTTGCAGCGTTTTTTCGATAATTGCATGCATCCGTCAAACAAATTGTAGCATTTTGCATCTTTGAAACTTCACATATCGTGTGAAAATTGTTCTGGGTCCTCAAAAACCCGAAAACAATGTTGTGACGTTGATGACGTGACGTCACAGTCAAAATCCACCTTGCGGCGAGTGTTGGAACCACTGGAATCGCAAACATGACCATATTTGGCGAAAGAAATTTCTCAGCCCATCTCCCCTTTGGTCGAAAGATGAATCCTCTTCTTTTTCTCGGGATTCGGAAGGGAAAGCGCGACTCCAAAATTCTTTTGTTTGGATTTCAGAGAGAAAGCTTTTCTTTGAGGCAAATGTCAAATTTTCTATTTGTTGAAAGTGGTGTCACGTATTTTCCATTTTTCTAATGGTCAAAATCCCACTCGCACTGAGCCTATAAAAGCGCGTCGGCCGTTCAGAGTCTGGTCAGAACAGTCACTAATTTTCGCTTTCGTCGCAGCAGGAAGTTGCAGCTGAACACGAGCCTGAAACCAAAGGAAGAAACACGGTAAGTTCACTTTAAACTTTTGTTTTCATTGCACCAAATTATGACAAGGACAAAGCAGAAGGAGACACATGATTTCTTTTCAGAACAAACCGCGCGCGTCAGCAGGACTTTTGTTCTGAGTCTGCAGTTTTTCTCTCGGTTTTGTCCGACGCAGCTCATTAGAGATGACCACACATGTGTTCGATCATCGTGGGAATACATGCGGCAAAAGACAAAGGACAAAAGACAACATAGTGCAAAAATTTTTGTCATGAGTTACAGTCGTTGACAATTCAGCATCATATTTCTAACACCTGTGGCTTTGGTCTGTTCGCTTTGAAAAATCCTGTCTGTCTTATGGAGGCGTTTCGAAGCTGGGAAGAAATGAACTTTGATGCCTCCAGAAATTGCGAAAAAGGGTGTGACTTGGTTCAAAATGCAGTGAAAAGAGTGAAATGAAGCGTGGTTTAAAAGCGAGAAAGCCACTTTTGGTTTTTGTGTTTGTGGTTCGTTGTCTGAAATTTTGAAACAAAACGTGCCGACACACAGACCCCAAGAAAAAACACTCATGAAATTTGGCCAAAAACATGGCATCAAGACTTTTCATCTCGGCCAATTGGTTGTGGGTCATGAGACAGAATCAGATCAAAGCTTTCAGACATAGTCAATGGAAAACCAACTCAATCAATTGAAGCTCCACTGCACCATGTTGTCAGAGAACTGCAGAGAACTGGAAGTTGGGAGCCGGAAGCTTCTTGCCGAAGTACAAAGTTCTGGCCAAGGAGACAGTTTACTCCTGTTGAGACCAGGCCAGCAATCTCAACAGTGTTTCGAAATTAAGGGGCAACCAAAGACTTTGTTTCGCGTGAATCTTGATGCAAATGACGCCCACAGCTATCAGTGTGAAGGAGGGTTGTGACATTTTTGGTGGAGCATGGTTGAACAGAATGCCTCCTGGTCAACAGTTGACATTTTCTAATGGCTAAGTGGCTGTGTTTTTCCATTCATCTGTTTCCCTGTTTCTTGGGCATAAAAGAGGAGATTCATGTGTGCCCAGTGGATTCCTTGCATCCAGCTCAGAAGAGAGCCCTGTTTGTCTCAGATAAAGTCTCCAGCAGCTGCACAGGAGAACACAACAGGTCAGCAGAATTGAAGCAATGGTCTGAAGACAATTTGCTTTGTCCTCACTGAGTGACCGAACCACACTCGGCTCACGCACTTGTGTGGACCGTGTTCGCGTCCCAAACAAGAAGCAGTGTTCTACCACTTGTCTCGATTCGGATTTGACACGCTCTTTTTCATGTTTTCTCTACCCGTGTGAGAGTGTCACTTCTCACACTCAAATTTTAAGCATCTTTGCATGGAAAAAGAGGTCATGACATGTTTTCAAATTTATTCAGCCGACTCTATTGGATGACCACTTTTTTCAGCCAAAGGGACAGACAAAATCAACATATTTACAAGGCATTTGGCCAACTCTAAAACTGAACAAATTCTGCTCGAAACAACACAGAAAAAGTCTCTTGAAAACCAATAAAAAAAACAATTCTGTTCAATGCACAAAATTCCCCTCAAAATTTGAGTTTGATATTTAGACTTTTCAGCTTCTTCTTAGCTGTTACTTTGTCGATTCTACGCAACACCTTACACTTTTCTTCACACTCGTCATCTGAGAATTTGCAAGGCCTCTTGTGTGCTGGGTTTTGGACAAAAAGATAGTTATCCACAGGTTTCGCAGCTGGTTTTACCTCTGGGATTTCATACTTATCAATATCAAATTCTTCTGGCGGAGGTTTCAACACAGTTGCACTGGGAGAACATGACTTTGAAGTCATCACAACATCGCTCGCATTTTCCAAGATCTTGTTAGAACTTTGTTTGTAAAAATGCACGGAATCTGACTTGTGCCCAGTAAATTGCTTGATAGTCTGTTCATCGACTCCCTTTTGGTACAACCTTGTAGCTGCACTGACACGCAATGAATGGTTTGTAAATTTGCCTGACAACCCAACTTTTGAGTACAGACTCTTCACGACCGGGCGTAAACTGTTGATACCAATAGGTTTGTCAACGTACCACTGTTTCGGCATCCGATTTCACTCACAAATTTCTTTCTTGTAAAATGCATTGGTTTTTCCACTTGGCAACAAGCTTGTATACTTTTCAAACAGTCTGACTGGACATCTGTCTGAATCGTCTGTGTTCTCATAAATTCGAGCAGTCCAAGGCTGGTACTTTCTATGAGAGATTCCCCCTTGGTTGGTTTTACTCTTTCTGTCCTCCTGATACAGTAGAAACTTTCGGCCTTTGCCTTTCTGAACAGTGATCTGAGGGTTGAATCCAGGGGCTCGCAAATTTCTGTGTTCCTCCCCCCCCCCCACGTAGTGCGAAACCAAGGCCCAAAAGATACATGACAGTGTGCCGCAATTGAATCGGGTTTTCTTCTCCCAAAATTCCATTTTTCCACATTTTGTCTTCACTTTCTACAGGGATAGCTTCAGCCCCTTGTCTCTCAAAACCAGGCTCGGATGCTCTTTTTTTCATCAAATTATCAAGTGTAAACTTCACACGTTTGAATTCAGGTCCATCGATCAGTTTCCAAAAAACACCTCGGCGCTCAAGATAAAACTGAATAAGTACAATCAACTCGTACAGTGACTTACCAGGAAATTCTTTGCCATCTTGGCGTCTCACTTCGTTGACAAAACAGCACAAACAAAAACTGAGATGTTCCGCATTCAGATCATCGGCATCAATGTCGCACCACCCAATTTGGAAAACTTCGACCACATCAGTTTTCAACCGGTGTTGCCTCCACGATTTAAACAGTCCAACAGCCCAATCAATCTTTCGGTCAGTGTTCGCAGAAAACATTTTTCTTAAAAGTTCTTCTAGCACACTCTCCTCTGTAGGCTTCTTGAACTGAAACTGCTTTTTTTCTCCGGCGGGTTTCGTCTCGTCTTGCGTCGCATCTTCACCTCTGAAATTCACTCCAAGGTCAAACACTGCAGCTTCAGCATCTCTTGAGGGGGGCTCTTGTTCATCACTGGATTCTGCACTGCTTCCATAATTCACCAACAAAATGTTCGGGGGGTCAGGTGTGAAGTTCACCACGTCGATCAACCCGGTCGAATCGCCAGTCAACGAACTTTTCTGCGAACTGCATACACATGCCGAACTCTTCTGGGAAACGCAGAAAGATGCTTCGTCGCTTGCAGTCTCATTCAGCGTCTGAGTTGACATCCATTCCAGCCTTCAAACAAGACAAAATTCGCAATTCAGACTTTTTTTTTCCAAAAAACCAACATGGCACAGATTTCGACCCTTCAACATCTGGGAACTTTTACTGATGATTGCCGCACCAAAACCCAAATCGAGGCTCTGAACATCCAGAATGAGGCTGAAGACTGTTTCGGGACAAGTGACAACCAAAAAAAAGAATACAAAACAAGTTTAACTTACTTGAATTCCCATTCTGAAAAAGTCTGATCAAACACAGACGATTCAGAAGTGTTGTTGCATCCATCAGAATCAGAGTCGGACATCGTTTTCGAACTGTCACTGAAACTTGCAGTCACCCATCCCGGAAATGCAGAATCTGTCATGGCTGCCAACACCGCAAACAAACAGGTGCAGACAACTAAATTTCTCTTGTCTCTTTTCAGAATCCTCATATTTCAAGTCGAAACCATTCTTCCGGAAGCAATAACAAAGCTACAGAATTGATCCAAGCGTCTGCGAGCAGAAATGGCAGCGCGCACCCAGAATCGCGTGAGGCCGCTCCACTCACGCACAAGTTGCTCGATTTGTTTGTGCACAAATTTACTCAATGTTCTTGCATAACATGAGCGCGATGTCGATTTTGCACCTATCGCGCTCATGTTATGCAAGAACGTTTCGTACAGCGCACAAAACAAATCTCGTATGCCAGTGCGTGAGTGTCGCTTCTCACACTCTACCGGGTGCACGATCCCTGTCTTCAAGGCAACTGCAGTGCGAAGTCCCTTGTGGCATCGGTAATGTCATCAATCCTTCCTTGTTCATCAATTCTTCCTTATCCTCCTTGTCTTCCACTAGTCATGCTGTCCACAAGGGGGGTCCCACCTCCAAGGGGGTTCTGCCTCCGGCAGGGGGGGAGGGGGGTCCCATGGGGGGAGGGGGTCAGGGGACATTTCAGTCCAGCTGCCATATACTGCACTACCACACGGTGCTTTGCCCCAAAGGGACTTCGCACAACCATGAAGGGCCTCGGCAGACCCAAACAAGAGAGGATCTGTAGTGTCAGCAGCTGTGAACCATAAGACTGCAGGGTTGGGCAGGAACATTGCAACTGGGCAGAATATCACCACCTGTTTGATTGAGCGTTTTTTTCCAAATGCTGTTCTGCAAAAACCCCAACTGCGTACTTTTATTTGTCATTTTGTTTCCAATCTTCACGTGCAATCACAATTGCTTTGATGGCAAACCACCAGAATTGATGCCTACTTGGATTGAGTGACACAAGAGAGTAATCGTGTGTACGTGCTCTTACGCCACACACACAACATGACGGACGTGGCTGACGTGGCCCGGATGGGCTGCACAATGACGCAAAAGGAGTCCAGTCAAAACAAAGCAGCTGGCTTACAAGTGTCCTTCACCTTCATGTGGTGGACACACCTCTGTGTGCACCTTCCCCCACAACTAGACGTTTTTCACGTTTCTCAACAATGAGGCGGACGAAGGACAAATAAATGTTTGTTTGTTTTTTGCTTTTGTTTTTTATTTGCGTTGCTGAACCTCTTCGTTCCTTTGCACAAGTTTTGCGCTTTGGAGAAACAGACTTCATTGCGCGATCTCCTGAACAAGCAGAACCCGGTTCTCGATCCACGTAAAGGCTTCTTGTCACAGATGACCGTCTCATGTCGCTTGCAATGGGCTTATATTTTTCGTGCAGTTACTTTCGTAACATCCCAACAAAAAGGAAACGTTGTAAATGAGCCAGATCTCACGTCGTCTGCTGTCTCTCGCAAGGTTGCTCGTCTGGCTCTCATAACATCCCAAATCACGTGGTGTTCCGCTTCCTGTTTGAGACGTGGAGGAGAGCCTCCTCCGTTTTTATGTCAGCTGCATCACTGAAGCTTCCGTGCATTCCCTCTTTCCAAGGTCTGAAAAGCAAAGCAAAAGCAAATCGACCTGAAATTCTTCTTTCTTCAGAACTTGGCGCGGCATTTTTTGTGAAATTAAGAAGTGTGATCCGTTTATGCCTGATTTAGGAAACAGGGTGTTTGTTTGCGAGACAAGCTCATCACCGCTTTAACGCTGGACGCGCAGTCGTTCCTCAAGCAGGAAAGTTGGTTTGATGCGATACACTCCACTTGTCGCAAGTTTGTTTGCTCCAGTATCACGGCTTTCAGAGACCTCAGAACCCAAACACCTGAGGGCTCTGAAAACTGGGCCCACCAGCAGTTCCCAGAGACCTCAGGTGTCTGGGTCTTGCGAGCAGGTTCGGTCCGGGACACCTGGGGTCTCTGAGAACCAAGGTCTCTCAGAACCTCCACACTGGCACCAAGAAAGCTGAGTTCCAGTAGCGTCCGGCGGTGATTCAGAGCGAGGCAGAACTCGCGCGCATGTACGAGGCTTGTCCAAATGAAGGTGAACATGCGCATTTCTGCGCTGACTTCCTGGGGTCAGGCGCGTGCCGTTTGACACAATTTATGCTCACAATGTTTGTGACTTTGTCAAGGCCAGACAGTGATGCAACAGGTGCGGAAATCACTCATCTGGGGCGCTGCAAATTTCTGTTTATGACCATTCAGCGAAGTGCCCATGACGGATACGCAACATGAAGCTCTGCTGCGCGCAAAGACACCACATCATAGCGTGTGTGACAAGAGGAAAATCGCAGGGCGATACCTATCGACTTCTGAAGGAAGTTTATGGTGATGACAGTTTGTCCAGATCAACTTGCCGTCGGTGGTACGTTCGAGCCCTGCAAGGCAACACTTCCTGTGCAGATTTGGAGAGGCCTGGCCGACAGGTGACTGCGAGAAATTTAGCCAATGTTAGGGCAGTGCAACAAGTCTTGGAGACTGACAGGCGTGCCACGGTGAGGCAGCTTGCTGCTGAGACACAGCTGTCAACAGGGAGTGTCCACAACATCCTGAAGAAGGACTTGGAACTCAAAAAGAAAGCTCCAAAGTTTGTGCCATGCGTCCTCACCCAGGAGCAAATGGATTTGAGAGTCAGGTTGTGTCGGGAAAACCTGAAAGAGACACAAGACCCATTGTTTCTCTGGAGTGTCGTGACAGGCAACGAGTCCTGGTTCAGCGTGCTGGAGCCTGAACAGAAACAACAGAGTTTGCAGTGGGTGGATAAGCATGCCAAAAGGCCAAAGAAGGCATTGAGATCACGGCAGGTGTGCAAGACCTTAATGGAGGTCTTCTTCGATGACCAAGGTGTCATCCACCTTGAGTTCCTGCCCCCAAGGATGACAGTGACTGCAAAAGTCTACATTGGGATACTTGCACGTTTGAGGGAGGCGATCAGAAGAAAGAGACCAACTCTGTGGCGTGACAACTGCTACAGACTCCTTCACGACAACGCCCCTGGTCACACGGCGATGCCGACATTCGCAGCCATGGTGGAGACATCAATGAAAGTGGTCCAGCACCCACCCTATTCGCCTGATCTGGCGCCTGCAGATTTTTGGTTTTTCCCATATCTCAAGGCCCAGATCAGAGGGCGCATTTTTGCATCTGTTGCGGATCTGCAGGATCACCTGATGACAGTCATAGCAGGAATCCCAAGAGCTCTTTTCCACAAGTGCATCCATGAGACTCTGCCAAACAGGTGGCACAAATGCATCGCTGCGCATGGTGCATACTTCGAAGGGGACGATCTGACTGTTCCGGACGATGAACACCTCCTGGAATCATCTTCAGAATCGTCTGGATCCACCTCAGACAGTGATTGACAACATGTTTCCGTTGAGCGCACATGAACTTTGGCTGCGGCATTGCGCGACCTCCATTGACTCATGTGCAGATCACCGAATTCACGATTGCGAACATTGTTCTCGCCTTTTTTTCATGTTCTCAGAAACGCCTTTTTGCACTGATACTATGTACATAAGAAGAACAATACATTCCATCTCTGAATCTCAAATACGGTGTGTTTCGATCGCAAACTCCGTTCGCAACATCCACATGTTCACCTTCATTTGGACAAGCCTCGTACAGCTTAGGCACAGCTACGTTCTCATGAATGGAATTTGAATGACAACCTACGCGTCAACGCTGCAGTTGAAAGCTGACGCTCCGCGAAGTACTTAAAAAGTTCTGTCAGCGCGGAGGAAGTTGTCATTTCTGTGCATATCTGGAGAGGATGCGCACTGAGGGGGACTTACACTGCAGTCGCCGTGAGTTCTGTCACACTCCTGTACAAGAAACACAGACTTCAAGATGGGTGAGTACTTTGTTTGGAAAGCGGCGTCATTACACAAGAGGAAACGAAGTAAAAGGCGTCCAGCGTCGCTCAGTCGGACAACTATCATCTCGATATATTTTTAGTTCTTGGAGGAATTGCTCAGCGTGTTCAACATCACTTGGTGCGGCATTTTGGGTGAAACGAACAGGCGCAAGTTTTGGCGAACTAAACCTGTCTTGCATGTCAGGTGTCCACTTTACTTGTCCTTCAGGAACAAATACATGAACACTTGGATTGTGTCCCTGGGTCCCTGTCTCACCAACTGTGAGATTTTCATTCCCATACCTGTGCAATTCATTGTTCACACAAAACAATTTTTTGCGCACATGTACCTGTACCATCTACTCCGACAAATCGCGTTCAGTGAGATCATAGGGAATTTCATCCTCGGTTATCGTTGACCGTGATGTTTCATAGGACGTGACGCACCAGTGTCCATGTGCATTCATTCTGTAACTTCAATGCTCCCTCATTCTGGACTCAGATTCTCGTTGCCTGCATGTGTTCTGGGGAATCTAGAGCTTCTGGGGCATCTTTGTTTACAGAGAGTGTCTCATCTTGTCCCTTTCCTCTGGTTCAGATGCATGTGATGCAGGAAGTCCGAAAGAGCCAAATCATGCGATTTATGAGACACAAGGTCTTCTGTGTAAACTGTGTTCTGCCTCATTTTCATGGTTGGGGCGTGTGAAAGTTTGGGTCTAAATTTGCTTCGAAAGCACACGATTCAGAGCATCTGACCAGTGTGTGTGTGTGTGTGTGTGTGTGTGTGTGTGTGTGTGTGTGTGTGTGTGTACATGTGTGCGTGTCCATTCGTAAAATCTTCGTGTCTTGGTGCAACAGGACCCGATCAAAAAAGCCTCAGACTTAAAATGCTCGCACGGTGTCTTGCGACGGTCAACAACCCGAACAAAATTCTCAGCATCCTCTTCTGTAGCGTCACGCTGAATGCTCTTGATTCAGGAGGGACATATCATCCTCACCCACTCAGCCATTGAGAAGGAAACGTTTGTCACACACATATATCTCTTTGACATTTTTCAACAGGGCGGTGTTGATCACTGCAGCATCCAACGAATGTCAGAGTCCTGACGAAAGGAACAAGTCTCTTTCAATTTCCTTCGAAAAATTCCATATATCACAGGCAGAGCAGAGCTCTGAGTGCGTGTGTGTGTATGTGTGTGACTCCTCTAGCTGACCTAAATTCTTTCAACGTTCACATAAAACTGACCCCTTTCTTCCTTTGTTCTTCGCAGATAAAGAAAGGTGTGATGCTGTCACTGTACGTCGCGAGCGGGTTGATCTTGGGTGTCGCCCTGTTCGACCACGCGGGGTCGGAGGCGCTGTCGTCCTGCCACGCCTTCTGCGGTTCGTCCGATGACCCATTCTCCTGCATAGAGTCACACTGCAAGGCCATGTACAAACAGCGGGTGAGTCGCTTCGGGAAGCGCGACGGCGCCGACGGATCCTCGTGCAGCGCCATCTGTAACGCCAACCTGCGCGAAAAGTGCACCCGCTGCAGAGCCATCTTGCGGCAGAGAATCAACCGCTTCGGCAAACGCTCTCCTCTGCTGGAGCCGATGCAAAACTATTTCAGCAACCAGCAGGATAACGGAGGATTCGATGACGCGGACACTGATCTAGTGTACGATCTCTACGATGATGCGGCTGTTGAGGAAGACGCACAAAACGAGATAAAACACCTGAAGCAAATTTTTAATTTGATTTAACAATTGCCTGCGCGACAATAGATTGTTGCAGTCACTTTTGCTCCGTGTGCATACTTGTGTAATCAACCGTTGCCATGTTGTTTCAATGTGCCGATTCAGTGTGAGAAAATAAAATTATTTTGCGGGGGAAAAGGTTTCGCAAATTATGTCGCAGATCACCTTATCGCTTTGGTATCCACGGAGAAATTCAACGCAAAAATTCTCTCTCTTTTTTGACAAACACAAGTCTGTCAAAAATCCTTGCGCAGGAAACCCTCAGAGTTGTTTTTCGGCCCCCAAAAAATGTTGACTTTCCTGCACGCTTCCAACGACATTTGGCACGGACAAGTGACCCTGCTGAAGTTTATTCGCACATATTCGTCTCGTTGACGTTTCAGAACCCCGACAGAATGACCCAAGTCCATGGAAAAACTCTGAGCGCCTTTGGGAACTTAGTTTCCGGTTTTTATCTTCTGTATTCAACCACAACAAGGCTCTTTTTGCGCATCCGGGTTTGGTTGCTTTTGGAAAAGTATCCTGAGCGCAGATAATAGGATTGTGCCTCAGATGCACTTGAGCGAAGAAAGCGGCGCAACACCCACCCACAGCAGTCCGTTGTCTGGCCACGCAGAGCAGATTGTGTGTCTTCCGTCCTTCTCCTGCAGGAAGCTAATTAGAAAACAGCGAGTTCAAACAGAATACAGACTAAATTTTCTGTGTGAGCTCTTCACGGTCTTGGGAAATCAGGTTCTTTTGACGTCGTTGTGGCAGTGGGGAGATGGAAGCATTTGCTGATCAACATCCACTCGATATTTTCTTTTGTTGATTTTGAGATTTCACTAGAACCTGTGGAGCCCTGTGACTCAGTCCTGTCTGACCTCAGTTTGACCACGACGAGGGAAGGGACTCAGCGCTGAGCTCCCTTCTCCTGGGTCCGAGACAGCTGTGTTTCTGAAAGAAACTTTCTGGCACAAAAGGACACTTCCGTGTCATAGTTTTGAATGCACGGATTTTGGATGACATGCCCAAGCGTGCAGAAATTTTCTACAACTCTGCAATCACAAAACCAATCGTGTGTGCTTGCATCGTGGTAGAAA